>Ga0193752_1001666_pt1 | contig 18070 bp, 15 predicted proteins | sample H1c1metaG_FD_144924 | JGI IMG/M metagenome (GOLD analysis project Ga0193752, IMG submission 144924) | Soil microbial communities from a riparian zone of the East river system, Colorado, United States - H1c1 | ecosystem: Environmental > Terrestrial > Soil > Riparian zone | place: USA: East River...
CGAGCGTGATCGCGATGTTCGAAAAATCAGTCATCGGTCCGGCGCTCGTGAGCTTCACCGTCGGATACACGTAAAAGCAGTCGAACTCGGGGGTTGCAGCTTTTTCGTGCGGAACGACCTTCATCGTTCCGTCGGGTGAGAGCTCGGTCGCATCGAGGTTTGCGTCGCACTCGTCCGGATCGTTCCCCGGCCGGCACAACCACATCCGCGGGTCGCCGTAGTCGAGCGGCTTATCCACCCCCACGTCGACGAGTGTGCTGCGATCGATCTTCGTGACCGTAACCGGCGCGGCGGAGCCCGCCATCCCGACGCCGCTCGCAGCGGCACCCGTACCCGCGGCAAGTCCAGTCGGCGCAGGTCCGAGGACTTGGGTTTCGCGGCAGCCTGGGAACGCGCTGCCGACGACGAGCCACGCCAACACGAAATCCAGTCGCATACGACGCAAGGTCACGAAGGTTCCCATCGATGTTTGCCCTCCAGAGTGGAGGAAACCTTAGGTCGCCTGTGTACGCCGATCCTGTCCCATTCCTGACGAGACGATGACCGTTGGGTCTGATGAATTCGCAGGAATCACCTGACACAACTTCCACCAAGGTCTGGCCACGAATGGGTGCGACGCGTGCCTAAACCACGGTCGCAGGCGACTCGGCCATCGGAAACGTGCAGTGAAAGGTCTCGCCACCTTCTGGATTGCCCGTCGCCCACAGCTGCCCGCCGTGCGCGCGCACGATCGACCGGCTGATCGCCAGCCCCATCCCCATGCCTTGCGTCTTTGTCGTGTAAAACGAATCGAAGATGCGGTCTCGATGCGTCGAGTCCAAACCCGGACCCGAGTCGCGCACGAGGACATGGACTTGGCGGGCGTCGAACCGCTGTGCCGTGATCTCGAGCTCGCGCGGCCGGCCTGTGAATGCACGCATGGCTTCGATCGCGTTGATCACGAGGTTCAAGACCACTTGCTGCACTTGAACGCGATCGCCCCACACGAGCGGCAGGTCGCTTGCGAGTGAGAGCCGCACCGCGACACCGTGCGTTCGCGCTTGGCTTTGGACGAGGCTAACGACCTCGAGTAGGACGTCGTCCAGCGGCAAATTGGTTTTGACCGGGTCTGCACGCACGAGAAGCGCCCGAATGCGGGCCACCACGTCGGTCGCTCGCATCGCATCCCGCGCGATGGATTCGGCCGAGCTCGTCGCTTCGCGAATATTTGCCGGATTTGCCGACAACCAGCGCACGCACGCCTGAGCATTGGCCACGACGGCCGTCAGAGGCTGACTGATCTCGTGGGCGATCGACGCGGTCAACTCACCCATCGTCATCGCGCGATTGAGGTGCGCCAACTCGCTCTGAGCCCGACGCAATGCTTCTTCCGCCTGCTTGCGCGCGGTGACATCGGTGTTCGTGCCCACGAATTCGATCAGCTTCCCGTTCGAGTCGAATAGCGGGCGGGCTTGACCGTGGACGAAGCGTATCGTCTGGTCCGGCCAGATGATCCGGTACTGGTGGTTGAAGTTGGTGCGATCTGCGACAGCGCGCTCGAACTGCTCCTGGACTTCCTCGCGATCCTCCGGATGCATCAGGGCGTAGTAGTCGAGGTAGCTCGGGCGATCCCGGTCGGGGTTCAAGCCGAATAGCCGGAGGTTTTCGCGCGACGAAAAGATGTCGAAGATCGTGACATCGAAGCTCCAGCTGCCGGTGTGACTGATTTTCTCACCTTCGGCTAGATAGAACTCGCTGCGTTGGAACGCTTGCTCGGTTCGGTTCCGCTCGATCATCGCGGCCGCTTGTCGCGCGTAGAGGTCCGTCAAACGAAGGTCGCGGTCCGAGGGCCGGTGGGGCTTGCGGAAATAGGTCGTGATCGCGCCGACGGGTTTCCCCTCGCGACTGAATAGTGGCGTGGATTGAACCGCACGAAAACCGGCATCGTGAGCTGCCGCTCGAAGCGCACCGAGCCTTGGGTCCAAGTCCACGTCATCGATCACGATGCGCCGGCGCTCGAGAATCGCCCGACCGCAAGGGGCTCTGCCGTCAACCGGACCGGTGACGATCTTTCGGAACTCCGCGCTCAAGCCGCGATGCGCGACGATCGCCAACGATTCGTCGCGCTCGGTGTAGAGCTGAGCCAACCCCATGTCGGCGCCTTGCAGCGACATGGTCGCATCCAGGGCCGCTTCGAACACCGTCTCGACCTCGTCGCTCGTCAGCAGCAGTGATCCGAACTCGTGCAATCGGGTCATGGCGGCGAGCTCGGTAGCGAGCTCATTTTTCAGCGCAACGAGCTCGCGTCCTGAGCGTTCGCGTTGCGAGATGTCTACCGCGATCGTCGCGAGTGCGACCGGACGCTCACCTCCCGGCACTCGGATCAAGAACAGGTGCTGCAGCATCGGCACGATTTCGCCGGTGTGAAAGTTGCGAAACTGCGTCTCGCCGTCCCAGGTCGATTCGCGCATGACGACCTCGACCACTTCCGCGAGCTTCTCGCGCTCTTCACCGACGACGAAGTCGTAGAGCGTCTTCGAACGAGCGTCGTCATCGCTCGTCAAACCCACCAGCTTCTGGCCTGCCGGGTTGACGAACAACACGCGCCCGCCGAGCGATGCAAATCCAATGAAGTCCTTGCTGTTCTCTACGAGTGAGGCAAGCATCCAATGCTCTTCGTCGGACCGCTCACGCTTGCCGATCGCCCTGCGCAGCGCGTCGATCTCCGACGTCATTCCTGCCGTTCGCTCCGCGACGCGCTTATCGACCTCATGTGCGGCATTTCGCTGCTCTGTCATGCGCAAGGCAGCGTGTAAACCTGCCGTGGCTTGGCCAGTCGCCAACTGCAACAGCAACATTTCGGTTGGGGTGGGGAAATCAGTGCGCGTCGATGCGGCGACGACCACACCCATCTCATCCGCGATCCCGAGCGGCAGCGTCGCCGCCCGGACGTTCCCGTCGCCGACTGGATTTGGGAAAGAGCGCAGCGCGGGAGACGTACCGGGGCCAGTCCAAGCCGCAAGCGATCGGCGCAGTGCATCGACATCCGCACTGGCACCGGCGGATGGCCCGATGCGTGCGATATCGATTTCGCGTTCATTCGCGACCGGCCGAAGCCGTGCGTAAGCGAACTCCAAGCTCAGAATGCCGAGCAAAGCTTCGAGCAACTTCTCCAATACGTAAGAAGGTTCTCGGCCGGTCCAAAGTGCGGGCAGACTAGCGACGAGCGCGAGATGGTCGACGCACGCTTGCAGTTGGTGGAACCCCTCGAGAGATTCCTCGGGAATGGACATGTCGCTTGGACACTCCTTGGAGCCATCTCCGAGTTGCACAGAAGCGTGCAGGCACCTCGCCGAAACTGCGGGGGCCGAGTGCATGCGCTCGCAGAACGCGAAACATGCACTCGCGGGCAACCATACTCTTACAAGCGGGCGCCGCAAAGACTGAGAATGTCATCCGAAGGTCTAATCGCACAAATGCGTTCCCCACGGAGCACTACGGTGCAACGGCGACACTCGGAGGCGAGCTTGCGTGTGGCTCATGCGTTTTCGCCCACGATCGCAATCGAACCGAAAGTGCGACGATAAGTACGCCCGACACTAGTGCGTATGCTCCGATCCAGATCACCAGACCGAGCGCGCCCGGTCCGGGAAACAACGCAAGTACGATACCGAGAGCGACCGATAGCGCTCCGCTCAGGATCAGCAGCCACTCACCACGGATGGTTTTGCGCAACCGAATGGCCGTCGCAATCTGGAACGCGCCCGTGACGAGCGCCCAGGCAGCGATCAGGAACACCAATACCATCGCCGTTATTCCAGGCCAAAACAGTGTAACGACACCTGCCGCAATGCCGGCGACACCTTGCAAGACCAGCATCCACCACGGTGCTTGCTGGCCGCGGCGGCGTAGTGCGCTGATCAGAGCAAGCACACCGTCGGCGAACGAAAAGACTCCAAAGGCCAGTACGAGTGCGGCAAGGGAAATACCGGGCGCGAGTAGTGTGACGATGCCAAATCCAACTGTAACTAAACCTCGAAAGAGCACAGCACCCCAGTTCGACGCCAAAGTCTCCATGTCTACGACTGCGATTCGCATGAACGTTCTCCTCGTGATGGGTTGGCACGACGTTGGAAGTGCGCCCGCACCACCGGCCCGTGAGGCCGCAGCCGGTGGTGCAGACGCGGATTGCGAACTCGGCTGCTGTCGCTGCTTGCGCTACAGCCAACTCGCTTTAGTCGCTGAATGAGATCTGAAACCGATTGTCGACTGACGTGATGCCTGGCATCCAGCGTGACGCTCCGTATCAACGCATCCTCGAGGTCGTCCTCGAGGTTCGTCGGCTCCAGTTTCGGTCGGGCGGTGATCAGGTTCGACACGATGTCGTTTGCGACGGCTTCGATACCTTTGGCTCGACGGCCCGAGCTCGCGCCGGTCGAGGTCGAAGGTTCGGTGGTTGCAGTCGTCATGTCGGTTCTCCTGTTAGGCCGTCACTTCGGTCACTTCGCAGGTGCATCGATGAGCACAGCTCAATGCGTCTGAGCCTCCGGCTTGGACGAGCTCGCTGACTGCGACCCCTCGGTCTTCGCAGACGTGTCTCCGGTGCCCTGCTGGATCTCGAGCTTGCGTGTTCCCGGGCGGTCGGTGATCGGCATGCCGATTTCGAGCACGCCGTTGTTGAACGTGGCCGTGGCTTGCGAGGCATCGACGCCATCGGGTAGGGGGATTGCGCGCTGAAAGCGCCCATAGGTGCGCTCTCTCCGATAGAACGACGAGGTGTTCTCCTCGCGCTCGTCGACGCGTTCACCCGAGAGCACGACCCGATCATCGTCGACCTCGACGTCGATCTGCTCGCGGTCCGTTCCAGGCACGTCAGCGCGGATGACGAACTTGCCGTCGCGCTCGAATACCTCGATCGGCGGGACCCACGGCGTGCCCGTGCTCGGCGCCGCGTTGAGCGACGACGACGTGTTCGGGTCCGTGCCCGGAAGGGCGAAGCCTCCGACCAAGCGATCGAGGTCATCCATGAACACCCGCATCAAGCCGAATGGGCTGGTCCAGCCGAAGACGTTTGGTGCCGGTGCGGGAGCGAGGGTTTCTTGCTTTGAGCTTTGTTGTTTGTTCTTCCCGGTAGCTTTCGACTCTTCAGATTGAATCGCTGCTCGGTCTGCCATGATGCTCTCCTGAGGTGGTGTGCGAGTCTGAACGAACGCCACTCGAATGGTTTGCAACGAGGGCGCTTCCTCCAGCTCGGCTAGGGAGCAAAGCGCGCGCCATGCGCTCGAGCGCGCGCGGCACCGCAGCTTCTCGATGCGGCAGCGCCTGTGCCCGTCCGAAACGTCCACGGATCGGACAGACCGATTGCTGGTGCTTCACCGCTGTCGCTATTCGCGACGATGGATCGGAGACCCTGCAAGGTCTGGGGTAACTTCGTCACAGGTTCGTAAACCTGGCGCATGGCTTGCAGCAGCAGTCTGAATCACCCGCTCGGAGAAGAAGCGATGAGTGCTGCAACAAGGCCAATCGAGTCCGGTCCAGTCGAATCCGTCGAAGTTGGAGCGGGGTTCGCTTCGGACTCACGCTCCGGGCAGGAAGATCAACGTCTGATCATACTCGCACACGAGTTGCGAGGCCGGTTGCACGCGCTCGTGCTGAACACTGAAGTCATTCTCAACAAGGCGCACTTGAGCTCGGTCGAGCTTTCGCACACCTGGTTGCAAGATCGCCTGGAGTGCCAAGCGCGTGCGTTGCGCGCGCTCCAACAGATCGTCGAGCGACTGCTCGAAGTGCGGTTGGCACAACAGCCGCCGGTTGCGAGCCAACACGTCGTGGACTTGCGAGCGCTCGTCATCGAAGCGGTGCAGAGCGATGCGGAAGCACTACGCTCTGCGCGCTGTGACTGCTCCCTTTTGGCGCCAATCGCCGTCTCGGGCCATTGGGACGCGGTGCAACTGCGAATGGCGATCAGCAACCTTCTGAGCAATGCGATCAAGTACGGAGCGGGAAAACCAGTCGAAATCAGCGTCGGAGCGCGAGAGAGACACGCGTTCGTGCGCGTGTCGGATCAGGGCATCGGGGTCCGACCTGAAGACAGCGAACGCATCTTCGAACGCTTCGAGCGCATTCCGATGCAGGGTGTCAGTGGTCTCGGGCTGGGTTTGTGGCTCGTCCGCAACATCGCGCGCGGACACGGGGGAGATGTGACGGTCTGGAGCATTCCTGGAAAGGGCGCAGCGTTCACGCTGCGGTTACCGTTTACGCGCGCGAGCTCCACGGTGGCGTGACAATGAGCTCGTCAACGCGGGAGCACGCGGATCAAGTGCGACGCAACGTCGGTAGATCCAAACGACTAGCCATCCGGACCAGGTCTGCGAGTGAGCCCGCTTGCATCTTTTGCATCACGCGTGCGCGGTGAATCTTGACCGTGACCTCGGTGATTCCGAGCACGCCCGCGACTTGTTTGTTTAGTCGACCTTCGACTACGAGTGCGAACACCTCGCGCTCTCGCTGTGTCAGATGGGCGACGCGGCGACGCAACTCTTCATCTTGCGCACGTGCTTCGCGCGCTGTTTGCGCGCGTTCGAGCGCAGACCAGATCGCCTTCAGCAGATCCTGGTCGCGAAACGGTTTCGTCAGGAACTCGAGTGCGCCAGCTTTCATCGCGCGCACGGTCATCGGAATATCAGCGTGACCGGTGAGAAAAACGATCGGGAGCCAACTGCCTAGCTCCGCCAGCTCCCGCTGCAAGTCGAGACCACTCGTTCCCGGCAGACGAACATCGAGGATGAGGCATGCCGGACGGTCTTTCACTACGACCTTCATGAACTCGTTCGCCGATGCAAAGCACTCGACCGATAGTCCGACCGAGCGAAGCAAGTTTGCGATCGCTGCGCGAACCGATGCGTCGTCGTCGACTACGAACACGATTGAACTCGTGTCGGTCATGGTTGTCCTCGAGGCGTCCACTCGCCGTAGCATGCACCAAACTGTCGATTCATTTCGAGGCTTGTGTGATCAACTGCGTGAGCAATCCAAGCTCACGCATCCAGTTCGGCCTTCGATGCGACCGACTCCGTGCGCTCGTAGGCCGAGTTTCATACTTTCGTATTACTGAACGAAGTTTGTGCGCTGGAACACGCACGTCAGCGAATCTGCGGACGCATCGCTCCGAACCTCGCTGCACGATGAGTTGCCCCTACCTTCGTGCAAACAAATGCCAGTCGAGTGTTCGATCCCACTTATACGCAACCGAAGTGCACGAAACGAATCAAATCGATGTTCATCCCGCAGCGCTCGCGGCTCGCGGATCGAGTGGTCCGTTCAGCGTGGGTCAGGCGCGTTTTTGCTGGCCTGCCGGCGCGCGCACGTGCAGGGTTCGCCGATGCTTCGACGTGAGGTCTTGGACACGACGACCACTCCAGATGGGCAGGCGCTGCATTTGGTGCGCGAAGCTGGGCATTACGTGATTCGCGTCGGTGGCGTGCCGTTGATGACGAGCGCGACGTTTGGCTCGGAGCAAGCGATGGCCCAGGTCGCAGCGGAAGTGCTGGGCCGGCATACTCGACCGAAGGTACTGGTCGGTGGGCTCGGCATGGGTTTCACGTTGCGCGCTGCGTTGGATGTGTTCGGGCCCGGGGCGCAGGTCACGGTCGCGGAGCTGCTGCCGTGTATCGTCGCGTATTCACGGGGTGTGCTCGGGCATTTGGCGCGACATCCGTTGAAGGATCGCCGGGTTCGCGTTCATGAGGGCGATGTGCGCACGCTTTTGACTCCAGATCGCTGGGATGTCGTGCTGATGGACGTCGACAACGGGCCTGACGCGTTCACGACCGCGAGCAATGCGAGCTTGTACAGTGCAACTAGCGTAGAGCGGTTGCGCCGCACGTTGCTGCCGAAAGGCGTGCTAGTCGCGTGGTCGGCGTACGCGAGTCCGAGTTTCGAATCGAAGTTACGCAGCACCGGCATGCACTGCGAGGTTCGCCGCGTGAAAGCGCGCGGGGAAATTCGTAAAGGCGCGACGCACTTCTTGTACGTGGCGCGAGCGCCGGGCCGAGTGCACGCCGAGCGGACAGCAGGGCCAACGCGGCCAGCGGCGCCGGCGCGGCGAGAGCGGCCAGCGGGGCGGCCAGCCCGGAAGCGTAAAGGAAGCACGCGCTCATCCGGCACCTCCCGCACGTAGACCGAAATAGCGATCGCGCTCAGCGGGCTACGGTGCGCCATGAAAGCGGCCCGATTCGCTTCCGCCGCTTCACGGGCGCATCGTATTGGTACAGCTGTACGCACATACGTACGTACAAATGTTCTTGCCCGGGCGGCGCTTCATGAAAGTTCAATCTGCGCTCGTGGTCGAGGGCGGTGCCATGCGTGGAATCTTCGCGAGCGGCGTCCTCGAGACGTTTCTCGAGCGGGGTTTTCAGCCGTTCGACTTCGCCATCGGTGTCTCTGCAGGTGCCTGCATTCTCGCGTCGCACTTGGCTGGTCAGCCCGGTCGCAATCATCGCGTCTACACCCAGTACATGACACAACCCGGCTTTCGCGGTTCCTTCGTTCGCCGGCGTTCGGCCGCGCGCTGCGGCAAGCTCATCACACCTATCGTGCGGCTGCAGTGGTTGTGGCCAAACGCGGATCGTTGAGTGTCGAGAAGCGCCGCCTCGAAGAACGCGGGTCTCTGTCTCTCGACACAAGCGTCTGCGACCAGTTCAACCCGCGCGATCGTAGACCCGCACGTAGTCGACCTTCATCGTCTGCGGGAACGTTGTCGTCCCATCCGGATTGCCTGGCCACTCTCCACCCACTGCTAGGTTCAACAGCAAGAAGAACGGATGGTCGTAGACCCACTTCGAGCCATTCGGTAGATCCGCCGGCGTTCGCGTCTGATACAGCTTGCCGTCGACGTACCAACGAATCACGTCCTTCTCCCACTCGATCGCGAACACATGATACTCGTCCGCAAACCGCTGACCCGACATCAGCTTGGACGGCGATCCGATCCCGTTGCTTCCCGAATAGCCCGGCCCATGCAACGTGCCGTGGATCGTATCGGGCTCCCGACCGATGTTCTCCATGACGTCGATCTCGCCACGCGTAGGCCAACCCACGTTGTTCGGATCCGCACCCATCATCCAGAACGCAGGCCAAATGCCTTGCCCAAACGGAAGGCGCATCCGAATCTCGTAGCGACCGTAGAGGTGCTCGAACTTGCCCTGAGTCTTGAGGCGCACCGACGTATAGTTGCGCCCCATGTAGCTCTCTTTGATCGCCGTGATCGTGAGCTCACCGTTTCCGTCCAACGACGCGTTCTCAGCACGGTCGGTGTCGAACTCGAGTTGGTTGTTACCGAAACCACTGCCGCCCGTCTCGTAGACCCAACGGCTCGCTTCGAGCTTCGACCCCTTCGCGCCATCGAACTCGTCGTTCCACACGAGCTTCCAACCCGGGAGCTCGGCGCCAGCCCCCGCATCGACGGAACCAGCATCCGGCGTCGCCGTATCGCTCGGCCCAGCATCAGTCACTGCAGCATCGGGGACCGCCGCATCTCGCGTCCCAGCGTCAGTCGCAGTCGCAGCATCAGTCGCTGCACTACCAGCCGTAGAAGCATCGCGAGGCGCCGACGCAGCACTCCCTGCGACCGAGCGCTCACCGGCTGCGGCGCCAGCCGCCGATCCACTGGCTCCACTCGACCCGCCGGCACCGGCTTGAGTTTGCGGCAAGGCAGCATCCGAGGTTTGCCCACCGGAATCGTCTCCACACGCAATGCAAACCACGCAACCGAGCCACGCGACGTAACGCAGCCGAGCAAACGACAAGGTCATGCCAGAATCTCCTCGATCAATCGGTTCTGTGGCGAAGTCAGGCTCGTGCCGAAGCTCGTCACGTTCAAACCGAAGTAACCGTTCAAAATCGTGAAGTAGAGGTCGCGCAAGGGTCGGCCTGCCGCGATCGAGCTGAAGTCCACCAACTGATCGGTACGGATGCCCGCGCCCCCGCCGCCGAGCGTCACCACCGGCAGTGGCTGCCCATTATGATCGCCCCCATGCATGCCGCTGCCGTAGAGCACGAGCGTGTGATCGAGCAGGGTTCCATCGCCGTCGGGGATCGCGTCGAGCTTCATGCCGAGCTGAGCCATCTGTGTGCTGAACCACCAGTTGATTGTCGCAAAGCCGTCGTTGCTCTCGCCCGCATGTTGCAGGCCGTGATAGCCGCCGACTTTGCCCGTGCCCTCGACCGATCCGTCGGCAGAGAACTTGCGCGTAGTCAGATGACTGTAGACGAAGTCGCTGCGCGCATCGTCCAACATGTAACTAATCACTCGAGTTACGTCACATTGCAGCGCCATCACGATCAAGTCCGTCATGACTGCGGAGTGCGAGCCGCGGTCGTACCCGTCTTTGATGTTCACGGCATAGGCCTTAGGCGGCCGCGCGCCGACCTTGCACATCGCGTTTGCACCTTGCGCATCCATCGACGTCGAGACCGCTGCGACGCGCTGCTCGAGCTCGCGCACCGAGCTGAGGAACCGATCGAGCTTCGGTTTGTCTTCGCGGCCGAGCTGTTTCGACAGGCTCGTGGCGCTCTCCAGCACGAAGTCGAGCGCCGACACCTTGAGCTGCTTACGCCGTTCGGCCGCGGCTGTGTCCGTCACCGGCGCAGCCCCAGTCCCGTCGCGTGCACCCGACGCGACCAACCGATCGAACACGGCTTGCGGATTGACTTCCTTGTACAGCGGTTGGGTCGTCGTAGCCCACGCGATGCTACGCGACAGCGAGGGATCGCGACCATCCTCGTAGCTGTTGAGCGTCGACAGTCCCAACTCGAGCGAGCGCAACGGCGTCGTCATCTTCTGTGCGATCAGTTGATCGAGCGACACGCCATTGGCGACTTGGACCTTCAGCTCCTTGCGGATCCGGTCCGAGTCGTCACAGGTCAAAAACGAGCCGCACAACCGCGAATGGCTCGGTTGAGGCCCCTTGTTCGTCTGCATCGAGCTGTAGTTCTCGAGGTTCGCATACGCGATCAGCTTGCTCTTGAGCGGAGCTAGCGGTGCCAAGATCGGCGAGAGCGACCAACTGTCACCGCTGCCTTTGCCGCGCGCCGGCCAGTGTGCCGCCGCAGCGCCGTTCGGAAAGTAACTCGCGATGAATCGCAGCGACGGCTTGGTCTGCGCCGAAGCGCGCGACGTCGGGCACAGGCTTTCCAGAAAAGGCAGGGCCAAACACACGCCGGCTCCGCGCAGCACATTGCGCCGTGAGACTGACAGTTGCGACTTGCGAGCGTTCACGGCGTGCCTCCGGCGCTGAGCTGTTGACGAAATGCTGCGCTCAACACCACGGACTCGATCAGCGCCCGCAACGTGCCTTTGTCGCGATAGCTCGCGAGCGTCGCGTCGATCATCTCGGATTCGTCTTCGAGCGTGCGGCCGAGCGCGTAGGTCAGCACCTTTTGCGTGACGCAGCGCAAAAACCGCGGGTCGTTTGCGATCACGTTCGAGAGCGCGACCGGGCCGTCGACAGCGGTGCCGTCCGGCAGAACGCCGTGGGTGTCGACCGCATCTCCGTTGTCATATTTCGTGCGGCTCTTGCCGATGCCATCGAAAGATTCGAGCGCGAGCCCGATGGGATCCATCAAGTTGTGACAACCAGAGCAGGCCGGGTCGCGTCGATGTTGCTCGAGGCGCGCGCGCACGTTGTCGACCGTCGTGTCCGAGTTCGTCGCGTCTTTGCCTTCGAGCGCAGCGATGACGTTGGCTGGCGGCGGCGGCACCGGGCTGCATAACAACTGCTCCAGGATCCACTTCGCGCGCAGCGTTGGAGACGTGCGCTGTGCGAAAGACGTCACTGTCAGAAACGATGCCAGTCCGAGAAACCCGCGGCGATCTCCAATCGGCTTCTCGATGCGCGCAAAGCCGGTTTGCGTAGGCGCCACGATGCCGTAGTGCGCAGCCAAGCGTTTGTCGACGAAGTGGAACTCCGCGCGCAGGAACTCGTTCAGCGGTCGATCTTCGAACAAGAACTCGCCGAAGTACGAACGCGCCTCTTGAATCATCGCCGCCCGCAGCGGCGCATCGAAGTCGGGGTACACCTCGCTCAGCACTTCGTGTTGCGTGAGCGAGCGGATGCCGAGCCACTGCCCAGCAAAGTTGTCGACGAACGCCTGCGCGCGTGGATCATCGAGCATGCGGCCCAGCTGTTGCCGCAGCACCTCGGTCTGGGTCAACGAGCGATCTGCCGCGACGCGAAACAACTCGGCGTCGGGCAGCGTGCTCCACAGAAAGTACGACAACCGCGATGCGAGCTCGTAGCCGTCGAGCGCTCGCGCGAGCGTCGCGCCGGGCGTCGTGTCCGGCAGCTCGGTGCGATACAGGAACGGCGCCGACGCGAGCATCGCAACGAGCACGTGTTGCAGCGACGCCTGCTCGGTTTCGCCGAGCGCTCGCGCTCGACCGTACGCGCGCTTGAGGCCATCCTGTTCGTCTGCGCGCAGCGCACGCCGGAACACGCGCGTGCCGAAGCTCTTCAAGAACGTATCGAGACACGCGCCGCCATCCGTTCCGCTCGGCGTGCAGGTTACGTTCGCATCGCGCTGCTTTGGAGTTGCAAAGAACTCGGTCGCGAGCGTATCCGCCGCGTTGAAGTACGACTCGTACTGGCTCGGCGTCACGTCGAGCGCGGATGCAATGTTGTCGAAGCCCTCTGCCTCTTCCGAGACGAAGCCTGCCGCGAGCTTCTGCTCGGTCCCGAGCAAGTCGTGCATCGTGTTGTCGAATTCGACGTTCGTGAGCCGGCGCGGACCGGTCCGGCCGAGCAGGGCGGCAGGAGCACTTGCTGGGGTGCTGCCGGTGCCGCCCGTGGCTGCGGGCGTGTTAGTGCTGCCTGGGAGGCCGGGGCGCGTCGGGTCAGCGCTCGTGAGCGGACCGTCGGGTTCGTTCGACCCAACCGGTTCGGCGATTTGCCCGCTGCACGCGGCGACCAGCGCCAAGCCCACGACGCACTTCCGCGCAACGCTTGCCATGTCGTCCAGAGAGGCCGATGGGTTCCAAACCGGTCCATGGAATCGTTCGATCGGCAGGGCGGCGGGGAGCCGGCCCGGGCTTACGGCAAGCTCAGCGACGGCCCTTGGAGCTCCCCGTCGATGCAGGTGTCGCCGCTGTTCCCGAACGGGGTTACGAACGCGTTTTCGATGCGGATTTCGGCCGTATCGAAGTCGGCGACTGCGTCGTCCGGCACCCAAGCTACGATCCACAGGCGCCCAGCAGCCATCGGCGGCAAGGCGCGCATCGACTTCGAGCGCAACGTGTCGTCGACCCAAAAGCTGACCGAGCTCATCGCGGTCGTGTACCAGTCGAAGCGCAGGATGTGCGACCCGCCGTCGTCGAGGCTGCTGCCGAGGGAGAACTGCAGATCGTTCGCCGTGCTCGCATTGCGCGTGCGCATGCGGACATAGCCGTAGCTGCGTTCGGCGCCGTTGCGCCCCGGTGTCGACAAATCGATCGCGCCGCCGCTGTCGTCGTCTCGCACGTACCAGATCGCGAATTCGACTGAGGGTCTGCCGCTCAGGAGACCTTGCACCTGATACGTGCCGGAGCCGAACTGATCGCGCGTCACGATCGCGGCAGCGCTGCGCTTTCCGCTCGCGAGCGGCTTGCCCGACGCATCGACCGAACGAACATCGCCTTCGTAGCGATCGCCGCGGACTCGCAGCCGTAACGATCCGTCGACGATTTGCACGTTTTCGCGTGCGAAGCCTCCGCGCGCGTTCGATTGCGCAAACGTGACTGGACCGTGCGCGACGAGCCAGCGCGTGGGATCGAGCCCAGCGTTGAAGTTCTCGTAGAAGCCGTCTTTACTGCCGCCGAGACGACACACCCCGAGCGTGTTGGGAACGCTCGCGTCGTCGCCGGGCATCGGAGCTCGAGCATCGGGGTTTCCCGCATCTGGATCAGCGGCATCGAGAACTGCGGCATCGAGAACCGCGGCATCGAGAACCGCGGCATCGAGAACCGCTGCATCTAGCTCCGGGATCGAGCCACTATCCACCGGAGGCGGCACTTGTTTGGTGCGCGCGATCAACACGTTGCCTTCGGCTACGGCGCAGCCTTGCAGTGCAGCTAGCAGCAGCAGTGCACGAATCACCATGCGACGCCTGCTCCGAGCGCGCCGCTGCTGCGCCACGGTGAGAGTGTGCGAGCATCACCGCCTTCTACGTTCGCTCGCACTTCGCGCAGCGTGTGGTCGACCTCGAGCTCGAGCGCGATGAACACGTGTGAGGCCACGCGCCAGCTCACGCCACCAAATAGCGCCGGCCCGACGAACCACGTATCGAAGTGCGCGGCGGCGGTGTCTGCCGCATCGGAAGGCTCGCCGGTCAACTGCAGCCAGCCACCACGCATGCCCGCACCTACGTGCAATGAAGCGCGTGAGCTTTCCAGTAAGAGCGCGAGGCCGGTGCGCAGCGACACGGACAGCACGCGCAGCTTGCCTCGGTCGATGTCGGCGCGCGCTTGTCCGATGCTGGCTGCGCTCGACCATGCGAGCAACTCCTGCACTTTCACGCGCAGCAGCACCGAGCCGCCCAGACCGAGCAACGGCGTGGCCTGACCCTCTGCCGCAGCCCACAGCGCGTAGCTCGCCGGCCGAGTGAACCTGTCGTCTGGAGCCTCCGCCTCAGCTTCGACGTCCGGCTCAGGCTCTTCGGGCTCGGTCACGACCTCGGCCGGCGGCGGGGGCGGCGCAGCTATCGGCTGCGGTCGCGCGAGCTCGGCGATCGAGAGCGCGAGCACCCGTGCGCGCAGCCCCGCCGGCACGCTCGCGAGTGCGACGACCCGATGTGATGCCGTCTCGCGCACGCTGAGCTCGGCCTCGGCCTGCGTGCAACGCACCTCGACCGTCTGGGCATCCCCCGGGACCAAGTCATCCTCGCCGAGCAGCTGTTCATGCAGCTCCACGCCAAGCAGCGCGCGCACTTCACTCGGCGCCGGCTCCTCACAGCCGCTCATGTCCAGCGCCACGGGCTGTGCGCGTGCACGTTCTGAAAAGCACAGCCCCGCGCACAGCATCGCCAACCCCACGCCGCAGCATCGAAGCCACGCATCACGGCGCGGCGTACCGAGCCATTTCTTTGCGTCGCGCGCCGTGGCGGAAGCGCTCGAGATAACGCTCCGCAGCGCTCTTGCTTCGCTCTGCATCTCCAGCCTGATGATACGCCTCCGCTTCGCGGGCGAGCGCATCTTCAGCCATCGGGCCCTTCGGGTCGAGCGTGTATGCGCGCGCGAAGCTCCCGGCTGCAAGCGCGGGTTGCTTCAGCTCATAGAGCGAGAGCCGGCCCAAGGTGAACGCCGCCAGTGGTGCCGAGGGGCTCTCGGGATAGCGCTGGACCAGGTGCTCGAGGTACCGCGCCGCCTCACGCGGATGACCGGAGAGACGCGCCGCATCCGCTGCGAGCAGGAGACCGGCGAGATCCTCGACCGGTTGCTTGCCGAGCGAACCGAATGCCTCTTTGTGTTTGCCGGCTCGCGCCAGCGCGCGCCACTGCTCGCGCTGCAGAGGCTTTGTGGGTTGTGCTTCGGGCTCCGCCGTAGCGACTTCGCGAGTGGCTTGGCTCGCAGTCTCCGGCGGAAAAACACCGGACTCGCCTGCACGCAGCGTCGCCGAATCTCGCCCGAAGCGAACGCGGACCACGCCATGCTCCACGTGCACGCGCGCGCTGCCAGGACGCCGCTCGACTTCGAACGCGGTTCCGAGAACTTCGACTTCCACCGGCCCTGCGGCCACGCGGTAGCGGCGCTTCGAGTTTGGTGTGACTTCGAAGTGGGCCTGACCGCTCAGAAGCTCGAACGAGACATCGTTTGGAGCGTCGGATAGCAGCTGGAGGTGTGCCTGCGCATCGAGCGGAGTGGCGACCGAGCCATCGCGAGTCGTCAGCGGTTGTTGCACGGAAGCCGCCGGCGTTCGAACGTTCGAAGGCGCAGCCGCAAGCGGCTGCGTTTCGCGCGCACGCCATTGGATCGACAGCAGCACCGCTGCCGTGACTGCAGCAGCCGCGATCGCGCCCTGCTTCGCGCGACGCCGCACGACGATGCGTTTTTCGAGTGACGCAAGCCCGCGCTCCACGTCGTTCGGGTCGAAACCGGCGTCGATGTGCCGACTGGCGTGTGCCAGCCTGTCTGCGAGCTTTTCAGACATAGCCCACCCCCAGTCGCTCGAGCGCGAGCTCGGCGTTCGCGACGCGCCGTTTCGCGGTGGAGAGGGAGCAGTCACACAAGGCTGCAACGCGCACCATCGTCTCGCCTTCGATATAGCGCAGCGCCCACGCCACGCGATCATCGGGTGGTAACGCATCGAGCATACGAAACACGTGGGCGAGGAGCGTGCGTTGTTCTGGCGAGGATGCAGCATCCGCGATGTCGACGTAGTCGGGCAGCGCATCGAGGCCGAACCAGCGCCGCAGCCGATGCCGCTTGAGCCGCCGCGTCGCTTCGTGCACCGCGAGCTTCGCGAGCCAGCTCTTGATCGCTCCGGGCTCGCGCAGCGAGCCGAGGTTGCGATGCACACTCAAGAACACGTCTTGCACGAAGTCGTCGATCTCGTCGCGCCGGCCCAAGATCCGCATCCCGATCTTCGCCACATATGGGGCGTAGCGCCGGTACGCGCCCGCGGTGTCGAGCGACTGCGGAGGCGCGACGCTTTCGGTCGGTGCCTGCGCCGCGGCCTCGGTATGAAACGGCTCGATCGGAGTCGGTGCGCGCGCGGACACTGCACTCGAGCCTACTTCAGACTGCGCGCTCAGACCATGTGCCGCTTGCAGCGGCATGTAAATGGCTCGATTCACAACGATTCTACGAAGCGAATCAACGCTTCGCGGTCCTCGCGAGGGAGTTGAGTGAGGCGCTCGCGCACTTGGGTCGCCTCACCCCCGTGCCAGAGTGCCGCTTCGAGCACGCTCTTCGCGCGGCCGTCGTGTAGAAGCGCGACGTAGCCTTGGACTTGATTCGAGAGGCCTACACCCCACAACGGGGCGGTGCGCCATTCCGAAGCGGTTGCAGGCTCTTCGCCCATTCCGTCGCGCGCCTCTTCGCCCGCATCTGCGAGATCCGGGCCGAGGTTGTGCAACAACAAATCGGTATACGGATGGATCTGTTGGCCGCGCAGCTCCACGTATGGATGCGTCTCGCCAGTCGTCACCGAAGGCACGTGACAGTTCGCGCAACCGACGGTGTGGAACAGGGTTTCGCCTTTCGCGACCATCGCGTCTTCTGCATCGCGTCGCGGTGGAACGCCGAGCAGGCGCATGTACGCGCTCACGCGATCGAGGTCGGCGTCATTCAGCTCGACTTCGCCGTTCGGCCCGGGGATCACCCGACTCTGCACGCCGATGTCTGCTGCGAGAGCATCGGCGACTTGGTGCTCCACGCTGACCTTTTCGGCGCGCCAGCCGAAGCGGCCGAAGCGCATGCCGGCGCCGCTCGGATCCATCACGACGTGCGGTCGGCCGGAGATGCCGTCGTTATCGCAGTCGTTCGGATCGGCTTGGGCGAGGATCGACTGTTCGTCGATCGCTTCGAGTAAGCCGAGACCGACGAGGCGACGAGCGATGCGCGCGGAGTACACGGGCGTCGCCCCGCTGTTCGGACGCACTTCGAACCGAGGTCGCGACAGCTTCACGACGGTGCCGTCTGCGAGCGTCACGCTCTTTTCTTCGCTGTCGAGCAACCGTGCGGTGCCTTCTTGAAGTTGCAGCTGGCTGCCGCGGGGCTCGTTCGCGCCGTACAGTTTGAACACGATCGAGCTCTTTTGATCGAGCATACCCGCGAGCGTCTGTCCGCCGCCGTTAGATGCATGACAACTCTCGCAGCTCGTGGTGACGAGCATCGGGCCAGCCTTGTTGGCTTGTTCCATCAGCGCGGGATTGCCCGACTCGCTGTGCGCGCCCGTCGCGAAGTCGGTATGGAACAATCGGCGGCCTTCGACGAAGCGCTGGACGTGTTCGTGCTGAATGTTCAGCGCCATTTGCGAAAAATACAGCTCGGGCTCGACGAACAGCCACGCGAGTGTGGTGGCGCCACCGAGATACGCGACCGACGTCGGGCCCATCTTCG
>Ga0193752_1001667_pt1 | contig 18069 bp, 11 predicted proteins | sample H1c1metaG_FD_144924 | JGI IMG/M metagenome (GOLD analysis project Ga0193752, IMG submission 144924) | Soil microbial communities from a riparian zone of the East river system, Colorado, United States - H1c1 | ecosystem: Environmental > Terrestrial > Soil > Riparian zone | place: USA: East River...
ACGACGATGCGGCCGGGCCCGATGCCCTGCCGGAGCGTGCGCGCGAGGCGGTCGGGGGGGCGGGAAGCTAAGAAGTCGCCCGGCATGAGGCCCCAGAGCACGAGCCGCCGCCCGCCCCCCCACACCCAGCGCAGGATGCCGGGCGTGACGCGGCCGTAGGGCGGCCGTACGTCGCGGACGGGTTGTCCCAGCAGGTCCTCCAGCGCCGCCTCGCCCCGCACGAGGTCGGCGACGGCGCCGCGAGGGTGCCGCCACGCGTCGAGGTGCGTCCAGCCGTGGCTGCCCACGCCGTGCCCGGCGGCGACGAGGTCGCGCACGAGGGCAGGGTCACGCACGGCGCGGGCGCCCTCAAGGAAGAACGTGGCGCGGGCGCCGTGCTTTTCCATTGTCTGGAGCAGGCGCGGCGTGCCCGCCGGATCCGGCCCGTCGTCGAACGTCAGGTAGGCCGCTGCCTCGCCGTCACTCCCGCGCGCAGGTCCCCGCCTGACGACGCCCGGCAGGAGCGCCGCCGCCCGGGGCCCCAGGTGGGCGAGGAGGAGGGGGAGGTTTGGCAGAGAGGAAGAGGAGAGGAGAGGAAGAAAGGAAGAGAAGGCGGCGGGGATGGCCGGTGCCTCCGCTCTATTTCCATCGTCATCCCCGCGAAGGCGGGGATCCAGCCTACAAGCGAGCGCCGGGCGTTACGGGAAGGCAGCTGGACTCAGCGGGATCCAACTCAACCATCCTCGTGCCGGCTCAGACGGTCGTAGGTCCTGAATCAAGTTCAGGACGACAATTTTGGAAGGGCAACAGTGAACCCGATGTCCGAAATCCAAAGATCCAAGACCGAAGCCCAAAGACCTAACGTGCTACGCGCCTCCCCTTCCACTCGTAGCCGCCGAAGAGGCCGGCGACGCCGATGTAGACGAAGTACGGGATGCGGAGAAGCTCCATCGGGAGGAGCCAGCGGGGGAGGCGGGGGCGGCCGAGGTGGCGGGCGGCCGGGACGAGGAGGGCGGCCTCGGCGCCTACGGCGAGCGCGAGCGAGGCGGCGACGGGGGGGGCGAGCAATGGAAAGAAAGGGGTGAGAGCCGCGCCCGTGAGCAGCGCCGCGTGGAAGCCCCACGCCACGACGCCCCCGGCCACCAGCGCCGGGCTGGGGTAGTGCATGCTTTTAGAAGCCCACCGCCGCCGCTGCTGGATGAACCCCCCCACGGTGCGCACGGGCTCCGTCTCCACCGTTGCGGCGGGGTCGGCGCAGAAGGCGACGCGGTGGGGCGTCTCCTGCGCCACCTTCTGCATCAGCAGCTCGTCGTCGCCGCTCGTGAGGTGGTCGATGCCCGAGAAGCCGCCGAGGGCGTTGAACACGTCCTTCCGGTAGGCCACGTTGGCGCCGTTGCACGTCACCGGCCGCCCGGCCCCGATCATCCCCGCACCGAGCGCGACGAGGCCGAGGAACTCCAGCGCCTGGATCTGGAGGAGCGCCGGGCGCTCGATGGTGTAGACGACGGGGCCCGACACGAACGCCGTCACCGGCCCCGCCTGCGGGTCGGCGGCTACGTCGCCGAAGGCGCCGGCCATCGCGCCGATCCACCCCGGGCCTGCCGTGCAGTCGGCGTCGGTGGTGAGGATGACGGCGCCGCGCGCGTGGGCGATCCCTTTTTCAATTGCCCGCTTCTTGTGGGCCCGCGTGCGCTCCAGGTTCTCCGGCATCCGCAGGAGCCGCACGCGGCCGTTGCTCTCCGCCACGCCCTCGACGAGCGCGGCCGTCCGGTCGTCCGAGAGGTCGTCCACGACGATCACCTCGAACCGGTCGGCGGGATAACTGGATCGGAGTATTGAAAAAAGGCAGCGCTCGATGACAGCCTCCTCATCGCGGGCGGGGACGATGACCGAGACGAAAGGAAGGACGGGCGCGAGGGGCGGGGGCGCGGCGCGGAGGGCGCGCCGGAGGCCCACGGCGGCGACGGCCAGGCCGCCCGCGTAGGCGACGGCGAGCCCGGCCAGTCCCACGGCGAACAGCGTCGATCCCTTCACCGCGCCCGGGTGCCCCGCACGGCGGCCCACGCCGCCGCGAGGGGGCGGGCGGGCGGGGACGGGCGCTTTTCGAGGCGCAGCCGCAGCACGAGCGGGAGCCCGGTGAGTGCGGGCAGCAGGAGGTTCACCACGAAGAGGGCCAGCGACGCGTCGAAGGCGGCGGCGTGCGCGACGCCGAGCCCGCCGAGGAAGAACACCGCCGCCCCCTCGCGCACGCCGAGGTCGCCCAGCGTCACGCCCGGCACGGCGCTCTTGGCGAAGAACACCAGCGCCACGCCTACCGCCGCGAGCCCCACGTCAGCCGTCGGGCTGAAGGCGCGGACGAGGAGGACGAACTGGGTCGAGAAGATCACGTAGCGCACGGCCGAGAGGACGAGCAGCACGCGGGCCTCCCTCGGGGCCACGGCGCCCAGCGCGTCGAGGGCGGGCCGGAGGCGGCGGAAGGGGAGGGCGGCGCCCAGCACGCGACGGGAGAGCGCGGGGCTCAGCAGGAGCGCCCCGAGCCCCAGCGAGGCGACGACGGCGCCCGCTTCGAGCAGGAGCCACGCCGGGCGGCCGGGCGGCGTCACCGTGCGCAGCCAGAGGGGCAGCGCGAGCGCGCCGGCGGCGAGGCAGCACCACAGCGTCGCCGTGCGCTCGGCGAACGTGAGCGCCGTCGTGGTGCCGGGCGGGACGGTGCGGCCGGGGCCGCGGAGGTAGAGCGCGCGGCCCGCGTAGTCGCCCAGGCGGCCGGGCGTGAGGAGGCCGAGGGGGTAGGCCCCCACGACGGCCGTGAGCGTTGCGCCCCACGGCACGCCCGGGACGGCGGCGCGGACGAGCCGGTGGAAGCGGTACGCCTCCAGCCCCACGTTGAGCGGCAGCAGCGCGAGTGCGGCCAGCGCCCACCAGGGGGACGCGGCGGCGGCGGCTACGGCCAGTTCATCCCACGCCACGAGCCGCGTCAGCCCTACGAGGACGACGGCGGCCAGCAGCAGCTTCAGCAGAAACCCGCGCATCTGCGTTCGCCTAGCGGATCTGCGGGCGGTAGTCCCGGATGTCGAATACGACCCGGAGCGAGGCCAGCACGAAGCCCTCGGGGCCGAACCCGATCATCCCGCCCACGATGGGACGCTCCCGGTCGATCGTCACGATGTTGGCGCCGATGGCGACGGACGGGCGGAGCGGCACACGCTCGCCCTCCTCGACGGGGTCGGGGTCGAACGTGATGCGGGGGGAGAAGTCATCGAAGATGTTGTCGTAGGCGCCGCCGACCATCACCATCCCGACGCCTTCGAGGAGCACGGCGCCGAGCACGGCGAGCACGGTGCCCCGGGCGCCGACGCCGACGGAGAACCCGTCGCGCCCGACGAACCGCCGCTGCGGGAAGCCCGCCAGCAGCTCGTGGTCGAGCACGGGGAGGTAGTAGTAGGGCAGCGCGTCGCCCTCGTCCTCGCGCGTGATGACCAGCGAACTGCGGAGGAAGATCGTCCCGCGCTCGGGGAGGAACGGGAGCTGGACGAGCGCCGGGAAGAAGAAGTAGCCGCTCGCCTCCAGCCGGTTGAAGCCCAGCCCGGAGCCGTCGAGGGCCATGAACCGCGACAGGCCGCCCTGAAAGAGCCCCCCGTGCCGTGGCGAGTCCCGGCGGTCGCGGGTGTCGCCCGCGATCTCGATCCCGACGGCGATCCCGTAGCGATCATGGTCGCGGACGGCCGCCAGCGCGGCCGTGTCGACGCGCGTGAAGGCGCTGTCCACTCCCTCCTCGAAGTCGCGGAGGCGGTCGAAGCGGAAGCGCGCGACGGGCTGGACGAGGAGCCCCGTGGACCGGTAGGGGTACCACCCCACGCGCGCCTCGCCCTCGGCCGAGATCTGGTCCAGGAAGAGCTTCCCCTCGGGGAGGGTGCGGGGGCCGTCGCCGTAGTACGTCAGCCGGTTCGTCGTCGTCACCGCGCCCGCCACCAGCCCATAGATCGAGCGGAGGTAGGGGTCGCCGGTGTAGTAGGCCACCTGCCCCGACTGGAACCGCTGCGAGAGGCGGGTCTCCAGCCTCAGTTCGGCGTCGGGCTGCACCCCGAGCCCATCGATCTGGACGCCGCCCCCGATGCCGAAGCCGCGGCTGGGGCTGTAGAGCGACGTGGGGGTGAAGAGGGGGTGGAAGCGGAGGCGGTGCGTGCTGTCGGCCGCCGCGTCCTCCGGGCGGTCCGTGCGGAGGGTGTCGGAGACCTGAGCGTGGGCGACGGGGGCCGAGGCGATCGTCCCGGCGGCCACGCCGAGGAGGAGCGCGCCACCAGAGACGAGCGCGCGGAGGGAGCGGAAGGGCAGGCGCACGGGGGTTGAAGGGCGACAGGCGGGCTAACCTACGCCGCAGCGCCCGGCGCGATCCGATCTTCCCGCATCCCCCTCCGATCTCTCCCGGCCCCCATGTCCTCTCCCGGTCCCACGGTGCTCGTCGTCGGCGGCGGCGGGCGCGAGCACGCCCTCGGGTGGGCGCTCGCCCGCAGCCCGCGCCGCCCCCGCCTCCTCTTCGCCCCCGGCAACCCGGGCACGGCCGCGCTGGGCGAGAACGTGCCCGTGGCGGCCGACGACCTCGACGGGCTCGTCGCGCTGGCGCAGGAGCGCGCCGTGGCGCTCGTCGTCGTCGGCCCCGAGGCCGCGCTCGTGGCCGGGCTGGCCGACGAGCTGGAGGAGGTCGGCATCCCCGTGTTCGGCCCCACGGCCGACGCGGCGCGCATTGAGGGCTCGAAGGCGTGGGCGAAGGCGTTCATGGCGCGCCACAATATCCCCACGGCCCCCAGCCAGAGTTTTGCCGCCGACGCCCGCGAGGCGGCGCGCGCCTACGTCGAGGCCCACGCGCTGCCGGTGGTGCTGAAGGCCGACGGGCTCGCCGCGGGGAAGGGCGTCGTCGTGGCGACGACGCGCGAGGAGGCGCGGCAGGCGCTGGAATGGCTGCTGGCCGAGGACGGGGCTACGTGCGTCGTGGAGGGGTTCATGGAGGGCGAGGAGGCGAGCGTGTTTGCGCTCTGCGACGGGCGCGACTTCGTGCTGCTGGCGCCCGCGCAGGACCACAAGCGCATCGGCGAGGGCGACACCGGCCCCAACACGGGCGGGATGGGGGCCTACGCCCCCGCCCCTATCGTCACGCCGGAGGTGCTGGGCGCCGTCGAGTCCGAGGTGATCCGCCCCCTGCTCAGTGGCATGACGGCCGAGGGGCACCCCTACCGCGGGGTGCTCTACGTGGGGTTGATGCTGACGCCGGAGGGCCCGCGCGTGGTCGAGTTCAACGCCCGCTTCGGGGACCCCGAGGCGCAGGTGGTGCTCCCACTGCTGGCCTCGGACGCGCTGACGCTCTTCGAGGCCGTCGCTGCAGGCTCGCTCGTCGGCTCCAACGCACAGACGCGTGAGGGCGCCGCCGCGTGCGTCGTGATGGCCGCCGCAGGCTACCCCGGCCCTCCGCGCTCGGGCGACGCCATCCACGGGCTCGAAGGGGTCCCGCGCGACGTGCTGGCCTTCCACGCAGGCACGCGGCAGGACGACGAAGGCCGCCTGCTCACGTCCGGGGGCCGCGTGCTCGGACTCACAGGGCAGGGCAGCACGCTCGCCGAAGCGCTCGCCCGCGCCTACGCCGGGGTCGCCGCCGTGCACTTCGACGGCGGCCAGTTCCGCCGCGACATCGGCCACCGAGGGCTGGCCCACGAGTCGGGCGAGGGCGCCTACAAAGGACAAGAATGAGCCGCACGCGACTCAAGGTGTGCTGCATCGGCGGCGTGGACGAGGCACGCCTCGCCGTCGCCGCCGGGGCCGACGCGCTCGGGCTCGTCTCGGCCATGCCCAGCGGTCCGGGCGTGATCGAGGAGGCCCGCATCGCCGAGGTGGTGCTTGCTGCGCCGCCGCCCGTGGCGACGTTCCTGCTCACGTCGCTCACCGACCCTGAAGCGATCGCGGCGCAACAGCGCCGGTGCGGCGCATCCGTGCTGCAACTCGTGACGCCGCTCCACCCGGGGGCGGTCTTGCAACTCCGCGCCCTCGTGCCGGGGGTGAAGCTGGTGCCCGTCGTCCACGTCGAGGACGACCGGTCAGTAGCGGAGGCCGTAGCGCTGGCGCCCCACGCCGACGCGCTCCTGCTCGACTCCGGCCGCCCCTCGCTCCCGGTGCCCGAACTGGGCGGGACGGGTCGTACGCACGACTGGGCCCACAGCCGCGCCATCGTCGCGGCGGTGCCCGTCCCGGTCTTCCTCGCGGGCGGGCTCCGCCCCGACAACGTCGGCGAGGCCATCCGCACCGTGCGGCCCTTCGGACTCGACCTGTGCAGCGGCGTCCGCACCGACGGCCGCCTCGACGCCGCGAAGCTCCGTGCCTTCGTCGTGGCTGTGGCGGCAGCCGACGCCTCGCTCACCCCTTAACCTCCATCTCATGACGCGCCTCCTGCCGCTCCTCGCCCTGGGCGCGCTCGTCGTGGGCTGCGCCGGGCCGCGTGCCGTGCCTGAGCCCGCGGTGACGGGGCTGGCCCTGGTGGCGACGTTCACCGACGCCCGCGCGCTGGCGGCCGACGGCAGCGGGCGCCTCTACGTGGTGGACGCAGCAGAGTCGGTCGTCGTCGTGCTGGACACGGCGGGGGTGCGGCTGGCGACGTTCGGCGGACCCGGCGCGGGGGCCTATGCTTTTCTGGAGCCCGCCGACGTGGACCCCACGAACGGCCTCGAACTCTACGTCGCCGACGCCGGCAACGGCCGCCTCCAGCGGTTCTCGCGCGACGGCCGCCTCCTCGACACGGTGCCGGTCCCCCTCGACGTGCCCCCGGCCGGGAGCAACGCATCCATCCCCCCCGATGCGCAGCGGGGGCGCCCGGTGGCCGTGGCGGCAGGCGCCGCAGGGGCCGTCTACGCTGCGGAAGGATCGCGCAACGTGGTCTACGTGTGGCGCGGGTCCTCGCGACAGGCGGAGCCGCTGGGCGGGGAGCGGAGCACACGGGAGGCGCCCGCAGCGCCCGTCGGGCTCGACGCCCGCGGCGACGGCACGCTGGCCGTAGCCGACGGGCGTCGCGGCGAGGCCGTCGTCTACGACGCGCTGGGCCACCCCCTCCGCACGCTCCCGGGCCCCGACGGCGTCCGCGCCGTGAGCTGGGCCGAGGGCCGCGACGGCCCCCGCCTCCTCGTCACGGGCGCCCGCGCCGTGGCTGTCTACGCCGACGACGGCCGCCTCCTCGGCACACGTTCGTTTGAACTGGGCCGCGAGACGCTGGTCGACGCCGTCGAGTCCGACGGCCGTTTGTGGTTATTGACGCCTACTAGGCTGCTGCGCGTGGAGGGGTAGGGTGTTGACAGAGAGGGAGAATGCAGCATGGCAGGTGGTCTTGCCATTCCAGCGCCCCCCGCCATACGCCCATCGCATCGGCTTCGCCGCTGCTCACAGGCGCATGGCTGTCCCCCTCATTCATGAGGGGGACAGCTTTCTGAAGCGTGAGGGCGATAGCCCGATGCGAAGAAAGCGGGGGGCGTAGGATTAGCGAGAGCCAGCGCTAAGCGACCCGCCCCTCCTCAGACGAGGAGGGGCAGGCCCGCGCCCGTGAGCGACACGAAGTGGCGCGATGTGCGCGGGGCGGGGTGGTGTGATCGGACGGGCACCGCCATCCCGGTCTACCACCCCCCCGCCCCTCCTGTCCAGGAGGGGGGCTGGAACCGAGCCACGTCCACGAACCATGCAACACCCACCCTCCCATCCCCCCAACCGCTCTATCCCGCTAACTTCAGCGCTCCCCACCGGTACGCCTCCCGGGCCTCCGCGCGTTCGCTACTCCGTCCTGTTCGCCGCGCCCGGTTGATGGGGGCTTCCGCCCGCCGCCTGTTGTCCATGCTCCTGCTCCTCGCGGCCTCGGCCGTGAGCGCGCAGGGCGTGGACCCCGCCGGGCTGGGCGCGCGGCGCGACACGCTGCGCCTGGCCGACGGCGCCGAGATCGCGCTGGCACCCCGCGTCGTCCCGGGCTCGTTCGCGGCGACGCTCCTGCGGTTGGAGAGCACCGGGCTGGTCCCCGTGCGTCCGCTGGATGCGGCGGAGTACCGGCTCGACGCGGCGGCGGGGCGGCTCACGCTCGTGCTCCCCGACTCGCTCCTCGCCGACCCGGCCCTGTGGGTGGCGGTGGCCTACCGCGCGCTCGACCTCGGGCTGCGGGACGTGTACACGCGGCGCGTGGATTCGACCCTGGTTCCGCCTGCCGCCCTGCCCGGCGCCGTGCCCACGCCGCGCGCCACGGCAGAGGACGAAGCCCTGTTCGGCGACATGCGCCTGCAACGCAGCGGCTCCATCACGCGCGGGCTCATCGCCGGGAGCAACCGCGACCTCGCCGTCGAGAGCGGGCTGCGCATGGAACTCGCGGGCGAGGTGGCAGAGGGCGTCACGGTCGAGGCCGTGCTCACCGACGCCTCCACGCCCATCCTGCCCGAAGGCACGACGCAGCAGCTCTCCGAGTTCGACCGTGTGTACGTGCGCGTCGCCACGCGCGGCACCGAGTCCCGGCTGGGCGACGTGGACCTCGCGCTGACGGGCACCCGCTTCGCCGACCTCTCGCGCCGCGTGCAGGGCGCCGCCGTCGAGGCCCGCTTCGGGGGACTGGGGCCGCTGGCGGGCGGGCGCGTGCTGGCGGCGGGGGCCGCCACGCGGGGGCTCTTCCGCAGCCAGGCCATCGCCGCCGTGGAGGGCGTGCAGGGGCCCTACCGCCTCACCGGGGCCTCGGGCGAGACGTTCGTCCTCGTCGTGCCCAACTCCGAGCGTGTCTACCTCGACGGCGTGCTGCTGGAACGCGGTGAGAACGCCGACTACGTGATCGACTACGCCACGGGGGAATTGACGTTCACGCCGAGGCGGCTCATCACGTCCGAGCGGCGGATCACGGTGGACTTCGAGTACAGCGCGGGCGGGTTCACACGGACGCTGCTGGCGGCCTCGGCCGAGGCCCGTCTGTTCATGCGCCGCGACTCCACGGCGGGGCTCCGGCTCACGGCCCGCGCCATGCGCGAGGGCGACGCGGCCGGGCTCGACCTCGGGCTCTCGGCCGCCGAACTCGACGCCATCAGCAACGCGGGGGGGCGCGACGTGCTGGTGCCGGGCGAGGAGCGCGTGGTCTTCGACCCCGAGAGCCCCTTTGTTCTTTACACCCGCCGCGACACCGTCTTCGCGGGGCAGACCTACCGCGTGTTCGTCCCCGCCACGGCCCAGTCCGACAGCGTCTTTCAGGTACGGTTCACGCGCGTCGAGACGGGCACGGGGAGCTACCGCCGCGCGGGCGCCATCCAGAACGGGCTTCGCTACGAGTGGGCCGGGCCCACGGGCGGCGACTACATCCCCTTCCGTCGCCTCCCGCGCCCCGAGCAGCGGAGCGTTTTTGATTTGCGGGCCGAGGCGGCGCCGTTGCCGGGGCTCGACGCGTGGGCCGAGTGGGCTGCCTCGGCGTACGACCGCAACACCCTTTCGTCCTTCGACCCGCTGGGCGCCGGGCAGGCCATCGAGGCCGGCGCCACGCTCCGCCCGCTGACGCTGGGCCGCGCGGGTGCGCTCGACGGGCGCGTCCGCGTGGGTGGGCGTGCCGCAGCCTTCGCCCCGCTCGACCGCACGCGCGCCGTGGACTTCGGCCGGACCTGGAACCTCGACCGGACGGGCACGAGCACGACGGCCGTGGACACGCTCGCCGAACGGATCGCCGAGGCGGAGCTGGGCTGGGCGCTCACGTCGCGCTCGTCGCTGCGCGTCGAGGGCGGCGCGCTGGGGCTGGACAATCCGCAGGGGGGCCGCTTCCGCGCCACGCGCGGGGCGGTGGTGCTGGGTCTCGCGGAGCCCACGGCGCTCGGTGGCTTCCTGCCCGAACTGGCCTACCGGCTCGACTACGCCGCGAGCGACGACGCACTCACTGCCGACACGCTGGGCGTGGGGCGCATCCGGGGCACGTTCCTGCGGCAGCGCGGGCGTGTGGCGCGCGGCGTCGCCGGAGGGCGGCTCGTGCCGTCGGTGGACGTGGAGGCGGAGCGCCGCGCCCAGCGCGGACCCGACGGGCGCATCCTCGGCGGCAACGTCCTCACCGACACCACCTCGACGCCCTTCAGCGCCGTCCTGCCAGCGTCGTACGGCTTCCTGTCGCTCCGGCCGGGGCTGGCGTGGACGGCGGGGGCGCTCACGGCGTCGGCGGCCGTGGAGGCGCGCACGGAGGCGGAGCCGCTGGACGGCGCGCTACAGACAGCGGCACAGGCTGTGGGCGCCGAGGCGGAGGCGCGGTGGCGACCCGGTGGGGCCTACTCGGCCGAGGGCCGCCTTGCCTTCCGGCGGCGGAGCTACCGGGAGGAATTCCGCGCGCTCGGGCGCGAGGACGCCGAGAGCCTCGCGCTCCGGTGGTCCGCCCGCGCGGCCCCCCTCCGTCGCGCCGTCGAAACGACGGCGACCTATGAGGCGCTCACGGAGCGGGCCCCGCTCCTGCAGGAGACCTACGTGCTCGTCGGGCCCGAGATCGGCACGCACGTCTGGCGCGACGGTGCGGGCGAGCCGCGCGCGGGCGAGCCCGACGGAGTGGCGCAGGTCGACGAGTTCTTCCCCGAGACGACCCCGCTGGAGGGGAGCTACGCGCGCACCTACGTCCCCGGCGACCAGCTTTTCCCCGTCGTGGGCGTGCAGGCCCAGCTTCGCCTCCGCCTCGACCCGTCGCGCCTGATCGCGCGCACCGTGACGGGCACCCCGGCCCGGATCGCACGCGCCCTCACGCTCCAGACAACCATCGACCTCCGGGAGCGGACGCGCGAGCGCGACCTCCTCCGGGTGCTCCTGCTCGATCCCGGCGTGCTCCAGTCGCCGGGCGCGTCGGGCGACTCGCTCTCAGGCACGCTGGCGGGCCGCTTCCGGCTCCAGCAGGACCTCGGCATCCTTCAGGACGACCCCCGCCGCGGGGTCCGCTTTTCATTTTCGACACTCTCAACGACGAGCCGCCTCGCCGCCGGGCTGGAACGCCGCCGTCTGCTGGAAAGCACGGCCGAGGGGCGCCTGGCCTCATCGCGCCTGGGACTGCGCGTCCGCGGCGGGTGGAGCCGCGACCGCTCCGCGAGCGACGCCTTCGCCACCCGCACGTTCGACCTCGCGACGTGGCGCGTGGAGCCGGAGGCGACGTGGACGCCCGCCCCGGGCCGGAGCCTCACGCTGGGCGTCGTGCTCGCGACGAAGACCAACGCCCTCGCGCTCGCCGGGCAGCCGACCGGCGCGACGCTCCTGCGACTCCCCGTCGAGGCACGTCTGACGCGGACGGGCCGCCTCGCGCTCACCCTCCGCGCCGAGCGCGCCGACGTGCGCCTCAACGGCGGCGTACCCGGCGGGCTCGTGGAATACGAACTGACGGAGGGGCGGGGCCCGGGCGTGAGCTACCTCTGGGGCGTGATCGCGGAGTACACCCTCACGCGCTACCTCCGCGCCTCGGCCTTCTACGACGGCCGCGCCCCCGCCGATGCCCCGGTCATCCACACCTTCCGCATGCAGATCGGCGCGACGTTTTAGGCCGCCGGAGGCGGCCTGACCGCAGACCGCAGACCGCCGACGGCCGACCGCCGGAATGCGAAGGGCAGGACCTTCTGGCGTGGCGGGGTCAGGCCCCCCTCCTGGACAGGAGGGGCGGGGGGTGGTAGACCGTTATGGCAATGCTGCTCTCGACCCACACTCATCCATTCACCCCGTCATCCCCGCGTACGCGGGGATGACGAGTAGGAGTGGAAGTGGCGAGAGAAAGGGAGAGGCGGTAGGCCGGATTGTCCTCAAACGAAACGGCCCTCCTCACGCGCGTGAGGAGGGCCGCCTTGCCGTGGGAGGTCGGGGCTCAGCCGTTGCCGCCGCCGCCACTCTCGTCGCTGCCGCTCTCGTCGCCTCCGCCTTCCTCCTCCGTCTCGATGCGGACGCTCTTCATCGTGTCGCCCTGGCGGACGGCGTCGACCACGTCGAGGCCCTCCACGACGCGGCCGAAGACGGTGTGGCGGCCGTCGAGGTGGGGCTGGGGGGCGTGCGTGATGAAGAACTGGCTGCCGTTCGTGTTGGGGCCGGCGTTCGCCATCGAGAGCACGCCACGCTCGTGGCGGAGCGGGTTGCCGCGCGTCTCGTCCTCGAACTGGTAACCGGGGCCGCCGCGGCCCGAGCCCTCGGGGTCGCCGCCCTGGATCATGAAGTTGGAGATCACGCGGTGGAACGTCGTCCCGTCGTAGAACCCGTCGCGCGCGAGGGCGACGAAGTTGTTGACCGTCTTCGGGGCGTGCTCGGCGTAGAGGTCGAGCGCGATGTCGCCACGGTCGGTCTCGATCACGGCCCGGTACGTCTTGGACGGGTCGATCTGCATCGCGTGCGGAGCGGAGTACTTCTTCATCGGGAGGGGAGAGAGGGGATGAGCAGAGTGGGGTGGACCGGGGGAAGATCCGGCACGCGTACGCGCGGCGCCTCCGGTCGTTCTCAGGGGGCCGCGGGTTCAGGCGTCTCGCGGGGCGTGCGCTCGCGGGCGAAGGCGGCCTCGTCGAACTGGAGCGCGGCGAGGCGGGCGTAGAGGCCGCCGCGCGCGACGAGCGCGTCGTGCGTCCCTTCCTCCACGATGCGGCCCGCGTCGAGTACGAGGATGCGGTCGGCGGCGCGGACGGTGGCAAGGCGGTGGGCGATCACGAACGTCGTGCGGCCCTCCATGAGCCGTTCCAGCGCGTCCTGCACCAGCCGCTCGCTTTCGGCGTCGAGCGCGCTCGTGGCTTCATCGAGCAGGAGCACCGGGGCGTCTTTCAGGATCGCCCGCGCGATGGCGACGCGCTGCCGCTGCCCGCCGGAGAGTTTTACGCCGCGCTCCCCTACGGGCGTCGCGTAGCCCTCGGGCAGGTCCGCGATGAACGTGTGGGCGTTGGCGGCGCGCGCGGCGGCCTCCACCTCGGCGTCGGTGGCGTCGAGGCGCCCGTAGCGGATGTTCTCGGCGATGCTCACGCCGAAGAGTTGCACGTCCTGTGCGACGGTCGCCGTCGCGGCGCGCAGGCTCTCGACGGTGAGGGCGCGGAGGTCGTGCCCGTCGAGGCGCACCGTGCCCGTGTCGGGGTCGTAGAAGCGGGGGATGAGGTGGAGCAGCGTCGTCTTCCCCGCGCCGCTGGGGCCGACGAGCGCGACGGTCTGGCCCGGCGCTGCGGCGAACGTCACGTCGTGGAGGACGGGGCGCCCGGCGTCGTAGCCGAACGTGACGCCCTCGAAGGCGACGGCGCCGGGGGAGGGGAGCGGCAGCGGCACGGCGCCCGGGGCGTCGCGCACCTCGGGGACGGTGTCCAGCAACTCGAACAGGCGCTCGCTCGCCCCGGCGGCCCCGTTGAACGAGGTGTAGAGGCGGCTCGCGCCGGCCACCGTGCGGGCCACGTTGAGGGCGTAGACGATGAACGCGACGAGGTCGCCCGCCGTGAGCCGGTCGGCCAGCACCTCGCGCCCGCCGAACCAGAAGATGCCCACGAGGGCGGCCATGAACGCGAAGCCGACGACGGTCCAGAACCCCGAGACGATGAGGGCCTGCCGCTTGCTCGCGCCGAACACCTCCTCGACGGCCGAGCCGTAGCGGGCGACCTCGTGGGGCTCGCGCCCGAACGCCTGCACCACGCGCACGGCGGCGACGGCCTCCTCGGCTACGGCCGTCGTGTCGGCCAGCCGGTCCTGGATGTCGCGCGCGATCTTGCGGACGAGCACGCCGAAGTAGCGCGTCGCGAAGGCCACGGGGGGGATGACGACGAAGATGGCCGCGGCGAGGCGCCAGTTCAGCACGATCATCAGCCCGGCCGAGCCGACGAGCGTGAGGGCGAGGGTGAGCGCCTGCGCCATGTCGTCGGTGACGGCGGTGCGCACCTTGCCGACGTCGTTCGAGAGGCGCGACGAGATCTCGCCCGTGCGCGTCTCGGCGAAGAACCGGAGGCCGAGGCGGTGGAGGTGGGCGTAGACGCGCTGCCGGAGGTCGGCCACGACGCGCTCGCCCGTCCACGCGAGCAGGTAGCCGCCGCCGAACCCGACGAGGGCCTGGAAGGCGAACAGCGCCAGCAGCCCCCCGGCGAGCCGGTTGAGGAGGCCGCTGTTGGCCGACTCGAAGACGGCGTCGAGGAGCTGCTTCAGTCCCAGCGGGACGAGCAGGCCGACGCCCGTCGAGAGCAGGCTGAGGGCGACGGCGACGACGAGCCGCGTGCGGTAGGGCCGGGCGAACTGGAGGAGCCGGCCGAGCGTGCGCGTGAGCGAGACGGGCGGCTTAGTCTCGGCGGGGGGGACGGGGGCGTCGGGCATATCCCCGTCTAAGCCAGAACGCGCACAGAGTTTCGTGCGGCGGGCAGGGCGCCCGCCGGACCGCTGACGACCGACCGCAGACCGCCGGAATGCAGCGCATGCGGCCTCCTCCGCTCGCCTTTCCAAACCAAAGAAACTCCCCCTCCTCAGACGAGGAGGGGGCCGGGGGGAGGTTGATCGCACGGGCACCGGCGCACCGGTCAACCTCCCCGCGCCTGCGCTTCGCTGGGCGCTGCCCCTCCTCGTCTGAGGAGGGGCGGACTATGCAATTATCTCTTCCCTGCCTTTCCTCTCATCGCTCATTACTCATCGCTCATCACTCGGAATACTGCTCCCGGTGGATGGCGATGCCGGCGCCGGTCAGCTTGGCCTCCAGGCGCTCGTAGCCGCGGTCGAGGTGGTAGACGCGGAGCACGTGCGTCTCGCCCTCGGCGACCATGCCGGCCAGCACGAGCGAGACGCTCGCGCGGAGGTCCGTGCTCATCACCTGGGCGCCGTGGGGGGGCTTGCCGTCCTTCCCGGCGATGTGCACGCTCGCGCCGTCGGTGGTGGCGCGGATCCCCATGCGCCAGAGCTCGGGGATGTGCTTGAAGCGGTCGGCGTAGATGGAGTCCGTGACGGTGCTGGGGCCGTCGGCCATCGCCATGAGCACGGTCCACTGCGCCTGCAGGTCCGTCGGGAAGCCGGGGTAGGGGGTGGCCTCGACCGACACCGGCGCGATGCGGTCCACGCCCGTCACGTCCACCCAGTCGGGGCCCAGTTCGAACGGGACCTCGGTGGCGCGGAAGGCGTCGAGGAAGCTGTCGCCGAGGTGAGCGGGCTCGGCGCCGGTGAGGCGGACGGTGTGGCCGGGCTCGGCCGCCATCGCCGCCGCGATCATGTAGGTGCCGAGTTCGATGCGGTCGGGGCAGTTCCGGAAGGTGACGGGCTGGAGCCCGGCTACGCCCTGCACCGTGATGGTGTGGGTGCCGAGCCCGTCGATCTGGGCGCCCATGGCGCGGAGCATGTCGCCGAAGACGATGATGTCGGGCTCGGCGGCGGCGTTCTCGATCACCGTCTCGCCCTTCGCCGTCGAGGCGGCGAGCATCGCGTTCACGGTGGCGCCGACGCTGGAGGGCTCGAACCGGATGCGTCCGCCGCGGAGCCCGCCGCGCGGGGCCTTCGCGATGATGTACCCCTCTTCCTCTGTGATCGAGGCGCCGAGCGCCTCCATCGCCCGGAGGTGGAGATCGACCGGGCGGGGGCCCCACGCGCAGCCGCCGGGGAGCGAGACGCGCCCCTTCCCGCACCGACCGAGCAGCGCGCCGAGCATGTAGAACGACGCGCGCATCTTGTTGACGAGCTCGTACGGGGCCTCGGGGAAGCCCACGCGCGTGGCGTCGATCCGCATGAGGTCGGGCGTCGAGGGCTCCGTGTCGGGGTCGAACTCGACGTGGCAGCCCGTCACCCGGAGCACGTTGCTGAACGTGAACACGTCCTGCAGCACGGGCATGTTCTGCAGCGTCGTCACGCCTTCGGCGAGCACGGCCGCGGCCATCAGCGGGAGCGCGGTGTTCTTGGAGCCGCCGACGTGGAGGGGGCCGCGCAGGGGGCGGCCGCCGCGGATGACGAGCTTGTCCATCAGGGTCGGTTTCGGGGCGTACAGGGCGAAAAACGACGGCGCGCCGCGAGGGGACCCCCAGCGCGGCGCACGGCGTGGCGCGAATATAAGAGCAGGCCCCGCCGCGGTTCCGCGCCGGGCGAGGGAGGGAAAGGGAGAGTGGGAGAACCGAAGGTCTGCGAAGCAGAATGGGGGAAAGGGAGCAGGTGGGCGCGTGGGCACGTGCGCGCGCAGGCACGTAAGATGGGCCTACACGCCCACGTGCCTACATGCCTACCCGCCGGTGATATATCTCGACCACGCCGCGACGACGCCGCTGGACCCTGCCGTGCTGGAGGCGATGCGGCCGTTCCTGACGGAGCGGTTCGGCAACCCGTCGTCGCTCCACACCGCAGGGCGCGCCGCGCGCGTGGCGCTGGAGGAGGCGCGCGGGCGCGTGGCCGACGTGCTGGGGTGTACCCCCGCCGAGGTCGTTTTCACGAGCGGCGGCACGGAGGCCGACAACGCGGCGCTGCGTGGCCCGCTCACGGGCGACGCCCGCGCGGCGACGGGGCGGGGCGGCCTCGTCACGTCGCTGGCCGAGCACGAGGCGGTCCTGCGCACGGCCGAGGGACTGCGCGACGAAGGGCACGAAGTCACCTTCCTGGCGCCCGGTCCTCACGGGGCCGTGACGGAGGCGCAGGTGAGGGAAGCGCTCACGCCGGAGACGGGGCTCGTGAGCGTGATGCTCGTCAACAACGAGGTCGGCACCGTATCGCCCGTCGCCGCCATCGCGGAGGCAGCCCACGCGGCGGGGGCGCTCGTGCACACCGACGCCGTGCAGGCGGCGGGGCTGCTCCCGCTCGACGTGGATCGGTTGGGCGTGGACCTCCTCTCGCTCTCGGCCCACAAGGTGCGCGGGCCGAAGGGGTTCGGCGCGCTCTACGTCCGCACCGGCACGCCCTTCAGTCCGCTCGTGCGGGGCGGCGCGCAGGAGCGGCGGCGGCGCGGCGGCACGGAGAACGTGGCGGCAGCCGTGGGTTTCGCCGAGGCGCTGACGCGGGCGGAGGCCGCGCGCGAGGCGACGGCCGCCCGGCTCACGGCCCTCCGCGACCGGCTCGCCGCCCGCATCCACGCGGCCTTCGGGATGGCCGTTCGCTTCAACACGCCGCTGGAGGGGTTCAGCCCCACGTCCGCGCCCACGGCGCCCCACATTCTCAGCGTGTCGTTCCCGCCCGGGCCCGCCGGCCCTCTCGACGGCGAGATGCTGCTGCTGGGGCTCGACCTGGCGGGCGTGTGCGCCTCGGCCGGGAGCGCCTGCACGAGCGGCGCGCTGGAGCCCAGCCACGTTCTACTGGCTATGGCCGTCCCCCGCGACATCGCCGCCGCCACCCTTCGTTTTTCCCTGGGCACCGAGACGACCGCCGCCGACGTGGACGCCGCCGCCGACGCACTGGAGATGGTAGTCGAGCGACTGGGGTGAAGGATAGGCGAGAGGCCATGTGACGCGACCCGCCCCTCCTCAGACGAGGAGGGGCCGCCCCGCGCCCGTGAGCGGCGCAGCCGCGATGTGCGCGGGGCGGGGTGGTGTGATCGTTGCGCCGGTGCCGTGTCGGTTCTACCACCCCCCGCCCCTCCTGTCCAGGAGGGGGGCTGGAATCCCGCCCCGTCTACAAACCCTGCTCTGTGCCAGTCGCCTCTCTCCATTCCCTCCTCTCCCCTCAGTTCATCCGAGGGTCGTCGGGATAGGTAGACAGCAGCGCGTAGTCGCCGCCGAGGCCGCGGAGGACGCGGCGCCAGAGGGTGTCGTCGGAGGCGGCCCAGACGAGGTCGGACGTGGCCGGGAGCACGAGCCAGGCGCCCTCGTCGTGCTCCTCGTCCAGTTGGCCGGGGCCCCAGCCGGAGTAGCCCACAAAGAACCGGAAGAGGTCGGCGTCGAGCGCTTCCTCCTCCAGCAGCCCCTGCACCTGCTCGAAGTCGCCGCCCCAGAACACCCCGTCGAGCACCGGCATGGCGCCGTCCACCTCGTCGCCGTAGGGGTGGAGGTAGTGGAGGGTGTCGGGCTGGACGGGCCCGCCGAGGCCGAGGTCGCCGTCGAAGCCCAGCGGCGTCAGGCTCACGTCGGCGAGGCGGTGGCCCGTCGGACGGTTGAGCACGAGGCCGAAGGAGCCCTCCAGGTTGTGCTCGCAGAGCAGGATCATGGTCCGCCGGAAGTT
>Ga0193752_1001668_pt1 | contig 18062 bp, 25 predicted proteins | sample H1c1metaG_FD_144924 | JGI IMG/M metagenome (GOLD analysis project Ga0193752, IMG submission 144924) | Soil microbial communities from a riparian zone of the East river system, Colorado, United States - H1c1 | ecosystem: Environmental > Terrestrial > Soil > Riparian zone | place: USA: East River...
TGAAGAAGGCCGTCACGATCGCGATGAAGTTCGGCGCGAAGGGCATCCGTGTCCACGCCGGCGGTCGCCTCGGCGGTGCGGAAATCGCGCGCGAGGAAATGTATCGCGAAGGCCGAGTGCCGCTGCACACGTTGCGTGCGGACATCGAATACGGCACCGCGATCGCCCGCACCACTGCCGGCTCGATCGGCATCAAGTGCTGGATCTTCAAGGGTGAGATCATGCCGCAACGTCGTCGCGGCCCTGCCGGCGCCGCTGCCGATCGCGCCAACGCTCCACGCTGATAATTGCTGAAACTGGCGAAACTACTGACGCGCTCGTCGCTCTAGATCTCGAGAAAGTCCCATGCTTCAACCCAAACGAACCAAGTACCGCAAGCAGCAGAAAGGCAAACGCCGCGGGCTAGCCTATCGGGGCAGCGACGTGTCGTTCGGCGACTACGCCCTGCAAGCGATCGATCGCGGCTACTTGACCTCGCGTCAGATCGAAGCCGGTCGTATGGCGATTCAGCGCGAGACCAAGCGTCTCGGCAAGCTGTTCATCCGGGTGTTCCCGGATAAGCCGCTGACTCGCAAGCCGCTCGAAACTCGGATGGGCACCGGCAAGGGTGCGGTCGAAGAGTACGTCGCGGTGGTGTTGCCGGGTCGCGTGCTCTTCGAGCTCGAGGGCGTGACGAAGGAATTGGCGTTCAAGGCTTTCCAGCTCGCGAGCAACAAGTTGCCGCTGACCTGCAAGATCTTGTCGCGGAGTGAACAGCTATGAAAACCGCCGAACTCCATGAGCGTTCGCTGGGTGACTTGGCTCAGCTCGAGGACGAGCTCAACCGTGATCTGTGGAAGGCGCGGTTCTCGAACTTCACCAATCAACTGGATGACACGGCCAAGCTGCGCCGCCTCCGTCGTGAGATCGCGCGCGTGAAGACCGTCCGTACCCAGAAGTCGAATCAGGAAGCGAAGAGCTGATCATGGCCGAGACCACACCAGAGCAAACTGCAGAGCACGCGCATGAACGCGGCAGCCGCCGCCGGCTGCAGGGTCGCATCGTGAACGACACGCACGCAGCGGGTCGCGCGAAGAAGACCGTCACGGTCGAGGTTCAGCGTCGCTACCGTGACCCCGTCTACGGCAAGTACGTGAAGGCCCGCAAGAAGTACCACGCACACGACGAAAAAGAGACCTACCGCACGAACGACGTCGTGGAGATCGAAGAGAGCCGTCCGCTCTCGGCCACCAAGCGCTGGGTCGTGATTCGGCTCGTTACGCGCCCGGAAGAGGTGTAGCCGTGATCCAGCAAGAAAGCGTTTTAGACGTAGCCGATAACAGTGGTGCCAAGCGCGTGATGTGTATTCGCGTCTTGGGCGGCACGCGCCGGCGTTATGCCGCGCTCGGCGACGTCATCGTGGTGTCGATCAAGGAAGCCTTGCCGAACGCGAAGGTGAAGAAGGGCGACGTCGCGAAGGCGGTCGTCGTTCGCACCAAGCGCGAATATCAGCGGGCCGATGGGTCGTACATCAAGTTCGACACGAACAGCGCGGTGTTGATCAATGATCAGCGCGAGCCGATCGGTACGCGCATCTTCGGGCCCGTCGCGCGCGAGCTGCGCGGCAAGCGCTTCATGAAGATCATTTCGCTCGCGCCCGAGGTGGTGTGATGGGAAGCCGGATCAAAAAAGACGACCAGGTCATCGTGATCTCGGGTCGCGACAAGGGCACGAAGGGTCGTGTCCTCAAGGTTCTTCGCGAAGCAGGCAAAGTGATCGTCGAGGGCGTCGGTCGGGTGAAGAAGCACCAGAAGCCGACTCAGCAGAACCCTCAGGGCGGAATCATCGAGAAGGACCTTCCGATCCACGCATCGAAGGTCATGCTGCTCGACACGAAGCTCGACAAGCCGACGCGCGTGCGTGCTGGCAAAGACTCCGACGGGAACAAAGTGCGTGTAACGGTTAAGTCCGGGACCACGCTCGATAGCTGAGAACAGCTGAGGATCTGAGAATGGCCGAATACATCCCACGCTTGCAACAGAAGTATCAGCAGACGGTGGTCCCGCAGTTGATGAAGGAGTTCAAGCTCCAGAATCAGCTCGAGGCGCCCCGCTTGCTCAAGGTCTCCGTGAACATGGGTCTCGGAATCGCGACCCAGAACCCGAAGATCATCGAGTCCGCCGCGGTCGAGCTCGCTACGATCGTCGGACAGAAGCCGGTCGTGACGAAAGCGAAGAAGTCGATCGCCACGTTCAAGCTTCGTCAGGGCTCGCCGATCGGCGTAGCTGTGACGCTGCGCAAAGATCGCATGTGGGAGTTCGTCGATCGCTTGTTCACGCTCGCGCTCCCGCGCGTCCGTGACTTCCGCGGTCTGCCGACCAAGTCGTTCGACGGTCGCGGCAACTACACGATGGGCATCCGCGAGCAGATCATCTTCTCGGAGATCGACTACGAGAAGATCGACAAGATCAAAGGCATGAGCATCACGTTCACCACCACTGCCGGCACTGACGAGCGCGGCCGCGCTTTGCTCACCGCGCTCGGCCTCCCTTTTAGGAAGTAACCCCGAACAGTCTCCGACTTTCGGGGCCAGGAAATAAGGATCACCATGGCACGTGCTCAAGCTTTCGCGAAGATGGAGAAGAAGCCGAAGTTCGCGGTGCGTTACAAGAACCGCTGCCGCAGCTGCGGTCGTTCGCGCTCGTTCTATCGCAAGTTCCAACTGTGCCGCATCTGCCTGCGGATGTTGTCGCTCGCGGGCGAAGTGCCCGGCGTGACGAAGTCGAGCTGGTAGAGGGAGCCTCAGATGAATACCGATCCCGTCGCAGACATGCTCGCGCGCATTCGTAACGCGCTCCTCGCCCACCACGAAAACGTGGAGATCCCGCACTCGAAACTGAAGACCAAGATCGCGGAGATCCTCAAGCAAGAGGGTTACATCAGCGATTTCACGGTGCAGGAAGAGCGCCCCGCGCAGCTTCGCGTGCAACTCAAGTACGGTGAAGGCCGTCGCCCGGCGATCATCGGGCTGCGCCGCACCAGCCGCCCAGGCCGGCGCGTGTACGTTCGTCATACCAACATTCCGGCCGTGCTCAACGGCATGGGTATCTCGATCATCTCGACCTCACACGGGGTCGTGACCGATCGCGATGCGCGCAAGCAGAGCATCGGCGGCGAAATCTTGTGTGAGGTTTGGTGATGACTGCCCAACCACAATCAGAAGCCACTGCGGTTACGCAGTCGCGCGTCGGAAAGAAGCCGATTCCGCTTCCGAAGGGCGTCGACTTCAAGCTCAATGGTCGCCACGTGACCGTGAAGGGCGGCAAGGGCGAGCTCTCGCGTGAATTGCCGGAAGGCATCAAGGTCGTGGTCGAAGACGGCGAGATCGTCGTTGAACCAGCGGCTGGCGCAGGCAAGCGCGGTCGTCAGTTTCAAGGGCTCACGCGCGCGCTCATCGCGAGCATGGTGAAGGGCGTCGCGGAAGGTTACGCGACCTCGCTCGACCTCGTCGGCGTCGGTTACCGCGCCGAGGTGAAGGGCCAAGACGTCACGCTCGCACTCGGGCTCTCGCATCAGGTGAAGTACAAGATGCACCCGAGCGTTGCGGCTCGCGTCGAGACGATCGACGAAGGCGGCGTGAAGCGCCCGCGTCTGCACCTGACGTCACACGACAAAGAAGCGCTCGGCCAAACGGCTGCGCGTATTCGTTCGTTCCGCAAACCCGAGCCGTACAAGGGCAAGGGCGTCCGTTACACCGGCGAGAAGCTACGCGAGAAGGCCGGTAAGGCCGGCGGCAAGAAGTGAGGCAAGGCGATGGCAATTAAACTCGTAGGACGGGCACGGCGGAAGTTGCGCGTTCGTAAGAAGATCTCGGGAACGGGTGAGCGTCCGCGTCTCACGGTGTTCCGCAGCAACAAGCAGATCTACGCAGCCGTCGTCGATGACGTGTCGGGCAATACGCTCGTCACCGTCGGTTCGAAGAAGCTCGGGCCGGAAGGCAACAAGAGCGCTCGAGCCGGAGCTGTCGGCGAAGCGATCGCGCAGGCTTGCATCGGCAAGGGCATCAAATCGGTCGTCTTCGACCGTAACGGTTACATTTATCACGGCCGCGTGAAGGCGCTCGCCGATGGGGCCCGCAAAGGCGGACTCGAGTTCTGAAGGAGCGGCTATGGCGGCGAATGAACCACAGACTGGGTCCGAAGAGTTTACCGACCGCGTCATCCACATCAACCGCGTGGCGAAGGTCGTCAAAGGCGGCCGGCGCTTCAGCTTCAGCGCGTTGATCGTGGTGGGCGATGGTCACGGCCAAGTAGGCATCGGCCTCGGCAAAGCGAACGAAGTGCCCGAAGCAATTCGCAAGGGCACGGAGCGCGCGCGCAAGAACATGTTCAAGATCGCGCTCGACGGGCGGACCATTCCGCACGTGGTGCAGGGTCATGACGGTTCGGGCAAAGTGTTGCTTCGTCCGGCGAGCCCTGGAACGGGCGTCATCGCGGGCGGTGCAGTGCGTGCGGTGGTCGAAGCCGCCGGCGTGCACGACATCCTGTCGAAGTGCATCGGTAGCAGCAACAAGCTCAACGTCGTGAACGCGACGATCAAAGCGCTCAAGCAACTCGAGTCGCTCAGCGACGTCGCGGGGCGCCGTACGAAATCGAACGAGGAAGTTCGCCCTGCGGTGCAGACCACAGCGCGCGCCTAATGCGAGTCCTGGCCGAACGGTCAGGTAGGCCTCGACGTAGGCGGAGAAAGACACCATGAAGCCCAAGCTCAAAGTCGTGCAACTGCGCAGCGGGATCGGTCGGACCGACCACCAGAACAAGGTTCTCAAGGGCCTGGGGCTCCGCGGTCCGAACACGGAAGTGGTCGTGGACAACACGCCCGCGTTCCGCGGCATGGTCAAAAAGATCCTGCACCTGGTCACTGTCGAGGAAGCCGATGCCTGATTCCGATAAGACTCCGATTCTCTCGCGCCTGCGCGCGCCCAAAGGCTCCGTCCAGGGAAAGCACCGCGTCGGTCGCGGCCCGGGTTCGGGCTGGGGCACGACGGCGGGACGCGGCCAAAAGGGCCAGTACGCACGTAATACGGTGCGGCCTGGTTTCGAAGGCGGTCAGACGCCGTTGTTTCGTCGGTTGCCGAAGATCGGGTTCAAGAACCCGTTCAGCACGCAGGTCGCGACGGTGAACATCGAACGCTTGCAGAAGTTCGAAGCGGGTAGCGTCGTCGACTTGGCAGCGCTCGAGGCGGAAGGCCTCATCCGCGGCAGCTACGACTCGGTCAAGATCCTCGGCACGGGCAAGCTCGATCGCGCGCTCACCGTGAAGGCGCACGCGTTCAGCGCGAAGGCCAAGGAGCTGATCGAAGGCGCGGGCGGCACGGCGGAGTTGATCCCCGGCCCGAAGAAGCAGCCCGCGAAACACGCGAAGCCCGCAGCAGAGAGCAAGGCCTGAGCGCACACGCATGAGCGCCTTCGCAAACATGTTCAAGATTCCCGAGCTGCGTAAGCGGCTCCTGTTCACGCTCACGATGTTGTTCGTGTACCGCGTTGGAATCTTCATCACGACGCCGGGCGTCGACCGCAACGTCATGCGTAACATCATGGCGTCGCAGTCCGGCACGTTCCTGGGCATGTTCAACTTGTTCTCGGGCGGTGCGCTCGAGCAGCTGTCGATCTTCGCGCTCGGCATCATGCCGTACGTCTCGGCAAGCATTATTTTGACGTTGCTGAGTGCGGTCGTGCCGACGCTCGAAGAGCTGCGGCAAGAGGGCGAGTCCGGTCAGCGCAAGCTGAACCAGTACACGCGCTACGGAACGATCGTGTTGTCCGCGGTTCAGAGCACGGGTATCGCGCTCTTTCTCGAGGGCTTGAACAACTCGCAAGGTCAGTTCGGTGATGTGGTGGCGAACCCTGGTTGGGGTTTTCGCGTCATCACCTGCATCTCGCTCACGACCGGTACTGCGTTCATCATGTGGGTCGGTGAGCAGATCACCGAACGTGGCCTGGGCAACGGCATCTCGCTGATCATCTTCGCCGGTATCGTGGCGGACTTGCCGGATGCGTTGTTCCACACCGGCTCGCAGGTGAAGATCGGGCAGATTCAACCGATCTCCCTGCTCATCGTGCTCGCGATCATGTTTGCGATCGTCGCGATCATCGTGTTCTTCGAGCGCGCGCAGCGCCGGATTCCGATCCAGTACGCAAAGCGGATGGTCGGCCGGAAGATGTACGGCGGCCAGGCGTCGCACTTGCCGCTCAAGGTGAACGCGGCTGGCGTCATTCCGCCGATCTTCGCGTCGTCGTTGTTGATGTTCCCGAACACGCTCGCGAACTTCAACGTGCCCGGCATGCAGAAGCTGCAGCAGATCATCCAGCCGGGTGATTGGCGCTACACGGTCGTGTACGTCAGCCTGATCGTGTTCTTCGCGTTCTTCTACACGGCGATTCAGTTCCAGCCGGTGCAGGTCGCGGACAACCTCAAGAAGCAAAACGCGTTCATCCCAGGCATTCGTCCGGGCAAGGCCACGGCCGACTTCATCGACAACGTCATGACCCGCATCACGTTCTGCGGCGCGCTCTACATGGCGCTCGTCTGCGTGATCCCCGACTTCTTACACCGGCAGTTCAAGGTGCCCTTCTACTTCGGTGGTACGTCGGTCATGATCGTGGTCGGTGTGGCGCTCGATTTGGTTCAGCAAATCGAGAGTCACCTCATCACGCGGCACTACGAGGGGCTCACGGGTCCTGGTGGTCCGCGTATTCGGGGAAGGCGGGGCTAAATGGACATCATTCTCTTTGGGCCACCCGGAGCGGGGAAGGGTACCCAGGCCAAGCGCCTGACCGAGTCGATGAAGATCCCGCAGATCTCCACCGGCGACATGATGCGGGCCGAGCGCTCGCAGGGCACCGAGCTCGGCAAGAAGTTCGACCACTACATGAGCCAGGGGCTCTTGGTCCCGGACGCGCTGGTGCTCGAGCTGTTCGAGAAGCGGCTTCGCCAGCCGGACGCGCGTAACGGCGCGATTTTAGACGGTTATCCCCGGACGGTCGCCCAGGCCAAGGCGCTCGACACCTTGCTCGAGCTCATGGGCCGCCGGATCGACTCGGTCGTGTCCATCGAGGTCTCGCTGGCCGAGATGATCGACCGTGTAGTCCTTCGCCGAACTTGCGAAGGCTGTGGACAAATCTACCATCTGCGTTACAATCCGCCGCCCTCCCCAGACGCGTGCGGAAAATGCGGCGGGAAACTGGTTCAGCGCGCGGATGACACCGAAGAGGTGGTTCGCACTCGCTACCAGGAATACCTCGAAAAAACCGCACCGATCCTGGAGCACTACAAGACTAAGGGCGTTGTGAAGACGGTGGACGGTCTCGGTCCACTCGAAGAGGTCGAAACGAGAATCAAAGCCTCGATCGTCCCGCCCCCGCCGGACTCGAATTGAGAGTGACCGGCGCGCAGGTAATTGAAGGAACCGTAGAAGAAGTACTGCCGCAAGGCTTGTATCGAGTGAAGACGAAAGAGGGCGTGACACTGAAGGTGTCGCTCAGCGGTGTTGCGAAGCAGACCCTCGTACGAGTGATCCCCGGGGATCGGATTCTGGTGGAAGTTTCGCCCTTGGACCCCAGTCGGGGCAGAATCAAAGACCGCCTGCAGTAACAGCTAACCGAACACGAACGAGATTGCGATGAAGGTTCGACCGAGCGTCAAGAAGATTTGTGACAAGTGCAAGATCGTGCGCCGCCGTGGCGTGGTCCGAGTCTTGTGTGAGAACCCACGCCACAAACAGCGGCAGGGTTAAAGAGGTTAAGTCATGGCACGCATCGCAGGCGTAGACCTTCCTGGTCGCAAACACATCGTGATTTCGCTCCGCTACTTGTTCGGGATCGGGCCGAAGCTCGCTTCGGACATCTGCAAAGCTGCAGAGATCCCGACGAACAAGGTGACGGACAGCTTGGATGAAAACGAGCTGCGTCGCATCCGCGAGATCATCGACGCGAACCACAAGGTCGAAGGCGATCTGCGGCGCGAGATTCAGATGAACATCAAGCGTCTGATGGACCTCGGCTGCTATCGCGGCTTGCGTCATCGTCGCGGTCTGCCGGTGCGCGGCCAGCGCACGCACACGAACGCCCGCACACGCAAAGGCCCCCGTAAGGGCGTCCTCTCGCGCAAGAAGTGAAGTGAGAGGTTAAGGAAACGCCATGGCCAAGTCCGAGAATCCAGGATCTCCGTCGCAATCGCCCAAGGGCAAAGGCGGCAAGAAGAAGGTCAAGAAGAACGTCGCCACGGGCATCGTCCACGTGCAGTCGACGTTCAACAACACCATCGTCACGATCACCGACGTGCAAGGCAACGTCGTTGCGTGGTCGAGCGCTGGTACGCGCGGCTTCAAGGGCTCGCGCAAGAGCACGCCGTTTGCCGCTCAGATCGCGGCCGAAGACGCAGCCCGTAAGGCTGCCGATCACGGCATGAAGACCGTCGCGATTTTCGTGAAGGGTCCGGGCGCAGGTCGCGAGTCGGCACTGCGCGCGTTTCAGTCGGTGGGTATGCGCGTCACCTTGATTCGTGACGTCACGCCGATTCCGCACAACGGTTGCCGGCCGCCCAAGCGTCGCCGCGTCTGAACCAATGACCTACCCCCCAAAACCGCCTGCGGCGTTTTGGTGAGTTTTTTGAGTACCTGACCGTTAGAAGAGAGAGTCGCTCGTTATGGCACGTTACATCGGTCCTGCTTGCAAGCTGTGCAGGCGTGAAAACATGAAGCTCTTCTTGAAGGGCGACCGCTGCTACACGGACAAGTGCGCGTTCGATCGCCGTCCGTATCCGCCGGGCGTGCACGGTCAGCGCCGTAACAAGCCGACTGAGTACGGCGTGCGTATGCGCGAGAAGCAGAAGGTGCGTCGCATCTACGGCTTGCTCGAGCGTCAGTTCCGCCGCAACTTTGCGGACGCCGATCGCAAGAAGGGCGTGACGGGCGAAAACCTGATCACCGGGCTCGAGCGTCGGTTGGACAGCGCGGTATTCCGCATGGGTTACGCGGCGACGCGTACCGACGCGCGGCAGCTCGTTCGCCACAAGCACATCCAGGTGAACGGCAAGGGCGTCAACGTGCCGTCGTACCAGCTCAAGCCGGGCGACAAGATCACGTTGCGCGACGCGAGCAAGGGTTTGTCGCGCGTGCAGGTCGCGCTCGAGACGGCCGGCCGTCGCGAGAAGCCCGAGTGGCTCGACTTCGATAAGAATTCGCTTACCGGCGTGGTTCGGGCTTTGCCGGACCACGCCGGTATTACACTTCCAATCACCGAACAGCTGATCGTCGAGTTCTACTCGCGCTGAGGTAGTGACAGACCCGCCGAGTCGCCTGGCGGCGTTCGGGGGGTAACATCCGCCGAATCGCCTGGCGGCGTTCGGTGAAGGCTTACTGGCCAGCCCGGAGGAGAGAGCATGTCCACGGTTACGCAGCAGATTTCTCGGAACTGGAAAGACCTCATCAAGCCCAAGTCCATCTCGGTGGACACCGGGTCGGCGGGCGAGCGCTACGCGAAGTTCGTGTGCGAGCCGCTCGAGCGCGGTTTCGGGCTCACGCTGGGCAATGCCTTGCGGCGCGTGCTGTTGTCGTCACTCCAGGGCTCCGCAATCACGGCAGTCCGCATCGATGGCGCGCTGCACGAGTTCACGTCGGTGCCCGACGTCACGGAAGACGTGACCGACATCGTGCTGAACCTGAAGCAGGTCGTCGTGCGCAACTACGGTCCCTCGGGCGTCACGCTGCGCCTCGAGAAGGACGGCCCGGCCGAGGTGAAGGCCGGTGACATTCAGACCACCGACGCGATCGAGGTTCTGAACAGAGACCTCGTGATCTGCAGCGTCGCGAAGGGCGGCCGGTTCTCGGCGGAGCTCACGATCGGTCAGGGTCACGGCTACGTGCCGGCCGAGCGCAACAAAGAACCCACGATGCCGATCGGGACGATCCCCATCGACGCGTTGTTTTCGCCGCTGCGCAAGGTGAACTACACGGTCACGAACGCTCGTGTTGGTCAGCAGACTGACTACGACAAGCTCACGCTCGAGGTCTGGACGAACGGCGCAGTGACGCCGGCGGATGCTGTCGCCTACGCGGCGAAGATCCTGAAGGACCAGCTCACCATCTTCATCAACTTCGAAGAGGAGAGCGAGGCGCTGGCGAAAGATGACCGCCAGGAAGAGCCGCTCAACGAGAACTTGTTCCGTACGGTCGAGGAGCTCGAGCTGTCGGTGCGGTCCGCGAACTGCTTGCAGAACGCGAACATTCACCTGATTGGCGAGCTCGTGCAGCGCAGTGAAGCCGAGATGCTGAAGACGAAGAACTTCGGCCGCAAGTCGCTCAAGGAGATCAAAGAGATCTTGGCTGAGATGGGCTTGTCGCTCGGGATGCGGATCGACAACTGGCCGCAAATGCTCGAGCGCTGGAAGTCTCAGCAAAACGCGAATTGACGAGATAGGCATCGCCGCGGCGCTGGTGAACACACAGTCCACCAAGCTACCTTCGGCGTTTGGTGTGTTTAGAGGTTTCTCATGAGGCACGGAAGATCAGGTCGTAAGTTCGGACGTAACACCCCGCATCGTCGGGCGATGTTCCGGAACCTCGCGGGCAATCTCGTCTTGCACGAGCGCATCGAGACCACCGATGCGAAGGCGAAGGAGCTGCGCCGTGTTGCAGAGCGTTTGATAACGCGTGCATTGCGGCTCGGCGACGACCTCACGGTCGACCTCGCGAAGCTGAAGGAAGCCGATCGCGGTCGGGTTCTCGCGCGTCGTTTGCACGCCCAGCGTGGCGTCGCCAGCTTCTTGCCGAAGCACTTGGCGAAGACGTTGAAAGACGGAACGACTGAGGATGTCGATCTCGTCTACAAGCTCTTCAACGAGATCGCACCGCGTTACGTCCAGCGCGTGAAGGACGGCAAGGGCGGCGGCTACACGAGAATCGTCAAGAAGGGGAATCGTCGCGGTGACAACGCGCCGATCTCGATCATCGAGCTGCTTGACTGAGTGAGTCGCGCTGAGCGGCGCGGCGAAGAGTGAATCGCGGGTTAGGCCAAAGCCGACCCGCGATTTGCATTTAAGCGGTCGTTCGGGCGGTTGAACTCGGGTCCGTGAAGTAAGGCTCCACAGCGCTCGACTTGCCCGGCACGACCAGAAACCACACCGTTCGATCTCGGTCGCGCGGATAGGCTGGATTCGTGTGGACCGTTCCCAAGCCATCCCAGACGACGAGCTCGTTGTGCTGGATGCGCGCCTCGTACCGCGCCGCATTTTTGCTCACGCACTCCCAAAGTTCTCGGAGGACGCTTCGCCCTTCATCCTCCGGCATGCCTTCGATCTGGCTCGCGGGATTCTTCGGCAAGTACAGCAGCGGCTCAGAGGTTCGTGGATGTTTGATGACCAACGCGTGTCTCCGCGCAGCCGACGCATCGAACTCCGGAAAACCGGTTAGCGGCGTCCTCGGCGACGGGACGACCGCATGCAACGCGCAATGTGTGTCGACGATCGTGCGCAACGCAGTGGGAAGCTCGCGGTACGCAGAGCGCATGTCGCACCACAGATTCGGAGTCGTCTCCGGCACGTGGAAGTTTGCTTGCATCGAGTACGCACTGATGCTGTCGTAGTGAAGACCTTCGATGTATGAAGGCTCTCGCGCTGTCTGCGGCACTGGCTTCGCCGCTGCACCGTAGTCCGCGACGAATTCATATCCCGCTACCTGAGTGCCGTTTGCACCGGGCGGACCGAAGCTCCGATGGCGACGTTCGTGCGGAAAGCCCAGCCCGAATGCGAGCGTGCCAAACGTCGGCTTGGTCATCTCCTTCTGCGGAGCGAGCACGAGGACCAAGTGGCGATCCAACAGCTGCTGAAGGTCCGCGACGGCATCCGGCCCGCGAAGGAGTGCGTCGAGGTCCTCGGTCATGAGGCGCACTCCGAAGTTGCCGTTGACCGCCGTCGTGTAGTGCACAATGTTTTCATGCCACGAACGCAGCACGCCGCCAAGACCGCCTGTTCGGGCCAGTGCAGGACTGATCGCGCACCCCTCACATCGTGGTCGACGGTGTTTCGCGCACACGCAACACGATCGCGCCACCCGCACCGGCTTGCGCGGCCGAGTCGCCCGCGGTCGCAGACGACGCACCACTCGCGCCCGCAACTGCACCGGAACCGAAAGCTCCTCCAGTGCCTGCAGCTGACGGCGGCATACCCGCGGTTTGTGCGTTCGTACCTGCCGTCATCGCGCGCATGCCCGGCGTTGGCGCACTACTCGCGCCGGTTGCGCCGAGTGCTGAGCTCCCCGCAACGGCAGCCGTGGAACCTGCGAACGCCGTGCTGCCGGTGACGGCTTGGTCACCAGTCTGGGCTTTGTCATCGCTACAGGCAGTGCTGAGATTGGCAACGATCGAGAGACCAACAACCCACCAAGAACATCAGCCGCCGCCTCCGTCAGCTGCAGGCGCACTTGTTCTGTTTGAGTCAAGTTGGCGCGTCGAGCTTCGCGGGAAGCTGACCCGGCAAGGACCGCTCACACCACAAACCTTACGTGCAAATGCGTTCCAGTCACGCGTGTGGGCGTCTCACGCGTTCGCGGCTTCTGGCATCGTGCGTTTACGTGCTGGCGCTTGTCGCCTGCGGTGCAGATGACCAAGGGTCCACCGAGTCCCCGGTTTGTGCCTCCGGACAATCGACCGGCTGTCGCTGTCTCGACGGCACGCAACTGGGGCCAACCGGGTGCGCGACGCCCCCAGGCGGCGTGAGCGGCGCCGGGCCGAGTGGCGCAGGGGCCGGAGCAACCGCAGGTCGCGCCGCCGCAGGCTCAGGGCCGATGACTGCAGCCACGAGCGGCAGCGGCGGGCTCGCTGCCGGGCGCGGCGCGAGCGCAGGGCAGGCTGGCGGGAGCACCGCGGGCGTTGCGGGCTCGCAGCCAACAGCTGCAGGTTCCAGCGCCGGCGCAGCCGGATCCGGGATGGCGGGCATGGTCGCAGTGGCAGGTAGCGGGGGCGGCATGGCCGGGATCACCGGTATGCCTGCAGCTGGTAGCGGCGGTGACGCGTTGCTCGAGTGTGCAGGTGGCACGATGGGCAAAGCGAGCAACGCAGGCGGCGTGACCGGCCGCGGGAACGGAAACGTTCAGTTCACGGTCGCCGCCGGCAACCAGATCTTGCACCTGCGCACGACGATGGAAGTTCCGATCAAACCGAACGGCACACAGACCTTGTTCTTGTGGCCGGGTCTCGAGCCGCTGCAAGGCGAAAACTATCAACCAATCGGCACCGGTGTGCTGCAGCCCGTTCTCACTTGGGGCGGCTCGTGCGCGCCAGGATCGCCGCCGACCCGGACCGGTTCGAACTGGTGGATCTCGGCTCAATACGTCAACACGCTCACTTCAGATGCGGAGCACCGTGGTTGTCACGGGGGCCCGGTCATGGACGTGGCGATCGGCGACCAGTTGCTGATCGACATGAGCGTGAACGGAACGATCTGGAATCAAACCATCACGAATCAAGCGAACACTAAGTCGGTCGACTTCGACATGGACATGAACAAGCAGCCGCAGCGCTGGGCGTTGTTCGAGATCGAGACACCGACGTCGACGAAGCCCGCAGCAGACGTCGTCTTCACGAACACCGTCATGACGTTCGAAAAGCCCGAGGCGAAGGCGTGCCAGCCGAACGCGCGCGGCGCCGACGACTACTTCTCGACCCCGATCGCATCGAGCGATGGACTGAAATGCTGCGTCGCCCGCATCGTGCTGCGAATGCAGGGCGCGATGCATACGACGATGGACCCGTGAGCGTTGGTTCGAATTGTCGTGGGTCGGTGCGCGTCGATGTGGTGCGATGAATGGGTTGTCCGTCGCGGTCCACCGAGCTTCGAGCTCGGCCCAACGATCGAACGGTGGCCGGCGGGGGGCTGGCATCGGGAACCGACGGATTCTTCCGTATTTTCTCGACTGCGACGGCGTCAACCTCAACTGCACAGGCGCGCCGTCATGTGCAGTTTCGCCGCAACAACAGATTTCACAGCGTCGCTAGACGACGTGGCGCGCTCGAGCGTCGCGAGCCCCAACCGGCGACGGTGCAAGGAAACCTCGTCGCGGACATGAATCAGCGTAGACTCCGCACATGTTCTCGAAAGCCGACGCGTACGAACGCTACATGGGCCGTTGGAGCGAGCTACTCGCCCCCGCGCTGATCACGTTTGCGGATGTCCGCGACGGTGAGACTGTACTCGACGTCGGCACGGGGACCGGAGCGCTCGCGCGGACCCTGGGTGCGCGCTTTCCCTCAGTTCGCGTCACGGGTGTCGACTCCGCCGGTGACTACATCACCTACGCGAATCAGAAGTATGGAAACGATCGGGTTCAGTACCAAGTAGGCGACGCGCGGCAGCTCGAGCACTCGAATGGCTGCTTCGACAAAGCTCTAGCGGCACTCGCTTTGAACTTCGTTCCGAACTCGTCACTCGCGGTGCGCGAGATGACGCGAGTGACGAAGAAGGGTGGGGTCATCGCCGCCGCCGTCTGGGACTACAGCGGCGGTATGCAAATGCTGCGTGTGTTTTGGGATGAGGCCCGTGCTCTCGAACCGGGAGTCGGAGCGCGCGACGAAGCGAACATGCCGTTGTGTCGAGAAGGCGCGCTCGCGACACTCTGGAAGCAGGAAGGTTTGCTGAACGTGCAAGCTTCGCCGCTGATGGCTGCGCTTCAGTTCGCCTCGTTCGACGACTATTGGTCGCCCTTCCTGCTCGGACAAGGCCCGGCAGGAGCGCACGTCGCGAGTTTGTCTCGCGAGCAGCAGGCCCAGCTGGAGCAACGACTGCGGACGCGCCTCCTCGGTGAAGGTCCGGATCGGGTGATCGAGATGCCGTCGCGAGCTTGGGCAGTGCGCGGCAACGTGCCCTAGCCCCCAACTAGTCGCCGACTACTCGAATCGCAATGGCAGCCGTCGCGGGCCATACTCCGGCCAACGCGCCAGTTCTACTTCACCTGCGAGCCCGAAGTGGCGAGTTCGCGCGAGCAGCTCCTCCAAGAACACACGCAGTTCCAAACGCGCCAACTGCTCGCCGGGACACTTGTGGACGCCGTTGCCGAACGTGACGTGCTTGCGCGCGCGATCCCAACGAAACTCATCCGGCGCTTCGAAGACAGTTTCATCGCGATTTGCAGACGGATAGAGCAACACGACAGGCTCGCGCGGCCGAATGGTCTCCCCGTGCAGCGCAACTTCGTGTGAGACGGTGCGGCAAAATCCTTGGTTCGGCGTGTACAAGCGCAGGAGCTCGTCGAGCGCTCTTTCGATCGAGGCTGGATCTTCGCGCAGCTGGCGCTGCAGCGCTGGATGTTCGGCGAGATGGCGCGCGCAACTGCCGAGCATCATCGTGACAGCGACGTGCCCGGCTACGAGTAACTGGCGAAGGGCACCTTGCAACAAGTCGTCGCTGGGTGAGGCACCGTCCATCCGCATCGCAAGGAGTGCACTCGCGACGTCGAGCTCAGGATCCAACGGTGTGTGCCGGCGCAGCTCCAAGATCGCGGCGGCGAGCGCGTAAAGGCGCCGGCTCGCAGCTTCGAGCCCCGCCGAATCGCGATCTTGAAACGCCCGCAGAAACTCGCGGCTCAGCTGCTCGATCTGCTCCGGCGTGGCCGCGTCTTGCGCGTGAAGAAATCGGCACAAGACGTGGACTGGGAGTGTGCCCGCGAGCTCCGAGACGAGCTCGCAATGACCGCGCTCGATCAGTGGCGACAACAATCGGATCGTCTGCGCTCGCGCGGGTGGCTCGAGCTCCGTGAGCGCGCCTGCTTTGAACGGCCCGCTCATCGCTTTCCGCCACACCGTGTGCTCGGGAGGATCGAAGTGCAGCGGAGGGCGGCGGCCGGTCGTAGTCACGGCCGGCACGACGTTCTGCACCGAGTTTACGTAGGTCGTGTGATCCCGCGTCACGGCGACGATGTCTTCGTAGCGACTCAACACCCAGAAGCCACCCCAGCGCTCGCTGCGAGCGATCGGACAACGCGCACGCAACTCGCGGTGGGCAGCATGCGGATCCCGAAGTGCATCGTCCGACAACGGATCGAAGCTCGGAGGAGGGTGCGGTCGGGCTGGTGGATCGGACATGGAACCTCAGCTAGGCGTCACGCATGGGGCGAATTGCCGACGCTCGCAGGAACTGGAGCCGAACGGGCTGGTGCTTGTGCGCGAATCCAAGGTACGAAGACCGCACCGACACACAACAAGCCAGCGAGCAGCACGACGGGCATGCCGAACGATCCCGTCTGCGCACGCACGAGGCCGATCATCGGCGGCGTCACCAGGCCACCCGCGCTGCCCAACACCGTGATGAAGGTGAGGCCGCTCGCGGCGACCGAGCGGTCGAGCAAGCTCGTCGGCAGCGCCCAAAACGCACCTTGCGCAGCGCCAAGGCCGAATGCGCCAACAGTCAGGCAAAGTAGCGCCGGCCAGCGATCGCCGAACGCGATTGCGCCCACGAGCCCCACCGCACTGAGCAATCCAGCGAGCGCGACGTGCCAATGCCGCTCTTGTGTCAGATCCGAATGCCAGGAGTTGATGACCATCCCCGCGCCGAGGCCGATCCACGGGAATGCACTCAGCAGGCTGACTTCGAAGTCGTTCAAACCCGACAACTGTTTGATCACCTGCGGCAGCCAATAGATGATGCCGTACGCACCCGACATCAGGGTGAACCAAACGCCGGCTGCAGCCCACAGCGGCCGCGTGCGGAGTAGTGCAGTGAACGAGCGGGCACGCGCGGGTTCCTGGTCTCGAATATCGCGTTCGATCTCGGTCCTCAGCCACTGCTTCTCGTCGTCGCGGAGCCACTTCGCGTGTTCGGGTTCGTCGACGAACAACCACGGCGTCATCAACGCGACCGCGACCGTGAGCGAGCCTTCGACCAGGAACATGAAGCGCCAGCCCGGCCAGGACAATCCGGTGTCCGCCGTCATCAACCAGCCTGAGAACGGCGCTCCGAAGATCATCGAGATCGGCACTGCGAGCATCGTGCCCGCGATCGCCGAAGCGCGAAAACGCTGCGGCATCCACTGACTCATGATGAAGACGATGCCTGGCGCAAACCCGGCTTCGGCGACACCGAGTAGCAGTCGCAGTGCGTAGAACTCTCCGACGCTTTGGGTCCATGCGAGCGCGGTGGAGACTAAGCCCCAGAACAACACGGCACCGAAGATCCAGCGCCGTGCGCCGAAGCGGCGGAGAAGCGCGGTGTGCGGAAACGAGCACGCGACGTACCCAACGAAGAACAACGACACACCGAAGCCGTACTGCGCAGGCGAAAACCCCAACTCCTTATTCATTTGCAGCGCTGCAAAGCTGACGTTGACGCGGTCGATCGAGTTGAGCAGCGTGAGGAGCGTCAACGGCGCGACGAGCCAGAGCACGAGTTTGCGACGAATGAGTTGCGCGGGGTCGGTCATCAGAACGTGTACCTCGCTGTGGCGAAGATGAGTCGCGGGGGGCCGGCCAGCCCGACCGTTTGGCCTGTCGGAGGCAGTGTGGCGCGATACACGTAGTAAACTTCGTCTGTGAGATTGATGCCGTAGAGCGCAACCTCTAGTTCTTCGAGCGCGTCCGGCACGAACGAAATGCGCGCTGAGTAGAGCGCGACGGATTTCTGATGTGAGCTCGGATCGGCCGGCGTCAGATACTGGTCGCCCTTCCACGATACGTCGAAGCGCAGTGCGAGCTCTCCCACGCCTGTGCCGAACGCATACTGAGCGCCGGCGTTCGCGGACCAGTCGGAGATCTGAGGCAGACGATCGCCGACTTTGAACCCGCTCATGACTGCATCGGCAGTCAGCGACGCGAACTTCGCATCGACGTACCCGAGGCCGGCGTTCAGTGTCATTCCATCGAACGGTTTTGCAGCGAGCTCGGCCTCGAAGCCCTTGATGTGCGAGGTGCCGGCGTTTTCAGTCGTACGCAAGTTGGCGCCGGTGACCGGGTCGCGCGACTGCACCGTAAGTTGGATGTCAGAATAGTCGTTGTAGAAACCGGTGACGTTCGCGATCAGGCGTCGGCCTTCGAACCAAT
>Ga0193752_1001670_pt1 | contig 18047 bp, 15 predicted proteins | sample H1c1metaG_FD_144924 | JGI IMG/M metagenome (GOLD analysis project Ga0193752, IMG submission 144924) | Soil microbial communities from a riparian zone of the East river system, Colorado, United States - H1c1 | ecosystem: Environmental > Terrestrial > Soil > Riparian zone | place: USA: East River...
CAGAGCCGGAGCCGCCGCGAGTCGAATAGTCCCCACCAGTGCCTGAATTAGCCGGCGCAGGCGCTGAAGTGTTCGCTGAGCCCATCGACGCCTGTTCGTCGGTGGTGCCGACCTCGGCATCACCTAGCTCGCTGTTCAGCACGCAGCGGTCCCCGCGTTGAGTCGTGCCCGATGGGCAGACCGCGTCATCGCAGCCAGCAATCGTCAGTGCGACCAACAAAAGGGTGCAAGACACAAATTCGTGTGTCGTCACTATCCGATGAACTCGCATGAAACTCTCGTTTGACAGGCAGTGGCGCCGACGCCAGTGCCGTCGTAGCGGACGTTGGGGAGTCATAGGTAGGTTCTTCGGCCGATACAACGTCGGGTTGCGCGCTGCGTGGCGGAACTAAGTTGGAATTGCGCGAGGCTGAAGACGCTTCCCGCTTGCCCCTACGTTTTGGTTGGACGGGCCACCAAGTATGGAGGCGGAAGCACGAGCGCTTGTGACTGACCCCGAAACCGATCCAATGGCCTACGTCATCGTCGTCTTCGACAGTGCTGACTTCGACTCACGTTCACCCTGTCGATTGCCGTCTCAGCCAGCCTGAGTATCCCCATCGCTTGCTACTTCACAGAGGGAGCCTTCAAGAGCTGTTCGACACTGCGCTTTTGCTCGGGGTCCTGAGTCGATGCGATGATCTGCCGTAAGGCGGCGCGATAGGCCGTGCGCAGTGCGTCTCGAGCCGGGACCGCGATGTCGGGGCTGACACCGGTGCCCTCCCAATCCGTGTGGGTGATTGGACTGAGTGAACGGGCAAACGGCACCCCCACGGCGAAGTGCTCGGTGACTTGAAACTCTCGGGTTGGATGCGCGCCACCTCCGGTGGTTTCGCCGACGACTACTGCGCGCTTGAGGTTCTTCAATGCGTAGGTGAAGTCTTCGGCCGCCGAGAACGTTGCCTTGCTGGTGAGTACGTAGACCGGTTTCTTGCCCCCGAAGACTGGAGGTGGGAGCTGTGAGGTCCAGTATTGTTCGAGTCTATCGCCACGGCGCACGAAAATATCGTTCAGATGAGTGCGCGTATCGAACAGGAACGAAGCCAAGAACGCGACACCGGTGGGTTCGCCGCCGCGGTTCTGGCGCAAGTCGATGATCAGCGCGTCCGTGCGTGCGACTAAACCCATGGCCGCGCTCATTGCACTGGCGGCTAGATACGGCTCGTAGAAGCCACGGAAGTCGAGATAGCCGACGTTGCCGTCCATGCGCTCGACTTTGCGAAAGGAGAAATTGTCACGCTCTGCCTTCCCCCGGCTCCGTTCCGAGTCTTCGATCGACCAATTCTCAGGGTCCGTGTGCGCGCCCTCAGGGTGGTATTGCACGCTGAGATGCCTGTCGCGACTGACCTCACGCAGATCAGCTGTCAGGCGCGTTGCGAGAGCGTCCCCCTCGCTGATGGACTCGTAGTCACCCCGTTGCGCGCGAACCTGAAGGGCGTCGACGAGTTTGCTGGCCGCGTCCGGGTAAACGTATTCGGTTCGTAGTGCAGCGCAGATCGACGGGATCAGCTGTGACCGCTCGGTGGCATCGAGCGCTGCTGTACGTGTCGCCGTACTCAATAAAACCGCGAACAGCACTGCCACGAGCGCTAACGACTGTACGAACCGGTTCAGCACGCAGATCGGTCGGCGGGCCCGGGCTTCGCTCCGAGGTTCAGCGCCGCTGCCATGTTCACCAACTCAGCAAACGAACTGGCTCCCATCTTTCGCATCACTTTGCCTCGATGGGCCTTCACCGTGATTTCGCTGATCCCCAGCTCACTTCCGACGAGTTTGTTCAACAGGCCGGAAACTATCAACGCCATCACTTCCTGCTCGCGCGGGCTGAGCGAAGCGTGACGCTGCCGGAGCACCTGCAACTCCGCTGCTCGACCGATCGCCGTTTGACTCTGCTCGAGGGCGTCGCGAACGGCTGCCACTAACACGTCTTCATTGAATGGTTTCGTTAGGAACTCGACCGCACCCGCCTTCATCGCCTGCACCGTCGTTGGCACGTCGCCGTGACCGGTGATGAAGATGATCGGCATTTCGATCCGATCGCGGCCGATCTGCTTCTGGAGGTCCAAACCGTTGAGAGCAGGCAGCCCGACGTCTAGCAGTAGGCAGCTCGGAGCGAGCGGGCGCGGACTGCCGAGAAACTGCTCGGCCGACACGAATGTTTGAGGCTGCCAACCCGAACAACTGATGAGCAGCTCCAGCGCTTCGCGCACCGAGACGTCGTCATCCACAACAAACACAACAGGTGTAGCGAGTGACATGCGCATGACCTCGATTCACGGTTCCGGAGTCTGCAAGAACGCCGCGCCCAGAAGGTGCGCGTACGTCCGCACGAAAACCATCATACCTTGGTCTCGGTTTGGAACCGCGATCTAGAGCTCGGGCCGCCCGACTTGCGGAATGCGTTTCGGTCGCGCCTAGACGACGTGGGGGCCGTGATCCAATACGGATTTCCATCCGAGCGCGCCGACCGCGATGGCACGGGTGCCGGCTCCACTTCGTCGCCGTTTAGACCTGGCCCAGTACTTGCTCCGACGGCGATGCATTGATGGGGCGACCAGACACGCACAGTCCAGCGAAGTGTCAGCCGAACGTGAACGCGAACGCCTCTGCGCCCGCGTCGAGGAACTCGATTTCGAACTGATGAGCGACGATCGGCTTCGGCTGCCGAATCAACTGATAGAGGCGTTGATCGACGAGCACGCCGTTGCCGCCCGCGTCGACATCGACGCCGCGCGCAGGACCAGGCGGACGGCCATCGATCGTTACACGAAAACGCACCGGCTTCTCCCGCCGCGCCGGGCCCATCACGAGGTGTAAATCGCGCGCGTGAAAGCGGTTCACGATCCGCGCACCAGGCCCACTCGACGCAATCACCGAACCACCCATCGTCCACTCGCCCACGAGCGCCCACTGATTGAGCTTCAACGCCGACGGGGCCGTATAGCGTTGAAGGCGGTTGAGCTCCCCACCCCCCGGCGACGCAAAGTTCTCGCTGCGGTCATATCCAACATAGTTCTCGGGAGACCTCAAGTTGCTCCAATCCGCGGGAGCTTCCACGCCAGCCCCATCGACTGACACGAGGCCTGGGTCGCCGATGGCGGCGCCCGCTTCTGTGAGCAAGCGCTGAATCATCTTTTCGGATTGCTCGTACTCACCCTCGCCAAAATGATTGTGACGAACCCGACCGCGCGGATCGAGGAAGTACAACGCAGGCCAATAGTGATTGTCGAACGCGCGCCAGATAGCGTAGTCGTTGTCGACGACGACCGGATAGTCGATCCGCATCTCGCGCACGGCACGACGAACGTTGTCGAGGTCGTGCTCGAACGGAAATTCCGGTGTGTGCACACCGATCACGACGAGCCGTTGTTTGTACTTCTTCGCCCAAGCGCGGACGTATGGAAGAGTCCGCAACCAGTTGATGCAGGTGTAAGTCCAGAAGTCGACGAGCACGACTTTTCCGCGCAAGTTGGCTGCAGTAAGGCGCGGCGAGTTGATCCACTCGGGCGCACGTTCGAACGCCGCCCACTCCCGTGGCACAGGGTCATTCGCCTGCGCGGTCCCAGACAAGCCGAGTTGTGCGGCCGCGAGCGTCATCGCAGTCGCGCCAAGAAAGCGACGCCGCGTGGCGTCGAACTCAGAAGTATCCATTTGATCTCACTCCTGCACACGAGAACGGAGCCATCGCCGCTGATGGCTTCAGCCGATCGCGTTTTGGCTGTAGCTCCATCCGCTTCCCGTGAACGAGCGCATCAAAGCAGACGTGAGTTGCTCGATCGAGCAGACAAAGGTATCGACACGGTTTCGCAGCAGTCTGCGGCTCACCAGCAGCGGTCAGCCGAATGACCGAAGCTCAAACGACTGTCTCGAACAACCTGGACACACGTCGGTCAGCCGAGCGTCGATACCAAAGTCCAATGGTGGATCGCGCTCGAGACGAACAGGCTCCGGAGCGGCACATTCTTTGATGATGCGTCATCGACGCTCAGCACAACGCACGGAGATCACAATGGGCAACACGCAAGTCGGCAATGCACGCGCAACTGAAGACGCAAACGCTGAAAAGCTCGAAACGAAACTCGAGGTCATCGTCATTCCAGTGGCAGACGTCGACCGTGCCAAGAGTTTTTACGAAAAACTGGGGTGGCGGATCGACGCCGATTTCGCGAACGGTGCTGACTGGCGAGTGGTGCAGGTGACACCTCCCGGCTCACCCTGCTCGGTCCTGTTCGGCAAAGGAATCACGACGGCCACGCCGGGGACGGTTCAGGGATTATTTCTCATCGTGTCGGACGTCGAGGCAGCACGCACCGAGCTTGCTGCACGCGGTGCGGACGTGACTGAGGTGTTTCATTTCGATGGCGGCCTCCACGTCGTCGGAGCACAGGGGCGCGCACCGGGCCGCGATCCTGAAGGAGGCTCTTACCGCTCATTCGCGTCGTTTCAGGATCCAGACGGCAACGGCTGGCTCCTCCAAGAGATCAAGACGCGGCTGCCCGGACGCGGATTCAGCTTGGACGTCGCCACTCTGACGGAGCTTCTGCGAGAGGCAGAGCAGCATCACGGCGAGTACGAAGCGACCGCGCCGAAGCATCACTGGTCGGGTTGGTACGCTGCGTACATGGTCGCGCGGCAGCGGGGGAAAACTCCCGAAGAGGCGGCAAAAGAGGGGACGCGCCACATGGAAAGCGTTCGCCGTGAGAGCTGATATCGTTGCGGGTGCAGTCTTTCCCGACTACGAGCTTTTGGATCAACGCGGCAAGCACCGCACGCTTTCGGAGCTCCAGGGAGGCGATCCGCTGGTGCTGGTGCTCTCGCGCGGAGGTTTCTGTCCGCGCGACAGAAGACAACACGAGGGGCTCTTGCAACTCTATCGTGAGATGCAGGTCGGGTTTTGCCGTCTCGTGACGATCTCGACTGACAACCTCCTCGAGACGAACGAGTTCCGCACTGGCGTCGGCGCAAACTGGAGTTTCTCTCCGACCCGGGCCGCAAGCTGCAGAAAGACCTCGACATCGCGGAGTACACCGATCCGCATCACAATCCGATGATCCCCTACACGCTGGTGCTCGAGCCCGGCCTGCGTGTCTACAAGCTCTACAACGGCTATGGTTCTTCCGCCGGCCTACTCTGGAGGAGCTACGTCTCGACCTGCGCGCCGTATCGCAGCGTTGCCGGCCCGATTGGGACATCAGCAGCCCGGAGCAGCGCGCAGCTTGGGAGAAAGGTGATAAAGCGGGTTTCCATCCGTACGGAAAAACGCAGGCGCAGCTGCTGGCTGCACAAGACTAATCGACTCCAGGAGGAATCATGGCCACCGACTCTTTCAAACCTCGCGATCCCGAGCTGCGGGGGCAAATCGTAGTCGTGATCGGCGGCACCGCCGGGATCGGCCTCGAAACCGCTCGACGAGCACGCGCCGAGGGCGCCAACGTGATCCTGACCGGCCGCGATGCCGAGCGCTTGCAAATCGCCGCGCGCGAGCTCGGCGCGCTGAGCACAGCAGCTTTCGACGCAACGGACCCAACGCTACTCGAGCGGTTCTTCCGGGACCTGCCGGCGATCGACCACGTGATGGTCACGGCAGGCCGACCGCACTATGGGCGCCTCGTGGAGACGGCCTTCGAAGAGGCGCGCAGCGCGCTCGATACGAGCCTCATGCTGACGCTCCAGGTCGCCCGCAACGCCGCAAGCAAGATGAAACCGGGCGGCACGCTGCTGTTCATGGGAGGGACCGGCGCGCGCCGTCCGGGCGTCGGCATCGGCATGGCGTCGACAGTCACCGCCGCACTACCCGCTCTCACAGCAAACCTCGCGCTCGAGCTCGCGCCCGTCCGCGTCAATCTCATCGCTGCCGGCTTCGTGGACACACCGCTATCGGCAACGCTACTCGGCGATCAACTCGAGAGCCGTCGCAAGCAACTTCGCGAGACGCTTCCGATCCGGCGCGTCGTCCAACCGCAAGACGTGGCTGCTCTCGCGGTACACATCATGATCAACACGGCCCTCACGGGCGCGACGTACGATGTCGACGGTGGTCAGCAGCTGGTTCGCTAATCAGTTCTGAACGCTGCAGCTCATTTTAGTCGGCTAACCAGCCATACCTTCGTGCAATCGACGAAACAGTGGAGGCGTCGCCATAGTTCCAACTCACGCAGATTCGAAACAGGAAATCGTATGAGATGGATCGCTATCTTCCCAATCGCAGTTGCAGCGCTGGCATGCGTCGTCGTCTGGATGGCCGCAGCCTCCGGACACGCGGATGGACAGGCGACACCGGTCTTTGGAATCAAACTCCCGGCCGGCTACCGCGACTGGAGATTGATTTCCGTCGCTCGCGAAGAAGGCAACATCGATGACATCCGGGCCGTTCTAGGTAACCCTGTCGCGATCAAAGCTTATCGGGACGGGAAGCTTCCGTTCCCAGACGGCACGATCATCGCGCGGCTGTCCTGGAGTCTCGTTTCGTCGGAAGAAAACAATCAGGCGTTTGGCCGTGCCCAGTCCTTCGTTGCCGGCCCCCCCAAGAACGGCGTTCAGTTCATGGTCAAAGATTCAAAGAGGTACGCCTCGACCGGCGGATGGGGGTTCGCTCAGTTCGACGATGGCAAACCCGTCGACGAGGTGAAGATCAACACGTGCTTTCCGTGTCACGAGGGCAGAGGGCGCGACCTCGTCTTCACGCACTACGCACCGTAATTTGAGAGTCATAGTGTGTATTCACACATCCGTCAGGGAGAGCCCGCTCTTCGTAGAAAGGAAAATGTCTGATTCCCCTGCCGGGCTAGAGAAGGACGACCGCAGGGGCATTCGCAACGTTGACCGATTCATCACAGACTGAGTCCCTGAACTGCGCGTGTGCAATGAGATAAGTTCCACGGAGGTGCGCAGAGCGAGCATACGGACGATCTGACGGAAGCCGTCTCTGCGATACCCAGAGCGATCAATCACCACACGGCGATGCTCACGATTGGTAGCAGCAACGTGTTACAGCGCAGCGACAACGCAGGGCATCCGCGCCGTTCTTACTAGTCGACTTGGTCGTTCCACATTGGATATCTGCCAGGCCACCTCGAGCCCAAATCACTTCTCGAGGCCTGTAAAATTAGGTGGAGGGCGCCGGCACCTCGTTACCGTAGTTTCGTCCATGCGCTGAGGCGGCGCGTCCGCGAACGTGAGGCCCCAGTCTAGTCCCACATTCTAATTGTTCTGTCGTCCTACATCGTGGCTGATGCACAGACGAATCGTGGAGTCTAACAGCATAGGCGATCCAGCTCGGTTGACTTGGAAACAAATCCCCATACAGTCGATGTCGCCGCGTAGCCGCTTTCGAGCGAAACGCGTGCGCACGAAAGGCTGGGGACCATGAGAACTCATACTGGAGATGCTCGTCGAAGCTTCCTGTTTGGCGCTAGCGCGGCCGCAGTGGGACTCGCATTGCAGGACGGAGCAGCGCACGCACAGACTCCTCCGATCTACGCTGGCGTGTTCGTCAACGTTCGTGACTATGGTGCAGTTGCACAACCCAATGTCGACGATGGGCCTGCCTTTCGCGCAGCAATAGCTCGGGCCAAGAGTAACGGTGGTGGAGTTGTCTTGGTTCCGCCGGGTATCTATAGGATCAATACGCAGGTAGTGATCGATGCCGTAGTCGCGTTGGAAGGGGTAGGCACCCATCCCGGGGCAGTGACCGCCATTGGCCAGGGCTCGGTTATCAACTTCGGTTCGATCAACCCAATACGCGTGACAGGCCGCGGAGCCTCGGTCCGAAATCTGGCATTCTTTGCGGATCAGCCACTTTCCGGCCCGGGCTGGTCGCCAAACCCTACCATCAACTTCGCAATAAGTGTTGAGTGCGACGATGTTCTCGTGCAGGACATTGTTTTGTACGCCGTAACCAATGGAATTAGTGTGATGAAGCCGGGCGGCGGAGGGAGTGTTGGACGTGTTGTTCTAGATCGAATCTTTGGTCAGCCGATCGCTACCGGAATCCTCATAGATACCGCCAGAGACTCTGTTACAGTATCCAACGTGCATTTCTGGCCATATTGGACCGTTGATAGCAACATCATCGGATGGCAATCGGGCAATGGTGTCGGAATCTTGTCTCAAGGAAACGACAATCCATTCTTCGATAACATTTTTTGTCTCAACTACTCACGGGGTATTCAGTTCGGCGCGTCAAGCGTGTCGCAGATGGGCCCTACCGTCACCAGCAAATTCCATTTGTCCAACGCAGATTTTGATTATTGCGGAACGGGAATATACATCGATGGCAGCGGCGTGACCGGACAGGCCTCAAACATTAGCATTCAGGGTGCCAGCGGTAAGCCTCAAGGCATTTGGATTGGTAATGATGTTAGATTTCAGTGCACGAATCTTCATGTTCGCGACTACGCCGGCAACGGAGTGCGAGTGCAAGGTACGAATTCGTGGGCGACCTTCGAGAACGTCTGGATAGCCAACTGGAACACTAGCCATCAGTTGTTCCCGGGAATAGAAGTCGCGAGTGCGTCAGCGAAAGTCTGGTTGGGAAACGGACGATGGTTTGAAAATGGTAGCGGCGCAGGCTCGTATGGTGGCGCCGGGCAAGTATTCGTCTGAACGACGCTAGACTGTTCCCGTAGATCTTTTCCTTGCGCGTTCTAGCTTCTTCACGCGCGAACCGTTGCGGCTTCGAGGACGAAAGCGGCATGGGCTGCTTTCCCTCGAAGCTCATTTTCCGCGGAGGAAACGTGCGACCGCGCGTCTTGTTAGCAACAGCAAGCGGCCACCAACGGCATCCCACCATCGGTCTCAAACAGCTTGATTGCGTGCGGCCTCAAGTCCGAGGCGTTAGGCTCGACGGCGCGCAAGCAGTTGTGCGGACGCGTTTCAGACGATCACAGAGCGGAAAAACAAAGAGCCAATCCTGAAGGTCAGTATGAACGCAATAATCAAAATGAGGGACAGCACTGGGAGAGGCAGCTTTTTGGCAAGCGGCACAATAGGAAGCAGCATAGCTTCCGAGCGGACGACCGCCACATAGCCGGGGCCGAGCATTAGCGGGGTCAGCCAATAAGCCAGTGCGAACAATACCAGCAGACCATCGAGCGGCTGTCGGGGGGTGCGCGTCGCAGCGTAAACCAGCAACGCGATCAGCAACGCTACGAATGCGGCTTGATGAGCCAGATCCGCATCGGAGCGAAACGCGCTTTGCAATTGAGCGGTGACCGGGATCCACGGAAGTGTGAACTCGTATTTGTATTTCGCCTGAACGAGTTTCAGCGCATTCCAGACTCCGACTTCGGCGCGCTGCAAGACCAACACCGCGAGGAAGCCGACAAACGTCAAGCCGGCGGTTTCCACCAGCACACGTACTTGGTCAGAAATCGGTTCACGACGCCGCCATACAAGTTGATGGATCGCGAACACCCCGGCGAGGAAGAAACCTGAGCTATACGAGAACGCAGCAATCGCGCCCGCAAGTCCGGCTAATAGAAACCGCTTCGAGATGTACAACCAGATCGCGCAGAGAAGAAAGAACGCGCACATCGAGATTGGAAACACAGCATGGTAGTAGACATTGCCGGGAAAGAACGCGGCGAAGACGAGAACGAAAAAGCCGCGCGCATTCCATTGAGGTCCAAGAAACATGTTCCACAGCAGAGTCAAGCATGCGAGACAAAACATCGCAGCGATGAGTACACCGCTCTGTTCCGGGCTGGGACCAAGTGCTGACAGGACTCGGACGGTGAGTGGGAAGCCCGGGAACCACGCCGTATTTCCACAGAACTCCGCAGGGTTGAATCCGGGCAACCGAGCGCAAGAAAAGAATTCATAGCCGCCGGTCGCAATCGAAAGGTAGTGCGCGCTGTCCCACCGAATCCAAGTCGCTGCGATCATCGGTTTGAAACCAGCCGAGCGAGCAGCCCAGCTGATGACCAACCGTGCGACTACGAAAGCGATCAGCGGTGGGACGAACCTGTTGTGCAGCTCTTTGATTTGCTTGTAGGCAAGAGACATTCGAGGGTACCGTTTTCGAGGCCGGTTGATATCGCTGCAATGTTCTCGCGCGGCGAAGGGGACTACATGACAATCACCTCATCGCTGGCCACGAGTATCGCCCCGACGAACCATACGCCGCGATCTGAGCGTTCGCTTCGCCGCCGGCGGCACTCTTGCGCGCGCCGCGGCGCAAATCAAGCAGCAAGTACGGGGTGACCGGAGCCATCCCAAAGGGCGCAATGGTCGTCTCAGGTCACCCGTTGGAAAGTCGTGCTATCGAACGGCACGGCAAGAGTAGAGCGATGCTCACCAGGGATTCTTGGCACGGATGCCGAACACAGCACGATCGTCAGAACCCGTCCGTAGAGCACAAACAACGTCTGACCGTGACTCGACACAAAACTATCGGACACGGAAGGGTTTTGCGAGCGAGCCGCAGCTCGTGCTCGCCAATGCGATGGCTGTACTTCGTGCTCCTCGACCCAGCGGTTGAGCTCGATATCCCGGTTCTTCATTTGTCGATCCACTAGTCGAACTATTCGTTCCGAGACGTACGGGGATAGGCGCTATTGAGCCGAGTCGATAAGGATGCCCTCGCGCAACGAACCCGTTTAGGACGTACAAGCGTTCGCTCTGTCTTACCGCTAGGGCTTCTGTCTGGCGTCTGGGACGCTGTGGCGTTGGCCTCATCCGGCGTAGCACCGCGCGTTCGTCTCGTGCGTCGCAACGCTTCGAGTAAACCTCACGGGCGACCCAAGAGTCTGACGGCCAAAAGTTCTGGTGGCATTGAGAGCACCCCGCGCCCGAAGCCACCAAAATGTCCACTGAATCGGATCGAGTGCCTTCGGAACAGCGATTGCCTCCTCTGGAATATGCTCTACCGCTACTGACGAACAAGCGGGCCATTCACTTCCGAAGCGAGTCGACTCGGCCCTAGGTTGGTCAGATTTTCGCCGGCGTGGCGAGGAGTGTTTGGGGTGACTCCTATTTGCCACCGTCACTCCCAACACGATAGGAGCACCAAATAAAATGTGTGTGCTTAGCAAAGCGATCCATCGGCTGGGGAGCAACAACTCCGGCTGCAAGATCCTCACTCGCCATCAGGGCAAGTCCAGACGTCTTGGTCGAGAAGCCCGCGGATCTCGTGATATATTGCGCGCTTCGGCCGCGCCTACTCGGCAGTGACTACGGTACATCCCCGTGCTCGGACCGCCCGGATTCGTTCGTCCCCGTTCCTCGTCTTACATGTTCGCCTGAGCGTTTGTCTATTGCGCTCGTAGTAGCAGCTGCTGCAGCTGTCGGCGGCTAGCGACTCAGCGATACAGCGCGAGCTGTCGACTCTGTAAGAGCAGCTGGCCGTCGAGCGACTAGACCTCTGCGTCCTCCTCGACGAAGCCGTCGCGCCCGAGCGCACTGTGCGTGTGCACCGCTCCGCGCAGCGCGATCGCGGCGAGATAGCCCCTGTTAGGCCCCAGCACGATCCAATGGTCGCGCGTGATCTCTCCGACAAAACAGCCGACACCACGGGCCTGCAGTGCGGTCGCCCGATCGAAAACAAACGTCGTATCGCCGGTTTGAGCCTGGGCGTGACCAGGGGGTCAAGCAGCGGGCACCACGCCCGCGACACTCGCGGGCCTGCGCCTCGCGGGTTTGGTTTAGACTGTGGGCATGGCTGAGCAACGAGGCCGAATCATCGTAAACGCGCGCGGCTTCGGGTTCCTCGCGCTCGAGGGCGAGTCCGGCGGGTCCGCTTTCATCGCACCGCCCGATCTGAATCCTTTTCTCGAAGGCGACCTCGTCTTCGCACGCGTCGAGCAAGCGGAAGGCCGCTTCACTGCATCGCACTTGCGCTTGGTGGAACGCACGCGCACCGAACTCTTCGGCAACGTCGTGACACACGGGCGGCGGCTGTTTCTACGCACCGATCGCTTGGTGAGCAACACCGATTGGCCACTCGACGTCTCGCCCGAAGATCCGCTGGTGCAGGCAGAGTCGGGCGCGCCCGTGCTGCTCGTCGCGGAACTGCGCGGCGACGTCGTCGTACCCCGGCGTCGCGTGATCGAAGCCGAGGCCGACCTGGAGCGGATCGCGGTGCGGCACGGATTGCGGACTGAGTTCTCGCCCGCGAGCTTGGCCGAAGCTGCGCGCCTTCCGCCTCCTGCGCTGGGTGCGCGGCGCGATCTTCGTTCCGTACCGATCGTGACGATCGATGCGCCGTCGTCGCGCGATCTCGACGACGCCCTCGCCGTCTTGCCTGCGCCGGAGGACGGTGGTCTGCGGTTACTCGTGTCGATCGCCGACGTCGCTGCGCTCGTCCCCGAGGCGTCCGCGATGGATCTCGAAGCGCGCCAGCGCGCGACGAGCGTGTATTTGGCCGGCCGCGTGCTGCCGATGTTGCCGCATGCGCTCAGCGAAGAAGCGCTGAGCTTACTGCCCGAGCAGGACCGGCCCGCATTGACCGTCGAGCTGCGGATCGATCCGGAAGGGCACGTAACCTCAGTCGACATCTACGAGAGTCTGATTCGGTCGCATGCGCGGCTGTCCTACACCCAAGTCGCAGAGTTTCTCGACGGCGACGCCATCAGCAGCATCCCAGAAGAGGTGCACGCGACGCTCCGCTGGCTGCGGACAGCGGCGGCGCGGATCGGCGCTCAGCGGAGCGCGCGCGGCGGCGTCGAGATCGTGCGCGAGGAGGCATACGTATCGCTCGACGAGACGAGCGGTCAGCCGACGCAGATCGATGCGCGACCGAGCACGAGCGCGCACGCGCTGGTCGAGCGACTCATGGTCGTTGCGAACGAAGCGGTCGCGCGCTGGCTCGTCGAGCGCGGGCTGCCGGGTCTGTTTCGCGTGCATGATCTGCCGAGCGCGGACGCCGTGCGCTCGCTCAGCGCGTTCGCGGAGAACTTCGGCTTCGAGACCGGATTCGGCAGTGTGCTCACACCGCGCGCGCTCGCAGCGTTCGAAACACAGTTCAAGTCGAGCCCGCTCGCACCGGCGCTGTATACCGTGCTTGGCCGCGCCCTCGGCCCCGCGCGATACACCGTGCACCCGAGTCCGCACTTCGGTCTCGCCGCACCGCTCTACCTGCACTTCACGTCGCCGATTCGGCGCTACGCCGACCTCACCGTGCATCGAGTCGTCAAAGGGTATCTGTCAGGACAGCGCGACCGATTCGCCGGTGAGCCGCAGCTGGAGTCGCTCGCGGTGCACATCAATCGAACGGTCTACCGTGCCGCGAAAGCCGAGGTCGAGCGGCTGCGCGCGTTGAGTGCACGCTTGTTCGTTTCGCGCATCGGTGAGCGCTTCGCCGGCCGCATCGTCCGAATCCAGCCGTTCGGCTTGATGGTTCAGCTCGCGTCGAGCGGAGTCGCGGGCAGCGTGGCGACCGAGGCATTGCGCGGCGGTCCATTCCACTACGACCGCGTCAGCCAAACTCTGCGCGGCGCCGGCCACAGCTACATGATCGGTGATGCGATCGAAGTCCGCGTGGTCGGCGCAAACGAGGAACTCGGCCGCATCGAACTCGCGCTGGAAGTATAGATCCGGAGCACTCGGGGCCATGCGTCACGGGTGTGAGCAGCGTCGTGACACTCAGAGCTCATGGTGGAGGAGTTGAAGTGTCCGAGCGCGCGGTCTCGCATCACGCCGCTGAGGGCGGCGACGTCGGCCAGACCGAGACGCAGACTCTGCTCGGCGTTGACGGGAGGCGTCACGACCAACGTCACGTCTTTGATCTGCTCTTTGCTGAGGCCGCCGCGACGCAGGTACTCGCGCACCATGAACTCGGCGTGGGCGCCCACGAGAGAACGTGCGGAGACCGATCTGTCGTTTCACGCCTGTGCCGGAGCCTTCTCGTCTTGCATAACGGACAACTCTCGCAATACAACCGCGGAGAGGAGAACCTTCCAGACATGAGCTCGATCGACATTCAACCCGTGACCGGACGCATCGGAGCTGTGCTCTGCGGCGTCGACCTACGCCGTGACCTCGCCGCATCGGTGGTGAGCGAGATTCGCGCCGCCCTCGTCCAGCACAAGGTGATCTTCTTCCGCGACCAGAAACTCGACGCGCAGAGTCACGTCGCGTTCGCCAAACACTTCGGCGAAGTAACCACTGCGATCGATGGCGCGTAAGCCCGACTCCGCGACGCCGCAACGCGTTCTGATCAACCGAAGTGGATTCGGACTCGTTCACGACGGCCTCCCTTTATCGGTGCCAGCGGCTGCTACCTCACGCTCGATCTGCTGCTGCAGTGATTCGAGGGCCAAGCTACCGGGCGGCAAGCGGTTGCGCGCGTACTCGTTGGCCAGGCGTTGCAACAGGCGATTGACCGGAGTGGGCACGCCATGCAGCCGGCCGAGCAGCACGATTTCTCCGTTGAGATAGTCGCTTTCGATGTTGCCGGTCTGACGCGACAAGCTCTGCCACGACGAGCCACCCGGGCGCGCTTGGCCCGCGAGCGGCCGCGCGACCACGGCCTCGGCGCGCGCAGCCAGGCCCGCGAGATCGTACTCGATGCCGGCCGCGCGCATGACGGCCAGCGCTTCTTCGCGCACTAGCTCGGCCACCGAACCTTTGCGTGCGGCGGGGCCGCTCAGCGCTTCGATCGCATTACCGAGGTTGGACAGTAGCTTGCCGTACTTGGCGCGTTGAATGTCGTCACGTACCTCGGAACCGAAGTTGGCGCCGCGCAATGCTGCCGCCAGCTGCTCGCTGGTCGAATCGCGGCCGTGCGGATAGCGGCCGAGGTCGAGAATGCCGGTCAGCGGCGTAGCGAATACTTGAACCACGCCTGGCTCGAGGTACACGGCGGGCACCAGCACCGCGATGCCGTAGACGTGGTCGAAGCGGCGCAGTGCAAGGCGCTCGGCTTCGACGCCGTTCTGTGCGCAAGCGACCGGCAAGTCGCGCGGTGCCACGGCCGCGAGCGCGTCCAGCGCTGCGGTCAGGTCCTGCGTTTTCACGGCCAACACGACCAGATCGCCAGCGCGGAACTGAATCTCGGAAGGATGTTCGACCACGTCGACCGTGAGCTGCTCGACGCCCGCGTGTGATTCGAGCCGCAACCCACGTTCACGAAGCGTTTGCGCGTGAGCCCCGCGTGCGATCAACACGACCTCTTGGCCGGATTGTTGGAGGCGAGCGCCGATGGCCGCTCCGATCGCGCCTGCGCCGTAGATGATGAATCGCATGTGCTTGAACCTTTGTCCTTTAAAACGGATTCGAGTCTATTCATGTAGACAGAAAAAGCAAACCAAGTATATCGATCGTCGCTACATCCCAAGTCGCCCGCGTGCTGCCTGCTCGAAGATGATCGGCCAGTTTGGATCGTAGGCCACCAGTTGTTCGGTCATCGCGCCTCCATCGCGTTCTACGCACGCATCGCCCGCTAGGCCCCGAGCTCGCGCTCGGTCACGCCCGAACGCATCGTGCTGCCTGAGATCGCGGTTGTAGTCACCGAGTCGTGCGATCGACATCAAAGTCATTCGCTTCACTACGCCTTACGCGAGGACGGTCCACGTTGAACCTGAGGCTGCGTCGCACTTCGAGGACACACGTGTCATCCATATCTCTAAAAATCGTGTTCATAGGTCTACTAAGTCTGGTCGGTTGTTCAACTCATACCGAGGCGACGAACGTCGAGGCCGACACCGAGACATCGTCTCAAGCTCTGTCACTCGACGGCAATCCGTTCCTAGGATCGCTCGTGTTCTTCAACGAGTTCCCGCACACGGAAGGCAACGGGCGCGCCTGCGCGACGTGTCATATCGCCGACAATGCATTTCAGTTGTCCCCCGCCCGGGCAGAAAAACGCTGGCAGATCCTTCAAGCCAGGAAACGCCACGATCCGGGTGCCGACGATCCTCTATTCCGTTCGCTCGACGCCGACGACCACGCACAGGATTTTACGCTGCTGCGTAAGCACGGATTGGTGAGCGTAGAGATCCCGCTGCCCACGGATGCGGACGGTGACAAGCTGGTTTGGCCCGTCGATGATCCTGAAGCCACCAGTGTGACTGTGTTTCGCGCAACACCGTCGATTCGGAACGTGACTCTCACCGCGCCTTATCAATACGACGCTCGGTTTGCGACGCTGCAAGATCAGGCGCTCGGCGCTTTACAGGGCCATGCCGAAATCGAGCGCGAGCCAAACCCGAGGTTCTTGAACGACATCGCTGCGTTCGAGAAGACGGTGTTCTCGTCGCCCGGCGTCGCCGTGTTGACCGATGCTCTCGAGAAAGGCCATCGACTCCCGAACATCGATCCTCCGCTCGACGCGTACGAGCAGCACGGCAAAGAGATCTTTGGTCGCGTCTGTGCGACATGTCACGGAGGTCCTCGACAGACTCAGCCCCTGCCGGAGCTCGACCCGGTCGTCGGCCTACGCGACATCTTTCTCTCCAAGCCGGTCCCGCCGTTTGCAGAAGGTCTTCCGTTCAGCGATTCGCCCGTACAGAGCAAGTTGCGCATGTGGGCCGTCCGTGTGCCCGGGAAGGACGAGCCCGAGTTGCATCCATCGACGGATCCGGGCCGGGTTCTCCAGACTGGCAACATCGACCAGTTCAACGAGTTCGATATCCCGTCGCTGTATGGCATCGCAGATACGGCGCCATTCTTTCGGGACAACAGTGCGGCTACGCTCAGAGACGTAGTTCGGCACTATCAGTTGTTGAACGAAGCGTTGTTCAGGGTAATCCCAGTCGAAACGCCGTTCCCGGTGCGCCCGGATCCAATCCTCGACGAGGAGATCGACCCGCTTGTCGCCTACCTCGGGAAGATCTGAGTTCGAGGGTGCGCCGAATCGACGAGCGTGCAACGTGCTGCGGCTACGCCCGTCGCGCTACCCATGCCGGCGACGACGAATACATCATTCCGTGGTTCGCCGAGTTTCCAGAACAGGCAGCGCGCAAGTACGTTCCAGGCTTCCAGCACAGCGTGTTTCGAACGTTCCGCTACGGCGCGGCACAGCTACCGTGGCTGCGTCGTTGAGCGGTCGTACGCTCTGCCACACGCAGCTCCAGCGCACACAGCATTTTGGTCTTGTATCCAGGACAGCCACTGCACTAAATGGTGGCACGTGTCGTCGTACCCTTCGATCGCGGGCAAGGCCAGCGTGCTGCGCCGGTTGTTCTTGCTCGCCTGGGAGTACCGCGAGCGCTGCTTCGTCGCGCTCTCCATGCAGCTGCTGCTCCTCGGCCTGAGCGTAGTCGGGCTGGGCGCGAGCGGGATCGCGATGGACGTGCTGCACCACGCACTCGTGCCGAGCGCAGCCGCACCGCGTTATCCTTGGGGCCTACAGCCACCCGCCTGGCTCTCTCCGTTCGGAATCGTGCTGTCGATCGCGCTCGGCGTCGTCACGCTGGGCATCGCCCGAACGCTCTTGAACTACGCCTATGCGATCGCCGTCGCGGATCTCGTTCAGGGCCGGATCGTTCCGAAGCTGCGCGCGCAGGTCTACGAGAAGCTGCAGTTCCTGAGCTTCCGTTTTTTCGATCGACATCCCAGCGGCTCGCTGCTCAATCGGATCACGAGCGACGTGCAGTCGCTGCGTTCGTTCGTCGACGCAGTGCTGATCCAGGCGATCGTCGTGGTGCTCGCACTGGTCGCCTACGGCACGTTCATGTTCACGAAGCACACCGGGCTCACGCTGGTCTGTCTCGCGACCACGCCGGTGCTGTGGCTCGTGACCACACGCTTCTCGCGCCGCGTAATCCCGGCACATGCTCGCGGCCGCGACCAGCTCGACGCACTGGTGCTCGGCGTGTCGGAATCGGTGCACGGCGCTCAGGTGATCAAGGGCTTCGCCGCCGAGAAGACGACCCTCGCCAACCTCGCAGCAAAGAACGCGCGCGTGCGCGACGGTCAGCGCGAGATCTTCAAGTACGTCAGTCGCTACACGCCCACCGTGGATCTGCTCATCCACGCGAACCTGGTGAGCCTCCTGCTCTACGGCGGCATGCTGGTCGTGCGGCGTGAACTGACCCTCGGCGATCTGGTGGTGTTCGCCGGTCTGCTGC
>Ga0193752_1001671_pt1 | contig 18044 bp, 18 predicted proteins | sample H1c1metaG_FD_144924 | JGI IMG/M metagenome (GOLD analysis project Ga0193752, IMG submission 144924) | Soil microbial communities from a riparian zone of the East river system, Colorado, United States - H1c1 | ecosystem: Environmental > Terrestrial > Soil > Riparian zone | place: USA: East River...
CTTAACTCAAATAGATAGTTTTCGTAGGCAACAAACCTATCCCCTGCCCGAGCAATCGGAAACGGAAGAACCTGTGTCACCCGATATAAAAATGTAGAGCTGGATTGAAATTTATAAAGCGCAAGCGTGGAATATGTAAAAAATACTACACTTGTCACAATAAATAATGCAGCAGAGATAAGCACAATACGGTGTTTAGAATGCTGTAAGGGATAGATGTATTTGCGGGCAGTCCCCAGAACTTCTTCGCGGTGGGCAGCAACAGTTTCGTTGGTAATGCGCGGGGCAGCATCCTTTAATTCGGGTTCTTGGTTGCGGCGTGGCCGCTTGGCTATCAGCTTCTTAAGTTTCTTCTTCAAGGTCTAGCGCTTCCTCTTGTTGTTCGGGGTTCATCTGGATAGGCTCTACGCCTCTGTCTCGCAAGATTGTAATAAGCTTTTTGTATAGTTTGGCCGGGTGGTGTACATCATGAATGACCAAATCCCCCATGTATGTTTGCACGAGTATTGTACCATAACCGAGGAGCGTAGCCTGGAGGCCACTGACCTCATAATTCAAGCTTTGAATCTGATTCAATCCAAGGTCTACAAAGCTTTTGCGGAATAAGCCTTTTTGAGTAATTTGGATAAACCTGCGGTCGGTAACGATGGAAATGCTGTAGTACCAATTAATCCAGAACGGAAAAAGTATGAGCATACCGAGCCCAATTCCACCGAAAAGCCCCGCAAAAAACCATCCAAACCCGAGAGTCGGCCAAATCGCCGTAGGAATAATGCCGACGAGAGGACCGAACATGCCAAAAACCAAACCCTTACGCATCACAATCGGATGTTTCCGAAACAGAAGTAGCACTTCTTCACCGTCGAGTTGATCGGCAAAGAGTTTCTCTGGTGGTTCCTCGGTTTTTGTTTCTTCTTTGGCCATAGCTATATTTTACTGCGTGGGTATAAGAATCCCAAGGTCGTGATATAATTACCCCTGTTCTGTAACTTTGCAGCCTCCCAAATTCGAGAGAGGATTCTCGAATTTGAAGAGGAGATGGCTTGCCTTGTAAACCGTTAAGGCTCATGTGGCCCGGTAGCTCAGCTGGATAGAGCGCCGCCGTCCTAAGGCGGGCGTCGGGGGTTCGAATCCCTCCCGGGTCACCAAGACAGAGCCCCAACCCATGCGTTGGGGTTTTGTCTTGGTCACGACAGAGGGATTTGAACAATCCTAGATCGTCATGTGCTTTTGGTGAATCGTGTCGTAGTCGTACAGTTCGTTATCTGTAAACCATAGACCTATTTCGAACTTGGCCTCTTCGGGATCACCCGAAGCATGAACGAGGTTACGAATAGGCCGCTTGGAAAAATTAGCCATCGCCGAAGAGTCAAATGAATAGTCTCCACGGATTGTTCCAGGAGCAGCCTTTGAGGGCAATGTGGGTCCGACTATTTTGCGCACCACGTCTACGGCGTGCGGCCCTTCAAGCACGAATGCCAAAACAGGACCAGATACTAGATAGTCGACCAACCAACCTTGAATCTTTAGGCCAATCTCTTTTGGATCATCAGTGCCCAGATCTTCTATGGGGTCAATCCCCTGCTCTTTGTAGTTTTCTAAGGTCTTTTTGGCCATGCCAATGATGAACTCATCCCTGTCTTTGGGATAATGCTTGTCGGCAAGTTCCCGCTCGGGGATGATCATTTTACTCCCAATCAACTTCAGACCTACGCGCTCAAAACGAGTAATAATGTCACCGACTATTCCACGCTGCATGGCGTCAGGTTTGATAATAACGAGTGTTTGTTCCACGAGCTTGTAATCCTTCTTGTTATTTTGGTTCAGTATATAGGATTTTTGCCCCTTTTCGCACCCCAAAGCCACTTGGCTGACCGCAAAAATTGATCATGTCGTACAATAAGCTTATGCTATTTGCCAAGGCCAAGACTGATTTTCTGGAATATATGGAAATCGAACAGAACCGATCACAGAAAACAATTGCCAACTATGACCATTACCTTACCCGCCTCATAGACTTTGGTGGTGATATCCAGGTCAGTGATGTTGACGCAGAATTCATCCGCAAATGGCGCTTGTGGCTCAACCGACTCGGCACCAATACGAGCGACGAATTAGGCAAAGCTACCATGAATTATCACCTGATAGCCCTGCGCAGCTTTTTCAAATTCTGCGCAAAGCGAAATATACCGAGCCTGAGTGCAGACAAAATTGAGCTAGCCCGAACCAAGCGCGCACAAGTCACCTTTCTGTCACCTGAAGAGCTGGAGAGACTATTCGCCCAGCCTGATTTGAGCACGCTACCAGGTTTACGTGACCGAGCCATACTTGAACTACTTTTTTCATCTGGACTGCGTGTCTCAGAACTAGTAGGCCTTAACAAGGGGCACATCAATCTGAAAAGACGAGAGTTTATGGTCCGAGGCAAAGGCCAGAAAGACCGGCCAATATTTATCAGTCCGGAGGCAGCCGATTGGGTACAAAAGTATACCGACAAACGTAGCGACACCACTCAGCCGCTTTTTATTCGCTATAGTGGGAACAAAAAAGTTGACCTGACCGGCAACTACCATCGACTGACCGCCCGTAGTGTTCAGCGCATGGTAGCCCGCTATGCCCTGCTAGCTGGCATCACTAAACACGTAAGCCCACATACGCTTCGTCACTCCTTTGCAACAGACCTACTTATGAACGGCGCAGACTTGAGATCGGTCCAAGCGCTTCTAGGACATAGCAACATATCGACAACTCAGATCTATACACACGTCACTGACCCACACCTAAAGTCAGTCCATGAAAAGTTTCACCGAAAAGAATAGAGACTTAGTTGTTGACCGTCTGGCTGGGATTGCAATCGTCGTCTGCGCCTGAAGTAGCGTTCAGGAAGATACCAAAGCTCAGAGCATTGGCGGGCGGGCCGGTAACCTGGAATCGCTTGCAGAGAGTCTCTCTCGCGTAGAGAGCAAACTCGGGCACAGGACCCGTGGAGTTAGTGGTAATCGGAATGGGTGACCTTACCTGGATGCGCTTTATGACACCACCCACACGACCTGTTACATCTATCTCTGCTTGCGATCCGATCAGAGAGACCGGCCCGGCCGCTGTTTCGGCGCTGACTGTCACGCCGACTGTCTTGTAGATGGACCTGAGTCGTAGGTAGGCGTTGCGGATGTTGAGCCCCCTCATCTCTACCGTACATCGCGCAGAGATGCCCGGAGAGCCACCGGGCACACAAACAGCCGAGTGCCTATGTCCGGTATTGAAGGCAGCGCTATCCGAGGACTGTGCCCAAGTGAAAAACGGAGTACCACTTGTAGAAGGCTGGATGTAGGCCACGGCGCGGTTTCTGAGCAGGTCGTCTCTGTCCGGGTTGCCTTCAAATTGCACCAACTCCACACGAAGTATGCCCACGCTACAACCACCGGGCCAGCGACCCGGATAGTTACCAGTCGTCGGACAACCAGTGAGAGTGTTACCGGATGCACTGTCTGTAATGTCAAAAGTAAGCTCGGCGATGGGATCGGCACCTTGGGGTCTAATCGGCCAGATAACCGATTCCCCTAAGGGCACTGCATCAACCACCAAATCAGGCACAGAGGTATCAACCAGTACGCAGGAATAGGACACACCGCTACCGAGGTTGTTGGTAAGTCCTGCTACATCTATGAAGCTACCCACTCCCTGACAATTGCTATTGTAGCCGGCAGGTGCGACAGGTCGAGCCAAGGCATCCAAGGCATCGTTAACGCCGGATTCTGCAGCGTAAAAAGCCTGGGCGTTGAGCTGCCTGTCTAGGGTCTGGGTTTGTTCGCGCCGAACAAGTCGTGCAAAAGCCATGACTATAAGTGTTAGGACGAGCATAATGATCGTCACAACCATAAAAGACACGAGCCCAGATTGGTTTTTGCGTAGTGTTGTTATCTTCATACTGGTTACCTTTATTTTACACCCTCTTCTGCACTACGGTTGTTAATTCTGAGGTAGCGCAAAACTGCGAGCCAGCCCGTTCGTTCTTGCACTGCACAGGATTGTCCGCCGTAGTGATGTTACTGTCACCGTTCCTGTCAACAAGCAGATCGTTCTCCCCACTTACAACCCGAACCGTCACCCTGTACAACCCGTCACGTATTTCCACAATGTCAAACCGTGATAGGCGTGTCCGGACATTTAGCAGTTCCCTACTAGATGCGGAGAGTGCACCATTTATGTTTTGTGAGCCAGTGCCGGCGCTACAGCTAGATAAAGGCGTGTCGCTTACCACTGCATGATTGGTATCTGTTAGCTGACGATTGAGCACATAGCTGTATCTTTTCGTTCCAATACAGTGCCACCCCGGCTGTCCAACTACGACCTCCCCGCCATTGAACTGAATTGCCTCGGCCACATCATCGACGATGATTCGGGCAGTCTCCTGTGTGCGAGTCGTGGTAGCTCCTTTGTAGAAAGTCCGACCAATTTCTAGCAAGCCATAGGTACAGAGCAAAAGCACGACGGCAAACACCGAGGTAGCAATCATCAGCTCTATGATAGTAAAGCCCCTATTATTCGTAATTCTGTTCATGGCTGATAGGCCCTGTAGGTGATGCGAACTTGCTCTTGTAACCCACCACCGGCCTTGTCCCATCGGGCAGACGCAACGTAGGTGTCACCGGATCGGTTGAGAGCCACTCGATAGCGACCAGTACCAGCGGGGCCCTGGCTACAGGTACCATCAGTTCGCGGAGCGAGGGAGTCATTCAGACAAAAGTCTCCGACCGCTGCCAGCACTTGCGGCGCGGTGAGCGGGTCTTTTAGGGCAGCCTTGAGGAGTTCTAGTTGAGCTTCTGTCAGCTTGAGGGCTTCCCCTCGTTCCTGTGAAACCTGGGCACCCCGCAAAGAATGATTGGTAGATACAAATGCCCCGCCCAGTACTGTACTCACCACTGCGATAGCCAACAGAACTTCTACGATGGTGTCACCTGTCTGAGATAGGTTTAATAACCGGCGCTTGCGCATGTGCCCTCCTCAATTGTTGAATCCGTTGCTAGTTGACGGGCGTTACCCCCTAGCTTCAACAGTACATGCTGATTCGTGTTGTCGCCATCCATACACACCATAATACCCCCCGGAGGATTTGCATATTCGGTTGCTCGAGCGTTGTTCACACGCGATACGGCGCTCACGACATCGGCCTTGCTATTGCTTACAGGTGGATTCCCGGAAGCAAGCCCGCCAATCGGCATGACGTTAACGGTTAATGAGGTTGGGTCTGACGAGCCTGCGCCAAATGAGCTGAAAAACCCGGCGGCACGAATAGGATAACGAAGGGTTGGGTTTGTCCGAGTACCGACTGCATACATACTTCGGATGACAAGCCCTACGGGTACCGACAAACCCTCTGTCAGATCAACCGGAGATACGGGATTTGCGAGTGCCCGTGGCTGCGCTTCATCAAAATTCTCAACATCCTCACCCGATGCTTGGCGTGCTCCGACTACCGAGTACAAGTTAAATTGTTTGCCGCTTGAGCCAGCCAGATCGAACTGTGCAACACGACCAACAAATATACAATCATTGTTAGTTCCCTGGGTATTTGTACCTGCAACAATATCTGGCGCTGCGCCGATGATTCGGCACCTGAAAGTGCCGGGGTTACTGTAGTACCCTGTAGACACATCGTTGGCAATGTCCTGCAAACGCGATTCCATATCCCGAACCGCGATAGAGAATTCTGTAGTAGCCTGGCGTCTAGAAAATGTACCGGCAATCATGACAAAGAGCCCCGCTGTAACTGCCAGGAATATCATGACTTCGAGTATGGTGTAGCCTTCTGCTTTTCCGGAAACACCAAACAAGCTCCTCCCTCGTGAAGCTACAAATTGTAGACGGGTTTTGGGCTGGCTCCCCGGGCCTTTCATACACCCAAGTATATAGCATAAGCAATAAAACAGACAGGAATTATCCCCACCACTCGCGAGTTCAAAATAAGCCACAGAAATCTGTGGCTTATGGGAAACCCTGCCCTGGATTACGGACAGTCTAGTAAAAGAGTCCTCCCGTGTACCAATCGAGTATCTTTTCACCGTAGAGATAAACTATCACGGTGGCAAACAACAGGAATGGACCGAACGGGATATGGCTACTTGGTTTTAGCGACTTTCTGACCAACAAAGGCAGCGACACAAGAGTACCGATCATGGAAGCTAGAAATATAACCATCAGGCTGGCCATAGCCCCGCCCACAAGCGGTCCAATCATGAATGCTAGCTTGACATCGCCACCACCAATCCATTTGCCACCAGATAGTTGAAAAAGCCCATAGAAAAGCCCACCAATAACAAGGAATCCCAGGACTGCTCCACGTATGGGTGCCAAGGAGTCGTGAGCGAGGAAAGCTCTCGGCAACACCTGCACAACTGCTAGCGCAATAAGCGGATATACCACTTTATTGGGCAGCTCCATCCACCTCAGATCGTACACAGCAAGCGCCATAAACCCGACCAGAAATACCAGCCATATGCCAAAGAGTAGCCAGCCGGTCGACGTAAAACCATAGGGCCAGGCCAGATACGACCACACAAAGAGCCCCGTTGTGAGAAGTTCCGTAAGCGGGCTATCATCAATTTTAAGCCCGCAGTAGCGGCATTTGCCCCGAAGGTTCAGCCAGCTTATAACCGGCAGTAGATCGTACCAGGCGAGTTCATGACGACAGTGTACGCACATCGACCGGCCACGGGTAATAGACAGTTCCCTTTTTCGCTTCTTGCTTAGTTTTTTGCCGATCTCGAGCTCGTGCAGGCGCCACACAAAGGCATTTACAAAACTTCCGAAACATATGCCTAGTAGGGCGAGCGCATAAGTCCCCCTCATATGCTACTTTCCGATTTGCAGCTCCGGGTGATTACTGAGTCAGAATATCTCAAAATATCGGCAAAGTATATCGATACGGTGGCAGTATTTTGGGAAATCCTGGTCAGTAAGGATTGGGAGTAAAAAGTAGTGTATAAGGGGCCTGTTTCCATAGCGTTATCCTATCATGTCGGTCGTGAACATACATTCTGGGTCGTTTCAAACTGAAGTGCCTATAGCTAAACAGCCCCGTAACCGAGGCTGTTTAGCATAATTTATTTTGGCCCTCGGATCAAACGTCTTGGCACACGTTGGTGTGGTTGCCGGATGATTCAAGTTGATACTGCAAGGCTGACTGTCTGCTCGTACCCGTAACCGTAACACCTGCGGCCCCGCATTTGGCGGCCGTTACCAAACGCACCCTAGGCGCGGTTGCCTGTGGGATCACAGCCTGTGCATCTGTAGCGTACATGAGGTCAACATTTGGATCGTACTGTGACATGTTGCCGCTGTTAAGCACAAGTCCCGCAAATGCTAGACCGTTAGCGGGCAGCGATCCGTTATTGTTTGCTGCGTATTCGCTCACTGCTGATCCCATACGTCCAACATCGTTTCTGCGGCCGTTGTTGCGTGAATTGCGCTGGAGCGCAGGAACGGCCAAGAACACAATAAGCATGATAAGTCCGGCGATAGCCAGGACTATCAGGACTTCGATGATTGTGAAGCCTTCTGCCTTGTTGATCGTTCGTTTACGTAAGTTCTTATACATAGTGTTAGAGCCCCCCTTGAGACACTATTTTATTGATACTCATGGACAAATGATAATCTGTTATGCACGAAAGCACAAGCATTTTATAGTCAGTCAGACACATACTTAGTGGATAACTTTTGGAGCCTATTCCGAATCTCGCTTCCCAGGCCAAAATTGATCCATTTTGGATGGTAAGTTGGGGCAGATGTCACAGGGGGATGACTCTGGCTAGACGCTTATTCCCTGTCCAGCCAACCCGTAGATCGGCAACAGTACGGCTGCAACAATAATAAACGCTACAAGACCCAGGATAACCATCAATGCTGGTTCGATAATAGTAGAAATAGACTTGATTTCGTTGTCTACTTCTTTTTCGTAGTAATCAGCTGTTTTCTCCATCATCTGTTCTATGGAGCCAGACTGTTCGCCGATGCGAAGCATGTCGGGTACCAGCTGCAAAAAATTTGGATCGTTTACAAGCGCTTCGGACAGAGCCCGACCGCCTTTGACTTTCTCGGTTGCCTTGCGAAGCGAAGCTTCGATATGTACGTTGTTGATACTCTTGGCGGTGATTTCCAGCATTTGAATAAGCGGGACGCCACTCGCGACCAATGTAGTACCCGTTCGAGCAAATCGTGCCATGTACATCTTCATAAAGAGGCTGCCCAGTGGTGGTGTACGCATTTTGAGCTTGTCAATATAACGCTTGCCACCAAAGGTTCGCGCCCAGCGGCTGAGGAAGAATATAGCAAGCCCAGTTAGGATGATAAACACATACCAGAAACGAATCAATCCCCGGGATGCCGACAGCAGTAGCTTGGTCACCAGAGGCAGTTGCGCCCCGCTGCCAAGGCCTTCATAAAGCTGCTCAACCTGTGGCATAACCTTGATTAACATAAATCCTATCACGGCACCCATCACCACCAGTACGATGACCGGATAGACCATGGCACCGCGGACTTTACTGATGATTTCGGCATCTTTCTCCTGTTGGTTGGCAAGGCGTTCCAGGGATTTGTCGAGAGTACCAGATGCCTCACCGGCAGCAATCAAGTTAATGTAGATTTCGTTAAAATCATTTGGGTGTTTCCCCAGTGCAATTGATAGAGCTGATCCCGCCTCTACATCTGATATGACCTCTAGGATAACTACTTTAAAGTTTTTGTTCTGGGTCTGTCCGGCTACAGTTCGAAGCGATTGGACGAGCGGGAGGCCAGCGTTGATGAGTGTCGACAGCTGCCTGGAAAAAAGAATCTTGTCCTTGATCTTGATACGATTCTTGAAGTTGCTCAAGGGATTGACGCCGCCGCCCGTTACGGGCTTTATCTCTACCGGCGACAGGCCTTGATCACGCAGTAGCTTGGCGGCAGCCTGCTCACTAGCAGCCTGAACCTCTGCTGAGACCTTTTTGCCAGTCGCTGTGTCACGAGCCGTGTACTTGTACGTCAACATGTCCGAAAACCTCTTTCAGGCATGTGGCGGGTGGTAGTTAGTAGTTGGCAGTAAGGGCCACCACTGTCTACAAACTCAGACTTGAGTTTCTTGCTATCCGCCATGCGCCATCTACTATCTACCATTTTTAGCCTCTCATCAGCCTATCTAATTCATCTACATCTACGGCGATCATCCGGGCTTCATCGTAGGTAACGGTGCCGTTATGAATAAGGTTGACCAGCGTTTTGTCCATAGACTGCATGCCAAATTCCGCACCAGTCTGAATAACCGCTTCTAGTTGATGCGTTTTGCCCTCACGAATAATGTTACGCACCGCTGGGGTCGCCACCAGGATTTCTGCAGCAGCGATCCGGCCACCACCAATTGCCGGCATAAGCCGCTGGGCACAGACAGCCATCAGAATGTTTGCTAGCTGGGCGCGCACCTGCGGCTGCTGATGCGGCGGGAAGACGTCAATCATACGGTCGATACTTTGTGCAGCAGAGTTGGTATGTAAAGTGGCAAATACCAAGTGGCCCGTTTCTGCAATGGTGATTGCTGCGGCTATTGTTTCTAAGTCACGCATTTCGCCGATCAATACAACATCTGGGTCTTGGCGCAAACTGGACCGGAGTGCAGCAGAAAAAGAATAGGTGTCATAATGGACTTCGCGCTGAACTATGACGGATTTTTTAGAAGAGTGCGTAAATTCGATCGGGTCTTCGATGGTTACAACATGAGCAGCCCGCTCCATGTTGATCTTGTGCAAAAGTGCGGCCAGCGTTGTTGATTTGCCGGAACCAGTCGGACCCGTTACAAGCACAAGTCCACGAGGATATTCGGCGAATTTGTTCACGATTGGCGGCAGGCCAAGTTGCTCAATGGTGAGGATTTCGTTTGGAATAAGCCGGAGGGCGGCAGCCAGATTACCCCGTTCGTGGAAAGCGTTAACGCGAAACCTGCCTAAGTCGCCAAAGGCAAAGCTAAAGTCAAATTCCTTGTCCTTTAGCAAAATCTGTTTCTGGTCTTCGTCCAAAATGGCAAAAATAAGAGCCTCTACTGACTCTTCGGTTAGTATGTCTGTCCCCGAAATAGCTAACAGGGCGCCATCTACGCGCAACATTGGCGGTAGACCTACCTGGATATGAAGGTCTGAGGCCTTTTTCTTAATTACCTCTTCCAGTAGGACTTCTATTCTTGGTTGTGCTGTCGCCATTTTTTGTACCACCCTCTTTATGCGTTATCGGCCGCTGCAACGCGGTTTACCTCTGCTACGGTTGTATAGCCAGCGAGAGCCTTGAGATATCCGTCTTCTCTCATGCTTACCATCCCCTCATGCTCTGCTACCTTTTGAATGTCTGCACTGGTAGAACGTTTCAGGATGAGATCTTGGATTGCATCAGTGACCGAAAACACTTCATACAATCCCATCCGACCCTTGTAGCCCCCCGGGGAGGCGGGACTGTCGAGGCCCTTGAACAAAGTATAAGCGTTTTGCCCTCGTAGTGGCAAGCTCTCGTAGCCCAGATCTTTGGCGGCAGCTTTGGTGTCGGCCTCTTTCTCTGGCAGTAGATTGGCTAGGGTGTCGTGAATAGCCTCTGTTTCTGCCTTGTCCGACTGGTAACTCTCCTTGCCTGCATCAGTTATCCGCCGGACTAATCGCTGGCCGATAACCGTGCGCACTGTGCTAGCAATAAGGAAAGGTTCGATGCCCATATCCAGCAACCGCGGCAGAATACCCGCGGCAGAATTGGTGTGCAAAGTGCTGAAAACCAGGTGGCCAGTCAATGCCGCCTGGACCGCAAGTTGAGCGGTCTCCTTGTCACGGATTTCCCCGACCATAACGACGTCTGGGTCTTGGCGCAGAACCGAGCGGAGACCCGAGGCAAATGTCAGACCGACGTCTGCATTGACCTGTATCTGATTGACCCCGGAGACCTTGTACTCAACCGGGTCCTCCAGCGTAACAATGTTTATGCCTTCGTTCTTTATCTCTTGGATAAGCGCGTACATGGAAGTTGACTTACCGGAGCCTGTTGGTCCGGACGTCAGGATCATGCCGTTAGACGATTTTAGTCCTTCCCTGATGAGTCGCAGGGCCCTTCCCTTGTAGCCCATATCCTCTAGTTTTAGGCTTGTGCCAGACTTGTCGAGTAGACGAATGACCACTTGTTCGCCCCACACAACAGGCGAGATAGCAATACGAAGGTCAATGTCCCGACCCGCAGAGCTAATCGTGAATTGTCCGTCTTGTGGCACTCGGTGTTCGTCAATCTTAAGATTGGCCAGGATCTTGATGCGCGATACCAGGGGCGGTTCGGTACTCTTGGGAAGCTTCATAATCTCACGCAATACCCCGTCTATACGACACCGAATCTTGAGCTCGTTTTCCAAAGGTTCTATGTGTATATCACTGGCGCGGTTCTTTGCAGCATAGTCCAGGATAGTCGACAAGGCCTTGCTGATAGGCGAATCCTGGACAATGGTCTGGATCTTGTTGTTAGATTTGCTTTTGGGTCGGTTGGCTGAACTCTCTGCCTGGTCTTCCAGGTTCTGCTGGTCCTGCTGTACGCCCAGCGCAGCAGCCATTTCCTTGCCAATGGTTGCACCTTCGTACTGTTTTATGACGCTGCGTATACCTTCTTCGCTCGCTGCGTATACCTTTAGGGGCCGACCAATTTTGTTGGCCAGAAAATCTACCGCTTGAACATTGTCAGCATCCAACATAGCCACCACCAAACGGCGCTGCATTTCGCCTAATGGCACGGCCATATAGCGCTCGGCGATTTCTTTGGGCAAGAGCGACAGTATTTCGGAATCTATTTGAACGTTTATCAGGTTGACGTAAGGTACTTTAGTGACGTGAGCAATAGTTTTAGTGAGCTGTTCGTTCGAAACCTTACCGTCACTTACCAGTAGGCTCAGAAAGGGCTTGCTTTCGCTTATAGCCTTATCTTTGAGTTCCCGTAGTTCCTCGGACTTCAGCAGGCCTTCTGCTATGAGCTTGTCTTCAACTTGCTTCTGGGTTGCTGCCGATAGAACACTCATACAAACTCACCCCTTCGTGCCCCTACAGCCATTACTGGCCATTAAATGGGCTTTGGTTTGCATTGTTGTCTACGCGGATAAGCTGAGTGGGGTTGATTGACTTGTCATTGAAATATCTATTACTTGGTTCGTTAAAATCAGCAGTTATGGGATCCACCTTGGCGGCCTTCAGGTCATGCTTGGGTGAGCTAATGAACTTGTTCGATATGAAAAATGACAGTACACCACTTACAAACACAATAACAATTATCAGTGCTATGTCTTTTTGTTTCACTGTACAACCTCTTCGGTAATGTTTAGCGTCCGCTCTGGCTGGTAGTATGACTTACCTTTTATGTTCACCCGGACCTTGTTGTCGTCATCTGCCGCAAGTGTGAGCGATTTGATGTACAACGGCCTGATGGAGTTCTTGAACACAGTGAGAAGTTCAATCATGCCCTTATACGAACCATCTGCGCTCATTTCGAAGGGCATCTCTACTGAAGTTCCTATCTCTTGTTGAGTGAGGGTACTATCGGCAACCTGGGGCACGGGTGCTGCATTCGGGGCTGGGCTGGCAGCCGCCTGACCACTGTTTTGTGTAGCCTCATCGTCCGTACCACTAATGGCCTGGATGCTATAGTTTCTGTCGACGAGGATTTTTTCCAGACTGGATGCTAGGGCCGGAAAGTCATACTTGCTAGGCAGCGCATCTAGAATGATCCGAGCGTTGTCACCATCGCGTTCACCAGCACCAGCGCTGCTACCGTTGATAATGTTTTCTTGACGGGATACAAATGTCGCGTATTTTACCTTGAGGTCGCTTATGGCATCGATGTTTGCCTGTAGTTGATCACGTGCCTCTTCTCGGGCCGTTATGACTTTGTTTTGATATGACTGCCTGGCGATGAGCGACTTGGAAGCTATAAGAGAAAATGCAACCACAAACGCAACCACGCCTACAGCAATGACGATTGTCGAATTAGCTCTGTCGATTTGGATCCTTTTGGTGGATACATGTAAACCCCGTGCCATCAGTGTTCCCCTTCTGTTGATTCTGCATCTGACTGTTGCTGGAACAGTGGATCCGGCCGCTCAGTCACCGACCGAGTGGTGATCTTTTTTGGCACCTGTAGTTTTATGTCCTGTTTGATGTCGAAAATCACTGGATCAAAGGCTAAGGTTATCTGATAGGCCGCTGGATCGGACTCCTTGTTGTCGGTCCGGTTGAAAGAAGCCAGGACAACGGTAGAGAAAGCGTCTTTGGTTTCTCCGTTTGCATTGTACGTCGTAAATTTCATGGTATCGATAAACTCATTGACGTTCTTGATGGCTTTGGCGGTTCCATCAAATGTCATAGTATGTGCCGTAAAGTCAACGGAGAGTTCGGAGACGGAAACTTCATTCGGCGTAATCTGGGCTAAGTATGTGCCCAGTCTATCGGCTGCCGGTTTGCCGTCATGCAGCCCATTCAGGCTATTAAGCTGACTCTGCACAGCCAAAATCTTGTCTATGTCTTGTTCGTTTTTGAGGTGATCGCCTTTGGATTGAATATCATCCGAGAGGTTACCGAGATGCTCCTTCTGTACAACGTTTACCGCAAGAAACAGAATGACAGTAATAGCCACTGTTACACTGGCGGCCATGAGCGAGACAAGCATGACAAGATGCTTGGTGCGGCGTGCCTTTATGTACTCGAGTTTAACATCTGGTAGGAGGTTGAATTGAATCATTCTACTCTCTCCGCAAGCCCAGCAGCGACACCAAAATGGTTAGAGACTGTCAGAAGTTCGTTTTGTTTTTCTGGGGCAAAGCTGACATTGCGCCAGGCATTGCCAATCTCTACACTAATGCCAAATTTGTTGGCAATGTACAGCGGGAACTCTGGCAAGGCCGATGCACCACCAGTCACAATAATACGATCCACTTTTACTTCACCATATCTGGTCTGAAAGAACTTTATGGATTTTTCCACCTCACTCGTCAGAAGGTCAACCGTCCCAATAATAGCCTGATGTATCTGGCCCTCGAGCTTTTCCTTGCTCAGTCCAAACTTGAAGACAAACTGCTCTGCTTGTTTTTCGTCAATGTTCAGGTTTTGCGTAGCAGCCCGAATAATAGCCTCTGATCCCGTTGGGATGGAGCGCGTCAGGCGCGGCGAGCCATTCATGGCAATAACCAAATCTGTGCTTTTGTTACCAATGTCTAGGACCATCTGCGGCAAGGTAGCATCCGGTGCCAACATGGCACGTGTAAGCGCCAAATTGTCCGGCTCAAAAGCGATAACATTCAGTCCGATTGACTCCAGCATGTCAAGCCGAGACTCTACAAATTCGTTGGTGACACTGGTAAGCAATAGCTCTACCTTATTTTTGTCCTTCGGGGAGTCGCCGATAATTGCCCAGTCCAGCTTGGATTCGTTTGGCGGAGTTGGAATAAGCGAGTCAGCCTGATAGTGAATAGATTTGGCGAGTTCGCTAGGAGACAAACGATCGATATCCACCACTGTAGTAAACACTCGCTGTGACGGCAAACCGACTGCCACGTTCCGGCTTACCACCCGTGACTCCACGACCAAGTCACGCACAACGCCAGCAAGCTTCTGCTGGTCAGCCTTGGCATCGCTGAGAGAAATTTTGCTATCAATAGGCACATAGGCGTAACGAGCCAACGACTTAACCGGACCACTGCCGCGCAAGTGCACGAGCCGAACGGCAGTCGTGCCAATATCTAGGCCAAAGAAATCAGATACCCCACTCAATATGCTCATTACGCTGCCACTCCGACCAGTTCTCGTGTTTTGGTTATTTCAATATTTCTCATGGTGCCCACTTGTTCTTTTCGTCTGCCCTTTTATCTGGAATCTCATCTGATATCTAGGATAATCCAGAATGGCAATCATCTTGGGTCTAAGTATAGCATAAGAGCTTTTGATGAAAACATGTTTTCCACACCGAAGGCCGACAACAATCAGGCCCCACACAAGCCACCTACTAGTACCCCGTCATCCATACCTTGACAGGTCTGCCCTCCCAGACCAGCACCATAGCAGCCCGGCTGCCCTGAAACGTAGCACAGCTACGCTCCCAGGCACATCCAGACTGCCTTGGCGCTACTTCTGGAAAGGCTACCTAGCCGTCAGAGTGTGGGTGGTAGGGCACTAGAGTACTGGCGGCAAACTCAACACAGAGTTGAACTCACCTTCGCTGGCCAAATCGCTCGTCAGCCAAACCTCGGGAGTATATATGAACTTTTCAGCGGCACTTCCGACAGAGTTGTTGTAGCGCTCGGCAGCCGAAGACTGGTGCGCCGAACCATCACTGCGGGTAAGCTTGATGAGCTCGGCTACTACCGCACCGTACACTGTGAGGTTTGCAGAGCGACAAATGCCATTCATGTCAGCTGCAGTTGGGATGTGACCAGGATAGCAGGTGTAGAAACGCCCGCTGGTATTGGCCTCAGCACCTGAACGTGCTTGCGCAACAAAAAGACCGTTTAGTTCCGTCACACCCGGCGCCACATAGATGTTGCCGCGGGCAATGAGCCGAAAAGATGGTATCTGGTTAACGCTATTGTAATTGCCATTGGCGTAAGTGATATTGCCATTTATGAAAACATCTCCGTCTACAAAGATCGTAGTACGTTGGCCCAAACCCAGGTTAGTAGCACCAATAGGGTGGTTATCGGGCTGAATGTTGGTAGCACCTTGCCAGAAGTCCGGCGCACAGACTACATGATCGGTATGCAGGCCGCCACCGTATGTGGTATACAACCCTGCGCCCGGTATAGCCCCATCCAACTGAGGACTGGTATTGGCAAAGGACAAGTCCTTGGGGTTAGCAGCACCTCCCCGAAGCTGAGCAGAAGCGGTTTCCATGATAAATCCGAGAGCAAAGTTGGCCAGTTGGGAACCGGCAGCAGTGTGGGTAGTATGGGTAACCCCCATAATAGCGCCGTCTGTATCTGGCGGCGCGCAGTTAGTACCCTGCCCACCTCCCACAAAGACATCGCCTCCGTAGGTCCGGAAATAAGGCCGTTCCACAACATCTATAGTCTCTGTACAGGTTGCCCCTAAATACCCGACTCCTCCATGATAAATACGCCAGTCAAAGGTATACCTGCCAGGTGCATTCGGAGCCGTAAAATTCTGATCCCAGTCGGCAGAGCCACCGCTAAACAGCAACTCTCCGAAGGTCGATGCCTGCACGTCACCTCCCCTAATTTCTGTTTCAGAAGCCGACCCCCATTGCCCATTGAAAGTGGGGTCTCTCATCCTCCACCGTCCCGGGGTAGCATTGTTCACGCTCCAGTTAAAGTCGCCGGTGTTATTGGCCACAAAAGAAGCAGTAAAGGTCGAGCCGGGGTATACACCGCTCGGTGCAGATACAGAACAATCACCCTCGTCTTGTGGCGGATTCTGAACCGCCACCATAATTGTAAAATCTACATCCGACACTGGGCAATTCTGATAGTTCCAACCACCCGGGTTTCCTCCCCCGCTTACACAACGAAAGCTATTGTTAGAAAATCTATTTATTATTCTATTGTCGAGCGTTATGTCATAGGGACGAGCCGGGCCAGTCTGAGTAAACCCACCCTGGGGCGAATATGTAAAGTTTCGGGCTACGTGCCGGTATTCCCCTACAACATCCAGGGTACTTCCCTGCCAAGTAACCCCAAACACCTGGCCAATAAAGCCGGGCGACAGCGTCGCCGGGGGATTAAGGGTGGCCCTCCTGGTTTGCAGGCGGGATTCGGGGACATCGCTGGTGCTATAGCAGATCAGAGCGGAAAAGTGCAAGGTCAGCGTGATCGAAGGAGTGCCAGAGGCCACAGTTGTACTGGTGGTTGCCGGAGCGTTGGCGAGTGATACCCATTGGGCAAAAGCCGGTGACTGGCTGGTGTGTCCGCAAGCATTTCTTAAACCGTTCCGCACAAAAGCAGGCATTTGCGCGGAACCCGGGGGACCTATGTGATTAGCCGAGGCCCTTTGACTCCCTGTCGCCATCATGACGCCCGTGCACAGAACGCTCGCTACTAAAAGCTTAGTAATGACTCTACGGTTCATTGCGGTGCCCCATCCGGCCCAAGTTTTTGATACCTGGCTGCCTGCTTGACCAAGAAATCAACCGTCGGACGCAGTTCTTTTGGCGTTTTGGCAAATTCTACGATGACTGTTTCGTACCCTTCGGTCGGATTGTAGGCCTTTTCTAGTTTAGTTAAGGCATCTTGGGCTTTTGTACCGTCACCCGCATTAATGTAATAAGTTGCGACAACAAAAAGACAGTTGGCATCTTGGCCATAACCAGGAATTTGTTCAATTTGAACCACCACTGGTTGCAATTCTGCTAGTTTTCTAGGATCAAGCAACGGCCTGGATTTCTCCAGTACAGCATAGGAGCACTTTGGCCCGTCAGAAATTACAACAGGCATTGGCTCTTTTCGGCCGAAGTACATAGCCGCGGCAGTCAGAATAACAAGGCCTAGCAGGGTCGCACCGGCAACTTTTATGCGCCTCTTGTCGCGAGTCAATTTCTTCAGGTAACCCAAGTAATCTTTGGGCTGCCGCTTGCTCTCAGCCACCAGGACGTGTTCAAGCTTATTAGAAATTCGAGCCGGCTTATCGGCCGGTGTCACGCCCCCCACAACTTCCTTGCTCTTCTTCTGCCACTTGGCCGCCATAGATGTGCCCGCAAAATTCCTTATCTACAAATACCGCTTATCCTTACATGGCAGTATAGCAAAGTCTCTTATGCGCCGACAAACACCTTTATAGTTTACAATCGAGCAAAATGCCGATTATCCCACAATGCGCTATGTTATATAGTAGGTATCATAAACAGTATGCTTCAAAAACTAAAAAAGCCACTTTCGCGGCTACGGAAAAAACTTCCTGCCCGTCCGGGTCAGCTTCTGGGTACCCTGAAAGGTATCCGCAAACTCAAACGGCACATAGGTCGCAAGCACCTCTACCTAGTAGGCGGTGTAGTTTTGGTAGCTTTTC
>Ga0193752_1001672_pt1 | contig 18043 bp, 12 predicted proteins | sample H1c1metaG_FD_144924 | JGI IMG/M metagenome (GOLD analysis project Ga0193752, IMG submission 144924) | Soil microbial communities from a riparian zone of the East river system, Colorado, United States - H1c1 | ecosystem: Environmental > Terrestrial > Soil > Riparian zone | place: USA: East River...
TCTGCCCTGAACCGTTGGCCAGGCTCGGGTCCGAAAACCATTTCACGCGAGAGACGTGTCAGTGTATCTTCCTTTTTTCGCAGTTCTTTTTTTTCCGCAGAACTTATCTTTTGGGAAAAAGCTGCCGGAAAAGAGAAGAGCATAGCACCAATTATCAGCAGCACTACATACTTCAGTTTGTGTTGTCGGGTTATGCTCATAATTACAAAACTATACTTTAATGACGGGTCTAAACACCCGAACGCTAAAACAATAGTAAAATTTTATGACTAATGCAAAGCTTTTGCAAAACTGTCAAGACTATCAAAAACCAGATCAATTGAAGCCCTGGATCCGGCATGGTCAGGATGGGTAGTGGTTAGAAAGATAGTATACATGCCGGCGTTTCTGCCAAATTCCATGTCGCTGATATTATTTCCGATCATAACTGATTTTGAGAAATCAATATCAGGGAAATCTGCTTTTGCGGCTTCAGCCATACCGGTATTGGGCTTCCGGCAATGGCTTTCGTTATCGAGCGAAATGCAATAATAAATTTTCTCGATTTTGCCCCCGGCGAGCTGAATATCCCTGAGCATTTTCCGGTGAATGATTTCAAGATCATCTTCGGTCATCAGTCCGCGACCAACGCCACGCTGATTGGTAGCCACCAGCAACCGTCCGAACTTTTCGGTTGCTATTTTTAGTGCCGAGGTAACGCCTTCGTAAAATATAAATTCATCGTAATTGTAAATATAATCTTCTGGTTTTTCCTTGTTGATCACGCCATCACGGTCAAGAAAAAGTGTCCAGGTTTTATCGATCTCCTTCAGGTTCAACATTTGTACAGATTTATTATTAACCGCATATTTATCCCGTGATGGCGGTTTGAAAATCCTTTTGTGCCTGATCATAATCCGACGGGATCCCTATGTCAATAAAATACCCATCCTGAATCTGACCGAATATTTTCCGGGAAGTATATAACGATTCCAGGTATTCCTTTTCGAAGGAAAATTTATCGGGCAGGGCTTCATTCAGAATTGCTTTAACATTAAGCGCATATACGCCACCGTTAATCAAGCCAGAATTATAGTGCTGTTTTTCCTTAAAATTACTGATCCGGTTGTTCCCGTCTAGTTCAACAACGCCATAGCGATCAAAATCTTTCATTGGCTTTAAACTGAGCGTGCAATCAGCCGACGACGACAAATGAAAGTTACCTAGCCTTTGCAAATCGATTTTAAAGATGGTATCTCCGTTAAGAACAAGTACGTTTTCATGAGTGGCTTGCCGGCAGGCCAGTCGGATTGCTCCTCCGGTTCCCAACAATTCCTGTTCAATGGAAAAAGCAGCTTTAAGATTTGGATACTGTTCGTGTATGTAATCGATTATGATTTCACTTTTATAACCAAGCGCAAAAATAAACTCGTTGATTCCCTGCAATTGAAAATAATCAATCACATATGAAACGAACGGTTTACCGGCTACGGGTGCCATGCATTTTGGCAGATCCGGAACTGCAGATCTCAGCCTTGTACCTAGTCCTCCCGCCAGTATGATGGCCTGAGTGATCATGATTGTAGTTTGATCAGGCTTTTGCAAAATATTTTTCTTCAACCAATTCACATATTATATGTCCGAGCAGGATATGACTTTCCTGTATGCGCGGCGTATTCTTCGAAGGGATATTTATCAGATAATCACTTAACTCTTTCATTTTACCGCCGGTATCGCCCGTGAAACCAACGGTTGTAATGCCTTTTTCACGGGCAACTTCAAACGCCTTGACGATATTGCCGGAATTACCTGAAGTAGATAGTCCAACGAGGAAATCGCCTTTTGTTCCAAGTCCCTTTATCAAACGGGCATAAACAACTTCGTAACTGTAATCATTGGCCACAGCCGTGAGGTATGAGGTGTTACAATGTAATGCCTCAGCCGGAAGTGCATCACGGTCTATATAAAACCTGCCTGAAAATTCTGCGGCAAGATGTTGTGCATCAGCGGCGCTACCACCGTTACCACAAAAATAAATGCGGTTCCCGTTCTGAAGCGCAGTTACCATTTCATTAACAATTTTTTCAACGTTTTTCAAAATGGTTTCATTTTGTAAAACCGCAGATTTAACGGTGATTGATTCTGTGATAATGTCTTTTATTTTGCTATTCATAGTTTAAGAATCTTATAGTTCAGGTAAATAATCAGTGTTTTAGACCCGCAATGTCAAATATCGCGCCGGTCAGTTTGTTCCAGGAGTATTTATCTTTTTCTTTGCGAAGATGCGGAATAAAATAAGTTTCGCCTAATTCGAAGAACCGGATCATGGCGCGGGCAATCGAGTCGGGATACGGTTCACAGACAAGGCCAACTTTTTCATGTGGGACCAGGGAGGGCAGACTGCCCACATTCGTAACGATCATCGGCTTTTCAAAATGATAGGCGAGGGGAGTGACACCGCTTTGAGTCGCGTTCCGGTATGGTTGCACTACTACATCAGCAGCACCAAAATAGTATTTAACCTCGCTGTCGGATATAAATTGCGTTCTTAGAATGAGCTGATCTTTAATGCCGAGATTAGTTATTTGCTGCAGGTAAGGTGCTTCATCTTCGTAATATTCACCCGCAACCAATAATTTTATCTTACTACCCACCGGATATTTGTCCTTCAGCACTTTCATGCTTTCAAAAAGAATATCCAGGCCTTTGTATTTGCGAATGAAACCAAAAAACAAAACGATCTGATCATCTTCGTTCAATCCCAATTGTTTCCGAGCAAAGGCTTTTGGTACCGGTTCACCGAAATTGTCATATAATGGATGTAATACGTGTTTAGCAGGTTTGGTCTGCTCAAATTTTCGCAGATCAGACATTACCTTTTCACTCATTGTTATAAAGCCGTCACAGCTTTTTAAAAAGTACCTTGTGAATGGTTCGTCGCCGGGTCGTTTTTCATGGGGAATTACATTATCTGTGATGGCTACGATCCTGGTATGTTTATTTTTTCTTACTCTCCGCAGGATCGTTCCGAGTGCAGGTCCCATAACAGGGAGCCAGTAACGAACAACGATCAGGTCTGGTTTAACTCTCTTTAGTTCATTTCCAACGCTGATCCAGTTTAAAGGATTAATCGAATTGATCCTGGTATGAATATCAAGTCCTGCAGGTGCAGGTTCGGATGAATACTGAGTAGTACCCGGAAATAAAAACGAAGGGTATTGTAATGAAAAAGAATAGATACTGCAGTAGTCACCCTGATCATTAAACGCTTTTGCGAGCCGTTGATCAAAACTGGCCAGTCCGCCGCGAAGGGGATGGGCCGGACCTATCAGTACAATTTTGAAAGCCATTAGTCGAGCCCTGATTTTTTCTCTATCAGGTAATTGTTCCTGGTCGGTGAATTTCTTGATATTAACTCACCCACGAATCCCGCCAGGAACAGTTGTGTTCCGATAACCATTGCTGTAAGTGATATGTAGAATGGCGGACGATTGCTTACATACTTGGCAGGGTCCATTATTTTCCCGACGATAAGAAACAGGATCATACCGAATCCTACAAGAAAAAATAAGGTTCCGAGCAAACCAAAAAAGTGCATCGGTCTTTTGCTGTATTTACCAACAAACGTGATGGAAGCGAGATCTAGGAAACCGTTTACAAATCTTTCCCAGCCGAACTTGGTTTTACCATATTTCCTTTTGTGGTGTTCGACTACTTTTTCACCTATTTTTCTAAACCCCGCCCATTTTGCAAGAACGGGAATGTAGCGATGCATTTCACCATACACTTCGATACTCTTTACAACTTTACGCCTGTATGATTTAAGGCCGCAGTTGAAATCATGCAACGGTATACCCGAAGTTTTGCGGGTAGCCCAGTTATAAAATTTTGAAGGAATGTTTTTAGTAAGTGTATTATCATGCCGGACCTTTTTCCATCCGCTTACCATATCAAAACCATCGGTAACGATCATACTCATAAGACCCGGTATTTCTTCCGGGCTATCCTGAAGATCGGCATCCATGGTAATCACCACATCGCCCGTTGCTGCTTTGAAGCCTTCATTGAGCGCTGCCGACTTGCCATAATTGCGCTGAAATTTGATGCCCTTGATATGTGGATCCGCCGTGCGCAACATTTCTATGATCTGCCAGGAACTATCTTCACTGCCGTCATCGATCAATATGATCTCGTAAGTATATTGCTGTTCATCCACAACGCGTTTGATCCAGGCGCAAAGCTCGGGGAGTGACTCTTCTTCATCGCGTAAAGGGATAACAAGTGAAAGGTCCATTAGTAATATTAAATTTGATTTTCAAATTCCGGCTTTTTCTTTTTTATAATAGCTGCTATAATAAGTGCCACGATAAACCAGCCAACACAACGGAATAGTATTCCTACAAATATTTTCTTGAATGTAAAGTTTTCGGGATTGCTGAGTTCAGAAACCGCTTTATCTATTGTCTCCTGGTTAGCTCCCATCTTCGCCATGAACTTTTCCATGCGGACGCCAGCATCCTGCATGAGTGCTTCGCGGAATGGAACATCAATTACATTCAGGAGAAGATGATTAAAGAGCGCATCCATCACAATAAAAATGACGAATATGATAAACAAAGTTTTTAGCGCTTCTTTAAAAGTAATATAACCTCCCTGCAGTTTTTTCTGTTTAAGTCCGCCCAAAACAGCAATAACGATAGGTATACAGAATGCCACGTACGATAGTGGGCTTGTGAACCATTCAAGGCCGCCAACATACAATATAATAGTGTAGGCGATCGCAGCGACTCCTGTAATCACTCCATAAATAACGCCAGTGTTAGACTTAACGCCTGGGTTTGTTGATTGAATTTGTTCCATGTTAGTTTAGTTTGAAGTTATGATTTGATCTTTATTTATTATTCCTAATACCTTTCCTTTCAGGTTCATGCCCATGAAAGCGGTATTTTTGGATTTGGACCTGATCGATCCGGCATCGACCTTAATCGCACCTCCGGGGTCAAACACGGTTAAAGACGCCCTGTTATTTTTCTGAATTGTGGCGTCGGCCAGGCCAAAAATCTTCCTGGCATTGATACTCAGCAATTCTATTATCCGGTTTTCTGCCATGGACGGAAAGATTGTTTTTATAACGCTGTAGCTTGTTTCCAGCCCAATCATTCCGTTTTTGGCGTATTCAAATTCAAGTATTTTACTGTCGTATTCATGTGGTAAGTGGTGTGTTGCGATACAGTCAACAGTTCCATCTTCCACGGCTATTTTAAGTTGGGTGATATCATCTTTGGTTCTGAGCGGCGGGTATACTTTGAGGTTAGTATCATATTCAACCAGGTTTTCATCACTGAAAAATAAATGATAGGGCGTTACCGAACAGGTTACGTCTATGCCGGAAGCTTTTGCCCGTCTGATGTATTCGATCGACTTTGGCGAAGTAACGCCGGTAAAGTGGATCTTTGATCCGGCATAACGCGCCAGTTTTATGTCCCTGGCAACCAGCAGTTCTTCGGCCATCATTGGTTTACCGGGAAGGCCGAGCCTTGTTGAGACGATGCCTTCATGCACCATTCCGTTTGTGCCAATCGTTTTATCATCGGGTATCTGGATGATCACACCATCGAATGCTTTTACATATTGCAGTGCTTTGAGCAAAACTCCGGCGGATTGAACCGGGTTTAAACCATCGCTGAAAGCAACAGCACCGCTGGCACGCATGTCGATCATTTCGGCCAGTTCTTTCCCTTCTGCATTTTTCGAAATGGCCCCGATGGGATGCACGTTTACAGGGTATGACGCTGATTTATGACAAATATATTCAACCTGTGATTTTGCGTCAATGACCGGTTTGGTGTTTGGGATCACAAAAACATCGGTGTATCCGCCTGCCGCTGCTGCCTGGCTGCCGGTGAGCAAAGTTTCTTTGTATTCATAGCCCGGATCCGCAAAATTAGCAAAAATATCAACCCAGCCGGGGGAAACAAAAAGTTGATTGCCCGGTAAAACTTTATCCGCTTCCAGGTTAATTTCCGGTTGAATTTCCCTGATGATTCCTGATTCTATAAATATATCCTGTATAGTTCCGTTAGCGGGAGATAAAGGATCAATTACCTGCGCTTGTTTTATGAGGACCTTCATTTAAAAAAAAGTTGCTCGAAGATAAGGCATCGGCATAATATTGCGCTAATACTTTGTAATTGATTGGTTTGGCTGGGATCCGTATAGTTTTAGGAGAGTAAAATTGATAGCTTCGGACAACCGGATGTAGTATTTAAAATAGATTGCAACTGAATATTTGGGACATTTTTTCGGATTGGAATTTTGCTGTACATTTGGCGCCCGGTTTTTAACGCCAGCCGGTAAAAGTTCGGGAAGTGGCGCAGCCCGGTAGCGTACTAGCATGGGGTGCTAGGGGTCGCAAGTTCGAATCTTGTCTTCCCGACAATAATAGCCATCAAAAGCTATCAATCCTTGTAAATATTGATTATTTACAGGGATTTTTTCTTTTATCCTTACCAGTTTATAGCCAATAATAGCAAAGCTTTTGTGAGTAAATCCGTGAGTAAAACAAGGCATGCGCTTTGTACTCACGAATTGAACGCTAATTCATTCATCCTCAAAATATTGTATCAATTTTTTTGACATTTTTTGATAGGATTCGAAATGGATTCGAACGTGCGGACTGACTAACAAGGTGAAGAGTGAATTCAAATCATTTCATAACGTATCAAAAAAGGAGGATCGAATGAACACAAACCAATCACTGGGTATTGACATCATTATTCGCCGGTGCAAGTCGAACAACAAGCGCGCAGACATCTTTGTCCGCATTACGGTCAATGGGCAACCGAAAGAGTTATCCATCAAGGAACAAATTGACACCGTTGCCTGGGACAATGATAAAGAAATGGTAAAGGGGAGGAGTATCGAGGTAAAATCTATCAATGAACACATCGATAACGTCCGGGCTGACATTAAGCAAAAATACCGTGCGCTGCTCGACAAAGGGCAGCTGGTTACGGCGGCCGCTGTACGCGACGAATACTTGGGCGTCCAAGCCCGATTGAAAGGCCGTACACTAAAAGAATTACTGCTTTATTTTACCCAGATCTGGAAAGTAAAAATGAAAGAAGGGGGCTTCAAAAATTATAAAACCACCATTAAGTATATCACCCTGTTTCTTGACAATAAGTACGGTGGCGATGCTCTGTTTCTTTCCCAAGTAAATGCACAGTTTGCTACCGACCTGGAGCATTACATCAGAACTTCACCCGTTAAAAGCTTCGATCCTTGTACGGGAAACGGTGTAGGTAAACATATTCAGCGATTCAAACGCATACTTAACTGGGCATCAGAAGACCTGAAGTGGATTCCTGTTAACCAATGTGGAGATTATAGTTGTCCGTTGAAAAAAAGCAAGAGAAAGAAATTGAGCCTGGGAGAACTCATGATCCTGGAGGATCAAATATTCATTGATTCAATGTTGCAATATGTGGCCGATCTTTTCATATTAAGCTGTTATATGGGACTGGCGTTCGCCGATGTAATGGCGCTTAAGCAGTCACATTTCGAGTGGGACAATTCTGGAAATATTTGGTGCAAATTATACCGGACAAAATCTGATGAGCTGTGCCGGATTCCATTACTTAAGAAAGCGGGTCAAATCATACAAAAATATCTGCGCTTTGCAGGAGGGCGGAAGGAAGAAAATATCTTTCCACGGGTAACCAACCAAAACGTGAATAGAAGTCTAAAAATCATCCAGGAAATCTGCGGAATACAGACCTTAATGACTTTCCATGTCGCACGACATACGTTTGCAAAAACCGTAGCCTTGAAAAATGGTGTGCCATTGGAAACCGTGCAGATGATGATGGGTCACACCAAGATAGCTACAACGCAAATTTATGCAGATGTTGATGAAGAGAAAATATTTGACGACATGTCCAGAATAGAGAGTGTATTGGAACGGAAAAGGGAAATAATCAAAAGCAGTCAAACTATAAATTTATTTGATAGGCCAACAATAAATACTTGATTATAGAAAAAACAGGCATGTGGGATGATATCTGTTATTCGTTGTTTCACTAAAAATAGTACTGATGAAAATGAATAAGTCGGAAAATTACATAGTGATTTTAAATAGCCTTAAGCGTAAAATTAAGCAGGCACAATTAAAGGCGATATATACTGTCAATACCGAACTGTTGAATATGTATTGGGAAATCGGCAAGACCATCTCTGATCAAGAGAAAAAAAGAGGGTGGGGAGCAAAAATAGTTGAGAATCTATCCAGGGATCTAAGAAACGAGTTTTCAGATATGAAAGGATTGTCCGTGCGTAACTTGCGCTATATGCGGGATTTTGCGGTCGCTTACCCGGCCAAATCAATTTTGCAAGCACCACTTGCAAAATTGAAGAAAAATGTGAGAAAGATAGAACCCGGCAACGAAATCTTGCAAGCATCACTTGCAAAATTAAGCTGGTATCACCATATCACGCTATTGGATAAGATAAAGGATCGTGATATCAGATTTTTTTACATAAACAAAACCATTGAAAACGGATGGAGCCGGAATGTAATGGTTCATCAGATTGAAAGTGGTTTGCATAAAAGCCAAGGAAATCTTACCACCAATTTTAATGAAACAATTCCATCTGAAACATCAGACTTAGTACAGCAAATATTTAAAGATCCTTATAAGTTTGATTTCATCGCATTAGGAGATAAAGCACAAGAGAGGGACCTTGAGAATGCGCTGACAGCACAGATGACGGATTTCCTTTTAGCCCTAGGTCAATGGTTTTCATTTCTCGGAAAACAATATCGGGTGACCCTTGGAGAAAAGGAGTATTTCTATGACCTTCTTTTTTATCATACCAGACTTAAACGCTATATAGTCATTGAACTAAAAATTGGTGATTTTAAACCGGAATATTTAGGTAAGATGGAATTTTATTTAACGCTTGCAGATGAACAGCTAAAAGATTCCCGGGATGAAAAGAGCATAGGGCTAATTTTATGTAAAACAAAAGATGGCTTAATAGCAGAATATGCTTTGCGAGATAGCCAAAAGCCAATAGGAATAGCCGAGTATAAACTAAATGAAGGACTGCCAGATAATATTAAAGGAGATTTACCAAGCATTGAAGAAATAGAAGTTCATATGGTACAGGAGCTAAAAAACATAAAGAAGCCTGTTGATAAACATTTACAACAACTGAAACATAACTTGCGTAGATAAAAAAAAGATTATATAGAAAATCAGTGCTCAGGACTGGATTCGTATAATTTGCAAATCAAATTTAAGAAGCCGAGATGGGTCAGTCTTGTGTCGTTCAGTTTTCGCCCTACTACCGTTGAACAAGGTATTTTATATGCCTCAAATTTAGGTAATTTTCAGTTCTAGTATTACAGAGAAAAAAAGTAGAGGATATATCCAGTTCATTAAAATCTAACGCAAATACTATTGTTAACGGTTTCCGGTGCCATCAGAGAAGAAAGTAAAATTCTTCGCAGGTGGGTAAAACTGTGTAGAGATAATCTCCGGCAAATTTAAATTTGACTATACCACTCGCCCCGAATATCTAGTGAATAGAATCATATTGATGTTACTTATCTGATAGTTTTCTCCCACATTTGCGAAACGAGAGATAAAGGAATGATTAAAGAGAAAGACATCGTTGTTATCAAGGCAATTGCACTATGTTTCGAAAAATACCTTAAACCAGAGCAAGCGATGATCTATTGCACTCTATGAAGACACAATTTGCGAAAAAGTGTAAGCGGCTCGGAATCTACAAGAATCCTGGGTATTGAGTGTCACGCAAACAACATCAGTTCTTTTAAATTATTGGTAGTTGGAATTATGCAGATGATGATGGCGGGCCCATCAGTGGCGACTTACAGGAGCTGCCACTAAACCACCTTTAGCTGCTGCAATTAAGAGTTGTGGTAGTGAGCATCAAAGGAGTAAGGCATCGTTAAAGATGTCAGGTGAGTGTTAAAGAAGGCGAACAATTGTGAACTGTCAACAGAGGCGTCGAAAGGATAAGACGATGTCAAAACCAAAGTCCAATATCATCTTTGGGAGGAGCGGCAAGGTTACCTGTTTACTGTTGCTGCGACATCCGGCGTATAGACAGCGCGAGCTTAACACAGGCATTTGCATGAAACGTGAGAACCTGTCGTCATGATGGTAAGAGAAAACTTCAAGCGGAGACACTGCAAGAAGGAAAGTATCGATGCAAGGCACAGGGGCGGAAACTTTCGTAGTAGCGAAGAAGTTCTTGTAATGAGAATGGAGCGAAGGGAAGTTGTTATCCGGTTTTTTAATCATGGACAAAAACTGTCCGCCGTGGCGGACAGGAGGTATGAAAATGAGTGAAACAAAACCGTTCAGTATTAGTAAGCGATGGGTGTATCAGGCTTATCTGAAGGTGCGATCCAACAAGGGAAGCGCGGGCGTGGATGAGATCAGCATGAAGGAGTTTGAACCGGACTACAGGAAACACCTGTATAAGGTATGGAATCAGATGAGTTCAGGCAGTTATTTCCCCCCTGCGGTCAAGCTGATGGAGATACCAAAGAAAGACGGAAGTAAAAGGCCGTTGGGCATACCCACGATTGCGGATCGAATTGCTCAGACAGTAGTAAGAGGACTATTAGAAACGGCACTGGAGCCATTGTTCCATGAAGACTCTTATGGTTATCGTCCGGGAAAGTCAGCTGTTGGTGCAGTAGCCAAAGCGCGGGAGCGCTGTTGGAAACAATCATGGGTGATAGACCTGGACATTAAAGGGTTCTTTGACAACATTCCCCATGACCTGCTGATGAAGGCAGTCAGAAAGCATTGCGATTGCAAATGGATGTTACTATACATTGAAAGATGGTTGGTGGCGCCGTTGCAAATGAAAGATGGAACAGTAGTGGCAAGAACCAAAGGTGTACCTCAGGGTTCTGTGATCGGCCCACTGCTCGCCAACCTTTACCTGCATTATTGCATGGACAAATGGTTGAGCAGGGAGTATCCACACTGTTCGTTTGAACGCTATGCAGATGATGCAATTATCCATTGCAGTACAAAGGATGTTGGAAGCACAGTAATGAAGGCATTAGAAAGGAGACTACATGAATGCGGACTGCAGATGCATCCGTTGAAGACAAAGCTGGTGTATTGCAAGGACAGTAACAGAAGGGGCGTGTATCCGAACGTGACTTTTGACTTCTTAGGGTTTACATTCAAACCCCGGGCGGCTCAAAACACGATCAGAAATGAAACGTTCACCAACTGGTTGCCGGCTATCAGTACAAAGGCGATGAAATCAATGAATGAGAAGATGAATGATTGGACCGTATTAGAAAGGACAGACAATACCATACAGGATATAGCTGAAAAGATCAATCCTGTGTTGAGAGGCTGGATTAATTACTACGGTAAATTTTACAAAACAAAACTTAAGAACTTTATGCACATTGTAAATGTAAAAATTGCGCGCTGGGCAAGACGGAAATACAAGAATCTTCGAACGAGTGAGATGAAAGCGATAGTATGGCTGCACGGAATATGTATGCGCACGCCAAATTTCTTTGCTCACTGGTCTGCACTCGGCTCGAAACCAACGCTTGGATAACCGGAGCCGTGTAACGGGAGACTGTTACGCACGGTTCTAACAGAATCTCGGATTGAAACATCCGGGTTTACTTACCAATTTGCTAAATTTTTAAAGACGAGGAAGCCCGGAGCTTCCTCTTCTTTTTTGCCCGAGTGCCAATGAAAAAGTATATCATGATATGAGAATATCATTTTATTATAGCGTTATTGTTGTTGTCCTGGCTATATCAGGATGCAGGGAGACTACGCATCTTTTTGAATTAATGCCTGCATCAGAAACAGGGATTAGTTTTAATAATCTCATTACCGAAGATGACAGCAATAATATCCTTGATTACGAATATCTCTATAATGGCGGGGGAGTGGCTGTGGGTGACTTCAACAAAGATGGTTTGCAGGATCTTTATTTTACCGCAAACATGACTTCAAACAAACTATATCTTAATCAGGGAGGATTTCAATTTAAAGATATTACCAGCCAATCCCAGACCACAGGTAATAAACGTTGGTGTACCGGTATTTCCGTGATTGATATAAACAATGATACCTGGCCGGATATCTATGTATGTACGTCCAGGTATAATAATCCGGAGCTAAGAAAAAATCTTCTTTACGTAAATCAAGGAATTGATAAAAGCGGTATACCTGTCTTTAAAGAAATGGCATCTGAATATGGGCTGGCAGATACCACATTTGCAACTCAGGCAGCATTTTTTGATTACGATAACGATGGTGATCTCGACATGTATCTGCTGGTTGCAGGAAAAATGCAAAAAAACTATCAACCTAATACCTACCAAAAGAAATTAACAGATGGTTCTTCTGTAACCAATGACAGGTTATACCGGAATGATGGTCTTGGTTCCCTTAATCATCCCAGGTTTTCTGACGTTACCCGGGATGCAAATATCCTTTTTGAGGGTTTTGGTCTTGGAGTTAATATCACCGATATCAATCAGGACGGATGGAAAGATATTTATGTCAGCAATGACTATCTCTCCAACGATTTGTTCTGGATAAATAACCGTAACGGAACATTTACTAATAAAGCCGGAAAATATTTTAAACACACCAGCTATTCGGCAATGGGTAACGACGTGCAGGATATTAATAATGATGGACTTGCCGATGTGATAACATTAGATATGCTCGCAAAGGATAATTATCGTAAAAAGATGATGTCTCCCCCTGGAAACTATTTTAATTATAACAACAACAACTTTTTCGGATATGATTTTCAATACGTGCGCAATACACTCCAGCTAAACCAGGGAAGTAAATTTGCTGAAAACGACACTATGCCCGATTTGATTTTCAGCGAGATCAGTTTTCTTTCCGGTATAGCTGAAACGGACTGGAGCTGGAGTCCGCTTCTTGCAGATTTTGATAACGACGGGTATCGCGATCTGATTGTCAGTAATGGTTTCCCTAAAGACCTTTCAGACCAGGATTTTTTGCATTTTCGTGGAACGTCTTCTTCTGTGGCCTCAAAAGAAATGATCATTGACGAAATACCGGAAGTTAAAATCGCTGATTACGCCTTCAAAAATAATGGAGATCTCACCTTCACCAACGTCAGTCAGGATTGGGGACTTAATTACAAAACTTTTTCCAATGGTGCTGTTTATGCTGATCTTGACAATGATGGCGATCTTGACTGTGTGACGAATAATATCAATGACGTTGCTTCGGTTTTTAAAAACCGGCTTAACGAAGACAAGCCAACTGATAAGCACTGGCTTCAGTTAACGATAACTGGAAGCAGTCACAACACCATGGGATACGGCACAATAATAAAAATTTATTACGACAGTGGTAAAACTCAATTCACAGAATTAGCTCCATGCCGCGGCTATTTATCAGGTGTAGGAAACCGTGTTCAGTTTGGTTTGGGAGCATCAAATATCATTGATTCCATCAGAATAATCCTGCCGGATCATCATACCCAACTCCTGACAAATGTGAAGTGCGATCAACTGCTGCTGCTGGATTCGAAAAATGCTACAAGCTTTTGGGAATTTGCCAAAAAATCTGAGATTCCCGGTTATTTTCAGAATATAACCTCCGGTGCATTGGCTTTCAGGCATAAGGAGGCTGACTATATTGATTTTAACGTATATAAGCTGCTCCCGCATAAATTTTCTCAATATGGGCCTTCTCTGGCTGTTGGTGACATTGATGGCAATGGTACCGAAGATGTGTTTGTCGGAGGGCCCAAAGGACTATCAGGGAGTTTTCTGATACAGAATAAAGAAGGTACATTTTCTTCAAAAGCTTTGCTTAAGAACACTACGGAACCTAAAAAAGTCCAGGAAGACCAGGGAAGCCTTTTAGCTGATTTCGACAACGATGGTGACCTGGATCTATATATCGTAAGCGGAGGAATTGAGTCAGATAACGATACAGATGGTTACCGGGACAGAATCTATTCCAATAACGGTAGCGGCAACTTCATTTTTGTTGAAAACTCTGGCACTGCTTTTTTAATAAGCGGTGCTGCCATAAAAGGTTGTGATTTTGATGCTGACGGCGATATCGATCTGATCAGAACCGGGAGGTTAATACCAGGACAATATCCGAAACCCGCAGCTACCGCGATATTAAGAAATGATAGCAAAAAAGGATCGATGTTATTTACCGACATCACAAGCATAGCGGCACCTTTCCTTTTAAATGCCGGCCTGGTGACCGATGCTTTATGGACCGATTTCAATAATGATGGCAAGGTCGACCTGCTTCTTTGTGGTGAGTGGATGGCGCCAATGTTTGTGCAAAATTCTGGTGATGGCTTCAAAAATGTTTCAGCTCAGTCGGGACTCGATAAAGAAACCGGTTGGTGGAATAGTATTGCAGGAGGAGACTTCGACAATGATGGCGACATTGATTACATAATCGGAAACAATGGTGTAAATACTCTCTACCAGGCAAGTATAACCGAACCGGTAAGTATTTATTCAAAAGATTTCAATAAGGACGGAGTATTTGACGCCGTGCCTACGCTGTTTCTCACAGATACGAATGGCATCAGAAAGGAATATCCGGCATTCGGTCGTGATGAAATGATCAGGCAGATCGTGCAGTTTCGCCGCAAATTTCCAGATTTTAAAAGCTATGCATCAGCTTCGGTTGACCAGCTATTTACATCGGATGAGATGAAGGATGCCTTGAACCACAGAGTTGTTAATATGAAAACATCCCACATTGAAAATATTGGTAATGGAAAATTCAAAATAACTTCTTTGCCCTTACCTGCACAATTTTCTCCGGTTTTCGGTATCGTAGTGAAAGACATCGATGAAGATGGTAACCTGGACTTGGTATTGAACGGGAATGATTACGGTATAGAATTATCTGTCGGCAGGTGTGCAGCCTTGAACGGATTAATGTTAAAGGGAAACGGCAAAGGTCGTTTCATGCCAATGAGTATTGCGCGATCCGGAATACTGATACCCGGCAATGGGAAAGCACTTGTTACTTTACAAGGCCCGCATCAAAAGATATACATGATAGCTTCACAGAATAATGACAGCGCCCTGTTATTTCTTAAGCGGTCCTCCAACGCTTTGGTTTCAGTGGAAGCAACGGATGTTTCGGCAATGATTTATTATAAAGATGGCAGGAAAAGGCGGGAAGAATTGTATTATGGAAATTCTTTTTTTAGTCAGTCTGGCAGAAGCCTTGAATTAACTTCGCTTATCTCACACATAGAGATATTTAGTATCCGCGGAGCAAAACGATTGATTAGTAATCATTAACCTGTTTGTATTAATTTGCCTTTTATGGAAGGCTTTGGAAGACTGATGTTTATGCGATATCACATAATATTTTTTTTGCTGATCCAAATTCTGATATCTGGATGTGAAAATTATGGACATCGAAATGATACCGCTAATAGTGATTCCCTGATGTCGCAGAAATATTGCGGAAGTTGTCATGTCAGTGTATCCCCTTCAATGCTTGACAGCACTACCTGGATCGATCATGTGCTACCGGCCATGGGGAAAAAGCTGGGCATAGGCGTCTGGCATAGAAATCAGTATTATTCTATTAAAAAAAATGATAGTGGCGACTATATTTCAATGGCAGAATGGGATAAAATTGTTGAATATTACGGAACCCAGTCCCCAAAAAATTTTCAACACAGGAAGCGGGATCAATTACAGCAGGGTTGGTCAGTGTTTTCGTTAGAAAGACCGCCCGGAAAATTCGTGGGTGAAAGTACAACGACACTGGTAGCCATTGATTCGTCAAGTCATACCTTATACACTTCAGACGGATCAGGAGGGTTGAATAAATGGAATAGTAGTCTAAAGAAAATACAATCAAGCATGTTGCCTTCGCAGGCCGTTGATATGAAGTTCTTTGATACACCAAACAGAAGTTCAGCAATCATTACCTGCATCGGCAATATTGAGGCGACAGACAGCGAGCTGGGTAAACTCGTTATGGTGAATACACAGAAAATTGATTCCTTAGAAGTCATGGCGGAAAGACTCAGGCGACCTGTCAATTCAATATCCTACGATTATGATAGAGATGGAAATCTTGAAACGGTCATCGCCGGATTTGGATATAACCTGGGCTCATTGTCAATTGTTAGAAAAAATAAGAAAGGCATATATATAAATACCGCTGTTTGGAGCGTTACGGGTGCATTGCAAATGGAAAGTACGGACTTTAATAACGATGGGTGGATGGATTTTTTGGTATTATTTGCTCAGGGAGACGAAGGGATATGGTTATTTGAAAATAACAGGAACGGCACTTTCAATAAGAAACGGCTTTTGCAATTTTCGCCGCTTAACGGATCAAGCAGTTTTCAGTTAGTTGATTTTAACAATGATGGCAAACAGGATATTTTATATACCTGCGGCGATAACAGTGATTATTCCAAAGTGCTTAAGCCTTTTCACGGGTTGTACATATACCTTCAAACTGATTCCGGTAGTTTTAAACAGGCTTATTTTTATCCCATCGATGGCTGTACTAAAGCTATTGCAAAAGACTTTGATAAGGATGGAAAACTGGAAATTGCAACAATTGCCTTCTTTGCAGATCTGGTTGATTTCCCTCAGGGAAAATTCTTGTTTTTCAAGGAGACTTCGCCATTACAGTTTAAACCAATAGAGATTCCGGTTAAAAATGAAGGCCGCTGGATGTGCATGGACGCGAAAGACATTGATGGAGATGATGATATTGATATCGTCCTTGGCAATTATTCACGTGGTTTTATTAACCAGGACAGTGTAAAACATAACTGGAATACAACGACACCATTTATTATATTGAAAAACAATTCAAGTGCCAATTCTCGGCCGTGATATGTTATTTTTGCACGCTTATGGCTAAAGCGTTTCTGAATAAAAAAATAAGTACCCGTGTTACGGACGGTCATCCCTGGATCTTTAACAATGAAGTAAGGGAAATCGCTGGTGACGTAAAAGCAGGCGATATAGTTGAGGTATTTACTCACGACAAAAAATTTGTTGGAAAGGGTTATTATAATCCTCAATCACAGATAGTGGTACGATTACTTACCAGGGATGTAAGCGATATAATCAGCGAGGAATTTTTTTATAAAAAAATATTAACTGCCTGGGATTATCGCCGGCGCCTGGGTTACCACGAAAACTGCCGGCTCATATTCGGCGAAGCCGACGGCTTGCCACAACTTATCATCGATAAATTCAATGAATACTTCGTGATTCAGACACTTGCCCTTGGAATTGATGTCTGGAAACCGGCTATAGTTAAAGCACTTGAAAAAATATTTTCTCCCAAAGGCATATACGAACGAAATGATGTGCCGGTCCGCGAATTGGAAGGTATGCAGCAGATTAAGGGATTTCTCTCTGTACCATTTGACACACAGATACAAATCGTTGAGAACGGACTCAAATTTATTGTTGATCTTGAAAATGGACAAAAGACCGGATATTTTCTTGATCAGCAGGATAACCGGCGGGCCATTCAGCACATTGTAAAAGAAGCGGATGTGCTTGGTGTGTTTACTTATACAGGCACCTTTGAGATCCACGCTGCGCACTATGGTGCGAAATCGGTATTAGGTCTGGACATCTCGGAAAATGCCGTTGTACAGGCAAACAGGAATGCTGCGTTAAATGGCTACGAAGATATTTGCAGGTTTGAAACCGCCAACGCATTCGACGTATTGAAGTCGTGGGTAAGAGACGGCAGACAATATGATGTTGTAATGTTGGATCCTCCTTCTTTTACCAAATCAAGAGAAAATATCCAGAAAGCTATCGCAGGGTATAAGGAAATAAATCTAAGGGGTATGAAATTATTAAAACCAGGGGGTTTCCTGGTAACATCAAGTTGCACCAACCTGATTCCCCCTTCGTTGTTTGAAGACATTATGCAAATGGCAGCAAAAGATGCAAGGCGTAACCTACGGCAGGTTTGTTTTCAGGCACAGTCTGCTGATCACCCTA
>Ga0193752_1001673_pt1 | contig 18041 bp, 14 predicted proteins | sample H1c1metaG_FD_144924 | JGI IMG/M metagenome (GOLD analysis project Ga0193752, IMG submission 144924) | Soil microbial communities from a riparian zone of the East river system, Colorado, United States - H1c1 | ecosystem: Environmental > Terrestrial > Soil > Riparian zone | place: USA: East River...
GTTATCGTAAATATGCTGCGGGGCGTCGTTGAAATCGATGATGATCTCGGTGTCGCCGTTCGGCAGGAAGCGGTCGACCTTGTGTTCGAACGATATCCCCTCGTAGAAAAAGAAATACTCCACGAACTGGCTGAGCGGGAAGTGGGGAATGTAAAGCCTTTGTATCACCTAGGTTGACGGTTTTGTCCTACTTATCATTTGTGCCAAGGATGCTCCAAGGTCCTGCAATATCATTTTCGTCTTTTCGTCCGTCATCTCCGTGCCGTCGCCCTCGAATTTACTGTTCGCAAAGGTAACGGCGATCTCGGTCGGGAGGACATGGACGAACATGATCGTAAACATTCCGCGCATGTGCGCGAGGCAGCGGATCCCACCAAAGCTGCCGGGCGAAGCGGTCATTATCGCAGCATGCTTACCCTTGAAAACTTCAACGCTTTTTGAATATTTCGGGCTCGGACGCGATGCCCAGTCGATAATGTTTTTCATCCCGCCCGGGATCGTGCCGTTATATTCCGGTGATGCGATAAGAAATCCATCATGCTCCATCAGGAGGTCCTGAAAACGCGCCGCATTCTCGTCGAAAGCCTGATCGTACTCGTCCGAGTTAAAAGCAGGCATAGGGAAATCGCGCAGGTCGATGAGTGTGACTTCGGCCCCTGCGGCCCGGGCGCCCTCGATCGCGACGTTCAGGACGCGGCGGTTATATGAGTTCTCGCGCAGGCTGCCCGAGAAGGCCAGAATTTTTACCATAGCTCTTTATACTAGCAGAGGTCTTCTTTTTCTATTTCGGATATTTTCTGAACGCGGCCTGCATGACGACCACCTTCGAAATCGGATGCGAACCAGGCTTTCAGGATCTTAGGGATCTCGCCCTCCGGTGTCATACGTGCGCCGATCGAGAGAACGTTTGCATCGTTGTGACGGCGCGCGAGGCTGGCCGACTCCTCGTTCCAGGCGACGGCTGCGCGGACACCGGGTACCTTGTTCGCCGCGATCGCCATGCCTGTGCCTGAGCCGCAGACGAGCAACCCCTGCTCATATTCGCCGCGCGAGACGGCCTCTGCCACCTTGCGGGCAAAATCAGGGTAATCCACCGAATCGTTTGAGGCGGTTCCCATGTCGTCATATTCTACGCCAAGCTCGTCGAGCGTTTTCTTGATCTTTTCTTTTTCCTCGTAGCCGGCGTGATCGGCGCCGAGCGCAATTTTTGTGGCCATAATGATTTGTTCCTTTACGAGGATTTTAACGCCTTGCATTCGGAAACGCGAAACTAAATAAGCGTGTTTTTACATGTAGGCAACCAATACGATCTGCAAATTCTCCAACGATCATCGTTCTCTTCCCAGGGATAAGATTTTTTGGAGACACGTTATGAAAATTAAGTATTTTGTACCCGCCGCCGCATTTGTTCTATCGTTGGCGGTTTTTGCTTTGGGAGCCACACGTGAGGACCTTGCACGCGATGCCGCCGCGGAGAACCCGGTCGTTGCGGCCGAGGCCGTTAGATCGCTACGGCTGATGGGAAGGGAAGGGCTCGACATCCTTTTTGTGAAATACGGGGCCGAGATCAAACAGTACCGCGAGACCGGAAACGCCACCGATAACTGGGCGCGTGTTGCCGCGGCGATAGATACCGTGGCGATGCAGCGCGATGCTTACGCCTCGAACCTCTATTGGCATGTCGATCTGGACCGCGCGAAGATCGAATCGCAAAAGACCGGTAAACCGATCCTTACGCTACGGCTACTGGGTAATCTGAACGAGGAATTCAGCTGCGCAAACAGCCGCCTGTTCCGCTCGATACTATATTCAAACTCCGACGTGTCGAAATATTTGAGCGAAAACTATGTCCTTCATTGGAAATCCGTCAGGCCGGCACCGAAAGTAACGATAGATTTTGGCGACGGGCGCAAGATCGAGCGGACGATAACCGGGAACAGCATCCATTACGTGATCAACGCTCGCGGGCAGATCGTCGATGCGCTGCCGGGAATGTACAGCCCGCAGGCCTTCCTGGAGTTTCTTACAGGTGCGAAAGCGGCTTTTGATGCCCCGGCCCAGCCGCGGATAACGGCAAAAGGCCAGTATGCGACCTTTCGCAAAAAGACCTATGAGAGACTTGCGGCAGAGCGCGCAAAGGACCTGGAAGCGTTGAAGATAGCTCTTATCGAGCCGAAAGCGCCTGCAGCCGCTATCCCGACCGCTGCCGAGGCCGCGCCTATTGCGGTCGCGAAAATGATCGTAACGAGCGAGATATCGATCCTGGATGCTATTAACGACGATTTTGCGAAGTACCGTCCGCAGATCGATTTCGACGATTGGAAAAAGCTCTCCGCGCTTCATGCAGCGAATGCGAAGATCGACGCCGCTGGGCTTGCTTTTATCAAGCGGCAAACAAAAGGGACGGTATCGGATGAGCAGTTCGGAGGGTTGGTGAAGAACATCGAGCAGTTCGTAGCGCTCGACACCACGATGAACGACTATGTGTACCGGACGAAGATCTACGGTATTTTGTCGGAGAACGGCGCCGATAATCTCGAGAGGCTCAACGAGCGGATATACTCGGCGGTATTTCTAACGCCGCGGTCCGATGAATGGCTCGGCCTATATTCGCCTGATGTTTACACAGCGCTCGATGGAAACGGGATCATCAGGTAGTTATCGAGTTTAGAGAGTTCGTAGTGTTCATCGAGTTTGGAGCGTATGCAGTGTTTCAGGTGTTTCAGCCGTTTCACGCATCGCTCCAAATGTTATTTTCCGGGGCAATTATTTGTTTCAAAAGCCTAAAGACCTTATAATTCCCGTAAGAATCTTTTGCCCCCGGGAACCAATGTACAGCACCCTTCGAAAATTCTTTGCCGTTTTGCTCTTTGCGCTAATCCTTAGCGCGGGTTGTTTAGCGCAGGGAGATTTTCTGCCGGAGCTCGTAAAACGGATAAAACCATCAGCCGTGGCGATCGAAACCTTCGATAGCAAGGGCAACACTCTCTCTCGGGGCAGCGGGTTTTTTATCGCGGCCGATCGCGTTATAACCAACCGGCACGTGATCGAAAGATCGAGCCGCGTTGAGGTCCACCTGATGGACGGCAAAAAGTTCACGGCCAAAGGCGTGCTCTCTGTCGATGGCGAAGGCGATCTGGCGCTGCTGCAGGTCGATGTGCCGAAAGGGCTGGTGCAGCCGCTTTCGATCGTAAGAAACATTCCGCAGGAAGGAGAATCGATCGTCGTTATCGGTAACCCGTTCGGGCTCGAAGGCAGCGTTTCAAACGGCATTGTCTCGGCCGTGCGCGAGATATCCGGTTATGGCCGGATCATACAGATCACTGCGCCGATCTCACCAGGTTCATCCGGTTCGCCGGTCGTGAATATGGTCGGGCAGGTTATCGGCGTTGCGACGCTCCAGGCGGCCGAAGGACAGAGCCTGAATTTTGCCGTGCCCGCTGAAAGGATCACCCAGCTAAAGATCGGAGAACTTCAAACCGTTGCTTCCCTAAGCGCGGAAACACAGAAAAATAAACGCTCGTCCGCTGAAAGACTTTATTCGCAGGGCGTAGCGCAGCTCTCACGAGACGATTATGCGCGCGCCCTGCCGTATTTTGAAAAAGCTGTGGAATCCGATGCGAATTATGCCGAGGCGTGGTACCAGGCGGGTTTTTGCTACGGCACGTTGGGCAGGCACGCCGAGGCGCTTAAAGCGTCGAAACAGGCTGCCCGGCTGCGCCCGGATTGGGCTGAGACCTTTGTAAATATAGGCGCCTCGAGTTTTTCGCTTGCGCAATATAAAGATGCCGCCGAAGCGTATAAGCAGGCGGCAAAGCTCGATAGCGACAACCCCGAGACGCAGTACGCCCTCGGCCTTACGTTCAACAAGCTGAACCGCACGGATGAAGAGATCCTTTCCTATAAGCGTGCTATCGGGATCAAACCTGATCACGCCAACGCGATTGAGAAACTCGGCCTTGCCTACTTCAAGCAAAAACGCTGGGCGGACTCGATCGCGGCCTTTGACCAGTTAAAGATCTACAAGCCTGACGCCAAGACCTACAATTATCTTGGCGAAAGCTATCTGGAGCTAGGAAAGGCCGAGGACAGCCTCGAAGCGTTTAACAATGCGGTCGGCTATAACCCCGATTTCGACAAGGCCCGCTACAATCTCGGCCGCGCGTATGTAAAGCTCGGAAACAGAGATATGGCCCAAGTCCAATATGAGATCCTCAGAAACTCAAAATCAGACTGGGCCGATCGTCTTTACGTTCTCTTAAATCCTTAAAAGGACCTTCTTCCTAATTAAAATCCCGCAGGAAATACATAAGGGTTGATCTGCGGATCATCCGCGGTTGCGGGAGCGCCATGTTTGTCGCCGCCACGGATGTAACCCGATTCATCCGTGTAGAACGACCTGACACCCGTTACACCGTATTGCGCAGGCACTAAACTTAACGCATATTTCGGCGCAACATTACCATTTCGCGGTGTAAGGGTCATTGTGTAGACATAGCCCTGGAACCGGTCTATTTCGAACGGGATCCAAAGGAGGTTCAGGTGGCGCAATTGATCGAAGCTGGCATAATTCGCGCTGGTCGAGGTCACGAACGTCCGTTGTGTTGCGTAAACCGTCCATATCATTTGCATTGCCATTCTTTCATTTACGGCCGTGTCGGCCGAAGGGGAAAAGTCGAACGCCGAATCAGTTGGCCCGGCGGGCCCGCCCTGGTGGTCCGCACCGCGAACTACACCCGTCTCATCGCTGTAAAACGAAGAGACACCCATGTGGCGATATGCCCTTGGCTCCGAACGGGCTTTGAAGGAAGCTGCCTGGTTTATGTCGCCCGGCGTAGTCATTACCGTCCAGTTTTGATGGAACGCCCGGCTGTCTCCCGCCCAGAAAGGCCTTGTGAACATGTCTGCCGCTATTAACTGGTCGTGCGTGCCGAATTGCCCGTTGCCGGATGTAGCGTTGTAGGTGTATTGAGCGGCGACCATATTGCGCATTGACAGGGCGATATAGCGGTCCCATTCAAGGGCTATCGTGGGTGTACATTCTCCAATGACCGGATCGTTCTCATTTGCGTCAGCCCCTCGTTTATCAGCTCCGCGTATGAAACAGTCGCTTGTCATGTAAAACGATCGGTAACCTTGCCTGTAGAGACTCGGATGGGCTGTCAGGATCATCTTGGCCGGAGAGGTGGTCGACGCGGCGACGTGCATCGCGTAGAAGTCGTAACCGTATTTTTGCCCGGAGCCGAGTTGCTTATCGATCAGCCGCTCGCGCAGAAGCGATTTAAGATGTGCGAAAATCCCGCCGTTTGCCCAGTAATATCGTGCCTGGACCTTATAGATTTCCTTCATCGTCTGGACAACCAATTCCTCATTTGGCGAAAGAGCCTGGCTATTGCCTGGCGAAACGGCCTGGTCATCCAACGATTTGATCGATCGCTTCTGTGAAAAGACCGTCATCGAGAGCGTTAGCGCCAGTAAAACAGCAAATGTCGCGTAAAGGGATCGTTTGAGCATGGTCATGTCTCCGGACGGACGAGGAAATTGAAGGAGTTGTCCTGCCTGATAGGATAACATTGTTAGTCATTATTAAACAATAGCATTTTTCCAACAAAAAAAAGGCGGGGAGCAAACCGCCGTTTGAAAGAAGAGATGTAGAATGAGGCTCAAAAGGAACTAGATGAAAGCACCCACGTATTTGTAAACCGAGCACAGCTTGACCATCGCCCAAACAACGGCCTGGTTGTTTACAACCTGCAGCACGATCTCACTTTTTACGCTAAATAGATGGTTCATAATCGTTCCTCCGAACACCCGCGAAATTTGATGCAAATCCAATGCCATTTAATGCATATTCCCGCAGGGATTTCTTGCCCACCTTATAACGCGCAATTTACGAGCGTTTTGTGTCACGCCGGTAAATTTCCTCGTTTCTCACTTTGACCGGTTCGGGCACATCAAACGCGTCGATTTGATGCAGGCCATCCGAATTCGGCGATAGGCGGATGTCGCACCGGAGTTTTGTGAATACCGTGGCTAACGGCTAGAATCGAATATTCATGGAACTTACCGTAGCAATAACCGGGGCATCGGGCACCATCTACGCCTACCGCACTCTGCAACTCATGGCGGCGAGCGGCGCGGTCGAGACGGTCAATCTAATAATGTCGGGAACCGCCGCTACGGTCGCGCAGGTGGAGATGGGCGCAAACCTTCGCGACGCGGACAGGGATTCGATCAATAGCTGGCTCGGATTGCCCCCGGATTCGAAGCTGATAAGGTTTTGGCGGCTCGATAATTTTGCTGCTAAGCCCTCGTCAGGTTCCAATAAGCAGGCCGGTATGATCATTGTGCCGTGCTCGATGGGAACGCTCGGCGCGATCGCCTCGGGAGCGGGGACTAATCTGATCCACCGGGCGGCTGACGTGACCTTGAAAGAAGGCCGCAAGCTTGTGCTCGTGCCGCGAGAGACGCCCTATAATGCTATACACCTCGAGAATATGCTTAGGCTCGCGCATGCCGGCGCACGAATAATGCCAGCCAGCCCGGGCTTTTATCATCGGCCAAAGACGATCTACGAGCTTGTCGATCACCTCGTATTTCGCATCCTCGATCAGTTCGATATTCCGCATTCACGCAACACGCAATGGACCGGCGAAGAAGTAAAAGAGCTCTAAATGACCGATTCGACCCAAAGATTTAGCGACCGCGTAGCAAACTATATAAAGTACCGTCCCGGCTATCCGGGCGAGATGCTACAGTTCTTTCGCGAGGAAATGGGGTTGCGGGAGTCTTCCGTAATTGCCGACGTCGGTTCCGGCACGGGCATTTCGGCGAAATTCTTTTTGGATAACGGTAATACCGTCTATGGCGTCGAGCCCAACGATGCGATGAGGGCGGCGGCGCAAGAATTACTCGAGAGTTATCCCAACTTCCATAGTATTAAGGGGCGGTCGGATAAGACGGGCCTCGATCCCGCATCGATCGACCTGGTGACTGCGGCGCAGGCGTTTCACTGGTTCGATCCGGATACTACGCGCATCGAATTCCGCCGGATTCTCAAGCGCGGCGGCTATATTGCGCTGATCTGGAACGAGCGCCAACTCGATACCACCGCGTTTCACAAAGATTATGAGCAATTTCTCCTAAAATTTGCGTCAGACTATAGTAAGGTCCGGCATGAGAATGTAAATACTGAAAAGCTGAGGGATTTCTTTCAAGGCGACTTTGAAACGAGGGTGTTCAGCAACTCGCAAATACTAGATTTCGAAGGATTAAAGGGCCGTATCCTGTCGTCATCCTACATGCCGACTGAGAGCGACGAGCGGTATGCGCCAATGGCGGAAGAACTCGCCCGTCTATTTGCCAAACACGAGGAACACGGTAGAATAAAAGTTTTGTACGATACGAAAGTTCACTACTATCAAGTTTGACCTATGGATTTAGCAACAGAAACATCACCTGAAATACGCACGATAACCGTTGCCCACTCACCGGATTCGGACGACGCTTTTATGTTTTACGGCCTCGCGACAAATAAGCTCGAGACTGAAGGCCTGAAATTCGAACACACGCTGAAGGATATTCAATCGCTCAACGAAGACGCGAAGAACGGCGTGTTCGACGTAACGGCTGTCAGCTTTCACGCCTACGCGTACATCGCGGACAAGTATGCTCTGCTGCCCCATGGCGCGAGCATCGGCGATAAGTATGGGCCGATCGTCGTCTCCAGGGAGCCCCGCAAGCCGGAAGAGATCGGCAGCATGAAGATCGCGATCCCGGGAGAACTGACGAGCGCGTTTCTCGCTCTGAGAATTTATAACCCGGATTTCGAGTACGAGGTTTATCCTTTTGACGAGATCATCGAGGCCGTGCAGAAAGGAAAGGTCGACGCCGGGCTGCTGATCCACGAGGGACAGCTCTTTTACAAGCAGATGGGCTTGGATAAGGTACTCGATCTCGGCGAGTGGTGGTTTGAACGGACGGGGCTGCCGCTGCCGATGGGCGGCAACGTGATTCGCCGCGACCTTGGGGAAGACCTGATGAAACAGGTCTCGAAACACCTGCATAATAGCATTGTTTATTCGATGGAAAACCGCGAGGACGCGCTGCGCTACGCGATGCAGTTTGCCAGGGACATGGAGCCGGAGCTGGCGGACAGGTTCGTGGCGATGTGGGTAAACGATCTGACGCTGGATTATGGCGAACGCGGCAAGGAAGGCGTAAAGCGCCTGCTTGACGAGGGTTTTGAAAAGGGCATCATCCCGCACAAGGTCGACGTCGAATTTGTCGATTGACGGTGTCTAAAATCAGGAATAAAGTGCGCTGGGATCGTTTACGGTCCCGGCGTATTCTTTTGTCGTTCCAATTTTGTCAACTTTTATTGCATTTTCGGCATCTATTGGATAGCTTCAAGACATTAGGTCAGAAAAAACAGATGAAGATAAAAATTCTATTGAGTTTAGTGCTTGTATTCCTGACGGCCGGTGTGGGCGCCGCGCAGGAGTCGACTCTTTCCAAGGGCAATGTAACACAGGCCGATGCCGACCGGATCATCAAAAAAGTAACCGAGAACGAAGGCGCATTCAGGTCGGCATTGACGCAATACGTTTTTAACCGTAACGCTACGATCCAGATCATCGGGATGGGCGGCCAGGTAACGGGCCAGTACCGCCGCGATTCGTTCATGTCGCTTTTAGAGAACGGCAAGCGGTTAGAGAAGATATTGTTCTTCCCCGTGGCGACGACACCCCCGGGTTTTATTACACCTGAGGACCTGGAAGATCTGGGTGGGGTTAATCCGTTCGCCCTCGAGCCGGGATCGGCCCCGAATTACAATTTCACCTATCTCGGGCAAGAGCATATCGACGAGCTCGATCTCCTGGTATTCGAGGTTGTGCCGAAGGTTATTCCGGACCCGAAGAAAACAAGCCTCCGCCTTTTCACGGGCAGGATCTGGGTTGACGATAAAGATCTGATGATCGTTAAATCGAAGGGCAAAGGCGTACCCGAGACAAAGAAGAACAAATTCCCGATCGTCGAGACCTGGCGGGAAAATATCGACGGGAAATACTGGTTCCCCTCGTTCGCATCGTCGGATGACGAGCTTGTTTTTGATAATGGTTCGGTGACGAAGATCCGGATCAGGATCAAATTCGTCGATTACAGGCAGGGAAGAACGGATGTCAAGATCCTTGACGAGGTCGAGGAGCCGGCACCGACGCCTACCCCGACACCGACGAAACCGTAAGGCGCCAACTAAGAACAATTAACGTTAAAAACAAAAAGAAAGGCGAGCCTGAATCGGTTCTCCTTTTTTTTGTTTGTGAATTACTCTTGTCGATCAACCGGCGATAATGACCCGGATAATGATCGGGATGTTCGCCATGATCATCGTCACCCAGGCGATCCCGCGATGTCCGTCTTCGGCCAGGTACATCAGGCGCGGCGGGAAATAGAGCAGGAGCGAACTTAACGCGAGCAAAAGGACCCTTTCCAAAATTCCGCCCCAATCCTGCGTCAGGTCGGCCATAAAGATCCCCCAGAAGATCTGAAAGAGGATCATATTGATGAACAACGTGCTGTCTCCCAAAAATTCAACAATATCCCGGATAAAACCCTTGAGATAATGGCGGCGGTTCTTTGTGAAGTTAAGCCGGACCAGTATAGGATTGGCCAGTATAAACAGTACGCAGATAACCATCACTGCCATCAGCAGTATCGAAAGGCCGCTGGCATCCGGCATAAAGGCGAGCAGGCGGCGCTGGTAGTTATATTCCGCGAGCAGGAGCACGGCCTGCAAAAGGGCCCCTACGATCAGGATGATCGTCATCATCGGGAAGAACTGTTTCGCCCAAGTCTTGCGATAAAAATGCGGGGTATGTTTTTGGCTGCCGGAAATGTACTTGAGAAACGCACCGCTCGCGGGCAGGAGACAGGCCAGCGCGCAGTATGTAGCCATAATGCCCATGGCCCTCGCATCATTTGGCCGGTCGCGTCCGACACCGATAAAATCATTCAACCGCCCGGAGAGATCGGACATCAGAAAAAGATTGATGATAAATACGATGATGTCGAGTACGATCCCTCTATTCCTGCCGGCAGATACAACTGTAGGGTCAATGTTCTTCATTGATTTAGTGTTTCGCTAGTTCCTCCATTATTTTGAACCGCACTTCACGCAACAGGGGCATAAGATCGGCTTCTGCATTTAGGCCCCGGGTTGCGATCGGCGGAAGCAATACCATTTCGACCACTCCGGGAAACGCAACACCCGTCTTTTTTCCCATCAATCGATCGGTATATCTGAACGCCACCGGAACAACGGGAGCTTCCGTCTGGATCGCCAAATGAAACGCGCCTTTTTTGAAGGGAAGCAGCTCACCCGGCATCGCACGCGTGCCTTCGGCAAAAACTCCGAACGAGTAACCGTCCTCAAGAACCGCCCTGGCCTTTTTCATCGATTGGCGGGCCTTTTCCGGGTTGCTGCGGTCTATCGCAATGACATTAACGAACCCCATACCGACACCCATGATCGGCACTTTCAGAAGCTCCTTCTTTGCAACAAGACCTACCCTCCGTCCCGTAAATACAAAAAGAGTTGCCGTGTCCAGATAAGAACGATGATTCGAGATGAAAACATAATTCTCATCGGAACTCAAATTCTCCGCCCCGATCACCCTGATCTGTGCACCGCAAGCCTTTAGCCACATTTTAGCACCAAAATCGGCAATTGGGTAAAGCCAGGCCTTACGTTTAATGAGCCACAGAAAAGTTAAGGAAGGTGTTCCCAGGATCAGCAGCAAGCTTCCCGCGGCGATCCAGCACCACCAATAGCGAAGTTTCCCTAGAAAGCGGGATTTGATAGACTTCCTTTCAGGAAATACAATTTTCTTATTTTCCTGAATCTCTTCCGGGTAAAGGACTTCTAGGTGTTCGGACATTCATTTATTTGTTTATCACGCCTGAGCCTACGTACGCAAAGCGTCTTAAATGGAAAATCTATCGCATGAGTCATGAATAATACACTATCCGCTCGTTTGCTGGCATTCGCCTTTTCCTTGTTTCTATTTGTTGCCGCCGTCACTGCCCAGGGTGTTCCTTCGCCAAAGTCGGTGCTGCGTTTTGAGCCCACATCGGATAAGACGATCGCCGATTGGAAGCAGATCACCGGCTATTTCGGGAAACTCGACGCGGCGAGCAACAAGGTGGAGGTTCGTGAGATAGGAAAAACGACCCTCGGTAAACCGGTCATCGTGGCCTTTATAAGCGCGCAGGAAAATATAAAGAATCTCGAAAAATACAGGCAGATCAGTCAGAAGCTCGCCAACCCGTCAATGGTGAAGGACGACGCAGAGCTGGCCCAACTGGTCGAAAAGGGCAAGTCGATAGTTTCTATCTCGTGCTCGATCCATTCCACCGAGATCGTGGCATCACAGATGTCGATGAACCTTGCATACGAGCTCGCAACGGCAACGGACGACGACACAAAAGAGATCCTAAAAAACACGATCCTGTTGCTGATCCCATCTTCTAACCCCGATGGCATCGATATCGTCGCGAACTGGTACCGCAAAAATGTGGGGACAAAATTCGAGGGGGCCGCACCGCCCGAGCTTTATCATCACTACGCCGGGCACGACAACAACCGCGATTGGTTTATGCTCAATCTGCCGGAAACACGCGCGATCACGAAGTTATTTTGGCAGGAGTGGTTTCCTCAGATCGTTTACGACGTTCATCAAATGGGGCAGAACGGCGCGCGGTTTGTAATACCGCCTTTTTTCGATCCTCCTAACCCGCGAATCTCGCCGCTTATCCTGCGTGAGGTCGGGCTGGCGGGATACAAGATGGCGGCCGACCTGCAGGCAAAGAATATCGCTGGCGTTGCGACCAACACGACATTCGATACCTGGTGGCATGGGGGCTTTCGCTCGGCGCCGTATTTCCATAATTCGATCGGAATTCTCTCTGAAGCCGCCAGCGCTAATCTCATGTCGCCGGTAGAGATCACAAAAGAGGAAATGAAAAAAGCGCCGAAGGCACGGGGCCTGGAAACGCCGCTAGAGATATCGACCGCTTTTCCGGACACGTGGGGCGGCGGCACATGGGGGCCGCGGAATATCGCGGAGATCGAGATGACCGCAAGCCGCGCGCTGCTGCAGATGGCGGCGAAATTCCGACCGAGATATTTGCGCAATTTTTACGATCTCGGAAAGGCGAACCTCGAACCACGAAAAGACGAGCCCCAGGCGTTTATCGTGCTCGGCGGGCAGGCACGGGCGGAGGTTGTGGCGCGTTTTCTAGAGATACTGATGTGGCAGGGAATCGAGGTCCACCAGATGACGAGCGAACTGTATGTCAGGCACGATCTGAATATACCCGAGTATCACGAGGCGCCGCTTGGCAGCTTTCTCGTTTTTGTAAACCAGCCGCAAAAGAACAACATTTTGAGCCTCTTCGAAAAACAGGTTTACCCGCATCGTGTGAATTCCAACGGTGAGGCCGAGGTGCCTTATGATGTCGCCGGATGGACGCTGCCAATGCAGATGGGTGTCGAGGCGATGGATGCGTGGATGATCCGGGATCTGGACAAGTTTCGCGGCACGCTGAAACGGGTCGAGAATATCGATCAGGCCCGCAAGATTATGAACCTCGACGCAAGCGGCGGTAGTTTTGCAAAACTGACCAATCCGTTAAAGACAACGCAGAAGATCGGGTTGTACAAGGGATTTACCGCCCCTATGGACGAGGGCTGGACGAGATTTGTGCTCGATACGTATCAGATACCCTTCCAGTCGATCACGGACGCTGACATGCGCGAAAACCGCCTGAATGTCGATGCGATAATTCTGCCGTCACAAAGCGAGAGACAGATAGTCGAGGGCGTCAACCGCAACAATTATCCGGCGGAGTACCTCGGCGGGATCGGCCAACAGGGGGTGGATAACCTCAAGAAATTTGTCGAGAACGGCGGAAAACTCATATGTTTCGACGCCTCGTGCGAGCTGTTGATCAAGCAATTCGGCCTGCCCGTGAAGAATGTGTTGGCGGGATTAAAGAGGAACGAATTCTATAATCCGGGCTCGATCGTAAAGCTGGATGTCGATACGAATGCGCCACTTGCGCGGGACATGATCCAGGAAGTGCCGGCGTATTTTATAAGCAGCTCTGCCTTCGAGATCGGTGACGCAAACAAGGTGCGCTCTGTTGCGAAATACGCGGAAAAAGACGCTCTGCTCTCGGGATGGATGCTCGGGGAAAAATATCTGAACGGCAAGACCGCACTGGCTGAGATGGATTACGGCAAAGGCAAACTCGTCCTGTTCGCGTTCCGTTCGCAGCACCGAGGGCAGACGTTCGGCACTTTTCCGTTTATTTTTAACGCGTTAGAGAAATAGAATTTATTCTTTCTCCCGCCGACTTAGATCTCGCGCAGAGGGAAGCTTTTGACGGCAATGTTGAATACTTACTACATATATACACCTTTCTAAGTCATCGAATCGGTATATTATTCGGTACTTCCTTTTAACTACTAATTTTCTGTATTGCCGCATGAGCTTAAAGCGGCTCAACAGGCGTGTTCCCATTTCGGGAAACGTGCGAAGCATATCGGCTCGTCGAACTATTTCGAATGCGATCGCTTGTGGAAGAACTTCTAATGTGGAAAAAGATTCGGAAGTCCATTCGATATGGATTGTCATTTTAGTCCTTATATTTCAAACGCGCCTTCACCTCTTCATGAGAAATCGTGTTCCCGCTTTGAATATCCTGCTCACCTCTCGCAAGCATTTCAATAAGTTCCAAATCGTCTAATATTTCTAAATCTTCTTCTATTTCTGCGTAACGCTTGGCCGATACGAGAACGGCCGAAGCACGGCCTCGCTGCGTAATAATTACCGGCTCATCATCGTTGGCCAGATCATTCAAAATCTGCGCCGCTTGGCGTTGTAGATCAGTAACTGGAATTATATTCTTCATATGTAACTATGCATCCAAGCATGTATGCAACATCGTATCAGAGGTTTTACCGGATGTAAACATTTTTAATTATTAGTGCCTTTTATTGGTGGTTTTTCGTGTTGCTCCGTGGTTTAGTTTTCTTGTTTTTCAGAAAATCGGGATATTTCTTTTTCGAGGCTTTTTAATTTGGTATCATTGAGCAATGATTTTGCGCGGAGCCCTCTTAGTATTCTCCTGTCTTCTTATTTCAACTAACATTTTCGCAAACGGTGAGTACGGTTTTTCTACACTCTCGTCCGAACCTTCCGTTCGCATCGGCCTATCGACAAACGCCAGCTCGGCCTCGATCACGACATCGGACACCCAGCTTGTGGCGATCAGTCCGGAGGAACCCAACAAGTTCCTCGCCGTGAATAAGATCTCGGTAACGGCACGCTCGTATCGCCCGCCGGAGATCGAGTTTTACAATTTCGAGATCCAGAATATCGAAACTTCGACCCAGGCGCAGGATTTGATAAAAGACATTCGAGAAGAAACGGGTGAAGCGGGCATCGCGAGCATCGATCCTGTAACTAGCAAGTGGAAAATACGGATCGGCGCAACCAGGGAAACCATCGAGGAAGCCGACGCTTTCAAGGCGAAGCTCGCAGAAGAGGGATTTGAGGAAGTCGTTGTCGTGGCGGAAAAGAAGCTGCAGCCATCGGATGATGCCATGGCGCTTTCGCAACAGCTTCGAACGGCAGGGAAATCCGAAGTTAGAAGCCTGATCAAAACCACGGGTTCCACGCAAGCGATCGGGCCTGACGTGCTTACTCCCGGGTTGCGGGAGGTGATCGTAAGCGGCGGCAGCGACGTGGCGCGATTCTCGTCGTTAAAGCCCGTAGCTTTCGGTTCGTTTAATGAGCGCGCGGTGCCGGTGCGGTATAACGGCAAGGCATACCGCGGCAAGATCGAGGTATTCGTAAATTCGCGCGGCAGCCTGACGGTCGTAAACGTCGTGCCGCTCGAGGATTATCTGCTCGGGGTAGTTCCCAGCGAACTCGGCCTGCCCCAGATCGAGGCACAGAAGGCCCAGGCTGTAGCCGCACGGACCTACGCAATCGCCAATATCAACGGTTTCGCGACCAAGGGATTCGACCTCGTACCGACGGTTTGGTCGCAAGTTTACAAAGGCGTATCGATCGAAACAGCGATGGGCACAAGGGCGGTGCGTGAGACCCGCGGTATCGTGGCTACCTATAAGGGGAAACCGATAAACGCTTTATATACTTCGACATGTGGCGGACGGACTGAGGATTCGGGGAATATTTTCGAGTTTAACGAGCCATACCTGCGCGGCGTCGAATGCTCGCTCGAGGGGCATCGGCATTTCGAGAGCTTCTCGATAAAGACGCGTATTCAGCCGGCCCGCGTTCGGGATGATGCTAATCTGGCGCTCGTTCGGCTTGTCTCGTTACTGTCGGTTAGCGGTTACCAGCTTAATACCCTGCAGATAACGGACGAATATTTTGAGGACGCCCCGACCACGAGCGAGATGTCCAACTGGATGAACCAGCTTGCTTTGAAATTCGGCAAGCCTTTCCCCAATGTAACCAGTGACACGGCCAAACCGGCGGAACTCGCGCGCATTCTCTCGAGCCTGATCTATACGCCTGGCGCGCCCGATACGTTGCTCAGCGATTCGGACATAAATTACCAATTGTCGTTCGACGATGCGGCCGAGATACCGAAGGAGCGCCGCGCCGACCTCGCGATGCTTTTGCGCGACGGTTATTTTGCTATCCACTCGGACATGACCCTAAAGCCGAACAAGGCTTTTACGCGTGCACAAATGCTCCGGCTGATCCGGCAGATACTCGAAAAAAGAAAGTGGATGCCGGCGCTGCAAACCGGAACGGCAAAGCCGACCGTTGACGGCAAGCTTATCCTGAGATCGGGCAAGAGCGAGCGGCAGATCATGGTCCGCCCCGACGTGTTTCTTTTTAGACAGTTTGGCGCGGAATTTTACCCGGTGAAAGAGGCGGTGCTTGTGGGCGGCGAGAGCGTGAATTACCAGACGGATGCCTCCGGGATGGTCACCTATCTCGAGATCGAGCCGACCGCGACGCCGACCGTGGCCGAGAACATGTCACCCTTTACGAACTGGAGTACGAGCCTGGCGCCATCGGCGGTGAGAGCGAGGCTTTCGCGCTACGTTCGCGGCCTCGGCGATCTGATCGATGTAAATATTGCTACTAAAGGATATTCCCGGCGCGCGACCGATCTCGAGATCATCACGACCAGGGGAACGTTTCACCTGAAGGGCGGCAAGATACGCTCGGCGCTCCGGCTAAAAGAGCAGTTGTTTGTGATAAACAAGCGTTACGGTGCTAACGGGCAGGTCGCGGGCTACACTTTCACTGGCCGCGGCTGGGGCCACGGCGTCGGCATGTGCCAGTACGGCGCATTCGGACTGGCGAAAATGGGCGTGAAATACGACGAGATCGTCAAACACTATTACACGGGCATCGATCTCACGAAGGCATACTAGAGTATGCAGAACTTTGCATAGTGACTAGAATAAAGATCTTAAAAGTCAGTCAGAAATTGAAAGAGAACCACAAAACGACACGAATCACCACGAATCAGGTCTTTTTTGTGATGTTTAGTGTTGTTTCGTGGTTCTTTATTAGTTTTTCTTGGCGGTACCGAAAGGGGGCAGGTTTAAGATTTGCCCCTAACCAACATGACAAAACTACTCCACCCCCGCCGCCTTGGCCTTACCCTTGATATTCATTTCCTTCAATATCCAGCCCGCATCGCCGAATTTCTCGGTGATAAACAGCACATAGCGGATATCGACGATTATCGTCCGGCCGAGGCTCTCGCTGACAAAGAAATCGTTGCCCAGGCCCTCGTAATTCCCGTCAAACGCTATACCTACCTGCTCGCCGTTCGCGTTCAGCACGGGGCTTCCGGAGTTTCCGCCGATGATGTCATTGGTCGTCAGGAAATCGAGCGGAACACTGCCGTTGACCGCATATGTTCCGTAATCCTTCTTCTCCCATAGCTGGCGGAGCTTTGCCGGCGCGTTGAACGGCGCAATGCCCGTGTCCTTTTCAAATACGCCGTCGAGCGTGGTAAACGGCCCGTAGGTCACCGATTGCTTCGGCGTATAGCCCTTTACTTCGCCATATGTAAATCGCTGGGTGAAATTTGCGTCGGGGTAGGGCAAGGTGCCGCGCATTTCGGCTTTCGCCTGCATAAATGGCAGACGGTATTTGCCGACGTTGGCGTTCAGCATTTGTTGATGCGCCTGGAGGGCCATTACGTCCGGAAGCAGTTCGCCGATCATATCTACCAGCGGAATACCCGCGGCCTTCATCTGCTCGGGCGTCATATCGAGCAAACCGTTCAGCCCCGCTTCCGTTGTTAGCTTCTGGTCCTCGATCGCCTTCCGCGCAAATTCGTCCTCGGCGCGAATACGAGCGTCACCCGTCAGAGAGCCGAACCGTTTCTCAATGGCCGCAACCTTTTGCCCCGCCGGCAGATCGGCCGCTTCTCGCAGAATATACTTGAAAACTTCACGATCTACACTTGCTTCACCGCCGGCGATCTCAGGCACGGCTTCCTTCAGATCTTCCTTCGAAGCCTGGCCCGTCATCGTGGCGAGAAGGAACTGGAATGCGTTAACTCCGAGCAGGTTTCGCACAACGATGTCCTTCTGTGCGTATCTGCTATACACCGCGTAGGTGTCGCGCAACTTGGGCAGCGCCTCGCCGTATTTGGCCTTGCGCGCCGGGTCGGCGTCGATCCACGCCGTCAACTTCGCCTCTTCTTCCTGGCGCTGTTTTACCAGGCCCGCCCGGCGCATCGCTCCTATGGCGCCCTCCTCGGCCTTTAGCGTATTGGCGAGGCTGAAAATGTCGCTCTGCAGCTTTACGCGCTTAGCTTCGCTGTCTCGCCCGGCTTCCTCCAACGCTCTGATCCGCACTTTTAATAGCTCCACGGTCGAGGGCTTGTTGTAATCCTGGTTAAAAGCCACCGAGTAGCTTTCGCGGTAACGCGTGGTGCCGCCCGGATAGCCGATTATCATCGTCATG
>Ga0193752_1001674_pt1 | contig 18038 bp, 28 predicted proteins | sample H1c1metaG_FD_144924 | JGI IMG/M metagenome (GOLD analysis project Ga0193752, IMG submission 144924) | Soil microbial communities from a riparian zone of the East river system, Colorado, United States - H1c1 | ecosystem: Environmental > Terrestrial > Soil > Riparian zone | place: USA: East River...
GCCGGTATCCTGGTAGAAGAGCGCAAGAGCGCGCCATGAACATCTGGCGGCATTTGGGTCGCGAAGTCTACCGCGGTGACCGCCGGCGGCAATCTTTACTGAATTCACAAGGCACCTCCGCCAGGGCCTGTCGATGATACTGCCAACGCGCGAGCCCTCGCTGGACCTGATCAAACCCCTCATCGAGCGGTTCGGCGCCGGCGCCCAGACCCGGAAAGTGGCTGACCGGATCACCTGCAAAGCGTGCGGGGCGAGGGTCCATTTTTCTGGTGCCGAGCGACATCGGGCTGGGATGCTGCCTCTTCCGTTAGGTGTCGCCCGGTTCCCCGCGGTGTGTAAGCGCCAGAGCGGATCCGGAGACCAGCCGATAGATCTCGACTCCGACCAGCATGCCGAGTGTTAATCTTCCGGCACGTATGAGGCCGGCAGCCAGGACGCTTTCCTTCCGCGCTGACGGGCTGCAGAAATGCGCATTCCGACCGACTTCGCCTTCAGGCTGCCGCATGTAGATAGTTTCGAGTTCCGCGAGTGCGTTGTCGATAATCGTTCGTAGAGCTAGGAGTTGCGCATGCACAATGGCACGCTGGTCTTCATCGCCTGCCGCATGGACCGCGAGAGCCTCCAGTGACGCGACGGTGATTTCGCGCCTCGCGGTGGCAATGACCTTTTGCAGGATCGAGGCCCGCTCTCTCTTGGCCAACTCGCCATTACGGTTCATCTGCCAACCTCCCTCGTCACACTCAACGGCGCGCGCTAACGACGGGTTCCGCCGGGCCGACGGTCACTTCCGGGACTTCGGCGGCCCTCGTTCGCCGGCGCCTTTCCGCAGGCCCTCCTTTAGAGCGGCCTTTAGGCCTGCGGGCCGCCGGTGCTTCTTCAGGAGATCCGAGAATGCCTCGTCGGTCAGCTCCTGAAAGTCCTTCCCGGTGTCGTTGCCCAGCACCGTCAGCGCCTGGAGCACGATGCCATCGACGATCACGCGCTTGGCCGGCATGTTGATCCCCTACGACTGTGCGATTGCCCTATTGGTTAGCGAGTAGAGGGCTTGGAAACGGGGCGCCCATTTTCAAGGCGCTCAATGCGCTGCCCAAGGTTGGTTTGCATCTTGTCCAGGTCAGCCTGAAGCTGTTGGTTCTGGGCCTTGAGTTGATCGAGTTGAGCCGAAAGGACGAACACTCTGCGCTGAAGTTCGGAGAGGCGACTATCAGTGCCGTTTTGCGCTATGGCGGCCATAGGCAGGATAAGTGCGCCCAACAAAGCGACGCGAAGCAAAGGCGCCGTCATTTAGGGTTTCCCGCCTCGTTTCAGCCCGCGCTCGACTAGCTGCCTCAGCGCGTCAGAAATCGTAATGCCTTGAGCATTCGCAAAGGCCTCGACCGCCGCACGCAGAGGCGGCAACGGCCTGAAAGCCATGATGGGGTTAACCCCTGTCGGCGCAGGGCCGCGCTTTTTGTGTTTAACAGAGATTGACGTAGCCATAACCGTGTTATACATAGAGGGCGAGCCAAGGGGAAGCGTCAACTTCCCCAAGGCTCTGACCGCAACCCGAGCCGGTGGAGCATCGGATCATGGCTAAGACAAAATCTAGCACGAAGACGGCTGCCTTGCGCGGTAGCGACGGGACAGTGTGCCCGGAGGTGATCCCTGTTGATGATCCCTTCCCGAATGGCATTCCGCGAAGAACCGAGCGCGAGCGTTCTCTGTTCAAAAGGCTCGACAAGGCGGATCAGGAATCGGGCGTCCTCCACAACATGCTCACCTGCCTGATCGCGCTAGATGACAACGAAGGTGGTTCGGTCACCGGCAGCGAGAAGGAATGCGCGATTGCCTGGTTACAGTGGGAAGCCTTCAAAAAGTCACGCGACCTGCGAAAGGCGTTCGAATGAGCGCCCCGGTCAAGCGGGCTGTCCGTGCCCGCATCGATACCCGCGCGATCGGCGATCGGGGCTATGACATCGTGAACGCCGCCCGACTGCTGCAGTCGTTGGCGGTGTCGGACGTAGCCGAAGGCAGCCACGTTCCCATGCCGCTGCAGGATCTGTTTCAGTAGGTGCGCTATCTCGGCCGACAGATCGAGACGCATGCTGAAGACATCATCACCGTGGCCGATAAAGGGGGCGCACAATGAAGGCCCCTCGCACCCTGTACGACCATCTGACCGAGATATTCGGCAAAGCCCACGAGGTGCAAAGCGCGGCGCGGCTTCTCGAAACGAAGATGGAAACTGCTCCTACCAAGATCCCCGTGGCGCTGCGGCACTTCGTCGATGATGCCGATTGGCTAAGCGGGCAGATCGAGGAGCTTGCCGGCGCCATCGCTGCCGCGGCCGACGAAGCCGCGCTGCTCACCGGCAAGGACGGGGGCGCCACATGACCGCTCCAGCAGTCCCCACCCTGGCCGCCCTGCAGCGCAAGGCCCGCGCCCTGTACCGCGAAGCCTCGAAGATCGATGACGACCTGAAGGCGCAAGGCAGTCTGATGACATCGTTCGCCCTTGTGCGCCGCCGCCGTGTCATGGCCGCGCTTCGTCCTGCCATCGAGCATGCACTGCTGCAAACGGGCCTGCCTCAATCGCATGCCGCTGCGGTGCGCTACATCGAGGGTCTGAATCTCTCGATGGATGCGCTGTGCGATCTGGGGGACGCGATGTGCCGCCGGGCGCAAGGCTCGCTCGTCGGGCAGATCTCCATCGTCCTGACCGACGATCCCCCCGAAGCGTGGACCGCTTCGAATATCGCGGTTGCCTGTGTCGTGATCGCCGGCCGCGCAAAGCCTCGCGACGCGCAGGACGCCTTTACCCGCCTCCGCTTCGTTCTTAACCATGCGTGGCGACTTCCCAAGGCGCAGCGCAAAGCCATTCTGCAGCGCCTCACGGCGGACACGCGCGCCATGCTGTGGGGCAATCGGAAGGCACTGCCCTACCGTAGCGCATCGGAAAGCAAGCGACGGTACTTCGCCGCGGTCAGCGCCGCAGACCGTGCCGGTCGCTGTTTCTCTTAGCCAATCGGGGCGCTGCTCGCAGGGGTGGCGCCCTTTCCCCTTTTCGGAGACACCACCATGTCGGACATCGTTTTCGATCGTGACGAAGCACAGGCTGCATTCCTCGACACACTGCCTTTCGACCCGCCGCAGGGCGCGCAATTCTCGATGCGCCTAAGGCCCTGATCATCAACTCGGTCCAACCTATCGAGTGGGCGAGCTGGTGACGATGTACGTGGACGACACGCCGACGCTGGGCGCCACGTGGCTTTTCGACAATGGCGACGACGTGACCATTGCCCTCGTACTGGGCTGGGACGATTCGTACTGGTTCGTCCAGGACGTTGAAGGCGCATGGAAAGTGCCGCGGTCTGCCTGGCTGCCTCGTGCACGCTTTGCACGCGGCGTCTAGAGCACGGACGAATCCCTAAGGCAGCGGTCATTTGGTTCGTGACCGTACAGCGTCGCAACGATTTGCAACCTCCATGCGTGAAGGCCCGTTCACCCCCAATCTTCAGTGACGCCAACAGCAAGGACGGACAATGCGACGAGCGAAAGCTGCCGAGCTGACCCATTCCGAAGAGATTGCGCTGCGTCGTATCGGTTACGGGATTGTGCGGCCAGGGGTTCTAAGTACGCGCGACGTAGAGCATTTGATATCGCTTGGCTTTGTCGCGGCTCGCCAAAGTTCCCTGGCCCTGACGCCTAGTGGCGAACGGCTAGTGGCCGACTTGCCTACAGGCAATTTGCTGGCTCAGTCTCTCAAGAATGATAAGCACATCGTGGCTGTCGCAAAGGCCCTTGGCGTCAAACTCTGACCGGCGACTCACGCCAGTCAACCGTGCCGAAGCTTGGCAACAGCAAAGTGCGGAGGGGTGTGATCGGGCCTTGCTATGGCCTGCGGCGACCTCTGCCGCACGGCCAGTGAGAATGCGTTGATCTCATCAATTGCCACTCTATACAGGCCGCACGTCAGCGCTCGCTTTCGACGCAGCCCTTGGTGTCCTGGAGGCGGCAAAGCGCGAACCCGACAAGTGGGAGGAGGAGCGGTTAGCGCTGGCTATCGGAGCGCCGGGAGCCGGAAGATGGAACACGGCGAGGCAACCTGCCGTGCTTCCAACCCTGTGTTTCCAGGCGATTGCAAAAGGAGCTGGAGGTGTTGAAAGGCGGCCGTCCGCAGTACGCAAACGACCCACATGGCCTGATTGCGGCGAGTCATGTAATAGCGGTGGAGTTCGCCACGATTGCCGCCGCCAACAATTACTGGCGCTAGTGGCGGCCCTTCCTGGGCGATTAGTCGGCGCTCGCAACACCTGCCACCACGTCGTCGAACCGATCTCTCAGCTGCGCTCTGCTGAGCAGGTTTCGGCTTGTGATGGTGGAAACGTCAGCGGGTGATGGCAGTCGTAATGCGCACTTGATCTTTTCCGACGCTCGTTGGTAGTCCCCCAATGACATCGCTGACAGAGCAGCAATCAGATTTCCCTCTTCCCACGCGGACGGATCACGCCCGGCCGTAGCTAGGCGAACAAGCGCACCGTCGAACGCAATCAGGGATCTTCCCCTAGTCTCCCCTTGATCTTTCGTTATGGCGTTGAACTCCTCGTTGAATTTTTCCCTGTTGTACATAACGATCGATGTCACGAAGCCTTCGGTTGGTTAAGGACGTGCACCACCTGAGATTTAGAGGAGGGCTTGCCGAAGAAACGATTGCGTTCCGGCATGTCGTCGGCGCAGCCAGACGGCTCCGCAACATCGACTATCCCCACAGCCTTTCGGCGACAGGCGCCTATTTCATGTGGCGCTCTATTGCTGCCTTGGCGGCCTTGATCGCGTCCTCTCGCGTGCCGGAGACTTCGCCATATAATGCTTCGGTGGCTTGGTCATGATTTTCGGGATGAAGAGTCCACCTCCACTTTGCGCTATCGAGTTCGGATATCGAGAAACGGCATCCTCGGTGCGTGGTTGAACTGTCCATTGGTCATTCCTTCGCTATGTAGGGCCCTCCCGACTGATCCACGGGACCGCCGACCGGGTGCAGGGAATTCACGCAATTTGTAGCAGACTTACCAAAAGCGAAGTCGAGGTAGCTGTGGTGCAACGTGCGCTAAGGTCGGGCGTTCCCTGATCCGAGTGCGTCTAAACCGTAAGGAGCCAATTATGGACAAGGATCGCGTCAAGGGTGCGGCCAACCAGGCTAAGGGCAAGATCAAGGAGGTCGCCGGCAAGGCAACTGGGGACGCCAAGCTGCGTACCGAGGGCGTCGCCGACCAGGTTAAAGGGAAGGTGCAGAGTGCTGTAGGCGGCGCGAAGGATGCTCTGAAGAAATAGCGACGAGTTAAAGTCGGGGTCTGGTGGGACCGATGCCTCCGAGCTTCGTACCGTTATCAATCTAGAGGAATTAAGATGAAGTACTCGATTGCAATTCTGACGGGTGTTGCTTTCTTCGCAGCAGGCCTGACCGGCCCCGCCTTTTCGCAAGGCACCCCCCAGACGGTGGCCATAATGAAGGTCGATCCGCAGTCACTGGCGACCGGATACCGGGTGTCTAAAGTGGTAGGGAGCTCAGTGGTTAACGAAGGAAATGAGACTGTGGGGACAATCGACGATCTGATCGTCACTCCCGGCAACACGGTGCCCTTCGCGGTACTCTCAGTCGGCGGCTTCCTCGGAATGGGCACAAAATACGTCGTGGTCCCCTACAATTCTCTCCAAGTGCGTGACAAGAAGATGGTGCTCCCCGGCGCCACTAAAGAATCCTTAAAGGGGCTTCCTGAGTTCAAATATATGACCGATTGATAGGAGCACGGTCTCGGCCTGCCTGATGGACGGCGGCCATTAGGGCAATTGCCCGCCGCAGCGTCAAATCCTGGATACAACGGGCTGCTCCCAGCGTCCTTGCCTTCTGCAAGATGTCTAACCAGCGAGGCACAGCAATGTCGGTCGCAGACCCGCAGTTGGCACTCCTTCAGATGGCCGAGCGCCTGGCCCATGAACGCTTCATACGGCTAAGCGCCACGAACGGCATGCCTGACCATCCCGAGGTCGTCCAAGCCGCGAAGCATATTTGGAACGAGGCAGCCGCCGCTGTGCTGGCCCACAAGCGTAAGTGACCTGAAGCGTAGGCACCTTATCACTTTAAAGTGGATAGAGTTCTCGATGGGCACAGAGCTCCGCGTGCCTGGTCGTATTGGCATGCCAATCCGCCTGACCTACGCCGATCGAATGTGGTGGTTTGGAACAGGGGGACGAAATCGGGCCGTGGGATGGCGAACCCTCCGCGGGGTCGGTCGTTAATTTACTTGGCTTGGAGCGGGACGGTTGGCTCACGATCGGCGTTTGGTGGCGACCAATCGACTAGGGCCCGTTATCATCTCAGTCCGAGTTTCGCCGTAGCCACGCATCAATGGCGCTCTTACAGGCTATCTCCGCCTGCTCACGGGTGCCTCTGGTTTCGCCACTCTGCGCGGCGCCATCATCCTTCTTCGGATAAAAGTCCCAGCTCCACTTACCGTCCTCAAGGTCGGTTAGGCCGTATTCCACGCCCTTGTGCCCGTTTTCGCCTTTCTGCATGACTGTGTCCTTTCATACGCTGGCAAGGAGCCTCAGCGTCTAACGATGCGGCAGAAGTGACACGATGCGGATAGCAATCTCTCTGTCAGGCCTTCTCCCGCACTTCGCTTTCAGCTTCGTCCGCGAAACGCGCCAGAGACAGGCGCTGGTCGGCGACTTTGGAGATCAGCCCCACGCCGTGGGTGCTGGATACAGCCGTAAAGACAACCTCGCCCTTTTCGAGCGCCTTGACCTGTCGCAGCTCGTCTTCCGGCGTCCGGTAGCACTTGCCCACCAGGATACTGGCTTGTGACATCGGCATCGTGAATTTTCCCTTCCCCAGGTTCGCCGCTCTCAGCGTCGATCGCACGCTTAACGCCGGCGGCCGCCAAGGGTCACAGCCCTTCCGTGAGTCTGTCGTTTCGCAGGTAGGCCGTTCTTTGCGGGACGGGAGCGGTACGGCGGGCGCTGGTATGACCGGCCGGCCGCGGGCGTGGACGCTTCGTAGCGACATGCTGAGCCCGCGCTACACAACCGAGTGGGATGATTTATTGCTGGTCTAGAGGACAACAGACTCGGTCGATCTTCGTTGCGGGGATATACGAATGCGAGCAGTGTCCGTGTTGCTTGCTCACTGTACGGGGGGACCCGGCAATGCAGGGCATGGACCTGGAGTTCGTACGCCTCAGGCTCGCCGAGCGCTTGACTCATGAACGGTTCGTGCGACTGAGCGGGATCGGAGGCATCTGCGATTTCGAGGTGCTGAAAGCCGCTCAACATCAGTGGAATGAGGCGACGACCGCTCTCCTACTCTATGAGCGTAGCGCCGTGATAATCGCAATGTCTGGCAGCCGGCAAAGCGCGCCTCATGATTAAGCAGCTCAGTGTCTTATCAGCATGTCTGGCGTTGCCGCTGGGCATGGCCCGCGCCGAATCGTGGCGAATGGGTCTTGAGTTGATAGACCAGTGGTCGTTGTTCACCTGCACCGACATAGGGTCTTCTACCGATCGGTTTTGGGACTTCACGTTGGACGGTTCTCGGTTGAACGCCAACGGCCCCGATGAGGTCTCTTGGACCGCGACCGTTAGCGCGGAAGGAGCGTTTAAGTCGAATTTCACCGGGTACTATCAGCGAAACTACCAGCGTCACGAATACCGCTTTACTGCCGAAATGACGGGCAATGTGCGCACAGACCCACCATGGGCATTGCTTCAGAATCTCGACGGCATGTGCTGGTACAAGCTCGTGCTGCAGTAGGCACAGAAGTCAAATTAGGACAATACGGCCCGCCGCCACCGCACTGACGGTACCCATGTCGGCATTAACCTCCCGACAATCCCTCCTTGGCCGCCGCTCCACATTGGCGGCCTTTTTTGTCAGATCATCGAGGCGTTAAAGCTCGACGACGCGCGATTCGCCGTTCCCCTATCCATTAGGTCATTTGTCTGAGCACGCGCCTGATTCCGGCGACCATCCACCATATGACCAACACGACAAACCCAACCATTACGCTTGCCAGGATGCCACCCGCCAGCCAGAGGGCTGCGACGGCCAGGATTGTATTGATCAGTTCCATATTCGGCTTCCGCAAGGTGTCGGGGGTATGCCGAGAGCGGGTCACGTGTCGGACCCTTGGTCAGTTTTGTCAGTAGGGGGCAGACTTCGGTAACTGCGGCAACCATCTCACAGTCATCCGAGAGCAAAACGGCGGCTTCGCCATTGCAGATCGCGAGTCGATCGAGAGACGTTATCAAAGCGGTTAATGCCCGCAAGACTAACCGTGCGAGCGCTAATCGGCGGCGTGATCTCGTTGTCCAGGCGGGTGTGCAAAGTCGATCGCTTCTGCCTTCACCCGGCTCTCCCCGCCTTCGGCTAAGCATGCGATGGCGCTCGGCCCATTGTAATTGCTACGGTTTCAGCCTGTAGCGCCAGCACAGCAGATCTCTGGCATATCCAAAAACATCAAGCGAACCAACCACATGCGCCCGACCGCAGGCGGCGCTTTTATCTTGCCGTCCACTGATTGCGTGGTCTGGGATAGGGGAGGGTAGATCGCATGGCCGGCGAACGGATGCATAGGCCGAGGCGCATTCCGCTCAAATGGGCGCTCATAACTAATGTGGGGCGATTTGTGGGGTGACGACTAGAAGTCGGCGTGGAAACGCCCGTTTCATTGGGATTTTTCACGCCTCGCTGGCGGACAGGGCGGGATTCGAACCCGCGGCGGCGATCCGCCAACAGGAGTGCGCAATTGGCAATAGAAGTATTGCCTGCCCCTGATCTTCGCAATGCCATGATCCGCCTGCTGACTTGAGTAAGTAGGCAAAGGAAGCGTGCATGTGCTGCCGGCATAAGGCCAGTAAACACTGCATGGAGCCTACGATGACGAAGCAAAAAGCGACGACCAGTCCTGGCAAGAAGAAGCGCAAGGTGCCCACCGTCTCTGCTGTACCGAGGACCAAGCTAAGCCAGCTCGAAGGCATGTTGCGACGCAAGGAAGGCGCAACTCTTGCCCAAATCGCCACGACGCTGGACTGGCAGCCGCATAGCGTGCGCGGTGCAATCTCGGGCACGCTGAAGAAGAAGCGGGGCCTGACCATCGCCAGTGAGAAGACTGAAGACGGTCGCCACGTTTACCGTATCACCTGAACCGCCAGTCGATGTCTTCCGAGGCTGACTGTACCCTCGCGGCCGAGATCGCCCAGCTAGGCGGTCTCGATCTTGGGGAGCTGCGTGATCTCTGGCAACAGCGTCTCGGTTCCCCGCCACGCTTTGCCAGCACGGAAGTGACGCGCCTCTGGCTGGCGTGGGAACTGCAGGCACAGGCGCGTGGAGGATACGATCCGGCAACTCGTCGCCGTCTAAGGCAATTGGGCAACTCCGCTGAGATTGACGCTGCTCCAAAATCGACGCCGTCCATGGCAGTGAAGCCCGGCACGGTGCTGACACGCGAGTGGGGCGGGGTGACACACCGTGTGATGGTGCTGGAGGAGGGCTTCGCCTGGGCCGGCCGGAACTATCGTTCCCTGTCGGAGATCGCGACTTTGATTACAAACACCCGCTGGTCGGGCCCACGCTTCTTCGGACTGAAGCGGGGTGGCCAGTCGTGACGGCGGTTCGTCGCTGCGCCGTTTACACGCGGAAGTCTTCTGAAGAGGGGCTCGAACAGGCCTTCAACTCGCTGCATGCGCAACGGGAGGCCTGCGAGGCCTACATAAAGAGTCAGGCGCATGAAGGTTGGAAGTTGGTGAAGACCGCCTATGACGACGGTGGCCTGTCGGGCGGCTCCATGGAGCGGCCGGCGCTGCAGCGGCTACTGGCCGAGGTGGCCGCCGGGCGGATCAACGTGATCGTGGTCTACAAGGTCGACCGGTTGACGCGCTCCCTCGCAGACTTCGCCCGGATCGTTGAGACGCTGGACGATCAGGGCGCCAGCTTCGTGTCGATCACACAGCAGTTCAACACAACAACCTCGATGGGGCGCCTGACCTTGAACGTGCTGCTCTCGTTTGCGCAGTTCGAGCGGGAAGTCACGGGCGAGCGCATCCGCGACAAGATCACGGCTTCGAAGCGCAAGGGCATGTGGATGGGAGGGTCTTTGCCCCTGGGCTACTACGTCAAGGACCGTGAGCTGATCGTGAACGAGGCTGAGGCAAAAACAGTCCGGGAGATCTTCGAAGCCTATGTGCGCCTGGGCACGATACCTGGCGTGCAAGACGATCTCCGGCAGCGCGGCATTCTGAGCAAGCGCTGGACGTCATCGAAGGGCCGCACCTGGGGCGGGGTGAACTTCGGGCGCGGCCCTCTCTACTGGCTGCTTCGCAATCCGGTCTATGTGGGGCAGGTCGCTCACAAGGGGCAGGTCTACGAGGGGCGGCAGCAGGCGATCGTTGATCGGACGCTCTGGGAGCAAGCGCAGGAACTATTGTCGACCAAGAGCTCGGCTCGGGAACACCGGCCGATTGCTCCCGGTGGCCGGCCGCTGGCCGGTCTGCTGTTCGACGACCGTGGCAATGCGATGAGTCCCACCTATACGGTCGGGCGCCACGGTCGGCGATATCCTTACTATGTGAGCCAGGCCCTGTTGCGGAACGACAAGGGCAAGGCTGGATCGATTGCCCGTGTGCCGGCCGAGGATCTCGAGCGGTTGGTGCGCAAGGCCCTGGGGCTCGCCGACGAAGAGGCAGGTTCCCCAGAGGAGCTGCGGAAGCGCGTCCAGCGCGTGATCGTGCACGCCGAGCGTGTCGAGATCGTCAAACCGGCGACTGATGATGCCGCAGCAGACGGGGAAGAAGCTCTGGCATGCCAAACCATCGTTGTGACGGCAAGACTGGCTCATAGAAACCGGGCCAGGATCCTCGATGACGGTTCGGCCGGTCCCAATCCGGCATTGATAAGGGCACTTGCCCGGGCGCATGCGTGGCGCGGTTGGATGGAGCAGGGCGAGGCGATGTCGTATCGAGCTATCGCCAAAAAGGCCGGTGTCACGTCGAGCTATGTGCAGACCATCCTGCCGCTTGCGTTCCTGGCCCCGGGTCTGACGCGGGGACTGCTCGATGGCCGTCGCCAGTTGCGCGGCCGGCTGATGATCCGAATGCGCCGGGGTATACCGGCCGACTGGACCCAGCAGTTCGACACTCTCTGACGCCGGCCGTTCGCCGGCACCCACTCAACATTGATTGCGAATTGTAGGCGAGCGTCCCCGTCATGGCGTCCGGCAGTACGGCACAGAAGGTCCCGCCGAGGCTCACCGTCGCAGAGTGACGTCTGGGAAAAAGGCGCCCGGAGACTTTTGGCCAAAAGCGCCCTGTTTGCCCGAAAGACCGCCCAAGGCATCGGTCTTTGGTGTCACTGCAGGCCCAAGAATTGGCGCGTTATGCGGTGTTTTGGGCTAACCGCCCGTCGCCGGTGTTAGCGGCAACGGGTGGTTGGTAGCCGAGACTTGATTCGAACTTCAATCACAACTTGATGCTAGTCAGTCACTACTACGAGCTGTCGCTAGAATCGGCAAACAACTCAGGCCGAGAAATCGGGCCATTTATCGGGCTTTTTGCCCCATTTCTCTTCCCAAGCCTTCTCCGCACGCGGCCTCGGAAATTGGGAGACCAGTTCGAATTGCGAGAGACGAGGGCAGGCAGTCGAATTCGAAGTGGCTACTCAGCCTTTTGGCGATAGGCGTACGCTTTGTCGTACTGAGCAGCAATATATTCGCCGGCGATTGTCCGACCGTACTTGGCAGGGTTAGCGGGATCGGAACAATTGGGCAGACACTCAACGACTGTTTCGAAGTCAGGATCGTAGAAGACTGGAATCGAATAGCGCTCGCGCCCGGACGCATTAACGACACGGTGCGGAGTAGACACGAACAAGTCGTTCGACCAGCGCGCGAGCATGTCGCCGATGTTGATCACAAACGTACCGTCGATTGGCAATGCATCAATCCACTGCCCAGAGCGGTTGCGAACCTGGAGACCCCCGACGTCGTCCTGCCACAGCACTGTAATGCAACCCCAATCGGTATGAGGTGCTGCTCCGAATTGCCCTTCGCCTTGTCTTTCTGTTTGCGACGGATAGTGTACCAGTCGAGCGCGTACCAAAGGGTGGGAATACAGGGCGCGGAAGAAGTTTCTGTCGAGGTCGAGTGCTAACGCAAAACCGCCAAGCAGCTTCTGACCGAGCTCGAAAACACCTGCATAATACCTCTCAGCGATCTGCCGCAGCATAGGATCATCCGCGGGCCACTGATTCATGCCTATCAATGGCTTGCCTGCTTCTAGGTACGGATCGTCGACCTTGAATGGAAAAGCGAAGTTCAGACTCTCCTTAAGATCGGGCTTGTACGCTCGACCCAGTGTGGTTTGCGCAAAGGGAACGTAGCCGCGGTGCGCCTTGTTCACCTGAATTTGGCGCTTCTGTTCCTCCGGACGTGCAAAAAATGCCTGCGCTGTTCGCAGCATGTCCTGCATCAAATCTTGCGAGACGTTGTGGCCGCGAACGTAGAAAAAGCCGACCTCGATTGAGGCCCGGCGGATCTCTGCGGCGACGGAGCGTGCTTCAGAATCCGATCCGCTGAAGAGAGGCGCCATGTCGATCATTGGCACCGATCGGAATTCACTGAGGCTTGAATTCGACATTCTAGTTTTACCCTTGCCATGCGTTTGGCAGATTGTATGGTCAAAGATACAAATGTCTAGTCCGTCCACTATTACGTTTAGCCCAGGCGTCCCGCTCTATCACCAAATCGCGCTGACGCTCCGATCCCGGGCCGAAGCCGGCGGTCTCGCCACGGAGCAACAGCTTTGCGCGGAGTTCGGCGTCAGCCGCACGACGGTGCGCCAGGCGCTGGGCCTGCTGAAGCAGGACGGGTTGCTGAAAAGTCGGCGCGGCGTCGGCACGCGATTCCTGCCGCAGGCGCCGGTGCGGCGCTTGACCAGCTCGATCGGCGATCCGCTGCATGCCGGACTAGGGACAGTCGAGAAGATCGTGTCGATCGAGCGGGTAGATCCGCCGGGCGACGCGCGGGCGTTCCTGGATGTCGGCGACCAGCCGATCATGCGCCTGGTGCGCGTGCACACGCTCGATGGTGCGCCGCTCTCGGTTGTCGTCACCTACATGCAGGCGCACTATGCCCCGAAGGTCACCTTGCAGCACTCGGTGCATGAATTCTTGTGGCGCCGCCATAGTCTGCTGCAGAAGCGCAGCGTGCATCGTATCGGCGTGGCGCGAGCCGATACGATGGTGGCGCCGCTGTTGGGCATCTCGATTGCCGAACCCGTCCTACACGTACAATCGTGCGCCTATCTCGACGATGGTCGGCCGATTCGCTGGACCGATAATTATTTCCGCGAAGAGCGCTTCGCTTATCAGGCCGAGGTCGAATGGAAGCGCCCGGCGGTTAAGCGGAATAGGGGCAAGAAATGAAGGCATTAGGTTGGCTGGCGGTCGCAATCGGCCTTGTCCTCGGAACGGGTGCGCAGGCACAGGCCTATCCGGACAAGTCGATCAAGGTGGTCAACGGCTTCGGCGCAGGAGGCGGCACCGACCTGCTTTTGCGCACGCTCCTGCCGAAGCTGGGCGAGATCCTGGGCCAGCAGTTGATCATTGACTACCGGCCGGCGGCAGGCGGCAACCTCGCGATGGACATCGTGGCCAAGGCGCCGCCCGATGGCTATACGCTACTGATGGGCTCGCCGGGCCTGGCGACCAATCCGTTCCTCTATCGCGACCTCGGCTGGGACGCGAAGAAGGATTTCGCGCCGATCTCGCTCATCGGCACCGTGCAGAACGTGCTGGTGGTCAATCCGGCGCTGCCGGTGAAGAGCGTCGCCGAGCTGGTGGCGCTGGCGAAGAAGCAGCCCGGCACGCTGAACTTCGCTTCGCCGGGCGCCGGCACATCGCTTCACCTGGCCGCCGAACTCCTCAAGGAGGCCGAAAACATCGACATCGTCCATGTGCCCTACAAGGGCGGCGGCCAGGCGATGAACGACGTGCTGTCCGGCAAGCCCGAGATAATGTTCCAGGTGATCGGCGCGGCACTGCCCTACATCCAGTCGGGCAAGCTCAGGGCGCTGGCCGTCACCGGCACCAAGCGGTCCGCCGTGCTGCCCGACGTGCCGACCATGGTCGAGGCCGGTGTGCCCAACTACGGCGCCTATACCTGGAACGGACTGCTGGCGCCGGCTGGCACGCCGCGCGCGATCATCGACACGCTGCACGCCGCGATCGTGAAGGCGATGAATGATCCGTCGGTGGTCGAGGGCTATGCCCGCATCGGTCAGGACCAGGCTGTGAGCACGCCGGAGGAATTCACCAAGCTGATAGCCGACGAGACCGCGAAATGGTCCGCGGTGATCAAGAAGGCCAACATCAAGCCGCAGTGAGGGGATCATGAGCGAGACCAAGACCAAGGCGCGCCGCCTGCGCGAACTGCTGCGTGACGCCCGTCCCGTCGTGTCGCCCGGCATCTACGACGGCTACAGCGCCCGCCTGGTGCAGAAGATGGGCTTCAAGACCGCCGCCACGACCGGCGCCGGCCTCGCCAACAGCCTGATCGTCCAGCCCGACATCGGCATTTTCGGCCTGCGCGACAATGTCGATGCCTGCCGGCACCTGGCGCGCAGCGTCGACATTCCGCTCACCGCCGACGCCGACACCGGCTACGGCAACGCCGTCACCGTCTATCACGTGGTCCAGTATTTCGAGGAGGCCGGCATCGTCGGCGTCAATATCGAGGACCAGGCGATGCCCAAGCGCTGCGGCCACATGCGCGGCAAGGAGCTAATCTCGATCGCCGAGATGACCAGGAAGATCGAGGCCGGGATCAGGGCCAAGAAGGACCAGGACTTCATCATCAACGCGCGCACCGACGCCATCGCCGTCGAGGATATCGCGGGCACCGTCGAGAGGGTGAAGGCCTATTCGAAGGCCGGCGCCGACATGATCTATGTCGATGCGATCCGCGGCGAGGACGACATCGCGCGCGCCGTCGAGGCGGCGGGCAACACGCCGGTCAACATCAACATGGGCTTCGGCATCCGCCAGCGCCCGACCTCGCCGCTGATCGCGCTGAAGCGCCTGAAGGAGCTCGGCGTGGCACGCGTGAGCGCACCGCGCATGCTCACGTCGGCCGCGATCTCGGGCATGCGCAAGGCGCTAGAGGTGATGCAGCAATGCATGATCACGGGCGAGCTTGCTGACCGGCCCGACCTGACCGTCTCGATGGAGGAGATCACCGAGCTGTTCGACTACGAGAAGATCGCCGCACTGGAGAGTGCCTTCAGCCTCGAGGAAGACCTCGAGCGCAAGTACCGCGACAAGGAGCGCAGCTACGTCGTGCGCACGGGGACGAGGCAATGACGCCGGGGAGCAAGTACGGGCCGTTCAAGTACCGGCCGATCAAGGATCGTCCGAAGTTCGTCCTGCCGAACGGCGCCAAGGTAGCGTTGTGGATCAACCCCAATGTTGAGTTCTTCGCCCTCGACGACGTCATGCCGGGGACCAACAACGAGCGCGTGGCGCGCGAGCACGCACCGATCCCCAACGTGCGCAACTGGTCGCTGCGCGACTACGGCAACCGGGTGGGCGTGTGGCGCCTGATGGAGACCATGACCCGCCACGGCATGCGCGGTACAGCGGCGCTGAACAGCGAGGTCTGCAATCACCATCCCGAGGTGATCAAGGAGATGGTCCGGCTGGGCTGGGAGCTGATGGGCCACAACGAGACCAATGCGCTGCGCCTTACCGAGATGAAGCCCGAGGCCGAGCGGACCTCGATCATGAATGCGCTCGACACGATCGAGAAGGCGAGCGGGCAGCGGCCGAGGGGCTGGCTGGGCGCGGGCCTCGCCGAGACCTGGCATACGCTCGACCATCTCTCCGAAGGCGGCGTGCGCTATGTCTGCGACTGGGTGAACGACGACCAGCCCTACACCATGGACGTCGGCGAGCCGCGCATGGTGTCGCTGCCTTACTCGGTGCAGATCAACGACGTGCCGGCCTATTTCGACTTCAAGCAGTCGGTGCCGGAGTTCGAGAAGATGATAAAGCGGCAGTTCGACACGCTCTATCGCGAGGGTGCTGAATCAGGCCGCGTGATGGCGATTGCCGTGCACCCCTTCGTCACCGGCCAGGCGCACCGCATCCAGGCACTCGACAATGCGCTGAAGTACATCTGCGGCCACGAGGGCGTATGGAAGGCGACGGGCTGGGAGATCGTCCAGCACTATCTCGCCTCCGACTTCGCCAAGGCGATGTCATGAGCGCCGACAAGGAAGCGGTTGCGCGGGCTGCTCGGCAGCTTGTCGACTGGGCGGCAGCCTGCGAGCTTGCCGACATTCCGAAGCCGGTGCTGGCGCGCGCCGCGACCGTGCTGGTCGACGATCTCGCGGCGATGATCGGGGCGCGCGACGAGCCCGAAGTGGCGGGCTTCCACAAGCGGGTCCTGGAGAGGGCACACCATCGCGAGGCCACGCTGTTCCGTGGCGGCAACGCTCGCGTTGCCCGCATCGATGCCGCCGTCGCCAACGCCGTGGCAGCTAACTGGCTCGAACTCGACGAAGGCTACCGGCGCACGCCGTGCCATGCCGGCCTCTATATCCTGCCGTCGCTGCTGGCCACGGCCGAGACTGAGGATCGATCCTGCGGCGAGCTCTTGCGCGCGATCGTGCTGGGCTACGAGATCGTCACGCGCATCGCGCGCGGCTGGAAGCAACGCACGCTCAACATGCAGTCGCACGGCCGCTACTCGGCGATCGGCGCGGCGGCGGCGACGTCGCTGCTGCAGCGACTCGACGCGCCGACGATGTTCAGTGCCGTCACTGCCGCTGCGACCCTGGTCAATCCCTCGCCACGCACACACCTGGTGGCGGGCGCGCTGGTGCGCAATGTCTGGCCGGCACAGGGCGCGTGGTCGGGCCTGATGGCGGTCGAATGGGCGGATTGTGGCATCGCGGGCTCGCCCGACGCCTTCTACGACGTCTATAGCGATGTGTTTGGCGGCACGGCGCAGCCTGCGGCGCTGACCGAGGGGCTCGGCTCCTCGTGGGCACTGCTCGAGGGCTACACCAAGCTCTACGCCTGCTGCCAGCATCTGCATGCCACGGTCGAGGCGCTGCTCGACCTGCGGCCCGCATTGCTCGAAGCCAGCGCGATCGATCGCATCGAGTCAGTCGAGATCGCCACCCATGCGCTCGCCCAGCCGCTGATGAACCCACGGCCTGAGACCACGCTTGGCGCCAAGTTCTCGCTGCCGCATGCGGTGGCGTCGGCGCTGGTGATGGGCTCGGGCGGGGCGGAGGCGTTCGCCTTCGACACGCTGGCCCGGCCGGATATCGGGCATTTGCGCCAGCGTGTGAGGGTGAAGCCCTATGACGGCGAGCTGCCGCCGCCCAACGACCGGCCAGCGCGGGCCGAGGTCCGGCTGCGTGACGGCCGGGTGCTGTCGGCAGAGTGCCTTAGCGCGCGCGGCGGCGCGGACCGGCCGCTGCCGCCATCGACGGTCGACGACAAAATCGCGCAGCTCGCGGCGCCGGTTTATCCGCAGATGGCCGCCACGCTGACGCCGTTGCGGGCGCTGGATCCGACGGCGTTGCAGCGCGGCTGGCGCCGGACGGTCGATGCCTTCGTCGACTGAAGGAGAGCACATGTTGCGACGATTTTTGATCCTGACGACGCTACTGCTGTTGCCGTTCACGACTGCGGCGCAGACTTGGCCCAGCCGGTCGATCCGACTCGTCGTCACTTTCGCTCCGGGCGGCGGTGCCGATTTCGTCGGGCGCGCGATCGCCCAACCGCTGAGCGAGTTGCTGGGCCAGACCGTGGTCGTCGACAACCGCGCCGGCGCCAACGGCGTGGTGGGTGCCGACGTCGCGGCCAAGGCGCCACCTGATGGCTACACCCTGTTGCTGGGCGCGGCCGGAACTCTGTCGGTTGCCCCGCATCTCGGTGAGCCGCTGCCGTTCGATCCGATCAAGGACTTCGTGCCGGTCTCGCTGGTCGCCACCGGCTCG
>Ga0193752_1001675_pt1 | contig 18025 bp, 13 predicted proteins | sample H1c1metaG_FD_144924 | JGI IMG/M metagenome (GOLD analysis project Ga0193752, IMG submission 144924) | Soil microbial communities from a riparian zone of the East river system, Colorado, United States - H1c1 | ecosystem: Environmental > Terrestrial > Soil > Riparian zone | place: USA: East River...
GTGAGCGAGATCGCAACAACAGATAAGGCAAAATTCGGCAACGGTATTCTAAAGGACGGCGAAGACGAAAACATCCGGATATGGCTGCAGGTCTGCAATGAGAACGGAGGCCGGCAAATAATCCCTTTTGACGGAATGCTTCCCGGCGATGCTTATCTATGGACCCGTCACCGCGATAATGAAGTGTTGCAAAATAAGTTTAAAGAGTTTACCCAAAAGAGGTTTGACACACGCCGCGGATATTATGGTACCATAGGTGACAGGACGGTAATAAAGAATTGCCGCATCATTAAAGATGTAAAGATCGGTACGGATGCTTATATCAAAGGGGCGAATAAAATAAAAAATGTAACAATCAACTCTTCTGCCGATTCAAAGTCCCAGATCGGTGAAGGTTGCGAACTCGTGAACGGCATAGTAGATTATGGTTGTAGAATATTTTACGGAGTAAAAGCGGTTCGGTTTTATATTGCTTCACATTCCCAGCTTAAATATGGAGCAAGGCTTATCAATTCTTATTTAGGAGACAATTCTACGATATCATGCTGCGAAGTATTGAATTCGTTGATTTTTCCATCTCATGAACAACATCACAACAACTCTTTCCTTTGTGCTGCCCTGGTGGAAGGCCAAAGTAATATAGCAGCAGGGGCTACCGTGGGATCCAATCATAATTCAAGAAGTCCCGATGGCGAGATTCAGGCAGGCAGAGGCTTCTGGCCGGGATTATGTGTAAGCCTCAAGCATAATTCAAAATTTGCTTCTTATACAATCCTTGCCAAAGGTGACTATCCGGCAGAAATAAACCTACCTATCCCGTTTTCACTGGTCAGTAACGATATTACCAATGATTCGCTTATCGTGATGCCGGGTTATTGGTTTTTGTATAATATGTATGCTTTGGCTCGCAACTCCTGGAAATACGTAGACAGAGATAACCGGTTCAGGAAAAAACAATTACTGGAATTTAATTTCCTGGCACCCGACACGATCAATGAAATCATACAATCACTGGAACTTCTTCAGCGGCTCACAGCCGAGTCTTATTTTAAACATATAAACGATCAGAAGACACACACTATCGAAGATCTGATCCGGGTGGGCAAAGATCTGCTCGAGAGCAATAACGAAGTACTCAAAGAACTGGAAATAACTACAAAAAGTTTTGAAAATACCGGTCGGACAACCGTACTATTAAAAGTGCCTGTTGCTTATCAAATATTTAAAGAACTGATTGCGTATTATGCCGTGCAACAATTAAATGATTTCGTAGATAGAGAGAAAATTCAATCAGCAGACTCGCTTCGCGCGAAGCTTCCGTCACGCATCCAGTTATCATCCTGGAAAAATGTCGGAGGCCAGCTAATCCAGCAATCCTCGGTTGAAAAACTGATCGCGCAGATAACAGCAAATAAAATAAAGAGCTGGGATGATATTCATGCTTTTTACAAAAGTCAGGCTGACAATTATTCCATGGATAAGCTTGAACATGCAATGGCGGCATTGAAACATGTTTATGGCACCAATTTGAAAAAGATCACCGATGCCGGTCTAAAATTATTGTTCCAGCAGAGTATAACAGTTCGCGAGTGGATGGTTAAGGGGATATACGATTCCCGTGCAAAAGATTACACCAATCCCTTCAGGCAAATGGTATATGAAAGCACAACTGAAATGCAGGTAGTTACCGGTAAGCTGGAAGACAATACCTTTATTAAAAAAGAAATCTCAGATCTCAAGGCATATAAGACAGCCATCAATTCCAGATTGAAAAAATTAAATCTTTCCTGACCAAAAGTTCCTGGCAACAATCACCGGATCAGGGAGCCGGCTTGATTTTATTGTACGCAGACTTTTAATGTAATCTGCTTTCCTAATGTGTCGGTCATATGGATAATAATGAATTGATACCTGAATAATTTGCATCTGATTTTGACAATTGCTGAATTTCCGTTTACCCGCATAAGTGATCGCTGAATAAGTCTCCCTGACAAGTCAAAAATGTTTACCTGATAATCCGATTCCGGATTTGAGTTAAATAGAAATTTCAATTCCCATTCTGTACTTTCTACTTTGAAAACATTATGCTCCTGCTTCAATAACGGTTCTACACTTAGAACCTTACTTGATATTCTAGCACTATCATTGGTAACGACAATGAGTTTATAAAATCCTGGTCCTGTTGTAGGTTGTCTGTCAAGGAAGCTATATACTGATGTATGAGGTCTTGTAAAAACGATGCCCGTTCTTTCATAAGCTGAGCCATCAGTTGATTTTCTTAGTTCATAATAACTCGCGGAAGACAGATCGGTTTTCCATTCTATCAGCACTGCATTATTTATCCTTTTTGCCAATATCATTTGCCAGATAACTGGGAGTGGGTTCTGGGTTGCGGCGCTACTAGCCAGGGTTACAACATCGGGTTCACTAATTGTCCACTCAGAAATAGTATTGCTAACTACAGATCCATCAGATCCCGGCGAACCGGAAGTAAAAGTATTACCTGCATTTTGCCATGTATCTGTTTTCAGTTTTGCAATTCTTAGCAGACTGAGATCTGTTATTCCTCCGCTATTAACGTCATCAAACGAAAGTTCAATGTCTGCCTGTGCATTGCCACCTGTGACATGGATACTCCAGTACTCGAGCGAAGAAATGTGTGCCAGTCCGGTGGAAAGGTTTGACCCAAGTAAACGTGGATCAGACTTAAAAAATTCAATCGAAAAATTCCCGGTGGCATTCTTTAATGCCATCCATCTTAATATGCCGTCCTTGCCAACCGGGAAAACAAAATCTTCATTCAACAAACCTTCCTTTTTAAGTCTTCCATTGACAAAGCTGTTTTTGAGTTCTGCCAATCGGACGAGTAAACACCCCGTCGCCAGTGTCAGAATGCTTTCCCCGGTCGTGACCATTCCCATTTTCAATTCAAGGATATATGGTAAAGACAATGAATGTTTTAACGTTACACCCGCTGAATTGTCGATCTTGAAAATAATATCATTCAGCAGGCTTCCCTGAATATCAACTTCCTGATTAATTGTTCCTGCCAGTATGAGTTCAGGATTTGCTGTACCGGTTTCAGTAACTATTGAGGAAGATGCCTGTTGCACATTTCCCTTAACAAGCATTATAAGTTTTCTTGCCGTAGATCCCAGATTTATCACCCCACCCGACTGTATCAAATGCCGGCCGATCAATAACGTACCTTCCAGATTGAAATTCAGGTTTACTCCCACGCCAACTTCCAGGTCCGAACGTACGGTTAAACCATTTGTACCGGTGCCTGTATAATTGGCTGTTCCACCTGACCCGGAAACAATGCGCAATCTTCCAAAAACCTGGCCGCTTACGGAAATGGTCGTCGACGCAACGGGAATATTGAACTCAAACTCTCCATACTCTGTACCAGCATCCCTAGAGAGCACGCTTATATTTGCGGCATGACTACGTGGAGTACGGTGAATAAACCGGCCGCCATTGTTGATTCTGATAGAATCGCTTACCTCAAGCGTCGCCCCGGCTCCGGCACCTGAAGCATTTATGAATATTGCGCCTGCATTTAAAATTAATCCATAAACAAAACCCGAACAGATGAGCGCAGGATTCGCAGTATTATTAGACGGTATAGTAAGAGTTATTGTTTTGCCCGCTGATGGAGATATTTTTATTGATCCTATTTCGATGCCGGCTACACCCGGACCAAAAGAGATCTCGTAACTATTGGCAAGAAAAGTATTGTCCAAAACAACTTCGTCTGCGTTTTCCGGGAGCTCATCTCCAACCCAATTGACAGCGTTAGTCCAAAGACCATCATTGGCCTCTCCATCCCATTTTTGTTGCGAAAAAGAACTGCTACAAATTTCAATTATCAATACAAAAGATAAAAGCATTTTTTTCCTGATCTTCAGCCACATCGTAATTGTTTTATACCACAAATTACCTCGTGGGAAAAATCAGGCAATGGTGCTTTCAACCTGTTTTTACGGTAATATTCTTTTTATTCGCTGCGTAAATTCTTTACCGGATTTACAAGCGCAGCTTTTATTGCCTGCCAGCTCACAGCCATTAAACAAATAAAAATGCTGCCAAACAATGTGATAATAAATACACTGAGATCCAGAGATGTATGATAGGTATATTGATTCAGCCACCGATCTATAGCGAACCAGCTCACTATCGATCCCATTAAAAATGATATGATTACCAGTTTTACAAACTCCTGTGAGAGCTTAAACCACAGATTCCCTGTACTGGCGCCCAGTACTTTCCGGATGCTGATTTCTTTTCGCCTTTGACCCGCCGAAAAAGAAGCTAAACCAAACAATCCAAGACACGAAATAATGATTGCTAAACAGGTAAACGATATTGACATCGATCCCAATAACTTTTCATTCTGAAACTTTTTACTGAAAATGTCGTCCGTAAATCTGAATTCGAAAGGATAAGACGGGTTATATTTTTTATAAATATTTTGCAGGCTGAGCAGGTTTTTTGATGCGGACCGGTTTACATTTAAACGCAATGCGATATTACCGGCCCAGCCTTCAACAAAACCAATGATTGCCGGTTTCACAGGTTCATAAGGCGAACCCCAGACAAAATTTTTGACTACCCCTATAACTGTGCGGTTTGTACCCATCCACTTTATTTGCTGACCTAATGGATTTTTTAAACGCATCATTTTTATCGCCGCTTCATTAAGTAAAATGGCTGTTGAATCTGCAGGCCTCTCTTTTGAAAAATCACGACCCTGCGTTAGTTCCAGTTGATAGGTATTTATAAAATGATAAGTAACGCCGATACAATCTATCGGCACCTTCTCTTCACCTGGAAATTGACCGGGCCAGATAACTTCCCAGGTGCTGCTGTTGATAGTGGTGATTGCACCGGATGTCAATGTGCCATCGGAGATTGCACCTGAAGTGACGGCATCCTGTCTGAAACTTTCAAACTTATCAGTCATACTTCCTTCAGCCGGCATTTCGATTAAACCATTAAGGTTATAACCAACGGGTCGGTCTTTTATATAATTGATCTGTTTATAAATAAATATACTCGACACGATCAGCGATATAGCAAATGTAAATTGCAGGATCACCAATATCCTTCGTGGAGTTACAGTAGCCCGTGATTTTGTAAGTTGCCCCTTCAGTACTTTAACAGGATTGAATGACGATAAAAAAAATGCCGGGTAACTTCCCGCTATCAGACCGGTGAATAATGTTACCGTTAAAGCAATAATCCATGCCTGAACATTATCATAAGGCAGGTTAAGTCTGATATTTATCATATCCCGGAAAACAGGGAGCAACAAAACCATCAATGCCAACGATAAAATAAATGCGAGAAACGCCATTAACAACGACTCACCTATAAATTGTTTAATCAGGGAAATACGTCGTGCACCCATCGATTTTCTGATACCCACTTCCCTTGCCCGGCGTTCTGAGCGGGCAGTAGAGAGATTCATAAAATTGATACAGGCTATAATAAGAATCCCGATCGCCAGCAGCAGGAACAGCCGGACATATTCTATCCTGCCACCTGTATTAACCCCGTTGGAAAAATCGCCATACAAATGTTGATGAATAAATGGATAAAGAAAGAGTTTGATATCCTTATCCGCGGGATAATGTTCTCCAACCAGGTTTTTAATTTTTGCATTAACATGCCTGATGTCGCCGTCTTTTTTCAACAACACATAAGTTAAATAAGAGTAATTATCCCAACCCACGTCCTTCATCCATGGCTGCTGCGAAAGATATGCCTGCCATGAAATAATGGCCTGAAAAGTAAACCCGGAATTCACCGGATGATCTTTTATAACCGCACTAACAGTAAGAGGAACCTGGTCGTTGAACCTTATTACACGCCCGACAGGATTTATATCGCCGAATATGGCGGTTGCTGCCGAAAGGGTAAGAACAATTGAAGACTGATCAGACAGCGCATCCCGTTTGTACCCGTAAACAAATCCAAAGCTGAATATGTCGGGCAAAGAAGGGTCTGCAGCAATAGTATTTACTTTTAAGCCTTTATCCTGATATCTGATCAGGATGTCTTTGAACTCATTAACGCGGGCTGTGTTCTCTATTTCGGGAAAGTCTTTTATCAGCGTAGCTGCAAGAGGCTGGGGTGATAAAGCCTTAGTTACAATTTCCCCGTTACGAGGCTGATTTTTATAAACCTGGTAGATGCGATCGCTATTTGCATGAAATCTGTCGAACCGAAATTCTGTATAAACATATTGTAGCAGTATAAAACTTACCGCCATTCCAATGGCAAGACCACCTATATTTATAAAAGAGGAAACTTTGTTCCTTGCGAGATTTCTCCAGGCAATTTTTAAATAATTTCTAATCAACGTTTTAGGTTTAATGAGTTTTGATGCAACAACGTCAAAAACAACCCGCACGCGAAAAACTGGCCAGTTAACAAAATTAAGACTCCTCCTGCGTATTCTACAAAAAAGAACGCTGTAAGTATTCTAATTAAACAAGACGTTCACTTTTCTTAAAATAAGAAACCCCTAACTTAAAATATAAGCTAGGGGTTCAATATAACTACAATAAAATGTATTAGTTATTTGTGAGCCGGGCTGTCAACTGGCTTAGTTGTGGAAGGATCTGCCTTTAATGTCGTTGAATCCGGTGTAGTTGAGCTGGAATCTAATGGAGCACTTTGCATAGGCGCACTAGAATCAGCCGAAGGTTCTTCAGTAGTAGTGCTGTCCGTGCAAGATGCCATAATTGATGTTATCGCAATAATTGCTAAAAACTTTTTCATCTTAGATATCATTTTAGGTTAATAATGCGGCAAATCTAATAACAATATTCAATTAAAACCATCCCAGACGATTAAAATGAAAAAATTTTGTTAAAAAATCTGCTGTTTACTTAATTAAATAGCATCTAAAGCACATATAGCAATTTAGATAATCTATTTTTTTGACACCTTAACATTTTCAAAAACCATGCCCTTATTATTTCTTCCGGAAAAACAGGCGGATCGGGACCCCTGTAAAATTGAAATTTTTTCTTAATTGATTCTCAAGGTAATTTTTGTATGGCTCTTTAACATCGTCGGGGAAATTGCAGAAAAATGCAAATGATGGCACGTTGGTTGGCAACTGTGTAACATATTTGATTTTCACGGGGTTACCTCTAACCACAGGGGGATGATAAGACTCAATTGCTTTCAGCATAACATCGTTCAGTTTCGAGGTTTGAACCTTACGCTGTTTATTTTCATATACTTCAAGTGCCAGCTCTATTGCTTTATAAATCCGCGTTTTATCTTTTGCCGATACAAACAGGACAGGAACGTCTGAAAAAGGCGCGATCCTTTTCTTCAGTTCAGCTTCATAATCGCGCGCCGTATTGGTTTCTTTTGCCATAAGGTCCCATTTATTCACCAATACAACCACACCTTTCCCCTTTTTGGCAGCCAGCCCAAATATATTCAGATCCTGCGCAGCAATACCTTTTTCTGCATCAAGTACCAGTAAACAGATATCAGCTTCATCCATCGCTTTTACTGCCCTGATCACGGAATAAAACTCAAGGTCCTCATGCACCTTTGCTTTGCGCCTGATTCCAGCCGTATCGATTAAAATAAAATCCTTTTGAAAAAGATTGTAATGAGTGTGGATTGTATCACGTGTGGTGCCGGCAATGTCACTTACGATCGTTCTTTCCTGCCCTATCAGGGCATTGAGTAATGACGATTTGCCAACATTTGGCTGGCCCATGATAGCGAACTTTGGCAAAGCTGCAAGATCGAGGGTATCCTGCGATTGTTCCTCGCTGATCAGATCAGCCAGCCCATCAAGCAATTCTCCGGTACCGCTGCCACTCATAGAAGAAACAAAATAAAGATGTTCAAAACCAAGCGAATAGAACTCTGATGCTTCCATCAATCTTTCGTGGTTATCAACTTTATTTACAACCACAAGTACCGGTTTTGAAGACTTCCGCAGAATTTCAGCCATTGAGCTGTCCATTTCTGTGATACCGGTTGAAGCATCTACCATAAACACAATGGCATTAGCTTCCTCAACTGCAATGTGTACCTGTTTTCTGATCTCTCTTTCAAATACATCTTCACTTCTGGGTACAAACCCTCCTGTATCAATAATATTGAAATTCTTGCCGTTCCAATCCGCTACACCATATTGGCGGTCGCGGGTTACACCGCTGAAATCATCGACTATTGCCTTACGCTGTTCGAGCAAGCGATTAAAAAAAGTACTTTTCCCTACGTTCGGCCTTCCGACTATTGCAACTGTAAAACCCATGGTGATATTATTAATTCATTTATATTCAATCGAAAAGCAGCGTGTTAACTGGCTGAAAGCGACTGTTAAGCGTATTAACTGGCTGAAAGCGGCTGTTAGTGATAGCCGTATTCTTTTAGCATAAAATCATTGTCGCGCCATTTGGGGCGAACGCGAACGAATAGCTCAAGAAACACTTTTTGTCCCAGGAATTCTTCGATGTCTTTGCGGGCTTCTGTTCCGAGTTGCCGGATCATCTTACCGCCTTCTCCAAGTAAAATTCCTTTTTGGGTTTCACGCTGAACGATGATGTCTGCAGATATTTTAATAAGGGTCGATTTTTCCTTGAATTCCTTCACTGCAACGGTCGTATGATACGGGATTTCGTCTTTGAAAAGGTTGAAAATCTTTTCTCTCACCATTTCGCCTACAAAGAAGCGCGTTGGCAGATCAGTCATCTCCTCTCCTTCAAAAAACGCTTCGCCCACCGGAAGATATTTCAGCATCATCTTTAATAACACTTCTTTCTGCACACCATTAATGGCTGATATGGCAATAATCTCCTTACAGTACTTTTTTCCGCTGAAAAACGTACCGGTAAATTCTATTTGTTCTTTTTTAGCCTTGTCGATTTTATTTAAAACCACGATAGCAGGAACCTTGAGTTTAAGAGCTTCAAAAATGCTATTTGCTTCTTCCGGGCTTTCATTTACATCTACGATCAGCAAAGCCAGATCTGCATCTTCCAAAGCATTCTTCACCGCATGCATCATTTTTTCATGCAATTTGTATTTAGGTTCAATAATACCTGGTGTATCGGAAATAATAACCTGGTAATCCTCGCCGGTAAGAATTCCTTTAATGCGGTGGCGGGTCGTTTGCACTTTTGATGAAACAATTGCCAGTTTCTCCCCGATTATGGCATTCAGAAAAGTGCTTTTCCCCGCGTTCGGTTTACCGAAAATGTTAACAAAACCTGATTTCAAGACTTATAAATTGGTGCAAAGATAAAAATAAAGCCGGGTGCCGGGAAACTAAATCATCCGTAACACCAGAACCTGCCACATGCGGAAATAGGAAGAAACGAAGAACTCAATAAAAAAAGGCTCCTGAGAGCCTTAACTGTTGCGAAGGGAGGGATCGAACCTCCGACCTTCGGGTTATGAGCCCGACGAGCTACCGCTGCTCTACTTCGCGATGTGGGTTGCAAATGTACAATCTTTGCATGTTTAAACCAAAAATGATTGAAACATTCTATAGAACTTTCCAATCATTTTTGCGGATTGCCCAATGCATCCGTGAATTTCTTTAACTTCTTTCTTTAGCCTTTCTTAGAGATATTGCTTGAACCGCTTGTTTTAATGTCACGGATTACGCCGCTTCCTTTATAATAAACACCGCTCGCTCCGGAAGCTTTGGCACTCAGTTCTTTATTTACTGTTATCTTAATATCGGAAGCTCCGCTCGCTTCGGCGGTACAATTGTCTGTCTCTAATTCATAACCCTTCAGATCACTGGCTCCATTCGCATCTATTTTAAGCGTTACTACTTTGCCCGAAATGGTTGCATCGGAAGCGCCGCTCAGTTTTAGATAAAGCGATTTCAGATCAAGATTGCCTTTAATATCACTGGCACCATTCATTTCAATGCTGAGATCATTTCCGGTAAGTTTTCCGGCAATCACCACGTCAGAGGCACCTGAGGCCTGTAACCTGATGAGGTTCTTAACGGAGACATAGGCTTTCAGTTTACGGTTTCCGAACTTAAATCCATCGCCTGTATTTTCATACCAGATTTTCAAAACACCGTCTTCAACAGAGGTTTTGATATGATTACGCAAGGAAACCTTATCAGCACTTACAGCGACGGCCTCATCAGTGCCTTGTGACAAATACAGATCAATTGCATTTGAAACTTTGATAGAATTAAATCCCTTAAGTTGTCTTACTTCAACATTGGGATCGTTAATCTGTTGCGCGTTGGCAGCAACCACCAGTAATGAAAATGTTATTATGGACAGTATCTTTTTCATAATAAAGAATGTTTGTTGATTAGAAATTTAGCTCTTTTTCGAAACGTTTCCACCACTGCTGGTTTTGATATTCCGGATAACACCTTTGCCTTTATAGGAAATTGATCCGCCGCTGCTTGCTTCGGCTGAAAGTTCTTTATTAATAGTCACATGGATCAGTCCCCCACTGCTGATATCGGCTTCGCCATCTTCAACTTCCAGATCATAACCATTGAAAACACTGCCGCTACTGCCATCAATTTTCAGCTTACCTGCTGTACCGGAAATGTCAACGACCGAACCACTGCTTTGATCCACCACCAGCTGATCTGCCCTTACATCTCCCTTGAAACTTGCACCACTTGAAACATCAATTCCAAGACTTGCCGATTTAATATTTCCTTCAATTTTAACAGATGCGCCCGAAGACACATGGATGTCATCGACATTAATAACAGAAACATAAGCTTTCAACTTCTTATCGCCCCTGTTGCCTTTCCAGCCTTTGTTATCATACTGGATCTTCAGTACCCCATCTTCCACAACTGTTTTAATATTGTTCCGGTATTCTTCACTCACAGCACTGACCGCCACGGCCTCTTCCTTTCCCTGAACCAGGGTCAGCTGGATACCGCTCGAAACCCTTATTGCATGGAAATTTTTTACTGTTCTTACTTCAGCGTTGGCATCATTGATAGAGATCTGGGCAGCTGCCGAAAAGGCGAGCACAAACCCTATAAAAGCCAGCATAATACGTTTCATTTATTGATTGTTTATATGTTTAATGATTGAGTTATAGTGCGCACGGAGAATTGAATTTCCGGTGCCTGTATAGGTGTGACGAATACCTGCCTTTAAAAGTTACATTGAAAAGAAGTTTTTGTGACTATATTTGCAACCGTCCGGAAAACGGACAATTTTCAGATTCCTCGGGGTGCTTTGCGGTGAAAACCGGCAAGGCTGAGATAACACCCGTAGAACCTGGTCAGGGTAATGCCTGCGCAGGGAAGGTAGTTTTATTGTTCACACCTACACTTCGCTTTCGCAGCATTTCCTTCAAATCAATTTTTACCTGTTTAAAAGATGCCGCCATACATTTTGGTGGATCAGTTAAATGGGAACCATTTAAAACATAATGGACCATGAAAAAATTGCTTTTGGGGATTTGCTACTTATTTATTTCCCACACTGTTCTCTCCCAGCAAATAAGCGGCAGAGTAACAGATGCCGCCACCGGCACCGCAGTAGCAGCGGCAACAGTAGAACTTGGAAAAACAATTTCCACGCTCACAAATGATTCAGGGTTTTTCGTTTTTAAATGGCCAGGGCAGTCAGAATCTATCCTAAAGGTCAGCAGCATCGGTTACCGAAGTGTGGTAAAAACGGTAACACCCGGTACTGACCCGGTAACCGTATCATTGGAACGAATTGATCTGATGATGCAGCCGGTTGAAGTAAAAGCAATCCGCGCCGGTGAAAAGGCGCCTTTTACAAAGACCAATCTTTCCAAATCTGACATTGAAAAACTGAATATCGCACAGGATATTCCGTACCTCCTGAATCAAACACCGTCGGTCGTGATCAATTCGGATGCAGGAAATGGAGTCGGGTACACCGGCCTCCGTATAAGAGGTTCTGATGGAACCCGTATTAATATGACCATTAATGGAATACCCTACAACGATGCCGAATCTCAAGGATCGTTTTTTGTGAATCTGCCCGACTTCGCCTCTTCCATCAGTAATGTCCAGATCCAGCGGGGTGTTGGCACCTCATCAAACGGTGCAGGCGCTTTTGGCGCAAGCATGAATTTCAGCACCAACGAAGTCAACACAAATCCATATGCGGAAATCAATAACAGTGTTGGTTCATTTAACACCTGGAAACATACTGTAAAGGCGGGAAGTGGTTTGATCGGAGACCATTTTACCATTGACGCCAGGCTATCTAAAATATCAAGCGATGGTTTTGTAGACCGGGCAAGCAGTGATCTGAGTTCATTTTATATTTCCGGAGCATATCTAACCAAAAAATCATCTTTCAGGCTCAATGTTTTTTCGGGAAAGGAAAAAACATATCAGTCCTGGAATGGGATTCCGGAAAGTTTTCTTGATTCAAACAGAACATACAATTCATCCGGAACCGGAAAACCTGGAACGCCATATGAAAACGAAACTGATAATTACCAGCAGGATCATTTTCAGCTCTTATTTAATCACCAGGTCAACAGCCGCCTGAGTTTTAATACTGCATTGTTTCTTTCAAACGGCAAGGGTTACTATGAAAATTATTATGCCGGAGAATCCTATAGTGACTATGGATTGCCTGATTTTGTAAATGGTAATGACACAATCAGCAAGACAGATCTTGTACGCCAGCTATGGCTTGACAACAAATACTACGGACAGGTTTTATCGGTGCAGTACAAAACCGCAACCAGCGAGCTCACCATAGGCGGTGGCTGGAACAGGTATGATGGCAATCATTTCGGAGAAGTAATATGGGCTACAGCCGGTTTTCCAAATGAGTACAGATGGTATGATCTGGATGCATATAAGACTGACGTAAACGGATATGCGAAATATCAGTATTTAGTTGTGCCTGGAGTTAATCTTTTTGCAGATATTCAATACAGGCGCATTCTATATAATATCGGTGGTTTCAGGAACAATCCTGATCTTAAATTACGGAACACTTATAATTTTGTAAATCCCAAACTGGGTGTCTCGTACAGCAAAAATAATTATGACTTTTATGTATCATATGCAATGGGCAATAAGGAACCGAACAGGGATGATTTCGAAGCTGGAATTTCGCAGCAGCCAAAAGCCGAACGGCTGCACGATTTTGAGCTGGGCTTTGAAAGGAAAAAGGCACAATACAGCTGGAGTGCCGTATTTTATTACATGCTTTACAAAGACCAGCTTGTACAGACCGGAAAAATAAATGATGTTGGCGGGCAAACGCGGACGAACATTGATGACAGCTACCGGATGGGTATCGAACTGCAGGGAAAAGCAATGCTTTCCGAATGGCTTAATCTTTCGGGAAATGTTACGTTAAGCAGAAACAGGATCAATAATTTCACAGAATACATTGATGATTATGATGCCGGAGGCCAAAAAGCGGTATCTCATGGAGAAACAGATATTTCATTTTCTCCGGGAATTACAGGTTTTGCCGGAGTTAACATTTTGCCATTCAAAAATATGGAGCTAAACTTCTTTAGTAAGTATGTAGGCCGGCAGTACCTTGATAATACATCATCAAAATCGAGAAGTATCGATGATTATTTTGTTCAGGATGTAAGGGCTTCTTACAGTCTGAAAAAGTTGTTGGCGCGGGAGATTAACTTTACTGTGCAGGTGTATAATATATTCGATAGAAAGTATGAGTCGAATGGTTATACATTCAGTTATTTTTCAAATGGAGAGTTAATAACCGAAAATTATTATTTCCCAATGGCTGGTGTGAATTTTATGGTAGGGTTGAGTGTGAAGCTATAGTTTAGCTGCCCTCCTGCGAAGGAGGGCGGTGAGCGTAGCGAGCAGGTGGTTGTTCTTTGGTCTTCGCAGGTTATCAGTATGCGGTTACCAAAAAACAACCACCCCTGCCGTCTGCGACGTATTCCCCTCCTTCGCCCTCCTGTGCTGGCCACGGAGGGAGAGCAGGAGGGGAGCTATTACACAAATTTCTCCTGCCAGTTCAACATTCCTCCGGCGAGATTCTTAGTATTTTGAAAACCCATAGATTCAAGGATCATGCAGGCCTGACCACTACGGGCACCACTTCTGCAATAACAAATCACCTCTTCGTTTTTGAGGTCTTCCAGTTCCTCAACATCCATTGTTTTGATTTTGCCCAAAGGAATAAGTTTTCCGCCGATATTAAATTCGGCATTCTCAGCCGGTTCCCGGACGTCCACAAGATGCAGGTTTTCGCCGGCATCCATTCTTTTCTTTACTTCTTCCGCTGTAATGTTTTCCATAAAAAAGTTTATATGATTAATAATTTGCGCCAGTTGAATCTGCAGGGCGTTCAGGTTTCTTAACGCCAAGGAAAATATCAATCGACTGCCCCTGGCGGATGCGGATGACCCGGTTGTCCACTGTCATTTTATCCGGCCTTTGCAGGTAAACATATGAGTTGGCAGAATCAACGACATCACGATCAAAGATCGTAGCGCCGATCGCAAGGCCGTTACCTTCCAGCAGGGCCCTCGCCTGTTCATAAGTTAGCCCCACCAGGTCTGGTACAGCAAATTCGTCCTGGCCTAAACCTGATCCAAGCACAAGTGTAATTTTACTCCCCATAGAAATCTTGCTTCCCGGCTTGATCGAGGCGTCATTATACAATTGATCCAATACGGCATTTTTTGCAAAATCATGGCGGTACACTGTGTCTTCCAGTTGTAATCCATACTGCTTTAATGCTACTTCAGCACTCCTGAAAGTCATGCTCATAAAATTCGGCATTTCTATAACCGGCGGCACATTCCGGTTAATTGTTAAATAAACTGTGCGATTTACCTTAACCACAGCATCGGCGTCCGGAAACTGCCTTACCACTGAATTGGCCCGGGCTGTATCAACATAAACAGAATCCTGCAATTCAACATCGAAACCTCTTTCTTCAAGCAATTTTGTTGCTTCTGCCAGATCTTTTCCATTGACTGATGGAACCGTCAGGATCTTTCCATGTTGCGTAAGCACATCCAGATAATTCAAGAAGAGAAATAAAACCAGGAACACCAACACGAGGCTTACGAGGATATGCACCCATAATGGTTTACCGCTGATAAATTTAAACACAGGCTGAAAAGATTTATTTTTTGTCTGTTATTGAATCGTAAAACCCGGGTCGTAAAACCTGAACCCCAAAACTAATCAGGATTTGCGACTAAGCGCATCCTCAATAAGTGCACTGTAAAACTCTTTCAGTGTCCATCCCATCACTTTTACCTGCTGGGGCACAATACTGGCTTCGCTCTGGCCGGGAATTGTGTTTATTTCAAGCATATAGGGCTCACCCTTCTTTTCGTCGTAAATAAAATCGATGCGTACAACACCCCTGCAGTTGAAGACCTCGTAAACTTTCCGGGCAGTTTGCCTGATCTTATTGGCTATCTGATCATTGATTGCCGCCGGTGTTATTTCCTTGCTTTTACCTTCATACTTGGCCTCAAAATCAAAAAATTCCTTTTCAGTGATTACTTCGGTGATTGGCAGAACAATGATTTCCCTGGTCGTCTTAAATACACCAACCGTAAATTCCCTGCCACCAATAAACTCTTCTATCAGGATCTGGTCGTCTTCCCTGAATGCCTTTTCAATTGAAGCCGGCAATTCGCCTGCCACACTCACCTTGCTCATACCAATGCTGGAACCTCCATTATTGGGCTTAACAAAAAGTGGAAGAGTGAGCTGATCCAGGATAATGTCAGAGGCAATGGGTGTATGTTTGAACAGGTGCAGCGATCTAGCCACCCTGATACCGGCAAAAGCAGCTACAGCAACCGTGTATCTCTTATTCATGGTCAGCGCCGAGGTGGCTGCATCACAGGAAGTATATGGCAGTCCCATGAGGTCAAAATAGCCTTGCAATCTTCCGTCTTCTCCCGGAGTACCATGAATACCGATCAAAACGGCATTAAAATGTATCAGCTTTCCATCTGCCACAATCGAAAAATCTTCTTTATTGACAGCTGACTTTAATCCATCCGGAGTTTCGTACCACCATCCCTTCGGAGTAATGTCAATCTTATACACATGAAACTTATCCGTGTCAAGATTTTTTTCTATAGTTATCGCGCTTTTATAGGAGATCACCGATTCTGTCGAATAGCCACCGGTAACAAATGCAATACAAGGCGTCATGAGTTATTGAAATTAATTTGGTATTGAATACTATCAGAAAAATAGCCAAAGTAAATATTAAAAACTAAATCTTCAATTTTCATATTCAATTACCAAAATATTATCAATTACCAATAATAATAAAGGTGAAGGAACATTTTCCCTTCACCTTTTTACGACGGGAAATATCACCCGCCAACTTGAGTAGTCTCTCAACTACTTTCACTATTGTGAAACCTGAAGTTAGGATTATCTTTCAAATAATGACACTAAAACCAATGGTTTTTATGCACACAAGACTGGTCACTCAAATATGAAGCCGCTCTTTTTTCCCGAGTAACTCCTCGACGGTTTCAACATACATCTCGTCCGGAACACAACAATCAACCGGGCATACGGCTGCACATTGTGGCTCTTCATGAAAGCCCTGACATTCCGTGCATTTGTTTGGTACAATATAATAGATATCAACACTCACTGGCGAATTTCTCTGATTTGCATCCACTACAGATCCGTCCAGCAGGGTAAAATTTCCCTTAATCGTAGTTCCGTCCGCAATAGCCCACTCAACACCGCCTTCATAGATCGCGTTGTTCGGACATTCAGGCTCGCAGGCACCACAGTTTATACACTCATCTGTAATTTTTATCGCCATGCTTTAAATAGATTTTTAGAGTTGATTACAGTTACTTTGCAGCACAAATATAAGGCTTGATGGATTTACAACAACGACTAAATTTATTGGTTCAACTGGGGGAGTATATTTTACAATCTCCTCATCCATGGCAGGCAGCAAAGGAAAAAGCATTCCGGGAAAACGGGTGGTTCAATCCCGAATTTATAGAGATCGCTGTCCGGAATATAGCCACAGAATTTCTGGAAAAAAACAAGCTTGAATCTTTCGCCGGTACCTATAATATTCCCGGTCAGAAGGACACTGCCAAGAACGTTGGAATTGTAATGGCGGGCAATATCCCCCTGGTTGGTTTTCACGATTTCCTTTGCACATTTATATCAGGCCATAACCAGACAATTAAACTTTCATCGAGAGACTCGGTACTTGTGAGCCATCTGACAGACTGGATGTTTACAAAAGTTCCTGAATTGAAAGCCGGGATCAGGTTCGAAGTAATGCTTAAAGGCTGCGACGCCTATATTGCAACCGGTAGCAACAATTCGGCTAGGTATTTTGAATATTATTTTTCCCGCTTTCCACATATCATTCGAAAGAACCGCACCTCAGTTGCTATCCTGACTGGTAATGAAACCAATGAGCAACTTTCGGCGCTGGCCGATGATGTCTATTTGTATTTCGGCCTGGGCTGCCGCAATGTTACCAAAATCTATGTTCCGCAGGAATACGATTTTGTGCCTTTACTCGAAAGCTTTAGGAAATATAACTACCTTTTTGACCATCACAAGTATAAAAACAATTACGACTACCAGCTCGCCGTTCTTCTTATCAACAAACAATTCTATATGACCAACGGATCGGTCATCTTTCACCAGAATACCTCCCTGTATTCACCGATCAGCGTGCTGCACTACGAATATTATGACGATGCCGCCACCCTGGCTGCCACTCTCAGGACCAGTGAATCTGTCCAGTGCCTGGTTGGAACGGACCATATTCCTTTTGGTCAGGCACAAAAACCGGAACTGACAGATTTTGCAGACGGCATTGATACCCTGCAATTTTTGCTGTCCTTCTGAAATTTTGGCAAATCCCTGCCTGTTAAGATCCGGCCTTTTTTGTTAAGACTTTCCATTAAGTCGGGCCGGCACTATTTTCAAAAAGTTAAGACCCCGCAGGCAGCGATTCTCCGGAAAAGCTGGAGCCAGTTTCGAAAAATGAATATAATCCGCCCCGGGAAAGGTTTT
>Ga0193752_1001676_pt1 | contig 18019 bp, 20 predicted proteins | sample H1c1metaG_FD_144924 | JGI IMG/M metagenome (GOLD analysis project Ga0193752, IMG submission 144924) | Soil microbial communities from a riparian zone of the East river system, Colorado, United States - H1c1 | ecosystem: Environmental > Terrestrial > Soil > Riparian zone | place: USA: East River...
CCACCGGTGATGCCCATTTCGTCGACGCCGATCGGTGCGCGGAAATTCGCGCCCATGATTTCGATGGGATGGGTACCGATGGAAATCGAAATCGGGCATACGCGCCCAGCCTCAAACGCGCGTTGCGCATACAGTCGCATATTGTTGGGCGTGACGATGTCGATGCCGGTGAGATTTTTTTCTTTCACCATGAAGCGGTAGCAGCCGGAGTTCAAACCGTATTCCGGGTCGCGCGCCATCACCACGCCGGCGGTAATCATCGGCCCGCCGTCGTAGATCGAGGACATCGGCACCGGCAGCTTGAACAAATCGACCTCATCGCCTTTCATGATGGCCTGCTTGTGCGCCGGTGTTTCCACATAGCGCGGGGCAATCGGATGATCGATGCCGTGTCGCAGCCGCTGCTCGATTTCACCGTACTCCGTGCAGCCCATCGACATAATCGCGCGCTCGCGTGAACGGATGATGCCTGATACCACCGGCATGTCATAACCGATGACCTTGTGAAAAAACAGCGCCTTGTCGGATTGATCGACCAGCGTGGCGATATGACGGATATCGACCGGTTGCTGGATATCGATCATCTGGCCGGCAGCACGTAGACGGTCGAGAAACTCGCGGAAATTTTCAGATAATGGCGTCATAAAATTATCAATAAAAACAAATAGTTACGTTATTTCGCTTTCAGGGGCGGCGGCGCGGTGTAGTAGGTACCGCGCCCGCTGGCGACCAGTGCGCCTTCCTGATCGTAAACGTAGGCTTCCGCTGTTGCATACTGGCCCCCCATGCGCACTACTTTCGCTTTCGCGATCAAGTCGCCCGGCATGGCGGCCTTGTGATAATCGACGCGTATGTCGATGGTCGGCACGGGGTGGCCCAATTGCACGGCAATGGCGTAATCGGCGGCAACGTCGATGATCGCAGCGAGTATGCCGCCGTGGGTGTAACGCCGGTCGGGATTAACCACCCAGTCTTCACGCCACGTGGCTTTGAGTTCAAGGCCGCTGTCGTCCATTTTCAAAACCTTGAAGCCCAGCCAGCGGTTGAACGGCCCCACTGCAAGACGTTGTTCGAGACTTTCCATCGTGAAGTGGGCTTCAGTCATTCTTGATTTCCTCCGCCTGCGACGTTACAAGGCGGCGCAGTTGTTGTTGGTCGATTTTGTTGGTGCCGGCAAGCGGCAGTTGTTGCAGAAAAAACACGCGCCGCGGATGCTGATACGCCGGGCCGTGTGCCAGCGCAAACTGTTTGATGTTGTCCTCGGTGGCCTGCTTGCCCTTGCGCAGTACTACGAAGGCGTACGGCACTTGTCCCTTCATCTCATGTTCGAAAGGCATGACATGCGTCTGATGTACGGCGGGATGGCGTTCCAGCAGCGATTCGACTTCGATCGGAAAAATATTCTCGCCGCCGCACACGAACATGTCATCATTGCGTCCGACAAAATAATAAAAACCGTCGGCGTCGCGGCGGCAGATGTCGCCGGTGTAATACCAGCCGTCGCGAACGCGCTTGGCGGTTTCGTCCGGCATATTGTGATAGGCGAGCAGCACACCGGGGTTTTTCAGAACGAGTTCACCGGTGTCCGGGCACGGCCCGTTGACCAACTTCGCCTCGGTGCCGAGATACGGATAGCCGATTGAGCCTGACGGACGCGCTTTGCCGTCGGGATGCGGCCCCAGCGGCACCGGCCCGCCTTCGGTGACACCGTACACCACCAGCGCCTCGGCGTTGGGGAACGTGGTTTTCAGCTCGCGTAACAATTGTACGGAGGAGGGCGCCGAGCCCATCATGATGGTGCGCACCGAGGCCGTATCGATTTCCGACAGCAGGTCTTTGCGCGTGAGTACCATCGACATCATGGTCGGCACGCCGGAAATTACCGTAGCGCGGTAACGCCCAATCGCCTCGATGTAGCGTTGCGTATTGAATTGCGGCATCAACACCAGTTGCGCGCCGGCGGTGAGCCCCTGCTTGATGGCGTTGAGCGCGTTCTTGTGATACAGCGGCGCAGCGACCAGAATCACATCGTCCGGCGTAGTGCCGCGCGTGTGCGCAAGCATCAGGCGGCTCCAGTTTTGCCCATAGTGCGTGAGCAGCACGCCCTTGGGCCGACCGGTAGAACCAGAGGTGTAGGTCTGAATCGCCACTGAATCGGGCGCGGGCTCGAAGAGGACGAACGCCCCCGGATCTACGAACGCGTTGAACGCGTCGCCGAATTCCGTCGCCGGCATACCCGCAGGGCAGAGCTTGCGATAAGCCGCTTCAAGGAACACATGTTTCGCACCCGCATCGCGCAAGATGTAATGTGCCGACTCCGCTGCGAGTTTGATATTGACGGGCACCGGGACGATACCGGCGCGCATCGCGCCCAGCAGCGAACTCACAAACTCAACCCGATTAAGTGACAGTAAGCCGATGCGGTCGCCGGCCTGCAGCCCCGCCTGCACGAGTCCGCGTGCAACCGCATTGCACATCGCGTCCAGTTCGCCAAAAGATACCGCACGCGGCCGTGCCGCATCGCTGAGATCGAAGAACGCAGTGCGCATTGCGTTTGCGTGCGCAATGAACGGTGCGCCGAGATTACCCGGATAGCCGCGCGGCTCGGGGCACGGAATGGCTGCAGAGAATTCAGACATCAATTATAAAAATATAATAAAAACAAATACTTACGGTTTTATGATGACTTTGCCAAATACTTCGCGATTCTCAATCAAGCGCAAACCTTCTGCCGCGCGCTCCAGCGGCAGCACTTCATCAATCACCGGCTTCATGGCGCCTTGCTGAATCATGTCCATCAGCGCTTTGAGGTTTTCATCGTAGAAACTGTTGGAGCCGATGATCTGCAACTCAAAGCTCCACACGTAGCGCAAATCTTCTTTGGGGTCGTAGCCGGCAGTGGCGCCGCACACCAGAATTTTTCCGCCGCGTTTCACGCAGCGCAGCGTCGGCGCCCAAGTATCGCCGCCGGTAAAGTTGATCACCACATCCACGCCGCCGTCGTAGTTGCGGCGCTGCGGCTTGCCGAATTTCTCGACAGCCCACTTGGAGAAATCGGTCGTCTTATAATTAATCACATGATCCGCGCCGAGTTCCTGCAGGCGCTTGATCTTGTCGTCGCTGGAAGCGCAGGCGATCACCTCGGCCCCTAGTTGCTTTGCCAGCAGCACGCAGCCGGTGCCCACGCCGCCGCTCGCACCCAGTACCAGCACCTTGTCGCCCTTGTTGATCGTGTTGTGGGTGACGATCATGCGGTGCGCCGTGCCGTACGCCACCGGCAGGGACGCCGCTTCCTCAAACGTCACTTTGTCGGGCATGGCGATCAATTGATCCGCGGCAACCAGGCATTTCTCCGCCAGCCCGCCGTGCATCATCTCGCCCATCAAGCCCTTTTTCTTGTTCAGCGGGTTGACCAGTACGCGATCGCCTTTTTTCCAGCCGGCCACACCGGCGCCGACTTCGAGGATTTCACCGGCAAGATCAAGTCCGATGATCATCGGCATCGGCACTTTGATGCCGGGCATGCCGCGCACCGTGAACACGTCGTGATAGTTGAACGAGGTCGCGCCGACGCGAATCACGACGTGGTCTTCGACGGCAACGGGATCGGGAAAATCCGCCACGTATTGCAGTTTTTCAAGACCGCCGTGTTCGTGCAGTACCACTGCTTTCATGGTTTGCTCCGGAAAGTTTTTGTTATGGACGCGTTCGAACGACGCGCAAGAGGTCTACATTATCCGGCCTTTTGCAGGTCGACTCAATGCTTGTACCGCGTTTGCGCCGGGTGGGCCCGCGACTGTGCGATCATCGCGGCTCAGGGCATTCATTTGCGAAGGAAATCTCATGGGCCAGCAAGCGGTCGTCAAAGTGGACGACATCACAAAAATAGATTTTGCCTCGCGCCGGCCGGGCTGCGAGAAGGGCATCATGCATGAAGACGGCGCGGTGCAAACGGCGGTATTCCGCGTAGCGCCGGGTTCCGGCGTACCGCGCCACTTGCATTCGCGCGTGTATGATTTATTCGTCGGTGTGCAGGGCTTGCTGGAAATTCGTTACGAAGGCCAGCACGGACATGGTATTTTTGAGTTGAAGCCAGGTGCGTTTTGCGCCATGCCCCCGGGCGTGCGCCACGAGGTGTTTAATCCCAGTAAAACTGATGAGGCGTTTTTTCTGATCGTGCATGCGCCGCATGAGGGCTACGATTTTGTGCCGGTAGAGTTCAAACAGTTGCAGCCGATGTTGAATGATGCGCAGTACGGCGTGGCCGCCGCGTAGTTCGATGCCGGTGCATGCGCGCCGCACGCCGGCAGGTTGATGTGGAAAATTTTAGCATCGCCGATGCTATATTGTTTGCCTTCGCGGTCACGCTGGGATTTGCGGTGCGCGGCGGCGCAGGTTTCGGCGGCGGTATCGTCGCCGTGCCCTTGCTGGCTTTGATCGCGCCGCTGTCGACGGTAGTGCCGTTCACATCCGCGCTGAACACCATCGCGTCGGTGCTCTACGGCAGCAGCAATTGGCGCAAGGTTGAATGGCGCGAACTGGCGCGCATTGCGCCGTTTGCCGTGGTGGGCGCGGCCATAGGCATCGCTTTGCTGGCACATGTTGACTCACGCCCATTGAGCCGCGCGTTCGGTATTTTTGTCATGGCCTATGCCGCCTATATGCTTTATACGGCGGGAGAAATGCCGGCCATACCGCGGCGCTGGCTGACGCCGCTTGCGGCGGTGTTGAGTATTGCCGGCGGCGCAATCGGTTCGTTGTTCGGCGGTGCGGCGGGGCCGGTGTTCGTGATGTATCTCAACGCGCTGAAAATCGAAAAGGACCGCTTTCGTGCCACGCTGACCATGCTGATGATCGCGCTGGGGTTTACGCGAATTACCGGCTATGCCATGGTGGGCATGTATAACACGACGGTATTCACGCTGCTGGCAGCCGGCGTTCCGCTGATGCTGTTAGGCGGTTATCTGGGCAACCGCATTGTGCAGCGGCTTAATCAGCGCCGCTTCAATCTGGCCGTGGGCGGCATCATTTTCGTCAGCGGCATTCTGCTGCTGTTGAAATAATATGCTCGACGCGTTTTCCATGATGCAACTGGCGTGGGCTGCGGGCGTGGTGTTCGGCGCCTATGTGATGCGCGGCCTGTCGGGTTTCGGCGCGGGATTGGTGGCTACGCCCTTGCTCGCATTTGTGCTGCCGATGTCGACGGTGGTGCCGACCACTGCGCTGATCGTATTCGTGCTGTTCATATTTTTGACGCTGCGCGACCGTCAACAAGTGTTGTGGGACGAATTCAGGCGGCTGCTGCCGCCTACGCTCATCGGTGTGGTCTGCGGCCTTTATTTGTTTACGATGCTGGATAACCGCTTGCTGTTGAAATTGCTGGGCGGTTTTCTGGTGGCGTATGCGAGCTATGTGCTGATTGCGCAGTGGGTCGGCATGAAGCAACTGAAGCTATCGGAAAAATGGGCGTGGCCGCTGGGATTTCTGGGCGCCTTTATCGACAGCATGTTCGGCGGCGGCGGCGGCACGCTGGTGGTGATTTATCTGCACGGGCGCAGCGTGGGTAAAGCGGAATTTCGCGCGACGCTGGCGGTGCTGTGGTTCGTGGAAATGATCGCGCGTATCGGCGGCTACACGCTGGCGGGTTTTTACACGCCCGGCACGCTGGCGCTGGTGGCGGTGATGTTGCCGTTCATGTTGCTGGGAACGTGGCTCGGCGAAAAAATCAATACCCACATCAGCCACGAAACGTTTACCCGCATACTTGCCGTGATGCTGATGCTGAGCGGCGCCAGCTTGTTACTGAAGTAAGTGTTGCCAAAATAAGCGGTGATAAAGCAACGTTGCGGCGAGCGGCGCTATCTCAGGAAAATAACTGCAGGGAAAGTGGCTACTGCCAGCACCAGAACGATCCATTCCACATTGTTGCGTTTGAGCCATCCTGTGAAATGCAATATCAAAACGACGATCGCAACCACATAAAAAATATAAAACCCCATGACCCGCTGCCTCCCGATTTTGACTGCCGTATGATACCGCAACGCGCCAGCGGTGTTTTAGCGCCGTTAAATGCAAGACTATTCTTGTGCGGCTGCGCACTGAATTTTTCTATGACGATTGTCGCAATCGCAACGCATAGGCCGCGCTACGCCAGTGCACTGATGCGATGAAACGGTGATCGCGCGCAAACCGGCGGTGAAGCGATCACTTGCGCGCCGGCGGTTTTTGGCCGTGATCTGCAACGGTGAGTCGACGCCACTATTGAATTAACGTAAGTATTTGATTTTATTGTATTATTTTTTAATCCACTTTTGCGCCGGAAACGCGCACCACGTCGCCCCACTTCTTGATTTCCGCATCGAGGAAGCGCTCGAAATCCTGTATCGAACCGCCCATCGGTTCCACGCCGAAATCGATCAGGCGCTTGTTGAATGCAGGATCGGCGATCAATGTATTGATGTCGCGATTGAGTTTGGCGACAATCGCTTTGGGTGTGCCCTTCGGCGCAAGCACGCCGAACCACGCTGACGATTCCAGACCTTTCATGCCGGCTTCGGCGCTGGTGGGCACATCGGGCAGCGCGGTGGAACGTTTCGGCGACAGTACCGCGATGGCGCGCACACGGTCGGCTTTGACGAACTGCGCGATGCCGGTCATCAACTGAAACATCAGTTGCGTACGGCCCGCGAGCAGGTCTTGCGTGGCGACCGCGGGAGACACGTACGGTACATGCGTCATTTGCATGCCGCTCATGGATTTGTAAAGTTCGCCCGCCAGGTGCATCGAACTGCCGTTGCCGGTGGAGCCGAAATTCAGTTTGTTGGGATTGGCTTTGGCGTAGGCATTGAACTCCGCCAGCGTTTTCACCGGTATCGACGGATGCACCACCAGTATGTTCGGCACATTGCCGTAAAGTACAATATGTTCGAAATCATTCACCGGATGAAACGGCAGCTTTTTATAGAGATGTATGTTGGTGGCGAGTGCACCGGACGAGGCGACCACCAGCGTGTAGCCGTCGGCCTGCGATTTCGCCACCAAATCCATGCCGACATTAAAATTCGCGCCGGGACGATTATCGATGACGACGTTCTGGCTGTACATTTTGCCGAGCGCCTCGCCCAGTATGCGCGAGATCGGATCGATGGTACCGCCCGGCGGCGAGGGAATGACGAGGCGTATCGGCCGCGCAGGGTAGGTTTCGGCGGCGTGCGTGAGCGCGGTCGAAGCCGGGGCCGCGAACGCGAGCGCGTAAAACAGAATGCGCATCAACATATTGAATGTCCTTGTGCCTTGTCTTTGTAACTGACACCGTCAGTTTGCCTGCGCTATGCGGGCAGGTCAATGTAACGAGCGGTGTGCCGCTTGACGCTACGGTAGACACAAGCGACTATTGCCACTATTGCGTCCTGTATCACACAAAGGATCAAGCATGAACAAGCGCGAACGTTTTGAAGCGGCGGTCAAGGGTGGCGACGTCGATCATCCGCCGTGCGTGGTGTGGGTGCATTTTGTGACCGACGCGTTGCCGGGTGAAGTGGCCGCGCAGCGCCATGCGACCTTTCTGCGCACCTACGATTGGGACATAGCCAAGGTGATGCACGATTACCGTTACCCGCTGCCGCAGGGGCTGGAAACCCTCAACACCGCCGCGGACATGATGCGCTTTGAAAAACTGCCGCCGACGATTCCGAATTACACGCAGCAACTGGCGCTGATCCGCGCGCTGCGCAAAGAACTGGGGCCGGACGTGCCCATCGTCGATACCTTTTTCGATCCGTTTCAGCAAGTGGTGCGCACCGCGGGCATGAATAAATCGTCGCTGATCTATGCCCACAAGCGTGAGGCGCTGCACATGTTGAATGCCGTGACCGAAACGGTGTGCGGCTACATGCAGGAACTGAAAAAAGCCGGCTGCGACGGTGTGCTGTATTCGATCAACGGCGCCATCGCGCCGCCGGGCGAGCGTGGTGTGGACGATGAAACCTTCAACACGTTTCTGAAGCCGTTCGATGTGCGCGTGTGCGAGGCAATGCAGGGCATGACGCGCATACTCCACGTCCACGGCACGCACGTTAATATGAAGCGCGTGCTGGATTATCCGGTCGAAGTGTTCAGCGTGTCGGACCGCTTGACGGGCAATCCCTCACTCGCGCAGTTGCGCGAGATGACCGACAAATGCCTGATGGGCGGCATCAACGAAGCAAAAATTCAGGAACGCTCACTACCGGAAATTCGCGAAGAAATGTGGGATGCGTTCAAGCAGGCCGGCAAGAAAAAATTCATCATTGCGCCGGGCTGCACCAGCGCGCCGCAGACGCCGCAGCCTGTTTTACGCTGCGTACGGGCTACCAGTCGGGATATGAGATAAGTATTTGTTTTTAAACAATATTTTTTATTGACCCAGCGGCGTCAGTGCGCGTTACTCGGCCTTGGCACCCGACTCGCGGACGATTTTCGCCCAGCGCGCCGTCTCCGCCTTCTGAAACGCATCGAATTGCGCAGGCGTATTGGCAACCGGTTCACCGCCCAGATCGAGAATGCGGCTGCGCACATCGGGCAGGTTGACGATGCGCACAATTTCGCTGCTCCAGCGGTTGATAATGGTCTCCGGCGTTTTTGCCGGCAGCCACGCCGCGTACCAGGAGCCGGTGATCATTTCCTTGTAGCCGTGTTCCGCAAAGGTAGGCACGTCGGGCAATTGCGCCGCGCGTTTTTCGGCGGTGATGGCAATAGCGCGCAGACGCCTGGCTTTGATGAACTCCACCACGGCCGGCAGCGTGTTGAACATGAATGGCACTTGTCCGGAAATCACATCGGTGATCGCCTGCGATTGGCCTTTGTAGGGCACGTGAACCATTTTCGTAGCGGTTACCGACTTCAATAACTCGGAAGTGAGGTGGGTGGACGAACCTGCGCCTGCCGAGGCAAACGACAACTCGCCGGGACGCGCTTTCGCCAGCGCGATGAATTCTTTGGCTGTGTTCACCGGCAGCGTCGGCGTAACAACCAGCAACAGCGGTGAACTCATCACCACGCTCACCGGCGCGAAATCGCGCAGCGCGTCGTAAGGCATTTTTGGCAGTATGTTCGGCACGATCACATGCGCGGAAGAACTTAACAGCGCGGTGTAGCCGTCGGCCGCGGCTTTGGCCACCAAATCGGTGCCGATGGTGCCGCTGGCGCCGGCGCGATTTTCGACGATAATTTGCTGGCCCCACGACTCATTCATTTTTTGCGCGAGTATGCGCGCGGTGATATCCACCGGGCCGCCGGCGGTAAAGGGCGCAATGATGCGGATGGGTTTCACCGGAAAGGTTTGCGCCGCGGCGCCCGTCGTAAGCGTTAGCAGCCCTAGAATTCGCGATATCATGACAGTCTCCTTAGTCGCAGTATAAAGCGCGATGCAGCGCGGTCAAGAAAGAAAGGCAAGCACATGAAAGGTTATGGCGGCAAAACCGTTTACGGCGCACGGATCGGTATTTTGATGCTGGATACGAAGTGGCCGCGTCCGCCGGGGGATACCGGCAACGCGATGACGTGGCCGTTTCCGGTGCTCTACAAAGTGGTGCCCGGCGCCAGCGCGCGGGTGGTGATTCACGAACAAGGCAAAGGGCTGGGTCCGGCGTTCCTTAAAGCGGCAGAAGAATTGGTGAAAGACGGCGCCGATGGCATCACCACCACCGGCGGTTTTCTGGCGATATTCCAGAAGCAACTCGCGGCGCATGTGAATGTGCCGGTGGCCAGTTCATCGCTGATGCAGATTCCGCTGGTGCAGGCGACGCTGCCGCCGGGCAAGCGCGTCGGCGTATTGAGCGTGCAGGGCAATCGCATCACGCCGGAGCATTGGGACGCCGTGGGCGCCGCGCACGACACGCCGGTGATGGGCACCGAAGGCGGCAAGGAATTCACGCGCGTGATGCTCGGCGACACCATCGACATGGATTACGAGCAGGCCGAGATTGATATCCTTGAAGCGGGCGAGACGCTGTTAAAGAACAATCCCGATGTCGGTGCGATTGTTTGTGAGAACCACAACATGGCGCCGTACGCGGCTGCGCTGAATGCTCGACTCGGCGTTCCCATTTTCACGGTGTACACCTTTGTGTGCTGGTTTCAGGCGGGCTTGCAGCCGCGCTATTTTGGAAGGCCGGGAGTGCCATCTGAAGGCGTGTGGCGAGAGCGTTCGTAAAAATGTAATAAAAACAAATACTTACAATATATTCATGGATGATACGGCAACCAATATGACGCGCGCGTTAGTCGTAATTTCGTTGATGGCAGCGAGTGCACTCACGCACGCCGCCGAGCCATGGCCCTCGCGTCCCGTGCGCTTCATACTTTCGTTCGGCGCGCCGGGCGGCTCGCCGGATATCATCGCGCGGCGGGTGGGACCCAAGCTCACCGAACTGTGGGGCAAGCAAGTGGTGGTCGATCCGCGCGCCGGTGCGGGCGGCGTGCTTGGCACCGACATTGCCGCGAAAGCGCCGCCCGACGGCTATACGATGGTGCTGGTGAGTCCGGCGCACGCGATCAATCCATCGCTGCGCAAACTGCCGTACGATTCCGTCAAGGATTTCGAGCCGGTGACCAAACTCGCGGAGCTGCCCAACATACTGACGATATACCCGCCGGTCGGCGCGCGCAACGCGCAGGAACTGGCAGCGCTGGCGAAAGCGAAACCGGGCGCGTATACCTTCGGCTCGGCGGGTGTGGGTTCGTCGCAGCATCTCGCGGGCGAACTGTTTCGCAAAATGGCGGGTATCAATATTCTGCACGTGCCTTACAAGGGCGGCGCCGCGGTGGTCATCGACCTGGTTGCCGGGCGTGTGCACATGACTTTCGGCTCGAACACAGCGATTCCGCATATACGCGCCGGACGGCTGAAAGCTATCGCAGTGACCACGTTGAAGCGTTCACCGGCAATGCCGGATATTCCCAGCATGCATGAATCAGGGTTTCCCGGTTTCGAAGCGGCGGCGTGGTACGGTTTGCTGGTGCCTGCACGCACGCCGGCAGCCATCGTCAACAAGCTGCACCATGATTTTTCTGCGGTACTGCAATTGCCGGAGTTACGCGAAGCGTTTTTGCCGGATACCATCGATGCGGCGCCGTCTGCGTCGCCCAAGGCATTTGCGGCGTTTCTCGCGGCTGAAACCGTCAAGTGGGGTGCGCTGGTGCGGGAGACGGGGGCGAAGGCAGAATAAAGCCTTGATGATTTAGGCAGTGGTGCTGTGTAATTTATTATCAACGACGATCATTTTTTTCTGGTAGAAGCAGCGGTTAGACCTTTACACCAAATTTTTCACTTACCTTAGTGGAGACGGACTTAAGATAGCTCGTCATGCTTTCCGCAATTAACTCTACGTCTTCGGGCATAAATTGAATTGTATCGCCTGCTATCAATAGCGGTTTTACGCGGCGTGGCGAGGCGCTGGCGACTTGACGAACGGCTTGATCACCAATGATTCCTCCGGCATGAACGATAACGTGACGGCATGCTTGTCCGAGAATAATGTCGTTCACTACGTGGTCCCGGATTATCTCGATTTCGAGATAGTTCTTGAATGCTCGGGCAATGCTTTGCATGTCTTGAAAGCTAATGTCCTTAGACTGAATAAGGAAATCAGGAGCAACCTCCCGAACCGCAAAATCGACGTCCTTTAGATCGCGTAACGTCAGCCGGAATTCTTCGCGCAGCACAGGTGATTCGGGTTGGGCATCAAGAGCTAGGTGAATTCCTCGACGAAGTAAGTCATGTACAGAAGATGCAAAATATGAAACTATTAGTACTAATGCTTGATTGAATATCGTCTGATAATGTGTCCTCATTGAATCATTTTTTCTGATGTTTTCTAAGAAATCCAATGTTCTTTGAGCCGTTAAATGAGGATTATCAAGATTATGGTGATTAACCAAGTTATCACGTAGTTTCTTGACGCTTTCAATCGCGGTGTCTAGGACAACGCGATCGAATCCCATAAGCTTTCGTACCGATAAAATATGGTTTTGGAAGTTTTCGACGATGCGAGTCACTGCCGTATTATGCGAAAGTAGAATTTGAACCTAAACGTCACTTGTTTTACCAAGTCACGCCACATTTTTCTTGTTTTCCAATGCGCGCTTCGCCCAATAGGCCGGTGATTCCCGCAGCTTCGCTAGCGCCTCAGCGGTTTCCGTCCCCGGCGCCATCGACGCCGCAGTACCCGCCATCACCTGATGATGGTCAATGTTGAGCAGGCGAATAAAACTCTGCTGGCCATGGGTTAAGCCGATGGCGCAGCCGAGTTCGACGATTTCCGGTTCGGTGAAATGCTTGCGCAGGCGTTCCCAGAAGGCGTCATCGGTGTCGAGCCGCCACACAATCGCTTCTGCCAAAGTGAGCGCGGCTTTCTGCCGTTCGTTATATTGCGTGGATTTTTCGAATTCGACCAGGTCATCGTAGTGCGTTTCTTTCAGGCCTTCGTTGGCGCCTTTGATCGAACGCTGGTTGCCGCAGAACTCGCAGATCACCGAGCGCGAAACGTAAACACGGCACAGTTCCTTGATCGCGTGATCGAGCACGCCGTTCCTGAAAATGTCGTTCCAGGAGTTGGCGAAAAACCAGAAACAGCCCGGCACATGGGCACGTACCGCCGTACTTTCAGGGCGCGGCGTGCCTTCGCGTGCGCAGCGTTCCATTTCGACGCGCATTTCGGGCGTCATTTTTTCGAGGGGCACGTAGCTGATGCGTTGTTTGGCCATGGTGAATTCCTGTGGTCGTGGAAACTATATTATGAACGTTAGCAAAGTTTTCGGTAGTCCCGCGACCGGTGCATCAGGCGACAGCAGGCCGGGCGATAGCCGCGCGCAGCACCAGCGCGAGCGGCAACGTGAGCAACACAATGACGCCGGCGATGGCAATGGTTTTTTCAATGCCGATGACGTCGCCCAGGAGGCCGTAGCCGAGGGGCGCGATGATGCCGCACACCGCGCCTACGGTGTAGACCACGGCGAAGGCGCGTGGCAGCTTGTCGGATTCAACCAGATCGCCGATGGTGCCGTAGATCACCGATGACGTGCCTTGCAGCGCTACGCCCACCAGCGGCAGCAGAAAAAATGTCGCCATGCCCGGCAACGCGAGCGTAGCGAGGATGCCTGCGCCGGTCGCAACTTCGGTGATGACGATAGTGCGGATGACGCCGAATTTGTCGGCGAGCACGCCGCAAAAATATTTGCCCGCCATGCCGCCGATCAACACCAGCGGCACCGCCAGCGCCGCCCAGCCTTCCGGCACGCCTTTGGCGATCAGCAAAAACGCGATGAACGTAAGAAAGCCGGTGCGCGTTGTGCTATCTACGATGTCCACCATGCACAGCGCCGCGAATGCGGGTTTGTTGCGGATGCCCCAGCCCTGAACTTTCGGTTTCGCTGCGGACGGTGCATGCGCCTGCGTGTTGGAGATACACATGAAGACGACGACGGCGGTGACAATGCCCGCCACACCAAAGCCGACCACCGGCGCCTGCCACGAAATGCCCGCGAGCACGCACAGGCTGACGATGCCGCCGAACACGAATTTGCCGACATCACCGGCGAAGTTGTAAGTGCCGAGTGCCGTACGGCGGCCCTCGCCCGGATACGCGTGCGAGATGATGGTGGACGACAACGGATGCTGTACCGCCGAACCCATGCCGGCGAAGAACAGCGTGACGATGATCATCCAGAAGCCGCTGGAAAATCCCAAAGCGATAAACGCCAGGCCCGACAGCAGGGTGCCCAGCGCCAGCAGATTGCGTTCGCCGAAACGCTCGGCAATGAAGCCTGCAGGGAGTTGAAAAGCGGCCATCGCCACGCGATGCGCGGTGCGGATCATGCCCACCTGCGCTAGATTTAATCCGAAGGTCTGCGCCAGCAGCGGCAGCAGCACGTAACTCACGTCGGAAAGGCCGTCATGCACGATATGCGTGCCGCAGCAGGTCTGTAAAGTGCGCTTGGATGCGGAGGCAGGCATGAATCGCGTTATATCACGAGCGCGGGGCAGTGTAGAATCGCGATTTATTTTCTGACGGACTGTGATATGCAGTGGATTGTCGGCGGGTTATTGCTTGCGGTGGTGGCGGCGGTGGTATCGGGACGCGTGCCTGTTGTATGGGTGGTCTATTGCTTCGCGGCACTGTTTATTTCGATGGGATTGGCGCTGTTTTATGCGTTTGTCCGTAACAGGCACTATGGACTGCTGTTACTGGGCATGACCTACACGTCTTCGGCGATATTGGCGATTGTGACGGCCGAGTGGTGGCCGCTGGTGGCGGGATTCGCCATCGCGTGGGTGCTGCGTGCGATGGGTATAGAGCCGACGCCGGAAGAACTGCCGGGCGCAGAGGCTTCAGCGCCCGACGGCGACAAGAAAACGTAAACGGCTGCTGAAGCAGCGCACAGCCACACCACATCCCTGCGCGATTTTACCAACGCGCGGCAATTACACCATCGCGGCGCGTATGCGATGCTTGAAAGTGTGAATGGAGCGCCGGATCACTTTGAGCTTGGCGTGATCGTGTGCGGCCAGCGCCTCGATGCGTTCTTTCTGCAGCGCCTTGATCTTAGCCTTGAACGCCGCCTTGTCGATGCCGCGCGCTTCGTGATGCGCGTGCATCGGGATTTTGAGCGCGGCGCACAGCGAGGTGATCAGGTGATCCTTGTTGAGTTGCGTGTAGCCTTTGAGCGATTCGTGTTCGGCTTCGTTTGCCTTGGCGATATCGCGCAACTGCATAACAGTCTTGTGTTTCAGTTCATCGAAAGTGTGGCTCATGTCGCTGATTCTCCTTTGCAAAAATCATTGTAGCGCGGCATTACACGCGTTTTGCGCGGTTTTAAGTGTCATGCTGTAAGTATTTGTTTTTAAACAATAATTTATGATGAGATCGGAGCGGCCAGATGCGTGGCGACCGCGCGCACCAAATCTTCAAAGTCACTCAGGCCGTTAAAGCGCGGCATCGCAGCCACGTGCGGTGTGAGGATCACGTTTTCAAAACTCAAGAGTTCATCATCGGCGCGGCCCGGTTCTTCATAGAGCGGATCGAGCGCAAAGCCGCCAAGCTGTCCGGAGCGCAGCGCATCGAGCAGCGCGTCGCGATTCACCACCTGCGCGCGCGACACGTTGATCAGTTTCGCGCCGCGTTTGATGCGCGCAAACGCGGCGCGGTCGAGGTAGTCGCGCGTGCCCGCGTTGGCCGGCAGCTGGATACACAGCCAATCGCTTGCTGCGAGCAGCGCATCGCGCTCACGGTAGCTCACCTGCCATTCGTGCTGTTCGGCTGCACTCATCGGCGTGCGCTGCGTGCACAACACACGCATGCCGAACGCATGGGCGCGCAACGCGATCTCGCGACCGATTTCACCGAAGCCGATAATACCCAGCGTGGTGCCGTACAGAATACTCAGTCCCGGCACACGCGGCCAGCCGGAGTTGGGGGTGTAGCCGCTGTCGAATATTTTAGGCTGGTAACCCTCGGCCCGCAGTTGTTCAATACTGATTCGACCGTGCAGACGATGCAGTTTTTTCGATAGCGCCAGCATCAGCATCAGCGCGTGCTCGGCGCACGAGATGTTGGCGCGACGGCGCAGCGTCAGCACTTTGATATCCCGCGCTTCGCACGCAGCCACATCGATGCCGCGCAGCACGGTGCCGTATTTTTGGATGACTTTGAGTTTGGGTGCCTTGTTTATTTCAGCCATGCCGATTGCTAACGATTCGGTGACGATCACCTCGGCATGCGGCAATTGCGCAATGAGTTCGGCTTGATTGCTGACCAGCCGCACATCGGCGGGATATAGCGGCCCGGCGGTGGCGCGTAACTGTGCGAGCCATCCCGCAAAATCCGGCAGATCATGGGCAAAAAAATCAGCGAGTGCTGCGAGACGCGCCGGCTCGGTGTGCGGATCAAAAAACGCTTTGAGCATGCGCGGGAACGGATCGTCTTCGACGACGATGATGGGGCGGATGAACATTCGTGTTTAAAAAATCGGTTTATGATGATTTAAAAATTATATCAATTAAAACAAATAGTTATAACATCGTCGGATGGGCAAGGCCCGGTATTCTTGGTAGCCGCACATAACGAACGAGAGGCGCCGGCGAATGTAGTCGGCTGCAATAGTCCACAACATTTGCGTCAGCCATTGTTTGCGTGGGCACAAAATGCGGGCCCACCCTACGTTCTGCCGGTCAAGACGGCACATCGTCGAAATTATTTTTGCGCCTGGGCAGGCGCACGCGCTTAAGCCACACCTTGAGCCTTTTACTATCTTCGAACGCGTGCAAGTCTTTCTTTAAATCGTGCAGGTCCATTTTAACGCTCGCTACTGCAATGGCCAGATGTTGCATGATGGTATTAGGGTCCGGCTCCTCATACGGGTCGAACTGGTATTGCGCGACGAAGCCGCTTTCCACGCGCAGAATTTCATGTTTCAGTTCGGTGAGTTGTTCGCGCAGAATTTTGTTGTAGTGCTTTAAGCGCTCTTCGCTGACATTGTTGATGTGGTGCTGATCGATTTGCTCGAGTTCGAGTTGCAGTTCCAGCAGTTGCAGCAGGTTGTTTTTGTCATAAGCCTGGTTGACTTTCTGCATCAGCGCGGTTTTGCGTTCGCACTCCTGCGGGTCGGTTTCCCGGTCGGGGTGTAGGGCGCTGGCGAGTTTGCGGTAGATATCGCGGATGGACTGGCGCAACTGCTGTTCGTCGGCTTGTTCGCGCGCTTCCATGGCGAGTTGCTTGGGGGATTTTTTGCGTTCAGCGCGGCTTTCCTGCCGGGCCTGGCGGGCGGCATCTTCTTCTGCCCGCTTTTTGCGTATGTGGGCCTCGGCCTGTTCGGTAAATCGATCGGGAGAACTCATGTCGAAGTCGTCGCCCAGATCAATACCCAATGCATCTTCCAGAGCGGTTTTCAGACGAACCTGTTCCTCCGCCTGCACTTCGTCGTAGTCCAGGCCGCTGTGTTTGTTGTAGAGGGCCTTTAACGCGGAATCGTCGTATACCGCCAGCAATGCTTCCGCCCGCCGGGCGATGACGGTGGCGATTTTGCGACGTTCGATGTTGGTGAGGCCATTTTGATCATGCACCTGGTCCAGCGCATGCACCGTTTTGATCTCGAGTTGCTGCGCACTCTCGATCAGAGGTTGCAGTTCGCTGGCATGCTTTTGCTGATAGCGGGGAATGGCGATTTCCCACGCGGCGAGCCGGCTACGCCCTTGTTCAATTTGCCGGATCAGCGTATTGAAGGTTTTTTGCCCCTTGGAGAGCTGGGATTTTATGGTGCCGCTGGCGATACTGAGTGATTTACCGCGGGGTGTGAGCATAGGTTGAATCTGCGCGGTGTTGGTCGAAGGTAGTCGTGCTGGCGTTTGCGTCGCCGGTCAGGAGCCTTCCGCATCAATGCGCAGCGCGCGTCCCACCCGCGTGTGCATGTTGTAAGCGCCGATCAGCACGGTGAGCTCCACGATTTGCGCATTGTTATAATAGCGCCGCAGCTTGTCGAATACGTCGTCGGGCACGTCGATATCGGTGGTCATGGCGTCGGCGTAGGCGAGCAATGCGCGATGCGCAGGTTGGAACAGGCTGGAATGTTCACTGCCGCCGAGCGCGGCGATTTGCTGCGGCGTGATGCCGGCTTCGGGTGCGTATTTGGTGGCGTGTATCTGAAACTGGTAGTCGGCGCCGTTCAATTGCGACACGCGCATGATCGCCAGTTCGCGCGCCTGATCATTGAGCGCGGTGTTGAAGCGGATCGCCGAGTTGAAGGCTTGCCACGCCTCGGCAATTGACGGACTGTTTAACAGCACGCGATACAGATTGAGCAGCTTGCCGCCACGCGCACCTTTGAGCTTGGCGATCAATGCCGCCAGTGCGGTGTCGCCTTCAGTATCGTCGATGAGGGGAACGCGCGCCATGAGTGTTATTTGTAACTATTTCATTTTAAATTGATTTTTATTGATCGAATTTGACGCCAGCGGCTTTCGCTACGCCGGCCCACATATCGATGT
>Ga0193752_1001677_pt1 | contig 18012 bp, 14 predicted proteins | sample H1c1metaG_FD_144924 | JGI IMG/M metagenome (GOLD analysis project Ga0193752, IMG submission 144924) | Soil microbial communities from a riparian zone of the East river system, Colorado, United States - H1c1 | ecosystem: Environmental > Terrestrial > Soil > Riparian zone | place: USA: East River...
ATTACTCCGGGGAATATCATTGCATATCTCCAGCTATCTGCCTGACTTACCCAACCGGCTCCCACCAGCCCGGCGGCGATCAACGGCATGAGGATCTGTGTAGCGCCACCACCGGTGTTTCCGAATCCTCCTGCGGTTGCGTTTGCCGTGCCTTTTATATTCGGTGCAAACATTACCGATGTGTGAAACTGCGTCAACACAAAAGAAGCGCCTACTACGCCTATTCCGAGCCTGAACAGCAAAAAGGTGATGTAACTGTCTGCCAAGCCGATGAAGATCACCGGGAACGCACAGATTACCAACAGCCATGTGTATACTTTACGCGGTCCATATTTATCCGTCAGCCTTCCGATGATCAACCTGGCAACAATAGTGGCGCTAACGGCAGCGATAGCCACATTTCCTTTTTGAGCTTGGGTTAAGTGAAGTTGCTCGCTCACCAGTGGCATTAGCGGTGCTATGCCAAACCAGGCAAAAAAGCAGAAAAAGAAAGTAAGCCACGTGACATGAAAGGTTCTCATCTGAACTCCTCTGCCGGAAAAAATACTCAACTTGGTGAGCGGCTGGTTGCTTGGCGCGAACATAGACATTTGGTTTAAACGATTGGGACGCTATGGTTTTATTCAATTAAAATGTATAATTCCGACAATCCCCGATTGCCGGTAAATGCAGAAAGTAGTGAAAGCATCGAAGCCTGAAGGATGTTGAGAGACATTAGTGCCCTGCCAGCGTTTAGTTGGTCTATACTGCCTGAAAAACCACGCGGACGAGCATCAGCGATTACCACTACTTTCATTGCGAATTGGTGTCGTTAAAATAGTGGCAAGCAGTCGTATGTTAAATAGATATATATAATATATGGAGTCAGATCAAGGGATCGCTAGATATATAATATATGATTTATGTAATAAAATTACTCTTTTTTGGATAAAAATGGTCACATTCTCCAAGAATAATTAATATATAAATTAATATAATATTTTGTTGAATAAAAATTTGTGAGAGGGATTGCAGTCTGTTTGTCCTATCCAGATGACTAAAAAGTGGATATGAGACAAGTTGTTTTCAGGCCAATATGAAATAATAAAGAAGACAGCCCAATAATTGGATCAAAAGAGATCCCTCATAAATTACTCAATTCGTTACTCGGACTTCTTTCTAAAGAACATGTTTCCAAATATCTCTGAGTGTAATACGTAGTAATATCTATTGTAACTGCGATATAGAGTTGGAGGATGCCTTAATATGTGATGGTAATTTTCCTGCGCATGCCACAAAACGGGAGGTCCCTCGACCAGATCCAGCTTGCCTTTATAAACCTTTTCAAGATTGGTATTCGTTCGGACAAAGAGATAAATACTGTCAGTAGGGGTAATGGTAAATCTGTAATGGTCATATTGCCAATTTGCGTTTGCTCCAGGGTAAAAACCTTTATCAATATAATAATCACCAATTATTTGATCTTTTGTTAATCGCTGTGGCTTGTGAAATGTCGCGAAAACGGAAACGAACAGAAATAGCAAAATCATTAAGCCCCAAAGACTCCCTAAAATGATCAGTACCACCCTTTGTTTAGTCAGGAAGAAAGCTATCAGTAGCCCAATCGTCGCGAGAATTAAGAGTGGAGATCCTATTAGGTTAAACCCAAATCCCATACTAAGGAGCATTGATCACTATCAACGAATGTAACAGAGATTTTGATATAATCTTGTAGACTTAATTCCTGATTAGATACTAGCAAGAGGTCTTCTCACCCATTCGGGCGATCCTACAAAACTTTCACCCATTCGGATCAGGGACTTCACCCGTCTCGCCATTGAGTCTGCCCTTTTACCGGGGGTAGTCTATTCCCAGCGCTTCCGCAATCGGTGCGGGTCAATATTTTTATAGGTTGGATGTGAATTCCTCTGCTGGAACTTTCAGCGAAACAAAACCATTGCTGAGAAAATAAGCGCAAAAATCGATTCCGGAAGTTCAGTGGTGTTTGTCGGGACAGGAACTACTATATGCCCTCTCCGTATCCGGAGTGCGGTAGTGCCGTTCCGGTATGCCTGCAAGAGTGGACGATCGAATCCGCGGCCCCAGTCCATAGAATTCCTGAAAGCTCATGATGAGTGGTCTCCATTTATTTGGATCAACGTGATCCGCACTGCCATCTTTAAGAATATCACTGTCAAGATGGACCTTCAGGATCCTGAGCTCCAGGGCCAGGCTGCGTATATTCTGAATGCCAGTCTCCGCGGCAAGGGGATGGACATTGACAAAAGTGGCTTCCAACTGGACGGGACATTCCCTGACCAACGGAGAACTCACGAGGTCCGCGTCATCAGGTGTCAGTCCTGCGAGTTCGAATTTATCGCGCTCATACCGGTATCCCTTCGAAAGTTTCCCTGGCGGCACCGGGCTAGTGCCAGTGGTCAATGCAAGGCGATCGACCGCCACTACCTGATCGACTGAGGGAAGATTCAGCACGCATTCCCGGGTCCTCAATAGGTTCTCCGTAGTTTTGGAATTTGCGGCGATGCCAATCATGCAGCGGTAGCCCAACCAGAAAGCGGAGGAAATAGGAGCGAGGTTAAAGGTACCGTCCTCGTTTACGGTACTAATCAGTACGACCGGCGTGCCGAAATATAGAATCGAAGGATTGGCGATCTGGTGCATAACGCAAGATTTTGTTATGCAAATCTGACATAAGGAAAGATGTATAAAAACCCGTTTCTTGCTTACATGACTATTTCCTCGGACCGAATTGTCAACAAGCCCGATATGACGAGTACGTATTCGCCCCAGCATACCAGAAAACCCAATGTTATGCGTCGTACTACTATTGTCACGAAGATCTATCGTTTTAGCTATGCACGAATTTTTTTGTCGACTCATAGAAATGAGCTACTGCTCCGCAATCAAATGTTTTTGTTTTTAAGAGCTTTAGATCAATTCTATCCTTAACGTTTTTAAATAACGGTAAACCGTTTCCTAAAACAATTGGCTGAACGGCAAGCTGGTATTCATCAATTAAGTGAAGTTGCGTTAAGGCTACTATTAAACTTGTGCTCCCAGCAAATATGTCTTTATCAGCTTGTTGCTTGAGTTCTAAGATTTTTCTTTAATGGGCTCCTTTTTCAACTTTGTATTTTTCCAATCAACATTTTTCAGTGTGCGGGAAAAAACAATTTTTGGGATATTGTCAATTAGTACTGCAAAATCATCCATTGGTTTATTGCCAATAGGACTCTTGACGAGAGATGGCCAATAACCTTCCATAAGTTGATATGTTATCCTTCCGTATAGAAGGGTTCCTGCATTACGTAACAGGTCATTGTAATGTTCATATATTTAGTCATCTGCAATCATTGCAGTGTGGTCACAGCACCCATCGAGTGTCATATTGATTGCTGCAATGAGTTTTCTCATAATTTATTTCTAATTGTGATTATTTTTCTTGTCTGTTCGCTGCTTGCAGAATTGTCAGGTAAGCATTGCTCCCAGGCATGAAGCATAACTTTAGTATTTGTGCTAATACACATATCAAACCTGCTCAAATCCAACTATCGGTACCTGTATTAGTGCGAATAGTCTAAATTAGCGCTGTCCCAAAGATGATAAGGTTACGATGACTATCAAAATTTATTTCAATCAACTGTCAGCAATATTACTTGCCGTTTTGCTTTCGGTTTTTGTTTCTTGTAAGCAGGAAGCGGTTGTTGAATTAACGGATGGTATAACCCAGGTAAAAGTTAAGGACTCTTTTTGGGGACCAAAGTTCGACCAATGGCGGACCACAACAGTAAATGACATATTCAATAAGTTTGAAGGGAATTATAATCCACAAGGAAGTTCAATTCTAAAAAGGGACTTTGAACAATTAGGAGCCACCCGAAATGCATTTAAAAATTTCGATCTTGTCGCTGAAGGCAAAAGAGGAATTGGCACCCACAATGGGCCGCCCTGGTATGATGGTCTTGTTTATGAAACAATCCGGGGAGCTGCCGATTTTCTTGCCAGGTATCCGGATGATAGCCTGGAGAGAAGGATCGATAAATATATAGATAGAATTGCAGCCGCACAGGCAAGTGATCCTGATGGATACATTAATACCTATACAGAGTTGATGGAACCTGATCATCGTTGGGGATTTAACGGAGGTTTTCAACGCTGGCAGCATGACGTCTATAATGCCGGTATGTTATTAGAAGCGGGTGTACACTATTACAAGGCGACAGGGAAAACAAAGCTGCTTACGGTTGCGGTTAAGTTCGCCAATTACATGTATGACTATATGGGGTCCGCTCCCAAGAAAAATGTGGTTCCAGCACACTCGGGTCCGGAGGAGGCAGCAATGAAATTGTATTGGCTGTTTAAACAGGAGCCAGGATTAAAAGATAAAATAGGTGTTCCCGTTGATGAGAATCACTATTATGAGTTAGCAAAGTTTTGGATCGAAAACAGAGGACGTCACGTTGGCTTACCGCTGTGGGCTTCATGGGGTAATGATTCGGCTGAAAATTGGATTAAGGCAAACAAATATGATGATCCCAAATATGGCGAACACCGGCGTCCGACCTGGGGCGACTATGCACAAGATTCAATTCCCATATTCGCACAAAAAACTATTGAAGGTCATGCTGTGCGTGCTACTCTCCTGGCAACCGGGCTTACGACGGCTGCAATTGAAAACGGGGATCCTAAGTATATTCAAACCGCCAGTACGTTGTGGAATAATATGGTAGGAAACAGGATGTTTATTACCGGGGGCGTTGGCGCAATCGCTCACGATGAAAAGTTCGGGTCAAATTTTTACTTACCCAATGACGCTTATTTGGAGACTTGTGCAGGTGTTGGTGCGGGATTTTTTAGTCAGCGCATGAACCAGCTTATGCATGAAGGAAAGTATATGGACGAATTCGAACGGGTTTTGTATAACAATATTCTTACCGGTATCTCTGCGGATGGCGACCACTATACCTATCAAAACCCGCTTACTTCCGAGCATCATAACCGGTGGGAATGGCACGATTGTCCCTGTTGTCCGCCAATGTTTTTAAAAATGGTTTCGGCTGTGCCGGACTTTATTTATCTCTATGATTCCACTGGACTCTACGTCAATCTTTTTGTCGGAAATGACGCAACCATAAACCATGATGACCAAAAAATTTCACTGCAAATGGTTACGCGGTATCCATGGGAGGAAAATGTAAGCCTAAAAGTTTCTCCCGAAACCGAAGCCAAACTGGCAGTTAAGGTGCGAATTCCCAATTGGGCACTGGGAAAGGAAAGCCCTCTGGGATTGTATCGATCCAACCTGAGGTCGCGCGTGACGCTGAAAGTGAATGGCGAATCGATAAAAGTTTCGCCAGTCAATGGCTATGTGACTATCGATAGGACCTGGAAAAAAGGCGATGAGATCCAGCTTGAACTCCCAATCACACCAAGGTTTGTCGATGCGAATGAAGAAGTTAAAGTATTGAACGACCAGGTGGCTATTGCGTCCGGCCCTATTGTGTACGGGTTGGAGGGTAATAAAAATCCCGATCTGGAACAGTTAAAGATCGACACTGCCGCCCGAATGGAAATAAAATACGACCCTGAATTGTTAGGTGGGATAAATGTAATAACCGGGCATGGGGTAAATGATAAATCCGGAAAAGTTAATTTCAACGCTATTCCATATTTCGCAATCGGAAATATGAAACCCGCAGACAATTATAAGGTTTGGGTCAATTCTAAACCCACGCGCCGTCTGCAGAATGTGTTCAGGCCTTAGGGACTCAGAGTTATTAAAAATACATCGGTTGCCGGGCTTTTTACAATGTCCCCTTAACTGTTTAATGAATCGCTTAAGCGATTTGGTCGGTTCAAAACTACTCTTTAAGCGAAAAGCAAATGAAGTTTTAAGTAGCATTCAGAAACTTAGCTCGGAATGCAACGTAAGCCTCCGGCCAACAGCATCTTGATTTGTATAGTTGTTTACTGATAGAGTTGCTTTTTTCACCAAAACTTCATATTGTGGAACAGGCACTTAAAACTTCATCTCGTCGCAAGCGCAGTAAAGACCTACAACAAAATGTATAAGAAATGGCGCTGATAAGGAGGGATTTGTTTTTATTTTTGCTCAGTGCCACTTCTTATACATAAACGTTACCATACATTAAAACAAAATAACGTGAACAGAGAATTAATATCTAAATCTTCAATAAACATAAATGCTTCTTCCCCAAAAATATGGGAAGCACTGATTAGACCTGAAATAGCTAAAGAATATTTCTTCGGAACAGAAATCGTGACAGATTGGAAAGAAGGAAGTCCAATAACATTCAAAGGTGAATTTAACGGAAATAAGTATGAAGAAAAAGGAGTGCTTTTAAATGTTGAACCAAATACTCAACTTCAATATTCTCATTGGAGCCATTTCGATGGACTACCAAACGAACCAAAGAATTATCGGACTTGGACTTTTGACATAACTGAAAAGAATGGAACAACTTTTTTAACCATTATTGAGGACAATATCCCCACTGAAAAGCAAAAAAATCGCTCGGATGAATTTTGGACAGAAGCTCTCTTGAAGATTAAACGACTTGTTGAAGAATAAAAAACGTGTGATAACAATGGCTAAAAAACATAGGGGTTTCGGTTGTAAATTGAAGGTTTGGAGCTTTTAATCAAGTCCGCCAAACCAAAATTTTGATAATGAAAAAAGAATATACCTGTAGTTTTTTGAGCCACGGTACTATGCCAATTTCCGCCGCTGGGTATTTGCCCGGGGCATGTCTCAAATAAGAAGGCGACTAAAAGCCGCCTTCCGGTAATACAGGTATTTAAGAACTATTTACATAGCGAACCTTACATTCCTTGCACGGTTATGCAAAAGGCTTAAAGATCTTTTTTACTCTATTAACATTTTTCTCTAAATAGGTAAACCTTCTGTCCAAATCTTTAAGCGTCTTCAACTGATCCTCTAACTCATATGCCTGGTCCTGGACAGTCGCAAACTCTAAGTCTTTGATACTCTCATCTTTAAAATATGCGCTTAAATGCTTAATAAATTGGGGCAACAAATAAGCATTTATCAAACGTTGGTTATTGTAGTATAGATGCAACATGGGCTGAGACATAACCGCAAACTTCCTAAGCTTATTTGCCAGACAGTATCTATGAATTATTAATTCATCAAAATCTGTAGCTTTAGTAACCTGAAGATCCGTCCATAAACTTTTATGCGAGTACATGCAGCCTATAGAGTAATGAATATCCAGTTCTACCTCCTTAACTTTTCCACTCCGGGTCTTCTCAACAAAAGAGTCTATGTCAAAAGAAGTCCATTTATGTAACCAAGCTGCTAGTGTAGGAAATGCATGGATTGTTCCGTTTTGCCCCGTATCCACTTCACCGATTTTAACTATTCTGTCCTTAAACACCCCAGCTGTTGATGGATGATTCATAAAACGCGCGTATTCATCCCATTTCTCATAGATGGACAATAATTCCTTAAAGCCCCAGCAGTTATTATTTATTAGTCCTGTTACAAATCCTATTTTCCCATGTAATTTTTCGTGTTCAAAAAAGCAATTAGCTAAATCAACATCCCAACCTTTTTTCAATGGGATTACGTCGTCATCAATTTTAAGCACATAATCGATGTCTTTTAAAATAGGAGAAAGATTTATAACTTCCTGGATAGCATATATCGGCGCCTTTCCACAAGCCATCGGCCTGATCACATACCTGTTTTCAGCTAATGAGGCCCACGCCCTGCAGTGTTGTTCAACCTTAGAACCCTTATAACTGAAGCTTGCGCCATTTAGTACAATAATGATCGGGACGCTTGGGTCAGCAGTATGATCTAACCCTTTAAAAGTTAATTGTAATGATTCGTATTCATAGCTAACCAGAATTAAAATACAGTGTTTCTTCATGTGTTAAACGTTATTTTAAATTTTATGGGTTGAATGTTTCAGGCCGCATACCCTTTTACCAAAAAGACGTCAGGCCACCATCTGTAGAGAATGAGACCCTGACATTTGCACAGCTCATGGGTGCCGTTGCCTGCATCGACAATAGGGATGGTATTTTCTATTGGAGTGTTCACCCCGCAGGCTGTTCCTCCAAAATATTGGGTGCATTCTCCGTTACAGGAAAGGGCGAGGCGATAAGTTTGCAGTATCTCATCATCAGCATTGGGGCGACAGCCGGCGGTTGCTGACGCAATTTTTAAGCTCTTTCCACCCGTTTGCCATCGGCTCTGCTGGGAAACGGCATTGATCGCGCCAATTAAGATAGTCCGCAGAATAAAGTTCAAATGTTTCATCTAATGCAGAAGGCGCTGGAGAATAAAGGCAAAAGATAAAGCATCTCGATATAATGTGCAAATTATGGCGACTCCGGTTTAATTAAAAATTAATTTAAATAGATTCCTAAGGGAGAGCAGAACGAGATAAACAACTGGCTACCATCAATCTAAAGCGTATATCAAATAACGTGCTGAATTCTTTTATCTGGTTGAACTATCCACCGGGATCCTTAATGCAACATACCCCGTTTGTTCTTCTCACTATAACCAACAAACCAACGTCAATACTCATTGGTATTGTAAGCGAAACAGTCCTAAAATCAGTTTGGTTTTTTCCATGCAAAAACCTACACTTGGTCCCGTACGATGGGTTGCGGGCATCCAACAATTTATAGTTGTTTGAATGAGATTTCAAATTTCCTGTCTTTATTGGGGATCGACAGACTGGTTGGTTATTTACAAGGCGTAACCTGGCCGTTCCCAATTATTCAAAGCGTCTTTTTACACGGCATTTTCCTTCTCTTCCCTCTTCCATTTCTTCCTCCTTTCTATCTCCGCTTCACTCACGTCATCCGGCACAAACGATCCCAACTTCACCTCGCCACCCGGCACATAACTCGCGATAACAACTCCCTTTGTTGAAACCACTGACTCTGTCAATTTCCATTCCTGTGTTGGTGTACCTTCCTCAAACAATTTCTTTCCTTTACCCAATGTTATCGGTATTGTCCATATATGCAACACATCCACGAGTTGATTTGCGAACAACGTCTGTATCAACCGGCTGCTACCATGCACCAATAAATCGGGTCCATCCTGTTTTTTCAACTTTTTCAATTCATTCACCACATCGCCGTTAATTAATATTGAATTTTTCCAGGAGATATCCACTGGTGTTGTAGCCACCACGTATTTGTTGATGCGGTTGAACTTTTCGCCGATCTCATCATCCTTATATGGCCAGTATGCAGCAAAGATCTCATACGTGCGACGGCCGAGCAACAGGTCAAATGGATTTGACATGATCCTGGCCAGCGCCTTGTTTGTCACCTCATCCGAATGCGGAAATTGCCAGCCGCCCCATTTGAAGCCATTCGTACGATCTTCTTCTGGCCCGCCCGGCGCCTGCAACACGCCATCCATTGTCAAAAACGTTGTTACGATAATTTTTCGCATGGTCTATAAATTTGTTTACACAAAGCTAAACGCCTTTAAAAAATAGGATGAGGTGGAGGTGCGACATTATAAAGGCGGTTTACGACAAATGTTTCTGATTTACCCCGGTTGGTACCCAGGCTTTTAGGGAACTCCTAAAACATCCTTTGCTACCTTTTTCAAAGCCATTCAGGCATATTTATTTTGTGAGTCGCGCAAGCATCTTTATCCTGGTGAACAAGCTAATAGAATAACTAATGTCCAATTCCCCCATTAGCTCAATAGATATTCTCAGGTGTTGCTTTAACAATGCCACCTTAAATGCGGCCTAGTTGATGTGCAGTTTAAGCCATTTCATTGCGGCCTTTACTTTTTCGTCGTTTTTTATATTATTGAAGCTGTCAGGACCTTTGAAAGGAATATCCGGATCTATGGCTTCTTTATATATTTTCCCGTTTCTGTCTGCACCGTAACCAACGGAAATATACATATATGCTGCATCATTGACTGGCAGCCCGGCAACTGCTGTAACATATCCGGCTGTTTTATCACCTAAAAGAATTGTCCTTTTTCTCCCTTTGAAGGCCATTACAAAAAACTCGCCTGAGCTTCCGGTACCTGGACTCGTCAATATCACTATTGGAATATTTTGTGCATTGATATTGCATTTTGGAGTTATACTCACAATTACCGTGGTGTCCTCGAAGAAAGAATTACCTTTTAAGATCCAATCTTCTTTTTTCTTGGTATGAAATGATCCGATGCTTCCTTCTCCCAGCAGTTGTTCTACTCCTAAAATCATCAGGTGCATATCACCACCTCCGTTTAATCTTAAATCCAAGACTATCCCATTAATATTCTTTTCCAACAATGAACAAAGACTATCATTTAATTTTTGTGCTTTGTTATTATTGTCCTGCCTGGAGCTAGTTGACATATATGGTATTCTTAAATAGCCGATATTTTTATCTAACATCTCTGTCTTAATATTTATCCCTTTATTCCATTCCTTCTGTATGGAGTCTGAAACGGGTTTCTGATGATGCGCTATTTTAAAAGTGCTGTCTTTATAAAAAAAAGCTCCGTGAAAATCATTTATGGATTCATATATATACCGTATTGCGGGACCAAGCTTGTATGGATTATCTATGCCGGCTGCTTTTGCTAGTGCATTTTTTTCTATTTTATTCCAGTTTACTGAACCTGCGTTAACCGAACTTTGCTTCAAGATGGTAATGCACGTGTCAATAAGAAATTTGACTTCATTTGACTGTGCGGAAACCAAATTAATTCTTGTAAAAAGGATTATGGCGAGGAATAAAATTGATTTTTGTGTCATAAATCATTGGGTGCTTATGGTTGTGTGCAAGTCTCAAATCTACGCAACTACAAACAATTCCAGTAGGCGGGCTCTGTCTACCTGCCATGTGAATTACGCAATTCGGTGGGAATCATAAAACCCCCTATCTTTCTGTTCCTTAATTTCTACGCGATGCATTCAAAAAAATTCCTGATAACTACTTTTCTGACGTTCTTTTTCAGCCTGTGGTATTTTGGCGCCGTTGCGCAGGTAAAGCAACCTTTACGCATTATCATGTTCGGCGCTCATCCCGATGATTGCGACATGGATGGCGGCGGCACGGCAATTCTGTTTTCAAAAATGGGATACGCTGTTAAGTTTGTCTCTGTTACCAATGGCGATGCCGGACACCAGAAGCAAAAGGGGGTTGTGCTTGCCAAGCGCAGATTGGCCGAAGCCAAAGAGGCTGGCCGGCGTTTTGGCGTCACATATGACGTTCTCGACAATCATGATGGCCTGTTGATGCCGGAACTTGCCGTGAGGTTGCAGGTAATCCGTAAAATAAGAGAATGGAACGCGGATCTGGTATTCGCGCCGAGGCCCAACGATTACCATCCGGATCACCGATATACCGGCGTTCTCGTTCAGGACGCGTCGTTTATGGTTACCGTCCCGAACATAGCGCCCGATGTTCCTGCCGTGAAAAAGAATCCGGTATTCGTATACTTTCAGGACAAATTTCAGAAGCCGAATCCTTTCCGGCCGGACATTGCTATAGACATTTCACCGGTTTATGATCAGAAGGTTTCTGCGCTGGACGCCCATGTTTCACAGGTATATGAATGGCTGCCGTGGATCGGACATTATTCCGAAAAGGTACCGTCCGATACTGCAGCCAGGAAATCGTGGCTCCATTCTTTCTCCCGCGTAGAGATCACTCCTGAAGTGAGGGCCTCGCTCGTTAAATGGTATGGAAAGGAGCATGGCGAGAAAGTGGCTTATGCAGAAGCTTTCGAGATCTGCGAATATGGAAGTCAGCCTGATGGTGAGGAAAGGAAGCGGTTATTTCCGATGCTTCGACCGTAATCCCGATGAAAATCAATCGTTATGCGTTGCGTTTCCATCACCCTTCAGAGCGAAATTTCCAATTCGCTTTGGCTGAACCCGCTGAGTTTTGTTGTGAACCATATAACTATTATATTCTGATAGGCCGGGCAAGTGCAGGATAGTTATATGAACTAATTCCGTTACTTTCAAAAACTTGAATCTAACGATGCTTAATAGTTATTATGCTTGCCCATAATATCCATACGGAAACCGAACTGCTTGAATTATTAAGAGCCGGCGACAAAGCTGCCTTTACTTCAATTTACGAAACGCATGCCGCTTCATTAACAGGATTTGCAGCCGCAAGATTGGCTTCATTGGAAGAAGCGAGGGATATCATCCATGACCTTTTTGTCTACTTGTGGAATGAAAGGGATCGGATTCAAATTAACGGCCCTCTCAAGTCCTTTCTTTTTGCCGCAGTGCGTTACCGCATTATCGATCATATACGAAAAAACGCTACCCGAAAAGCATACGCGGGAATGCTTCAACGGCTTTCAGATTATATTATTTCAGATACCGAAGAGAACCTGGTTGTAAAAAACCTGCACCACAGGCTGGAAAATGCTGTGGAAGATTTGCCTTCCAGAACCAAACAAATATATCGCCTGAGCCGTGACCGCCACCTGGCCGTTAAAGAAATAGCCCACGAGCTGGGTGTTTCAGAACAAACAGTGAAAAACCAGCTTTCTGCTGCGCTGAGCCATCTTCGTATTTCATGGGAAAAACTGGCCATACTGGTAATAGGCTTTCTGTTTTAGAAGACTACAGGGCGCCTCTTTCTGTCAATTTGCATAGTTGACTTTACACTTTTACCTAAGAATACTTTACATAAATATCCTTGTGGGCCAACCCACTGATTTCAGCTTTTTGCTCAAGAAATTTCATGCGGGCTTTTGCAAAGCAGTGATAATATATCCGTAATTGTAGTCTGCTTAAGCAAAAACGTACACTCAGAAAAGCAAAGTGGCCCTTTCTTCTCTATAATAAGTAAAATTAATTTTTGCGATCAATAGTACCTCCATGTCTTTCAAACGACTACTTAATATATGTTCGCCGGCCAAGAGCAAAAAACAATTTAGAACGGACATGGATATCAGCAATATCAAAGACCTTTTGGATAAATACCTGGCAGGTCGAGCGAACCTGGCCGAACAACAACTCGTAGAGAAATGGCTGGAAGAAACTGAGTCGTGGGAGAATGAGTGGGATAAGATGAACGCTGAAGACAAATCTGCCTGGATAAATAATCTGCATGATGAGCTAAAAAAAAATATAGCCGGCAGGACAGTCCCTTTTAGAAATGAAGGCTTTATTTCCGCACCATGGTATAGTCGTTGGTATTTTCGTGTTGCCGCAGCAGCTATATTTATCATAGCGGCGGTGGGAAGCTGGTATTTTCTTCTTAATGGGACCGGTACTCCAAAAAAAATTGTTACCGCCCGACAAGCACAAAACAATGATGTTCTTCCCGGAACCAATAAGGCGGTGTTGACACTTGCAAATGGAGATACAGTTGTACTGGATAATGCTGATAACGGTGTTATAGTGCGACAAGGGAACACAGAGGTTAGTAAAAAAGGCGCGCAACTCGTATACAATAAGAGACAGACAACTAATGAGGATAAAGCCCATGCTTACCATATGCTTACTACGCCCCGTGGCGGACAGTACAGCCTGATATTACCCGATGGCAGCCTCGTGTGGCTGAATGCGGCATCTTCAATCCGCTACCCCGTGACGTTTGCAGATAGTATACGCGAGGTCGAAATAACAGGCGAAGCCTATTTTGAAGTGGCTCTCTGGCTCAGAGCAGGAAAAAAAATACCATTCCATGTAAATATCACTTCTCCGGATGGTGTGCAGAAAAGCAGGATAGAAGTTTTGGGTACACATTTTAATATCAATTCCTATGACGAAGAAGCGAGTATAAATACAACCCTGCTTGAAGGAAAGGTTAAAGTGATATTGCCAGGCGATGATACATCCGATAAAAAATCAATCGTACTTTCTCCGGGACAGCAGGCACGGATCAATTCGCATGGAGAGATTAACATAGTAAATAACGTGAATATCGAAGAAGCTATAGCCTGGAAAAATGGACTGTTTTTGATGACAAGCGCTGATATTCCTGTCGTGTTGCGCCAGCTGGCAAGATGGTATGATGTTGAGATCGTTTATAACGGGAGAACGGCCGGGGGCACCATCACAGGAGATATTCCAATGCAAATGAAACTTTCTGAAGTGTTGAAGGTTTTAGAATTGAGCGGAGTAAAGTTTAAAATAGAAGGAAAGAAAATAATTGTAGGACCGGGATTGTAAAAAACGTTTTTAAAGGACGGTTAACCAAATTAAACCGGAATTCCGTGAGGCGGAACTCCGGCGATATCAGGTTAACATCATGTAATAATCTTGACAGGATCATTTTCATTTATTTAACCCAAACTATACGAAACTATGCAATTGACCGCTTATTGCAAAGCGTCGCCCGGATACTTGCCGGTGCGTAGGTTTATAAATTCAAAAACATGGCTGCTTATGAAGTTAACCATCGTTTTAATGATCGCTGCCTGCTTACAGGTTCAGGCCCGCGGACACGCGCAGAAGATTAGTTTATCCGAACAAAACGCTTCTCTGGAGAACGTTTTAAAGAAAATAAAAAAACAGGCAGGATTGCATCTCGTTTACAGGGACGAATGGATGGGTAAGGCTGCTAAAGTAAGCCTGAACCTTAAAAACGTATCTGTGAATGAAGCACTGAATGCGTGTTTCAGAAAACAGTCTTTAACCTATGAAGTGGTTGGGAACACAATCGTCGTAAAAGAGGTGGTATCTGCCAAAGGTAAGGTTGCTCGTCAAACTTTTGCAGCAATGCCGGACATTACGGTATTAGGAAAAGTGAAAGATGAAAATGGTGAACCTCTTGAAAATGTAAGTGTGGTGATCAAGGGGTCGACTAAAGGTGTGTACACGGATGCAGATGGAATATTCAGGATTAATGTGCCCAATGAAAAATCAGTGCTTATTTTTTCATACGTAGGAATGGAAGCGCAGGAGATAGCAGTAGGGAATAGCAGGAATCTGGATATTGATTTAAGGTCGGTTGCCGGGTCAATGGGTGATGTGGTGGTTGTGGCTTATGGGTCACAAAAGAAATTGACGGTAACTGGTGCTGTGTCGACCGTTAATTCAGCTCAGCTTCGGCAGAGTTCCTCGGCGAGTTTGGCCAATGCTTTGGCAGGAAGGGTTTCCGGATTAACATCTATTCAATCAGGTGGCGGGCAGCCCGGCCGCGACGATGCTACGATGTACCTGCGCGGCGCCGCCACCACAAATGGCAAGGGCCCGCTGATCCTTATTGACGGTGTTCCTCGTGATAATATCAGGACCCTTGATCCCAATGAGGTCGCATCTGTTTCTTTATTGAAAGATGCCTCTTCAACAGCTGTATTTGGCGTGCGCGGCGCCAATGGTGTAATTCTTATCACCACCAAGCGTGGTTCTCAAGGTAAACCCACGTTGACCATCAATGCGGACCAGAGCTTTTCTTCCTTCACCCGGGAACCCGAGCGCCTTCATTCTCTTGAGTATATGAACTTGAGGAATGAAGCGGCGAAAAATGACGGGATAACGGAAATTCCTTTCAATCAGGAGCAAATGGATAAATATGCCAATCCGCTTGCCGGTCTTGATCCTGCCGATCCTGAATATGAAGGAAAGGCCTTGCTCAGAAAGTACATGTATCCCGACCACGACTATTACCGCGAGTATATTTCGCGGTCTGCTCCACAGACCCGGGTGAGCCTTGGCGCAAGCGGCGGCACCAACAGACTGAGTTATTTTGTGAATGCAGTTTATCTTCATCAGGGAGGGAACTTGAAAACCGAACCCAGGTCAGTATTAGGGTATGACCCTTCTTCCTGGATGGACAGATATAATTTCCGGGCAAACCTGGACTATCAGGTAACACCTTCTCTAAAAGCCTTCCTCAATATTGGAAGTTATATTGAGAAGGTTAATATGCCGGCCGCATGGCTATATGGAGACGACACCAACTGGATGATGCGGGATTTTCTTTACCAGTCGCAGACTGTCCTTCCTATTACACCCGGACCTACCACCATTGATGGCTTCGGAATTCCCTCGGGCCGGATCGTGGATCCGGGATACATGGACCGTTCTGCCTTTGAAATAATCAATCGCATGGGTTACCGCAATGAGGTAAGGTCTAATCTTAACTCATCTCTTGGCCTGGATTGGGATCTTAGCAGGATCGTCACCAAAGGGCTTAGCTTAAAAGGTCAGGTTTCCTATGATTCAAAATCGACTACCGCCATGCAGGGTAATAAATCCGAACTCCTGTACCTGGCTAACGTTAACCCGGCCACCGATGAATTGAATTTTGCGGTTAAGCGTGGCAACGAATCGCTGCTGACACTCATAAAGGCGGCCGACTCGCGGTACAATATCAACTTGCAGGGCTCTGTCAATTATAAACGGCTGTTTGGTAAACATGATGTAGGAGCTATGGTTCTTGTGCAACGCGACAATTGGGAATCAACAATAGGCGAAATACCTTTTAACGTATTAGGTGTTGCAGGAAGAGTAACCTATGGTTATGATAACCGTTACCTGGCTGAAGTGAATCTGGGTTATAATGGTTCTGAACAGTTTGCGCCCCGCCACCGGTTTGGATTTTTTCCTGCAGTCTCCGCAGGATGGGTGATAAGCAATGAGGCATTCATGAAATCATTCGACAATGTAATTACCAATCTCAAATTCAGGGCTTCATACGGCAAAGTAGGCAATGACCAGATGAGTGGCACACGATTCCTATACCAGGATAATATAACGGTTGGGCCAGGACCCCTGGGTAGCTTAGGATTAGGACAGGGAATCGACCAGGCGCTTTTAGGAAATCCCGACATAGGTTGGGAATTAGCGGAAAAACAAAATTTCGGAGTGGATCTCGGACTCTTTAAAGATTTGAGCATCTCCTTCGACTATTTTATAGAAAACCGCAGCAGGATCCTTATCTCCCGAGGCACAGTTCCGGAATTTCAGGGAGTTCCTCTTGTCAATGTTCCGAGGGCAAACCTGGGACAGGTTGACAACGAAGGGTATGAAATAGAGGCGACATACAATAAAAGACTCGGGAAAAACTTTTCCCTGATGATAAGAGGCAATTACGGCTATAATCATAACGTTGTAAAATTTCTTGATGAACCCAGCCGCGATGAAACATATGCATTCAGATACAGAAGCACAGGGTACTCACTAGGACAAACATGGGGATATAAAGTAGACTACAGCAATGGCAATGGCTACTTTAATTCACAGGAGGAATTGAATAATTTTCTGGCAAAAACAAATTATAGTTTCGGCGTTCCGCGTGTGGGAGATTTGAAATATCTCGATTTGAATAACGATGGCTCAATTGATGACAAAGACCAGTCCCCAATAGGATATTCCAATATTCCCAGGATTATATATGGTCTCACATTGTCTTTACAGTACAAAGGATTTGACCTGACGACGTTCTTCCAGGGCGTTGGAAAGTATTCACGCAATTACGCAGACCAAGGCGTATATGAATATATCATCCGGGGGACCTACTTTGGTTATCATAAAACTGCGTGGACGCCGGAGCGTTTTGCCAATGGCGAAAAAATAACTTATCCGGCATTAAGCACACACACAACCACCAACCACAGGGCGAACGAGTTTTTTATTATGGACCGTTCGTTTATCCGGCTAAAGAATATTGAGTTAGCATATACGTTGCCTGCGGGCTTGCTTAACAAACTTGGAGTAGGGGATATCAGACTTTATATCAGTGCACAGAATCTTATTACCTGGGACAAACTGAGGATGGATCATCTCGATCCTGAAAATGATGATTCCCTAGGGTACCCTGTTACCAGGATGACCAATTTTGGCGTAAATATTACCTTCTAACATTAGATCGAGCTGTTATGAAACTGAGAACTGTCTTCATATTAATCACGTTAATATTCGTCCTCGCATCCTGCAAAAAGGCGCTGGATATGGCGCCGGATGGAAAACTTTCGATGGATGAAATTTTCGGAGATAACGATAAGGTAGCCGCGTTCCTCAATAGTTGTTATTCCAATATGCCGGCAAAAGGAACAAGGTATTT
>Ga0193752_1001678_pt1 | contig 18011 bp, 19 predicted proteins | sample H1c1metaG_FD_144924 | JGI IMG/M metagenome (GOLD analysis project Ga0193752, IMG submission 144924) | Soil microbial communities from a riparian zone of the East river system, Colorado, United States - H1c1 | ecosystem: Environmental > Terrestrial > Soil > Riparian zone | place: USA: East River...
GAACAACCTCCACCGACCACGGACACACGCAAAAAGTAATCCGAGCCTTCAGTCAGGCTTGCATCCTGCATGAGTCGACCTACCTTTTGTTTAGCCTTATCACTTACATAAATCATGAGTAGTACGTTTTAATTACTGCACCGGATTTTGTCACTGGGGTTGTTAATGAACTATTTTTTCTTCAAAGGCGATCTGTTCCAGACCATTCTTAATGCGGTAGTCATTGATAGCCGCCTTGATTGCGTCTTCAGCCAATACCGAACAGTGGATTTTTACCGGCGGCAGGTTCAGTTCTTCAACAATATCCATGTTGTCGATCTCCAATGCCTGATCAACGCTCTTACCCTTCAGCCATTCAGTGGCCAGTGAAGAGGAGGCTATTGCGCTGCCGCAACCGAAGGTTTTGAATTTGGCATCTTTAATTACCCCGGTGATATCATCAACTTCTATCTGCAGGCGCATTACGTCGCCGCATTCGGGAGCGCCTACCAGTCCGGTACCAACATTCTTCTTCGCTTTATCGAGTGTTCCAACGTTCTTGGGATTACTGTAGTGGTCTATTACTTTATCTGAGTATGCCATATGATTAGGTTGTTAAATGTGAAAAGAATCAAAGTCAAAATTTAAAAGCCAAAATTAATCGCGAAATATCATGAGCATTTTCAACTTTTAATTTTTTGTTTTTTAATGTGCTGCCCACTCTATCTTATTCAGATCTACTCCTTCCTTGTACATTTCCCAAAGAGGGCTCATCTCTCTTAATTTTATTACTGTCTTAGACACCTGTTCAATGGTGTAGTCGATCTGCTCTTCAGTGGTGAATCTTCCCAGGCCGAATCTCAGTGAACTGTGAGCCAGGTCATCACCAAGGCCCAGTGCTTTCAACACATAAGAGGGTTCCAGTGAGGCTGAAGTACAGGCCGATCCTGAGGAAACTGCGATGTCCTTATTAAATCCCATCATCAATCCTTCTCCTTCAACATACTTAAAAGAAATATTGGTGACATGCGGCAGCCGGTGTTCCCTGTTCCCATTCACATATGATTCTTCCAGCTTGAGTAAAGCATTTTCCAGCTTGTCGCGAAGTGCGCTCACCCGTTTGGTCTCGGCATCCATTTCCTCCACGCACAGTTCACAGGCTTTGCCAAATCCAACGATGCCCGGAACATTCAGCGTTCCACTTCTCATTCCTCTTTCGTGGCCGCCGCCATCCATTTGCGCAGTGACCTTCACCCTTGGGTTTTTCCTTCGTACATAAAGAGCGCCGACACCTTTAGGTCCGTACATTTTATGTGCTGAAAAAGCCATTAGGTCTATGCCGTCTTTGATCACATCTACAGGAATCTTGCCAACAGCCTGAGTTGCATCTGTGAAAAAGAGGAGACCATGTTTTTTTGCGATCCTGCTGATCTCGCGAACCGGGTGTACCGTGCCGATCTCATTGTTCGCATACATGATAGCAATCAGGATGGTATTGGGTTTGATCGCGGCTTCCAGTTCTTCAAGGTCGATAAGACCATCGGCTTTTACATTGAGGTAAGTAACCTCACCACCTTCTTTTTCAATATGCTTACAGGTATCAAGTACCGCTTTGTGTTCGGTAGTAGCTGTGATAATGTGATTGCCCTTGCTGGCATACATGTTATAAACTCCTTTGATCGCGAGGTTGTCTCCCTCAGTAGCACCCGAAGTAAAGATGATTTCTTTAGGGTCGCAACCTATCAGGCGTGCCACCTGCTCACGGGCATAGTCAACGCCTTCTTCTGCCTGCCAACCGAATGGGTGGTTACGGCTTGCTGCATTGCCGAAATTCTGTGTAAAATATGGGACCATCGCTTCCACTACCCTGGGGTCGCAGGGCGTCGTTGCGTTGTGATCAAGATAAATTGGAAATTTCAACATAAACTCTTCAATTTTAAAATCCTCTATATAAATACAAAATTAGTCTAAATGATTCTATTTTAGGAGCTATTAAAATAAACTATGATGCAGCCGGAACATATTGGAATTGCTGTTAATCAGGTCGCAACATCTGTTCCTATCTTCGAAAAACTGTTAAATAGTCAGTGTTACAAGACAGAACAAGTGGAATCGGAAAGGGTGACAATCGCTTTTTGAAACAGGTAACACCAGGATCGATGTGGTGGAGGGCTTAGAGCAGGACGGGATCATCGCCGGGTTTACTGGAAATAAAGGAGAAGGACTGCCTGATGTCGCTTTCGGGACTGAAGATATTGCAATAAAGATGCAAATGATTGAAAATTAGCGATTTAGATTGCTGAATAACAGAGTCGGGAAGGGGGACAATAGATTGGTTTGTTTTCTTCACCCCTGACGACTAGTGGGCGTTAATCGAGTGTCGTAGGGAGGTTAAAAGCTAATGGGACAGCCGGCTTAGCATTCATTCACTGGCTTCGATGATCTTTTGCAGACCCAGCTTTTCCAGGGCCGCAGCGGCTGCGACCTGGCTGGCGTCTTTCTTGTTGTAGGCCTTGGCTTCAGCGATCACCTGCCCGTCAACCACGGCCCCTATAGTAAACAGCCTTCTTCCGCCTTCGACTTTTTCGTTGATGGTCTCAAACTCCAGGTTCTTGCCATTCTTGTTCGCCCAGCCATAGAGTCTGTTCTTGTGGTTGATCTCAAGGTTTTCGAGGTCTTCCATGAATAGATGAGGGATGATCATCCGTTCCAGCACCCAGATCTGCGTACGCTTGAACCCCCGGTCGAGGTAGATGGCGCCCACCAGGGCTTCGAGGGTATTGCCAAAAATCTGGCTGATCTTCAGTGAATTATCAAATTTATTAAAGAAGGTGATCTTTTTCAGACCCATTTTCAGGGCAATCTCGTTCAGCTTGTTCCTGTTGACCATCTTGCTGCGCATTTCGGTCAGGAAGCCTTCTTCCTTGTAAGGGTATTTCTTAAAAAGGTAGTCGGCAATGATGCCGCTGAGTATGGCATCGCCGAGGTATTCCAGCCTTTCATTGTTTTCGTCGGCCTTGTCGCGAACCGATCTGTGGGTGAGCGCCGCTTTGTAGAGTGCGGTGTTTCCGGGCATGAACCCCAGTAGATTGCCCAGATTCCTTCTGAAGGCAATACGTGTTCTGTTCCGGATAAAAATGTCGAAAATTCCCACAGTTTACAATCTACACTATTTTACTTAAGAAAAAAATACCTGTAATCTCTGCATTACCTTGTCAGTCAGCGTATTTTTTCACTATAACACAGGCATTGTGTCCGCCGAACCCAAAAGTGTTGCTCAGCGCCGCCCTCACCGTTTTCTTCTGTGCCTTGCCAAAAGTGAAGTTCAGTTTGGGATCCAGATGCGGATCATCAGTAAAGTGATTGATTGTCGGGGGAACGATATCGTCCTGCACAGCCATGATACAGGCGATGGCCTCCACTACACCGGCGGCACCCAGGCAATGGCCGGTCATGGACTTGGTTGAACTGATGTTCAGCTTGTAAATGTCTTCGCCAAAGACGTCGGAAATGGCTTTCACTTCGGATATATCTCCAAGTGGTGTTGAGGTGCCATGGGAATTTATGTAGTCGATGTCGCCGGGTTTCATCTCTGCGTCCTGTATTGCGGCGAGCATGACGTTCTTTGCGCCAAGTCCTTCCGGGTGAGGAGCCGTAATGTGATAGGCATCGGCGGTAGCTCCGGCGCCCGCGATCTCTGCGTAGATTTTTGCCCCTCTGGCGACTGCATGTTCCAGTTCTTCGAGGATGAGGCTGCCTGCTCCTTCGCCCATAACGAAGCCATCGCGGTCGCTGTCATAAGGCCGGCTTGCGGTACTGAATTCTTCGTTACGTTCACTGAGCGCCTTCATGGCATTGAATCCGCCTACTCCCGCTTCGCTGATAACACTCTCCGAACCACCAGTGAGTATTGCATCGGCCTTGCCCAAACGGATCAGGTTGAAGGCCTCCATGATCGCGTTGGTTGAAGATGCGCAGGCGCTGACTACTGAGAAATTAGGGCCGCGGAAACCATGGCGCATGGATATGTGTCCTGCGGCGATGTCCAGTATCATTTTCGGAATGAAGAAAGGATTGTAACGGGGGGTACCGTCCCCCTTGGCGAAGTTCATCACCTCTTCCTGGAAAGTGATAAGACCCCCGATGCCACTGGCATAGACAACGCCAACGCGGTCGGGATTAAAGTTCGACTTTGTAAGACCGGCATGTCTGACGGCTTCATCGCTTGCGCCCAGGGCGGTTTGCGTAAACCTGTCAACTTTGCGGGCTTCTTTCCTGTCCAGGAAATTCAGCGGGTCAAAATTTTTCAGTTCGCACGCGAAGCGCGTCTTGAATTTACTTGCATCAAATTGGGTGATCAGATTAGCGCCAGAAGTGCCGTTGAGAAGATTTTTCCAAAAGTCCTGTAGATTATTGCCAATCGGAGTGATCGCACCAATACCGGTTACAACTACGCGCTTAAGTTTCATCATGAAGATATTTCATACGGGTGAAAACAAGGCTATAGTAAGACGCAAATCCGCTTTAGCGGAGGGTTCTGCTAAAGCGGATGAGAATATAGTAGTGCTGTACCAGGGCGGTATTACTTGGCGTGTTCTTCGAGGTAAGCGATTGCCTGACCCACAGTGGTGATGGTTTCCGCCTGTTCGTCGGGGATAGAGATATTGAACTCTTTTTCAAACTCCATAATCAATTCAACAGTATCTAAAGAATCTGCGCCTAAATCGTTGGTAAATGAAGCCTCATTGGTAACCTCAGCTTCTTCCACTCCTAGCTTATCGACAATGATCTTTTTAACCCTGGTTGCGATGTCTGACATTTTTGTAAAGTTTAGTTACGGGTGCAAAAATATAGTTTTTGACATAATCACAATAAATCACTCAGCATTAATTATCAGAATCCGGTAAAATGTAAATTGTTATCTTGCAATAACCAATCCATCAACATCTTAACTACTTTTCATGGCGCTCAAACTCATTGATCATGGCTCTCCTGAATATCACCAGATGGTTCAGCTGCGCAATGAAATTCTACGGCGCCCCCTTGGATTGAAATTCGACCCGGCAGAGCTCGAAAAGGAGAAAGACGAGATACTCATAGCCGCTTTTGAAGAGGAAAAGATGCTGGGGTGCTGCATGCTGATCAAATATGGCCCTGATGCGGTCCGTCTGAGACAGATGGCGGTACTACCGACTTTGCAGGGCAAAGGGGTCGGCCGCGCCCTGATGCAGTTCGCGGAAAATATAGCCCGCGACATGGGTTACAAGCGCATAATGATGCATGCGAGAAAGACCGCCACGGGGTTTTATGAAAAGCTGGGATATGAAGTCACCAGCGATGAATTTGAGGAAGTCACCCTGCCGCACGTTGTAATGGAAAAAGGACTGTTTACTTGATAAATCTGATACAGAAAGGATATTTGTACATTTTGCCCTCCGACACCCGGATGGTGGCGATGATGACAAGGATCAGGCTACCCAGGCCTACCAGGATCAACAGTGGTATGCCGATCAGGATAAACACAAGGATCCAGGAAATGAAATAGGCAATGATCACCGTTAGCTGGAAGTTGAGTGATTCTTTCGCATGTGCTGTTACAAAAGAGGACTCATCTTTCTTGAGGATGTAAATGACCAGGGGGGCAATGAAACTGGCTACGATGGTGAGGATGTGGGCAAGCATGCCCAATGTCTTCTCATCACTGGTAGGAGGAATTACAGTGGCCTCTTCTGTTCCAAAAATTGTATTCTGCTGATTCATGAGAGGGAGTTTAAATACAATTTAATTATTTCCATCCACAAAAGATTTCATTCGCCTCAGGAAGGCTAGAATCAACTCCATCGTGTTTGCCCCGTCGACGATCAGCATGAAGAGCTTGCCGGTTTGTTTAAGCCTGGCTTTATTAGTGCCTTGCTGGATAAAGTCGAGGATCGACCTGAAAGTCGCCGATTCATAATAAGGCGATGATGGGTTGTTGATGAAATAACATTTCAGGAAGTCATCTTTGAGTATGAGTCGCTCGAAACCGAGCTCCACGGCTATCTGCCGGCATCTCACCGTATCGAAGAGTCCAGTCACCTGCGGCGGCACGGGTCCGAATCTGTCGTTCAATTCATCCTCAAATTCCCGCAGCTCCTGTTCATCGCGGCAATTGTCGAGCCTGGTGTAAAGCGACAACCGCTCGGTGATGCTTTCCACATACAGGTCGGGTATCAGGATCTCAAGATCGGTGTCGATGGTGCAATCCTGAACAAAATCTTCCTGTTTGGCAATCTCTTCCTTGAAGAGTTCTTTGAAGGATGTGCGTTTGAGCTCTTTGATGGCCTCGTCCAGGATCTTCTGGTACATCTCGAATCCGATCTCGGCCATGAAGCCGCTCTGTTCTCCACCCAGCATGTTTCCAGCTCCCCTGATATCAAGATCACGCATCGCAATCTGAAAACCACTGCCGAGCTCGCTGTGTTGTTCCAGCGTTTGCAGTCGTTTCCTCGAATCGTTTGGCAACGTACTCATTGGTGGGGCAAGTAGGTAACAGAATGATTTCTTGTTGCTTCGCCCCACCCTGCCCCTCAGCTGATGAAGATCACTGAGCCCGAAATGATGGGCATTGTTGACAATGATGGTGTTCACATTTGGAATATCCACTCCGCTTTCGACAATATTGGTGCAGACCAGGACGTCGTATTTTTTGTCGATGAAGTCCAGTATCCTTTCTTCAAGTTCATGCCCCTCCAGCTGTCCGTGGGCATAGCCAACGGAGAGGTCAGGACAAAGCGCCTGTATCATCCCGGCCATTTCGGCAAGACCATGAACACGGTTGTGTATGAAGAACATCTGTCCGTTTCTTTCAGCCTCGTAATAGATGGCATCTCTTATAAAGTCCTGGTTGAACACCTGCACTTCGGTCTGTATGGGCTGACGGTTTGGTGGGGGCGTATTGATGATACTCAGATCCCGGGCACCCATCAGGCTGAACTGGAGTGTTCTTGGGATAGGCGTCGCCGTTAGGGTAAGGCAGTCCACATTGGTGCGCAGCGTCTTGATCTTTTCCTTGTGGGCGACACCAAATTTCTGTTCCTCATCAATGACCAGTAAGCCGAGGTCTTTGAATTTTACGTCTTTTGCCAGAATGCCATGGGTACCGATCACAATGTCCACTTTTCCGTCTTCTACACGTTTCAGGGTGTCCTTTTTTTCCTTTGTTGATTTAAAACGGTTGATATAGTCGACCGTAACCGGGAAATCCTTCAACCTGTCCTTGAAGGTCTTGAAATGCTGAAAAGCAAGAATGGTCGTAGGCACAAGCACAGCCGCTTGTTTGCCGTCGAGACAGGTCTTGAATGCCGCTCTGATCGCGATCTCCGTCTTGCCGAAGCCGACGTCCCCGCAAACCAGCCTGTCCATCGGCGATATGGACTCCATGTCTTTCTTTACATCCGCGATCGCCTTACTCTGGTCCGGTGTATCCTCATAGATGAATGATGCCTCGAGCTCATTCTGCATATAATTGTCCGGAGAATGCCGAAAACCAGTCTGGGACTTGCGTTGCGCGTACAGCCTGATGAGGTCAAAGGCGATCTCCTTAACCCTGGCCTTGGTTTTTTCCTTCAGCTTGTTCCAGGTGTCGCTGCCGAGTTTGTTTACTCTCGGAATGGATCCCTCCTTACCTGTGTATTTCGAGATTTTGTGCAGCGAATTGATGTTCACATAGAGAATGTCGCTGTCTTTATATATGATGCGGACCGCCTCCTGCAGGCGGCCATTTGACTCAATCTTCTGCAGACCGCTGTAAACACCAACGCCATGATCAATATGGGTTACATAGTCGCCGGGCTGCAGCTCTCTGAGCGTGCGCAGTGTAAGGGCCTTGCTTTTATTGTAGGCCTGCTTGACCCTGTATTTGTGATAGCGCTGGAAGATCTGATGATCCGTGTAACAGACTGCTTTCACGTCTTCGTCTATAAAGCCTTCATGTATGGAAATGGGTATGGGAGTGAAATTGATCTCCACCTTGAGGTCTTCGAAGATGCTGTGTATCCTTTCGAGCTGGCGGGGATTGTCGGCAAAGAGGTACAAACCGAATCCCTTTCTTTCCCATTCCTTCAGATCCCGTATAAGGAAATCAAAGCGGCGGTTGAAGGCCGGCTGTTCCTTCGTATGAAAAGCGATCTCTGTGGATTCGGGCCAGGTAGCCTGGTGGCCGTATTCCAATGTATGCCGATGCGCTAATTGTTTTTCTAATTCGGTGGCGGTCAGAAAGTCTGCCAATGAGAGTTTTGTTTTTTGCAGAACGGGCTCGTCCGAGACGGGGGTAGTGCCATTACCCAGAAACAGTTCCAGGTCCTCTTCCTGCGTCAGCAGTCTTTCCATAGTCAGTGACCAGTCCTGGATCCAGACCATCGTATTGGCAGGAAGGAAATCGATCAGAGAAATTTTATTCTCGTCGCTGAACTGCGTTTCCACGTTGGGAATGATGCTGACCTGTATGATCTTTCTTTCGCTCAGCTGGGTCTCCGGATCGAAGATGCGAATGCTGTCCACCTCATTACCAAAAAGCTCGATTCGGTACGGTTTTTCATTGCCGAAGGAATAAATGTCCAGGATTCCACCTCTTAGGGCAAACTGTCCCGGCTCGTACACAAAGTCGGCTCTTTCAAAACCGTATCCCACCATTTTCTCCATCAGTCCGTCGATATCCAGCACATCCTTATTCCTGATATGTATGATATTGCCGGTCAGCGTTCCGGGCAGGACCACTTTTTCAAAAAGCGCTTCAGGGTAGGAAACAAGTAATTTCTTGTTGCCGCCCGAACTCAGTTTGGTGAGTGTTTCTGTTCGCAGCATGATGTGGCTGCTGTTCAGCAGGCTGAAGTTTTTCCTGTTCCTGAATGAGGAAGGAAAATAAAAGAGATCATAGGCCCTGGTGAGGTTCTCGATGGTGTTGTGCAGATAGGCAGCTGACTCGGCGTCTTCTGCGATTACCAGGTGGTTCCAGCCTTCAAAGGCATTATGCTGAAACACAGAGGAAATGAGAAAGGCGGGGGCACTTCCCCGGAGGTTGCTGCAGTAAAGATGCTGCGGATCGGGCATAGAAATCCTGTCAGCTAATTGAAAAAGCCGGAGATTATCACGAACAAAAGATGCGAGCAGCGACTGCAGATTCATAACAGCGCAGCAAAGGTAAACGCTATTTTGAATTCATTTTGTACATTTAAAAAAAGGATACATGCTTCAGCCATGGCGCACCGGAAAGGTAATTAGGATCGAAACCGAAGTTGCAGCAACCAGAAGATACTGGATAGAGGTACCTGAAATGGAGTCATTTGACTTCCGGCCGGGCCAGTTCGTAACGCTTGACCTCCCCATTCATGAGCGACCCAACAAAAGATGGAGGAGCTATTCTATCGCTTCCTGGCCAGACGGAACCAACGTATTTGAGCTGATCATTGTTCTGCTGGAGGGAGGCCTGGGCACTACCTATCTGTTCAACGAAGTGAGTGTAGGCTCCGAGCTGACTTTCCGTGGTCCGCAGGGCGTATTTGTATTGCCCGAACCCATCGACCGGGATCTTTTCCTGATCTGCACCGGCACAGGTGTGGCCCCCTTCCGGTCCATGGTACAGTTCATAAGGCTGCACAAGGTTCCCCACCAGCAGATCAACCTGATCTTCGGATGCAGGCTGCTCTGCGATGGTTTGTATTCGGAGGAACTAAAGCAACTGGAGGCAACCGGTGAGATCTCGTTCAACTATATCCCCACCTATTCGAGAGAAGACAAAAGCGACGCTTCGATCCGGCATGGCTATGTTCACACGGTGTATGAAACGATTTGTGAAAAGGAAACGACGATCGATGAAAATGGAGCGAAGGTGATGAAACCGGCGTATTTCTATCTATGTGGATGGAAAAATATGATCGATGAGGCCAAGCAAAGGCTGCTGACAATGGGTTATGACAAAAAATCCATTCACCAGGAACTTTACGGATGATTTGATTCCTATGCCCTCAGAAAAATCAAATATCAAAAATTAAAGATTAAAAATCCTATTATTCCTGGCACTATCGTCCTGACCTACTTCATCGATCACAGGATGGCTGGGCTCCTTCAAACAATAAAACTTAGTGGATAAACTTATTTGATGCGGCGGCTCTTGTGATCAGCCTGTTCCCCTTCGTCCTTGACCGTCTTCATGGCGATGACGGGAATGCTGGATTCCTTCATGTGCCTGGTCAGCTGGGCCTTTTCCTTTTGAAGTTCAAGGATTTCTGCATGATTACTCAGCATTTCCTTCTCAAGTTCGATTACTTTCTTCCGGGATGACTTTAACTGGGAACTCCTCAGTAGGAAACCGGCGGCTGCGGCGGTGAGGAAAATAAGGCCGAGGGGTATTATATGGATGGTTATTTCAATAGCAAGCATAGCGCTCAGTTGATATCAGATAATCACGCCCTCTTCAGGGTTCTTTAAATTTACAACAACCAGTTGAATTTCTCAATATTTAAGCGAATTTGACACCTTATTATTGATTATTTCAGGGATGGCCTCTATCGGTATTCTCTCCTGGGTCATGGTATCCCTGTCCCGGAGAGTGACGGTACCGTCCTCTTTCGTCTGGTGATCAATAGTAACGCAAAAAGGTGTCCCGATTGCATCCATTCGGCGATATCTTTTTCCAATTGTGTCTTTTTCCTCGTAAAAACACCTGAAATTCATGCGGCAATTAACCATGATCTGCTTGCCGATCTCGGGCAGGCCATCCTTCTTTGTGAGGGGCAAAATGGCCAGTTTGACGGGGGCAAGGGCCGCAGGAAGTTTCAAAACGGTCCGGGAATCCTTCTTTTCTGATGTGCTCAGGTCTTCTTCCTGGTAGGCCTCACTCAGCACCATGAATATGGTTCTATCCAGGCCGATAGAGGTTTCGATCACATATGGGATATAACTCTGGTTCAGCTCAGGGTCGTGGTACTGGATCTTCTTATGGCTAAATTCCTGGTGACTGCGCAGGTCGAAATCGGTTCTGGAGTGGATGCCCTCCACTTCTTTGAACCCAATGGGGAAATCATATTCGATGTCGCAAGCCGCGTCGGCATAATGGGCAAGCTTTACATGGTCGTGAAAACGGTACTTCGACTTCGGTATACCCAGGCCGAGGTGCCATTTCATTCTTTCCGCCTTCCAGAATTCATACCATTCCTTCTGTGTGCCGGGACGGATAAAAAACTGCATTTCCATCTGTTCGAATTCGCGCATCCGGAATATGAATTGCCGCGCCACGATCTCATTTCGGAAGGCCTTGCCTACCTGGGCAATGCCAAAGGGGATCTTCATCCTGCCGGTCTTCTGCACGTTGAGGAAGTTTACAAAGATCCCCTGAGCTGTCTCAGGACGGAGGTAGATCTCACTTGCTTCCTCCGACACGCTCCCCAGCTGGGTGGAAAACATCAGGTTGAATTGCCGGATTTCTGTCCAGTTGGCGGTGCCGCTGATGGGGCAGGTGATTTTTTTCTCTATGATCAGGTTGCGGAGGCCTTCATAATCGTCGGCGCCAAGCAACTGCTCCATTTGTTTGATGGTATTCTCCGCTTCGATCCAGTCGGGATGGGATTGGATGGCAATACCCGGATTCAGAATGAATTCTGCTCCGCCGGAAAAGGGCTCCATCTGGCCGCCCCCGATCAGCGCGGTTTCATCATAGGCCTTTTTCTGCAGGTTTTCGGCATAGGCTTCGATCAGGTGGTCGACCCGGTAGCGCTTGTTGCTGTCGCGGTTGTCGATCATCGGGTCACTGAAATTGTCGACATGTCCGCTGGCCTTCCAGGTGGTGGGGTGCATGAAAATGGCTGCATCGAGACCGACGATGTTTTCCTGGAATTGGGTCATCCATCTCCACCAGTAATCCCGGATATTCCGCTTTAGTTCGGCGCCCCATTGTCCATAGTCATATACTGCGCTGAGTCCGTCATAAATTTCGCTGGAGGGGAAGATGAAACCGTATTCTTTACAATGAGAAATGATCGCCTGAAACCTCTTGCTGTCTGTAGCCATAACCGGTAAAATTAAAGCTTTTCATTGTTCCTGTGTCGGGTGGCATCACGGGTATCCTTCTTCTCAAAATTTTTCAGCAACGCTTCGGTAAGGTTGATCCCTGTTTGATTGGCGAGACAGAGCAATACCCAGAGCACGTCGGCCATTTCATCGCCAAGATCCTTATTGCGGTCGGTGGGTTTGAACGATTGTTCACCATATTTCCGGGCGACAATGCTCGCCAATTCACCAACTTCTTCTGTGAGGATAGCCATATTCGTGAGTTCATTGAAATACCTCACCCCGGTAGTGGTGATCCATTGGTCCACCTTGTGCTGTGCTTCATTGATTGATAATTCCATTTTTTCAGTTTTCCGTGTAAATTTACAGGCATGGCTCTCCCTATCGATATTTCAGCTGAAATAAGGTTTAAAACCGCCAGAAGTGGTGGCAAGGGAGGACAGAATGTAAATAAAGTTGAGTCGATGGTGGAAGGATCACTGGATATTAGGCAGTCTTCGATTCTCAATGATGACCAAAAGGCCATGGTGCTGCAAAAACTCCGGAACCGCATCAATTTGGCTGGGGAACTGCAGGTCCGCAGTCAGATGCATCGTTCCCAACTCAGCAACAAAACGGAGGTCATCCGCAAGATGGCTGAGCTGATCGAAAGGGCGTTAAAAAAAGAGAAACCCAGACTGGCTTCCCGGCCCACGGTGGCGTCGAAAAAGAGAAGGCTGGAGTCGAAGAAGATCAATTCCGAACACAAACAAAACCGAAGGCGAATAAAAGAATAGTCAGGAGAAACAGAAAGAGGAACAGAAACAGGAACAGAAACAGAAAGAGAAAGAGAAACAGGAACAGAAACAGAAAGAGAAACAGAAACAGGAACAGAAACAGAAAGAGAAACACAAAGAGAAAGAGGGCGATCCCAATGAAAATCAAACTAACCATACTAACGGTCTGCCTTATCCTTGGAGGTGTATTGCTTATCAATGCCTGCAGAAAAACGGGTCGTCGTTCTGCTCCACCGGCCACTTCTTATGACTTCGTGATTCCCCCCGGATTTCCAGCACCCGCGGTGGATCTGAGCAACAACCCACTCACAAATGAGGGCGTGGCCCTGGGAAGAAAACTGTTCTACGAACCCCGTCTTTCGGCCGACGACAAGACTCCATGTGCGTCCTGTCACCAGCAAATTGCTGCCTTCACAACCTACGATCATGACCTGAGTCACGGTGTATTCAAACAGCACACGGCGAGAAATGCACCAGGATTATTCAACAAGGCATGGCAAGGTAACTTTCAACAGGATGGAGCAATTACTGACCTGCTTCAGCAACCGATCGTTCATTTCACTGCCCCCAATGAAATGGGCAGGAATGTAGACGAGATAGTGAATAAATTAAAGGATGACGCGGACTACAAGTCGATGTTTCTTGCTGCTTTCGGTAATGAAGACGTAAACAGTACGGACCTGCTCAAAGCCCTGGAACAGTTTATCTATTCTATGGTATCAGCAGATTCGAAATACGACAAGGTTAAAAAGGGTGAGGCGGAATTCAATGTATCAGAAGCGGCGGGCTATGAGATCTTCAAGGCGAAATGCACATCCTGCCATTCCGAACCACTCTTCACAGATGGTAGCTTCAGAAATAACGGGTTTGAATTAAATCCCGAACACAATGACTATGGCCGGATGATGGTCACGGGCAACTCCGCCGATTCGCTGAAATTCCGCGTGCCCTCATTAAGAAATGTCGGAGCCACCAATTACTATGTACATGATGGCCGACTGGAATTTCTCTCCGAAATGCTGGACCATTATAACAATGGTGTCATCGATGGACCTACTCTTGACCCCTTACTAAAGAGCGGCATCCCCCTGTCTGACCTCGATAAATTCTACCTGGGCGAGTTCCTGCTGACCCTCACCGACAGTGCATTCATCAACAATCCGCTGTTGGCAAAACCCGAGTGAATCAGCGCTCTCCGTTCTCCGCACTGATTCATAGGCCCAACAATTGCATCACTAACCCAGATTAAAGCCAATCAGATGAAAAACAAAGTATTAGTATTAGCCTTTGCCCTGTTTTTTGGCGCCGCCGCTACTGCTTTTTCACAGGTCGACAGCGCAACCCTGGCCACTCAACAGAAAGCCATCGACAAGAGCCAAAAGTCGGTTGACAAAATGGAAAAAAGCGTCCGGAAAACTGACAAAAAAATCGCAAAGGCCGAAAAGAGAGCAAGACGCGCCGAAAGACGTGCAGAGAAATCAAAAAATAAGGCGGAAAGACAGTCCCGTAAAAAAGAAAAAAAACAGGATAATCTCGACAAAAAAACACAAGAGCTGCAGGAATTACAGAATGCCAATCCGCCGCAAGCGCCAAAATAATTGAGCGATCGGAGAGTAATCTTAGATACTCGCTATTGAGTTTAACGGATTGTTTTACCCAATGACCGCCAGACCAGTGTCGAAGAACCCGTCAAACTACCGACCACATTGCCCGACTGGCAATAAACGGCCTCCTTGCCTTGATCAAAAGGACAAAGCAAAAGTGAAATGATCGATGACTACTGTTGAACCCTGCGGGCATTCATGGCGTCGCGTGCAGAACGTTGAGTATTCAATTCTGCATTCTGGCTGTCCTGCTCTCTCTTGTTCTGTGCTAATTTATCCTGCAGCCCGCGAATCTTTTTTTCCATGTCTACCTGGTCTTCCTGCAGGCTCCTGAGCTTTTTTTCGGCCTTGGCAATTTTTTCTTCCTGATCCTTGATATTCATTCCAAGGTTGTAAGCTTCAACCGCAGGAACGAGTTCATTCAGAAAGGTTTTTCCGTCAGTCAGTTTGTAAGCATCGGCGTCGGTACGCACACCAAGGTTTTCACTGGGTCTGCCTACAATCAGGTACACACGGGATTCGCCTTTGTCTTTCCTGCTTTTCTTGTCAACCTTGAAGTAAAGATCATTCACTTCGGGATCATAAGTGCTAAGTCTTGCGCCTTTGTAAACAGAAAAATCCTTGATCTTTTCTTCGCGGATGCCCTTCTTCATCATCGTCTCTGAAATGGCCTTCTCAACGATCTCTTCGGGATAAGGCAACTCAAGAAGGGCTGCAGACTTATTTGATTTTTGATATTCCACCCTGCCTTCGGTAGCCACGGGTTGCGCCATCACGGCGCTGCCCGCCATGAACACAAATAAGACAAGTACAAAATTTTTCATAAAACATTTTTGGGTTTTCATTATTCTTTGCAATCTCACATAAATGAAGAAGATCAACAATATACGTTAATTTTATGGCGTAAAATTCACCTATTGAGCGGTATAAAAAAACTCGCCGGCCAGACAGTTTGGTATGGAATTCCAAATATTTTCAGCCGCTTCCTGGGTTATGGTCTGCAACTTCTGGCATTCCGTTGGTTCGACGCTGTAACAACCAGTGACCTTACTCAGGTCTACGCCATCATCCCCTTCCTCAACATTCTGTTCACCTATGGACTGGAGACCAGCTATTTCAGATACGCCCAGATAACGGACCGGCAGAAACTGTATAATACCCTGGGCGTTTCGATGATCGTTAGCACAACTTTGTTCACTGTCATCCTCCTCGCACTCCAGGGACCAGTTACCAGTTTCCTCGAACTAAGAGACCATCCTGAATATGTCACCTGGATGATCTGGATATTGTTCTTCGACACCCTGATTGTGATGCCAAAGGCCAAACTAAGACTGGAAGAACGCCCGCGCAAATATGCCTTTGTCAATATCGCTTCAAGTATTATTCAGATCCTGTTTGTTGTTTTCTTTCTCGTGTATGCAAGAAATGGTTATGCCACGGACAAAACCTCATTCCCGGGCGCCATCTATGATCCCGATACCGGCGTGGGATATTTCATTCTGGCCAACCTCGCAGCCAGTGCCCTTACACTCTTCCTGTTGTGGAAAGAGTTCATGGCCATGCGTTTTGTATTTGACAAAAAGCTCTGGAAGGATATCATGTATTATTCCTACCCATTGATCATTGTGGGCTTCGGCGGCATGATCAACGAAATGATGAGCAGGGTGATATACAAAAAAGTGATCCCCGGTGACTCTATAGAGGAAAGCCGGCAGTTGGGCATATTTGGGGCCAATTACAAACTGGCCGTATTGATCACCATCTTCATTCAGATCTTCAAGATGGCGGCAGAACCCTTTTTCTTCAATCAGTCTAACCGCGAGGACGCGCGGAAAGTCTATGCCAGGGTAATGAAGTTCTTTGTAATCGTTTGCTGTTTTATGTTTCTGGTGATCACGCTCTTCTTAAATGTCTGGAAGGTGCTCATCGCATCGAAGCGACCAGAATATGCGGAGGGTCTGCATGTGGTTCCCATCCTGGCCATGGGCGCTGTTTTCCTGGGTATTTACTACAACCTGGCGATCTGGTACAAACTGACCAACAAGAATATGTTCGGCGCCTACATCACTCTTGCCGGAGCCGCGATCACCATCATCCTGAACATTTGGTGGATACCTATATTCGGGTACACAGGTTCAGCCTGGGCTACTTTGATCTGCTATGCCTTTATGATGGGCGTCAATTATTACCAGGGTCAGAAACACTACCCGATCCCCTATGCAAAGAAGAAACTGATCGCCTACATCTCGATAGCCACCCTGCTCTATGTGGTTCACGAAACGATCGCGGGGTATTTGGTCCCCGGTTCATCATCGCATAACATGGTGTATTACGGAACTTCTTTTCTCTTCCTTGCATTATTCGGTTTGCTGATCCTGAAAGTAGAACGGAAGGAACTGGAGCGGCTTCCCTATATCGGACGCTTCCTCTCGGGAACGAAGGTGGCTTAGACTTCAAAAATCTCTGTGGGACAATTTATGACCAGGGCCTTGGATTTGCGCTCAGGAAGGGATTGTATGCCTTTTCATAACCGATTGTAGTTTGCGTGCCATGACCAGAATGAACCACAACCTTGTCGGGAAGCACAAAGAGTTTGGTCCTGACACTGTTAAGCAGCGTGTCCATGTCTCCTCCCGGGAGATCCGTTCTGCCGATACTTCCTCTGAACAATACATCCCCGCCAATAACAAAGGATTGTGCCTCACAATAAAAACTCACCGATCCCGGGGAATGACCAGGAGTGAACAACACAGTCAATAGGTCTTCGCCAAGTTGGATCCTTTCGCCTTCCTCCATGAACAGGATTTGTCCTTCATAGTTGTCAAATGGCAAACCCCAGCTTTCCCCGGCCTTTGCTGCATAGTCCAGAACTACCTTTTCTTTTGGGTGAATGCGTAGGGGCAACTTGTACTTCGCGGACATATGGCTGTTGCCAAAGATATGGTCGAGGTGACAGTGGGTATTTAACAAACATTTAGGCGCCAACTTATTATTATCGATAAAATCTGTTAATTCTTTGCGCTCAGCTTCGTAATAACATCCGGGGTCGATAATGCAGCACGCACCTTTTTCGTTAAAAATTACGTATGTATTCTCTTGCAGGGGGTTGAAGGTAAACTGCCTGATGGTTAGCATAGAACGGCTAGGTTTGAACGAAATAGAATTTTTTACCGGGACTAGGGATTGTTATAACTTTAAAAATTACTAAAGACGGGATATGCAATTTCAACAGAATATGCGAAAAGGGAAAGATTTTTTTGCACTCGCCCTCGCCTTAATATTCTTCTCAACAAGTCTTATTGCCCAGGTGAACACAGTTGAATTTGGAAAGAATCGTGTCCAATACAAAAAGTTCAAGTGGAAGTACTATCAGACAGATAATTTCAATGCTTATTTCTACGAAAACGGGGAAACGATCGCCAAATATGTCGCCCGGATCGCGGAAAAGGAATTGCCTGAAATAGAAAAAGCTGTGGAATATGGTCTGCAGCGTCGCGCCAATATCGCCATCTACAATGATTTCGACGAATTGAAACAGTCCAACATCGGGTTGAATATGGACTGGCAGACCACTGGCGGCATCACAAAGCTGGTGAACAATAAGATG
>Ga0193752_1001679_pt1 | contig 18009 bp, 10 predicted proteins | sample H1c1metaG_FD_144924 | JGI IMG/M metagenome (GOLD analysis project Ga0193752, IMG submission 144924) | Soil microbial communities from a riparian zone of the East river system, Colorado, United States - H1c1 | ecosystem: Environmental > Terrestrial > Soil > Riparian zone | place: USA: East River...
TCACGATGCAGTACGTCAACACGTACCGGGAGTACTACCCGCTCGTGAACCTGCAGCGCGACCGCGTCGGCTTCAGCCCGGCCGCAGTCGGCGACCGGATGACGAGCCGCTACTTCCTGCCGATCACCAACATGTACCAGCAGTGGCTGTTCTCGCCCGGTGGCGACGAGCTCTACAGCACGTACTCGCAGATCGGCATGCTGCGCGGCTTCAGCGCGATGTGGGACGTGATGGCGACGCCGCGCTACGGGTCGTACGCCCTCGACGAGGTCTCGGGCCAGTACCAGTGGCAGAGCTACAACCAGATCGAGGACGCGAGCCTGTACCTCGCGCCCGGTGCGGGTCGCCGCGAGTTCTCTCGCTACGATCCGCGCGCTGGCTACAACTTCTTCCAGCGCGTGCTCGAGAGCGGCTACTTCTACGAGCAGCAGGGCGCGTTGATCGCGCTGACCTCGAACGACGCGCGCGTGCTGGGCATCGGCGCCGACGTCGACGCCGACGAGCTCACGTACTCGATCCCGTACTACCTGATCTTCCAGGAGGAGATCGACTCGCTGTTCGCCGGCATCGTGACCCAGGACGCTAGCGCGTACGGGCCGTACATCAGCGGCGGCGAGCTGGTCCACAAGGACCTGTGGCTCGAGGGCATCGGCGCGCAGCCGCCGGTCGACGCCCAGCTGAACATCCAGCCGTCGTGGAGCACGCGGCTGTACGCGATGCTCTACGGGACCGCGCTGCTCCGCAGCAACTTCGACGCGAGCTTCCTGCAGAAGGCGCAGGTCGCCCTGGTCGGTGCGAACGACCCGATCGAGGTCGCGCCGAACTACGAAGAGGTGCGCGTCACCGACCCGATCTCGGGCCGCATCTACGTCGCCTACCGCGACCCGGACGGCAGCCCGGACTCGTTCCTCGGCGCCAAGCTACTCGGCCAGCTGCAGGTCATGATCGACCAGCTCGAGGCGCTGCCGCCGGACGACGCGAGCGTGCCGCGGCTGCGCTCGCAGATCTCGCAAGAGATCGAGGTGCTCGAGATCCTGCGCAGCCTGTACGCCGAGTTCCAATACGTGTTCCAGTGAGACTGGGTGAGCTGCCAGGCCTCGACGCGGCAGGTTGCGTCGAGGTCCTGATCGAGGTGCCGCGCTTCTCGTTCGTGAAGCGCGACCACAACGGTCGGGTGCAGCTCGTCTCGCCGCTGCCGTGTCCGTTCAACTACGGCAGCTTGCCGGGGACCCGCGCCTGCGACGGCGATCCGATCGACGCGCTGGTGCTCGGTCCGCGCCGCGCTCGGGGTGAGCTGGTGCGACTGCCGGCGCGCGGGGTGGTTCGGTTCATGGACGCCGGCGCCGCGGACCCCAAATGGATCTGCAGCGCCGCGGAGCTGACAGCCGCGGACCTACGAGAGGTCCAGCGGTTCTTCAGCGTCTATGTCGTGGCGAAGCGCGTGCTCAACGGTCTGTTACGGCGCCCAGCACCAACGCGCTTTGAACGCATTGAGCTGGCGTGACCGGAGCACGCGCTATTGCGACTCGCTAGTGCGACGAGAGCCTCACCAATCTTCGAGGTCAGCGCCGTCGTCGGCGGCATCGTCGTCGTCGTCGTCCATGTCGTCATCCGACGACGCAGCGACGCCACGCGTCGCAACGGGCTCCAATTCGTCGTCGTCGTACGTCGACGTGGGCGCGTCCGATGCGGGCAACGCAACCGGAGCGGGAGCTGCCGGTGCCGCGGCCTTGGGCGCCTTAGGCTTCCGAGGAGCTTTGGGCTTCTTCGGCGCGGGTGCTGCGGGCGCCGGTGCCGCTTCGGCAGCGGGGGCTTTCTTCGCAGCCTTCTTAGGTGCCGCCTTTGGGGCGGCCTTTGGAGCGGCCTTGGGTGCCGCCTTCGCCGCCTTCGCCGCCTTCTTGGCAGCCTTAGGCGCCGCCTTCTTTGCGGCCTTCTTCGCCACCTTCTTTGCGACCTTCTTGGCCGCCTTCTTGGTGGCCTTCTTGGCCTTCACTGGTGCGGACTTCTTTGCGGCTTTTTTCTTGGAAGCTTTTTTCTTGCTAGCCATGACGCCCTCTCGCTAGTCGCAATCGGCGCCGATGGTACAGCGACGCGCGATCACGTCAAAGAGTGATTCGCGAAATCTACTTTCTAATCAGTCACTGAGCGACGCGCGCGACGGCGGGCAGCTCACTCACGCGCATCAGCATGGCGGGGTACTGCATCGCGACGCGCGTGAAGGCTTCGCGCGGTAGACGCAGCGCGAGCAGGGTCTCGCGCGCGCGTACCCCGATCCCGGACGGGCTTCCGTCGAGCAGCGTGGCGTGCCCGAACATCGCTCCGGCGCCCTCCACGCGCGGCGGATCGCTCGCTGGATCGCCCGTGATCTCCACGTGGCCGGTCAGCGTGATCAAGATCGCGTCGGCCGCCTCGCCGCGGGCGAGCATGGTGGCCCCGCCCTGCGCCCGGCGCAGCTCGAACGCCTCGGCCAGCTCCACCCGCTCGGTCGGGCTTAGCTCGGCGAACAGGCCGGCCGTGCTCAGTAGGTTGGTGATCAGCCGTCGGGTCAGCAGCTCGAACAGCAGATCGGCGAGGCCCTCGTGCACCCGCACCAGATAGTCGAGCGTGAGCTTGGGGATGCGCAGCGCGAGCAGATCGCCCTCGGCCACCACGTCGGCTCGGCGTGGCTCGGCCGACAACAGGCACGCCTCGCCGAACACCTCGCCCGCACCCAGCCTGGGCCGCGCTTCGGGCGCGAGCCCCGGCACGTGCACGCGCACCGCCCCCTCGACGATGCCGAACAGCGCATCGGCAGGATCGCCTGCACGGATCACCATCTCGCCATCGCTCAGGCGCACCAGCTCGGACTCGCGCGTGAGCTGGAGCAGGGCCTCCTTCGGAGCTTCGGCGAACAGCGGCAAGAGCGGCAGGCAAGCTTCGCGCTCGGCGCTCGGTCCGGCGTGCTCGTCTACGGGCGTCGCGAGAGCTTGGCTTTCCAGCGTCAGCTCGAGCTCGCTCAGGTCGATGTCGATCGTGGTGGTCGGGCGGTCGCGGGCCAGGCGGCGGAGGCGCCGGCGCTCGGCGGGCACTGCGGGCGGCACGGCGGAGAGAGAGGGAGCGGGCACGGGGATCGCGCGAGCAGGGGCGGGCGCGCCGAGGGGTAGAGCTTGTTCTTGGACGCGGTTCGAGGCCGGGCGCTCGCCGGCGTGCACGCCGGACGGGCGAACCCGGCGGTGCAGCGCGCGTGAGGCCCCCGCATCGATACCGTCGAGCACGTCGGTGCGCTTGGGGCTCAGCTCGGCGACGACCTTGGCCATCGCGATCGAGCGCGGCAGAAAGCCCGCCTCGGCATAGAGCGCAGCCGCGCGCTCGTACGCGCCGATCGCGTCGGCGCGCTGACCGAGCCGCCGCAGCACGTCGCCGCGCTTGTGTGGCCAGCGCGCGTTGCCGGCGTCGATCTGCTCGAGCTCGAGCAGCAAGGGCACCGCCTTCTTGAGCCCATCGCGCGCCAGCTCGCGCTCCAGCTTGTCGCGCAGCTCTTTGGCGCGGCGCTCGTTCTCCCGTGTGCCGGAGCGGTTCACACGGCGATCATCCCTCGCCGCTCGCGCCGCCCGCAACGGGTCTGTCGCAGGACCGGCCCGGTCGCGTGGTATAGCGCCGCGATGTCGAAAGTCGCTGACCCCGGGCGGTCACGCCACGTGTTCTGCAACCGGACGCTCAACATGCGCTCGGTCCGCGCGATCGGCTTCGACATGGACTACACGCTGGTCCACTACGATGAGCGGGCGTGGGAGCAGCAAGCGTACACGCACGTGCTCGACAAGCTGCTCGCGCTCGGCCTGCCGGTGGCCGAGCTGCGCTTCGACCCCGAGCTGTTTACGCGCGGCCTGATCCTCGACACGCAGCTCGGCAACATCGTCAAAGCCAACCGCTTCGGGTACGTGACGCGCGCCGCGCACGGCACCGAGCTGCTCGCCCACGACGCGCAGCGCGCGGCGTACGACCGGACCTGGGTCGACCTCTCGGACAAGCGTTGGGTCTTCCTCAACACGCTGTTCTCGCTGTCCGAGGCCTGCATATACGCGCAGCTGGTCGACCTGCTCGACGCTGGCGTCTTGCCGTCGGTGCGCGGCTACGACGGGCTCTATGGCTTGGTCCGCGACACCATGAACAGCACGCACCTCGAGGGCGAGCTGAAGGCGCTGATCGCACGCGACCCCGATCGTTTCGTGGTGCTCGATCCCGAGCTGGCGCTGGCATTGCTCGATCTGCGCCGTGCCGGCAAGGCGCTCGTGCTCGTGACCAATTCGGAGCACGACTACACGCGAGCGATGATGAGCTACACGCTCGACCGCTTCCTGCCCGACGGCATGACCTGGCGGGACCTGTTCGACATCGTGATCGTGCAGGCCGGTAAGCCCGGGTTCTTCGAGAAACCGGCGCCGGTCTACGAGGTGGTCGACGAGCGGGGCCTGCTCAAGCCGCACTACGGCGCGCTCAAGACCGGCGGCGTGTACTTCGGCGGGCACGCCCGGATGGTCGAGCAGCACCTCGGCCTCACCGGCAACGAGCTGCTGTACATCGGCGATCACGTCTACGCCGACGTGCACGTCTCGAGTCAGATCCTGCGTTGGCGAACCGCGCTGATCCTGCGCGAGCTGGAGGCCGAGATTCACGCCGACGACGCGTTCGCGGCCGAGGCGCGCGAGCTGTCGGTCCTTATGAGGGAGAAGGAAGACTGCGAGGCCGAGCAGGCCCAGCTGCGCTTGAGCTTGCTCCGTAGCGGGAACGGCGACGCCGCTCGGCTCGCCGCGTTGCGCGAGCAGCTCGACCAGCTCGACGTGCGGATCGCGCCGCTCGCCAAGCAGGCTTCGGAGCTGAGCAACGCGCGTTGGGGGCCGCTGATGCGCGCCGGCAACGACAAGAGCAGGCTCGCGCGCCAGATCGAACGCTACGCGGATGTGTACACGTCGCGGGTCTCGAACTTCCTGTACCTCACGCCGTTTGGCTATCTACGCGCGCCGCGCGGCAGCCTCCCCCACGACCTGTGAGCAACCTCGAGGGGGGTCGTCAACGCTCACGGTGGGGGATGAAAATTACCCACCGCTCAGCGCTCCGCCGTGCGCTGTAGCTAGAACGAGAGTGATTGGTCACCTAAAACTAGGCGTGATCGACAGTTCGCATGAGGCGAATAACAACAATCATTTCAAGTATATAGCCGATAGTGGTTAGCCCTGACCCGTAGGTTTGCGGGAGTATTTGCTCGCCTGCTTGACGGTGCAATTGGGGCGCTGCTAGTTCCAGTGGTAGCGCAGCACGCATCTTCGCGAGGGACACCTGACCCCCGGTCAGGGCGGGGGTCAAAGGACGCTGCGTTGGGAGGTGCACCCGATGAGTAGTTTCGCCGGTTGGCTCAAATCCATTCAGGTTCTGTACGTGGGTGATCCGCATTTGCCGCAGTTGGGTTGGCTGTCGGCAGCGGGCGCTCGCGTGATTCGTGCACAAACCTCGGAAGAGGCGCGCGCGATCGCACTCGAAGACCCAAGCGTGGTGGACGTTGCGGTGCTCGACGCGGAGTGGCCGCAGGTCGGCTTCGTCGGCGTCGTCCGCGACTTGCCACCCTCATGCACGCCGATCGTGATCAGCGCGCGGAGCGAGGTCTCGCTGCTCGACAGCATTGGCGCGCTGCGCGCCGAATACGTATCGAAGGGCGCGACCGAAGCGGACTTCACCTTCCGGGTGAAGAACGTGACGAAGCTGGCCGTGCCCAGCATGCGCCGCTTGGCCGCCAACGCGACCAAGCTGTGGAGCTTGCCGCGACAGCTGTCGCGCTTGCTCTACTTCAATCTCTGGTCCTACTCCGACCAAGAGATCGCCGACGCGATGGGCCTGTCGCGCCACACGATTCAGGAATACCAAGACGAGCTGCGCCGCCGCACCGGCGTCCGAACCAAGCACGCGTATCTACGCCGCTTGCTCGAGTACGCAGGTGAGGAGCCGCCGCTCACGATGAGCGACCAGACCCGGTCGCACGTCATCCAGTTCCGCCGCCGCTTAGAGGGCGGGGAGACAACCTGAAAAACATGAGGGCGGCTCCAATGGAGTCGCCCTCAGGTGTTTCTAGAACGAGCGAACGAAGTGAGCCCCGTGAAGGGGTGGGGCCCCGACGGCTTTGCCGGCGGGGCGGGGGAACGGCGTACGTTCCCCCGTCTACTCAGCCTCGCTGGAGCCGTTGCTCGCGTGCGTGCCGTTCAGGCAGCGCTGTTGGTACTCGGTCGGGGTTTGCCCGGTCCAGCTCTTGAACGCGCGGTGGAACGTGCTCGCTTGCGAGAAGCCGACCGAGGACGCGACGTCGGCGATCGGCCGGCCGGCCGCGAGCAAGCGCGACGCGAGCCGCAGGCGCACGCGGTCGAGCAGCTCTTGATACGTGGTGCCGCGCTCGTGCAAGCGGCGGTGCAGCGTGCGGCCGGAGACGCCGAGACGCTCGGCGACCGATGCCGAGTTGGTGTTGCCGTTCGGCAGCTCGGTCTCGATCTGCGCGCACACCGTGTCCTCGAACTGCGCCACGTTTGGCAGGTCGAGCAACAGCTTGTCGGCTTGGCTCAGCACGCGCGTGCGAAACACCTCGTTGGCGGTCGGCAGCGGCTCGAGGAACACGCGGGCCGGGCCGAACAGCGCGTTGAACGGCGCTTCGTAGCGGATCGGCGCCTGGAACAGCGCGGTGTGTAGGTCGATGTTCCGGGGCGCGCGGTGCGAGAACCAGACCTCGGTCGGCGTCACGTCGCGCCGCATCACCCGCCGCGCCAGGTTGAGCATCACCGCGAACATCAGCTCGATCAGGGCCGGCGGCTCATCGGGCAGCAGCTCGAGCCTGAAGCAGGCGGTCTCGCCATCGAGGTGCACGCTGGCTTGGGCGCCGTCGCGCAGCAGGCGGGCGTAGCGAGACTGGGTCTCGATAGCCTCGGCGAGATTGCGCGAGAGCACGCCGATGTGCTCGAGCAGAGATAGCGGCATCGGCCAGGAGTAGGTCGCCGACGGATTGGCGATCGCCGCAAGCTTTACCCCGAGCGATTCGTCCTGGGTCAGCTCGATGGCCAACCGCCAGGCCGCGAACAGCCCGTGCAGCGGGACCCGGCCATCGGGGCTCTCGGCCAAGCGCTCGTCGATGTCGGCGCGCTTCAAAATCTGGGCGGGCGTGTGCCCGTGAGCCCGGAGCACCTCGAGGACCGGCCAGAGCAACCGGTTGGACGCGGTCCAGTGGCGAGTGCTGGGGTGCTTCGTCGCGGCTGGTTTCATTGGTGCGGAGCTCAAACGATGCGGTGCGACGCCAATGATGACCGGTTCTGGACTGCTCATGGGCACGGGCTCACCTCGAGGTTCCTCCTCTATGTAGGAGGCGAGGCTAGAACCGGCTCGCATATCGTGCCGAGAAAATGTCGTGGGCAGCGGCTTAATATCGGGGGAACGTGCGCCGTTCCCCCGCCCGCCGGGCGAAGCCCGTCGGGGCCCACCCCTTCACGAGGCTCGCTTCGCTCACGGATGACTTGCCGGGCGTGCCATCGTGACTGATTCGCCAATCGATATTTGACTGCTGCATTCTTGCGCAGGTGTTCGGCAAAGCTCCCATGTGGGGACCCTGGTGTGCGGCGCCCGCCGCATGCCCCACGCACGAAATGGCCGCGGAGTTTCCTTTACGATCACGCGGCGCTGCTCCGTATAATCGAGGTTCACTTTTCTGGCGAACGATGCCGCGCTCGCCTCGAGCGTGTCGCAGAACGGCTCGCCGCGAGGACTCATGGCGCAAAAGCCGGCACTGAAGGAGCGACCCGACGAGCTTTCAACTGCGATCGCAGCCGTCGAGGATGCTCCAGGCGATCTCGCGGCATGGGATCGCCTCGATGAAGCGCTCGATCGCCAGCAGCGGCCCGAAGAGGTCGCGCCGATTTATCTGAACGCGTTGCGCGATGGCTTGAGCCACGAGCAAGTGACCGAAATAGGCCAGCGTGGCGTTCGCTTCTTCGAGACATGGTTCGGCGAGAGCAGCAGCGAGCTGCCCGCGTTCCTGCAACGCGTGCTCGCGCTCGACCCGCGCGCCAACTGGGCGTTCGAGCGCCTGACGGTCGCGTACACCGTGAGCGGCGGCTTCAGCGACCTGCTCCGCGCGTACGACAAGGCGATCGAGTCCGCCGACGAGACCTCGCGGCGCATGAAGCTGCTCGACGAGGCGGCTCAGGTCGCCAAGGACTTCGCGCACGATCCGGATCGCGCGATCGGCTACTTGAAGCAGCTCAACACGCTCGAGCCGGACAACACCGCAGTCGTGGCCGGTCTCGAGCGCTTGCTCGAGCGTCAAGACCGGTTCGGTGATCTGGCGTCGCTGTGGATGGCGCGGCTGGGCATGCAGCCCGATAAGCAAGCGCGCGAGAGCCGAGTGCGGATCGCGACGCTGCAGATCGACAAGCTCGAGCAGCACGAAGCCGCGCTCGAGCAGGTCAAGCAGGTGCTCGTGGGCGCGCCGGCGCACGCACCCGCGTATGCGTTGCTCGAGCGCATCGTCGCCGCGAGCGGCGCCAAGCCGGGCGCTCGCAAGGAAGCGCTGTCGATCCTGCGCAAGCGCATGCTCGAGGACGACAAGCCGCAGGAGCTCGTGCGCGTGCTCGAGCAGGCGCTGGTCGGCGCGCCGGTCGCCGAGCAGCGCACGCTGCTGCGCGAGCTGTGCGAGCGCGCGATGGCGCTCGGTGACGATGCGCGTGCGCTCGGCCACCAGGCCAAGCTGGTCGTGCTCGATCCGCTGCCGCGCGAGCGCGAGACGCTGGCGTTGCTGGCGACGCGTACGCGCGAGCCCGTCGTGCTGATCGACGCGCTTGCGGCTGCGGCCGACGCCACTGCCGACGCCGCGACCGCGGCGGACCTGCGGCTGCGGGCCGGCATCGCGTGCGAAGAGCTCGGCGATGAGCCGCGCGCGATCGAGCTGCTCAGCAGCGTGTTCGACCGCGCGCCCGCCCCGGACATGGTGCTGCAAGCGGGTCACAAGCTGGTGCCGCTGCTCGAGCGCGCCGGCGGCGTGGCGCGCACGCTCGAGGTGCTCGGCCGGTTGAGCGAGCTCGAGACCGATGAGTCGCACAAGCGTGCGCTGCTCGGTAAGACCGCGCGGCTCGCCGAGCAGGTCGGCGACCGCACGCGCGCCGAGCACGCGTGGCGCGCGCGCATCGGTGGCGACGGCGATGACCTCGAGGCGCTCGACGCGCTGATCCGTTCATCCGAAGTTTCGGGCGACTACGTACGGCTGTGCGAGCTGCTCGAGACGCGCGCGCGCACCAAGGGCGCGGCCGAGCAGCGGCGCTCGGACCTCGTGCATCTCGCGCGCACCTATGACACGCAGCTCGCTGACCTGCCCAAGGCGATCGATGCCTGGCGCCGTGTCGAGCGTCAGTTCGGCGAGGACCCGGAGTCGCTCGCCGCGCTGACCGATCTGCTCAGCCGCGCCGAGCGCTGGCAAGAGCTTGCGGACGCGTTGAGCCAAGCGGCGGAGCGCCAGATCGCGCGCTTCACCGAGCTGCAAGGCCGGCTCGGCGACGCATATCGCGAGCGGCTCGATCATCCTGAGCTGGCAGCCGAGCGCTATCGCTCGGCGCTGCAAGCGAGCCCGCGCGACGCCGCTGCCCTGGCTGGCCAGCGCGCGCTGATCGACGACGCGCGCTGCCGCGGCATCGCCGTGCGCTCGCTGGCCGACGCGTACGCGCGCACCGATGCGTGGCGCGAAACTCTCTCGCTGCTCGATGCGCGCTTGATGATCGCCGAGACCGCCGCGGCGCAGGCCGCGATCCTGGTCGAGCGCCGTGCTCCACGAGTCGCGTGGCAGTGAGCCGCAAGCGGCGCTGGCGTGTTACGCGCGCGCGTTCGCGCTGACACCCGACGACCGCAGCATCGAGCGCGAGATTCGCCGCTTGGCCGAGCAGCTCGGCGCGTGGAGCGCCGTAGTACAAGCGTATCGCGACACGATCTCGAGCTTGCCGCGCGAGACGCCGCGCATGGCGGAGCTGCGCCACGACGAAGGCCGCATCCTCGAGACGCGGATGCAGGATCTCCCCGGCGCGCTCAAGGCGTACAGCGCGGCGACGGCGATCGCGCGCGGGCGCGAAGACCTCGCGGCGTCGGCGGTCCGCGTGGCGTCGGCGCTCGGCATGTTCCGGGAGGCAGCGCGCGAGACGGTGGCGTGCATCGCGGCGAACGGCGCGATGATCGGCAGCTTGCTCGCGATCCTCGAGAAGGCAGCTGACGAGCAAAAGGCGCTGGCGGAGCTGTGCCAGATGCTCTCCGCGGAGACGATCGCGACCAACCTGCCGCCGTCGCTCGCGCGCGCGCTGCATGTGAAGGTCTCGACGATGTATCGCGAGCGCTTGCATGACCCGGCCGAGGCCGAGGCCTCGCTGGTCCGTGCGGTGGGGGCCGACGGGTCCGACGTCGATACGCTGATCTCGCTGGCCGATCTGCAGCGCAAGCGCGGCAGCCTCGCGCTGTGCGAGACGCTGGTCGCGATCGGTCGCGCGCGCGTCGATGACCTCGATGCGTGGCGTGAAGCGGCCGAGGTCGCGGCCCAGGCGCGCGCCAGCGAGGGCGCCGCGCGCAGCGAGATCAGCGCGAGCCGTGCGGTCGCGCTGTTCGAGCAGCTGTACGATCGCGCGTCGGCGATGCTCCGCCGCGGCCAAAAGCCCGAGGGCAAGGTCACGGCCGAGCAGGCTTGCCGCTTCGCGCTCGACTCGCTGCTCGACACGTTGGGCGAGGGTGGCGAGCACGAGCGGTGTCTGTCGCTGCTGCTGGCAGCGAGCACGCTGCCGATCGATGAGACGTACAAGCGCGACGATCTGCGCCGTGCTGCGGCGCTCGCCCATAGCGTGCTCGGCGACGAGCAACGCGCGATCGCGCTGTACCGCGAGCTGGTCCAGGTGGAGCCGCGCGACAAGCAGGCGCGCTCGGTGCTGGCGACGCTGTACGAAGCCAAGGATCGTTTGCCGGACCTGCTCGCGCTGCGCCGCGACGAGCTGCGCTTGGCGGAGGACGAGCCGACGCGGATCGAGCTGCGGCTCGAGATCGCGCGCAAGCTCAGCGAGCTCGAGGCGCGCGGCGGTCAACAGGAGCTGCTGCTCCTCAACCTGCGCGCCGAGCCGGGCCACGGCCCGACGCTCGATGCGATCACGACGCTGCTCGATGTGCGCGGCCGCCACGCTCAGCTCGCAGAGCTGATGTGCAGCCAGGCGCGCTTGCTCGTGAAGCACAGTCAGCCGCAACGCGCGGTCGAGCTGCTCGAGCTGGCCGCCACGCGCTACGAGCGCGAGCTGCAAGACGTCGAGGCGGCGATCGCCGTGCTGCGCGAGCTGCACGAGCTTGCGCCCGAGGGAGATGCGAGCGCGGCGCTGGCTCGTTTGCACACCGCGCGCGGCGAGCACGCGGCTGCGGCCAAGTGGCTCGAGGTCCGGCTCGGCACCGTGCCGCCGGATACGCGCGCGCTCACCGCGGTCGAGCTCGGTCGGGCTCACCTCGAAGCGGGCGCACGCGACCGTGCGCGCGCGGCCCTCGAGCGCGCCACCAAGGAAGATCCCTCGATCTTCGGCGCGCGCGAGATGCTGGCGCGGATCTACCGCGAGGACGGCGCGCACGAGCCGTTGGCGGCGCTGCTCAGCGAGTGGTCGGTGCGCGAGACCGACTCCGAGAAGCGCCTGGCGCTGCTGCGCGAAGCCGCGAACCTCTATTACGACGCGCTCGGTGCGCCGGAGCGCGCGGTCGACGTGCTGCAACGCGCGGCTCAGCTCGCGCCGGACGATCGCGAGCTCGGCTTGCGGCTCGCGGAGGGCATGCAGCGCGCCGGACGCAGCCAAGACGCGCGGGCGGTGCTCGAGCGCCTGATCGAAGGCTTCGGCCGCAAGCGCTCGGCCGAGCGCGCGGCGCTCCACTACCAGCTGGCGCGCGTGCTCGCGTCCACCGGTGAAACAGACGGCGCGCTCGAGCAGCTCGACATCGCGACCAAGATGGACCTCGCGCACGTCGAGGCGACGCGGATGCTGGCCGAGCTGTGGCAGCAGAAGGGCGACCTCGATCGCGCCGAGCGCGTGTACCGCGGCCTGCTCATGCTGGTGCGCCGCCAGGCGCCCGACGCCGCGCTCAAGGTCGGCTCGGCCGAGGTGTTCTACGAGCTGGCTGAGATCGCGAAGAAGCGCGATCAAACCTCCGCGGCCGAGGAGCTGCTGCAATCGGCGCTCGAGGCGGCGACGCAGCACGACGTCGAGGCCGAGCGCTTGCAAGCGCTGCTGATTTCGCGCGGCGACCGTACGCTGCTGATGCGGCTCCTCGACGCGCGATTGAAGCTGGCCAAGAGCCCCGCGGCGCAGCACTCGATTCAGCGGGCCAAGGCGCAAGCGCTGGCCGCGACCGGCGACGCGACCGCCGCGCTCGACGCCGCGCTCAAGGCGCTGGCGCTCGCACCCGAGAACATGGCGGTCCACGCTGAGGCCCGCAGTTATGCGAAGGCGGCCAAGGCGACCGACCGCTACCTCGAGCAGGTCACCGCGTTGTCGGACGACTTCGGACGGCGTCGCGAGCCCGAAGCCAAGAAGCTCGCGGTCACGCTCACGCTCGCGCTCGGTGAAGCGATCGAGCAAGACCTCAATCAACCGGAGCGCGCGGCCTCGTTCTACGCCAAGGTCGAGGCGTCCGGCGAGCACACCGTGCAAGCGTGGCTGGCGATGGCCCGCGTGTCGGGCGTGCGCGGTGATCGCGCGGAGCAACGGCGCGTGCTCGAACGGATCGTGGCGCTGCCTCCGGAGCAGCTGACCGAAGACGGCAAGCGCGAGGCGCTGCTGACATTGGCCGAGGTCGAGCTGCGCACCCCGTCGCTCGGCGCCAGTGGTATCGCCACGCTCGATCGCGCGCTCCGCGGGATGACCGATTACGAGCGCGCTAAGCAGGTGCTGCGCGCAGCGGTCGCCACCGCACCGGTCGAGCCGGCGGTCGCGGCGGCGTTCGAGCGCGTGGCCCGCGTGTCGCGCGACGAGAACATGCTGATCGAGCACTTCGAGCGCTTGGCCGAAGCGCCTGATGCCAGCCTCGACAGCCTGCGCGAGGGCATCGAGCTCGCGCTGCGCAGCGGCAAGCATGCGCGCGCGGAGAAGCTGCTCGAACGCGTGCGAGCGCTGGTCGTCGCGACCGAGCAGCACGTGCCGAGCTGGGTGCTCGCGGATCTAAGCGATTGCCGGCTGGCGCTGGGCGACGCTCAGGGCGCGATCCGCTACCTGAGCGAAGCGGTCGAGCTGGCTGGACCGGACGAGATCGAGCCCCTGGCGCGCGAGCTGGCGCGGCTTGCCGGCGGGCCCGAAGGCGACCCGTTGATTGCGGTGCTCGCTTATGAACGGTTGCGCGATCACAACCCGACCGACCGCTCGATTTGGTTGCCGCTGCTCGAAGTGGCGGCGCGCATCGGCGAGCGCACGCGCTTCGAAGAGCTGGCGGCGAAGTGCCTGGCCGATCTGACGACGCCGGCCGATCGCGCCGAGGTCCAGAAGATGCTCGCGCTGTTCTTGATCGACGCGGGCGACGCGCGCGCAGCCGTGCCTGCGCTGCGCGGCGTGCTCGACGACGATCCGAGCCGCAGCGAGGTGCGCGACCTGCTGACCTCGATCTACGAGCAGCAAGGCATGCACGAAGAGCTGGCGACGCTGCTGCAGAGCCAGTTCGATCAAGCGCGCGACGCGCAGAACCTCGATGCGATCGCCGACATCGGCTTGCGCATCGGCGGCCTGTTCGGTGAGAAGAATCGCGACGCTTCGATCGATGCCTATCGCTCGGCGCTGGAATGGGCCCCGGCCCATCTGGGCCTGCTGCGCGCGCTGCTGGAACGGCTGGGCCAGACGGCCGAGCCGCGCGAGCGCGCCGAGGTGCTGCAGCAACTGCTGGCGGCCGAGAGCGGCGAGACCGCGGCGTCGCTGGCCGTCGAGCTGGCTGCGACCTGGAAGTCGCTCGACGAGCCCGACCTCGCACAACGCGCGCTCGAGCTCGGCTACGAGAAGCACGGCGAGAATGAGCGCGTGCGCGACCTGCTCGAGGCCAGCTACGCGGAGCGCGAGGATTGGCGCAAGCTGGCCGAGCTGTTCGAGCACGAAGCGGCGCGGATCGGCGGTGCGGCCGCCGTTGCGCGGCTCAAGAACGCGGCGATGTTCTACCGCGAGCAGCTGCAAGACTTGCCGGCTGCGGCGTCGTCGTTGCGCAAGGCGCTCGAGATCACGCCCGACGATCTGTCGTTGGCCGGCGAGCTGGCGCGTAACCTCGCAGCCGCGGGTCAGCATCAGACCGCGATCGACGACCTCAGCCACCTGCTCGAGGGTCATCCGGAGCGCGACACCGTGCGCGTGGATCTCTTGCGCGTGCGCGCCGAGCTGTTCCTCGATACCGAGAAGCTGGAGCGCGGCGTCGACGATCTCGAAGAGGCTCACGCGATCGCGGCGGCCGAGGTGCGGCCGCGCTTGATCGAGGCGCTGGAGCGCCGCAAGAGCGCAGCCTTCACGCAAGGTGACACTGCGACCGAGCGCAAAGTTGCGCTGCGGCTGGTGGCGCTGCACGAGGAAGCGGGCCGCCCGTCGGAGGCGCGCGACGTGCTTGCCGAGTGGGTCGAGCAAGACCCGAACGACGTGGAGTCGCTGCTCGCGCTCAGCGCGCGCGACGAGCAAGCCGGCCGCCATGCCGACGTGATCGTCGCGAGCGAGCGCTTGATCGCCGCGGCACAAGGCGAAGCGCGGATCAGCGCGGCGCTCTCACTCGCGCGGTCCGCGGTCGCCGTGGACCGCCCCGAAGCCGCGCGCGCGGGGCTCGAGCGCGTGCATCGCGACCATCCGGCTCATCCCGAGCTGCGCGTCGTGCTGCGCTCGCTCTACGAGTCGCTGAACGAGCGCGCGGCACTGGCCGAGATCCTGCTCGCCGACGCGGTGCAGGTCACGTCGACCCCGGATCGCGTGGCGCTCTATCAGCGCGCCGCGCGCTTGTACCTCGAGCTCGGCGATACGGCGGCCGCGCTCGCGCCGCTCGGCGAGGCGTGCAAGCTCGACCCAGACGACTTCAATACCCAGCTGCTGATGATCGACAGCAACATCCAGCTCGGCCGCGCCGTCGATGCCGACAACGCGCTCGAAGCAGCGATCGCCATCCATAAGAAGCGCCGCACGCCGGAGCTGGCGGTGTTGTTCCAGCGCAAGGGCCGGCTCGCGGGCAAGATGGGCGACGGCGTCGAGCAGATCAAATGGCTGAACCAAGCGATGGAAGCCGACCGCAAGAGCGGTGAGCTGGCCTCCGAGCTGGCCGACGTCTCGATGGCGCTCGGCGATCACGACACCGCGATGAAGGCCTTGCGCCTGCTCACGATGATGGACGACCCGCGGCCGATGTCGCGCGCGGTCGCTTTCTTGCGGCAAGCGCAGATCGCGCAGCTGCGCGGTGACCCGCGCCGCGCGCAGCAGTGGGCGCGCAAGGCGAAGTCGCTCGACGAGGGCCTCGCCGAAGCCGACGCGTTCTTGGCTGAGATCGGTGGTTGAAAGGTAGTCGCAGCAGCCCGCTTGCCGTGACGGCGAGCGGGCTCGATGGTAAGGCTTCAGCCTTCCATGCCTGCGTCCGTTGAAAAGACCTCTCCGTTCCCATCGCTCGTGATCCGCGCCGGGGGCTACGAAGCGCGCGGTGCGTTCGCCCAAGCGCAGGCGATGTTTCTCGAGCCCGACCCCGAGGTCGTGCGCCAGCTGCGCGAGCGCCTCGATGCGGTGCAAGCCGGCGTGGTCGCGCACTTCTACATGGATGCCGAGCTGCAAGGCGTGTTGGCTGCGCTCGAGTCGCCGCGCGTGCACATCGCCGACTCGCTGATGATGGCCGAGCGCGCCGTGAAGATGGCCGAAGGCGGCGCGAAGGTGATCTTCGTGCTCGGGGTCGATTTCATGAGCGAGAACGTCCGCGCCGCGCTCGACGCGAGCGGTTATCCCGACGTGCCGGTGTATCGCGTCGCGGAGCGTGAGATCGGCTGCTCGCTCGCCGAGGCTGCGGAGAGCACCGCGTACGCGGCGTACGTCGAGAAAGCCTCGCGCACGCCGCATTCGCTGCACGTGATCTACGTGAACACCAGCTTGCGCGTGAAGGGTGAGGCGCAAAAACGCTTGCCCACGATCACGTGCACGTCCTCGAACGTGCTGTCGGTCGTGCTCGAGGCGTTCGCGACGGTGCCAGATCTACACGTGTGGTTCGGCCCGGATACGTACATGGGCCACAATCTGGCCACGATGCTGCGCGCCTACGCCGAGCTTCCGGACGAAGCGATCGCGCGGCTGCACCCGGCGCACACGCGCGCCAGCATCGCCAGCGCGGCGCAGCGCTTTCACTGGTTCGAGCAAGGCGCGTGCGTCGTGCACCACATGTTTGGGCACGAGGTTACGGAGCGCGTGCGTCGCGACTACGCCGACGCGTTCGTGACCGCGCACCTCGAGGTGCCGGGCGAGATGTTTGCGCTTGGCTTCGAAGCGCAGCGCGCCGGCCGGGGCGTCGTCGGCTCGACCTCGAACATCCTCGATTTCATCCTGGCGACCGTGAAGCGCGCCGGTACCGCGAACGGCCCGCCGGCCACGCTCAAGTTCATCCTCGGCACCGAGTCCGGCATGGCCACCTCGGTCGCCCGCGCCGTCCGCGAAACATTGGAGCAAATCGCCGGTGACGGCGGCCCGGCGCTGACCGTCGAGATCGTGTTTCCGGTGGCGTCCGAAGCGATCGCACAGACCGGCGAGAGCGAGCTGCCGATCATCCCGGGCGTCGCCTCCGGCGAGGGCTGCTCGACCGCGGGCGGCTGCGCGAGCTGCGTGTACATGAAGATGAGCTCGCTCGACGGCCTCGAGGACGCGCTCGACCGGCTCGTGGCCAACGCCAAGTCGGTCACGCCGATCGCGCAATCCCAGCTGATGGCCCGCTATGCGCCAAAGCGCCTCACCGATCCTAGGGTGGCTGCGTTGGGCGGCGAGACGATCGGCGCCATGCGCGAGCTGCAGCGGACCCGCAAGCTCCCGCCAGCTCTGGTCACGGCGCTGACTTAGCTCGGCGCACCTTGAGCTTCGCGCGCCGTCTGCGATCATGAAGGTGCGTGTCGATAGAAGACGACGACCTCGATCAGGTGATGCAGCCCGACGAGGCGTTTCACCTCGAAGCCTTCAAGGGCGAGCGCAACCTGGACTTCGAGGTGTTCGCGAAGTTGCACGGCCGGGCGTTCCTGTTGATGCAGCGCTCAGCAGGCAAAGAGCGCCTGCACCCGCCCACTCGACCCAGCCGCACGCTGCTCACGGAAGAGCCCGATGAGCGCACGGATTTGCCGCCATCGAAGTATCTGGTCTTCCCCGTACGCAAGACCGAGCGCTCGCTGATCGAGCGCTTCTATTCAGTCGGCCAGACACGCAACAACGACATCGTGATCCGCGACGTGTCGGTGAGTAAGTCGCACGCCTTCTTCGAGGACGATGGCAGTGGCGGCTTCACGCTCCAGGACGCGCGCTCGACCAACGGCACGTACGTGAACGGCAAACGCGTGCCTCGCAGTGGCATGGGCTTGCCGGCGGCGGTGAAGACGGGCGATCTCGTGCGCTTCGGCACCGTCGAGCTCAGCTTCATCGATGTGCGGTCGTTTCGCGATCTGATCCGCGCGGCGCTGAAGTGAGCGCGAGCTGATCGATCAGCGCGAGCGCCGGGTCGCTGCCGAGCAGCGCAAGCACACGCTTGGCGGGGCCGGACTGTCTCGCGGCGCTGGCGATCAACGCGGGCAGCTGCGACGTCGGCCCGGCCTCGATGATCGCGCTCAGCGCTTTGAGCCGAACGTGCTTGCGATACAGCGCCTGATCGGCCGGCGGTAGCGGTAAGAATCTCAGCGCAGTGCTCTCGCTCGCGGTGAAGGCGTCCTGGCCGCGCGAGCCGAAAGTGTGGCGCGACGCGCTGGTCGCGGGGATGCTGCTGCACGGCCTCTATCTCGGC
>Ga0193752_1001680_pt1 | contig 18005 bp, 17 predicted proteins | sample H1c1metaG_FD_144924 | JGI IMG/M metagenome (GOLD analysis project Ga0193752, IMG submission 144924) | Soil microbial communities from a riparian zone of the East river system, Colorado, United States - H1c1 | ecosystem: Environmental > Terrestrial > Soil > Riparian zone | place: USA: East River...
CCAACAGCTTTTGCAGCGGCTCGACCAGGCGATGGGCCTTGAAGAAGAATGGATAATGCCTGTACAGCCCATTGAACCATACCAGGAAAGATTGCCATGTCTTGAACCTATAGTAACAGCAACAGGAATTGAAATTGCATTGCAACGGTTGCTGGATACTTTATGCCATCGCTTACAACATGAACAAAAAGGATTACGTATCGCAACCTTTAAAGGTTATCGTGTCGATGGTAAGATCGAAAAAATAGAGATCGGTACCAATCGCCCTACCTGTAATACCAAACACCTTTTTAAATTATTTGAAATTAAAATAGAAACCATTGAACCGGCTTTGGGAATTGAACTCTTCACATTGGATGCTGGCAAAGTAGAAGATCTGTCAACGGTACAGGAAAAATTATGGGAGTCCACCGGTGGATTGGATGATATTGATTTATCTGAATTGTTAGATCGCATTGAAGGAAGAGTTGGAGCAAATCATATTCACCGGTATATGCCGGATGAACATTATTGGCCCGAACGTTCATTTAAACTGGCCCCATCAATAAATGAAAAATTACAAACACCATGGAAAATAGACCGGCCCAGGCCTTTGCAAATATTATTCAAGCCACAGCCAATAGAAGTTACGGCGCCCATTCCTGATTATCCACCAATGAATTTTCGCTACAAGGGAATTTTACATAAAATAGTAAAAGCTGATGGGCCCGAACGCATTGAACAGGAATGGTGGTTACAACAGGGGCAGCACCGGGATTATTATTCGGTAGAAGATGAAGAAGGAAAAAGATATTGGTTGTTTCGTTCCGGCCATTACGATGCGGCCAGTTCTTTTCAATGGTTTATTCACGGATTTTTTGCCTAGGTTCAATAAAGTACAGAAGTAAAAGTGGAAGAACAAAACGATAAACAAAGATTCGAAGTACCGCCCCTCTCCCTTAGGAGAGGGGAAGGGAGTGAGGTTATGAGTTACACAGAATTACAAGTCACATCAAATTTTACTTTTCTTCGGGGTGCTTCACATCCCGAAGAATTGGTGCAGCAGGCCGTAGCCCTGGGCTACAAAGAAATTGCAATAACAGATCGCAATACACTTGCCGGTATTGTACGTGCCCATGCAGCCGCAAAAATAAATGGCATTCGCATTATAGTAGGTTGTCGCCTGGACTTACTGGACGGCCTGAGTTTGTTGGCATACCCTACCAATATAAAAGCTTATTCGCAGGTTTCTAATTTACTTACACTCGGAAATCGCCGTGCAGAAAAAGGTGAATGTCATTTATACAAAGCAGATGTCTATCAATATGCTGAGGGGGTAAAATTTATAGTATTGCCGCCAACAGAATTAAATGAGCTGTTTGAATTTGATACATCACTTGCAGATTCTTTAAAAGAATATCATGAAGCCTTTGGTGCTGATTTATATGTAGCTGCTTCCCGGCACTACCAGGGCGATGACAGTAAATATTTGTACAGGCTTGCACAATTGTCTTCGCAATTGAATATCCCTTTGGTTGCAACAAATGATGTGCATTATCATGAACCAGGCAGAAGACAACTACAGGATATCTTAACCTGCATTCGTGAAAAATGTACCATCCATACTGCAGGTTATTTATTGCATCCCAACGCAGAAAGGTTTTTGAAACCAAAAGATGAAATGCTTCGCTTATTCAGGCAATATCCGGATGCAATAAAAAATACACTGGAGATTGCAGCAGCCTGCCGGTTTTCCTTGAATGAATTAAAGTATGAATATCCCGAGGAAATCACAACGGATGGTCGCACACCGCAGGAAGAATTAACAATGCTTGCCTGGCAGGGAGCGGAAGAACGCTATGGAAAAGACCTTCCGGACAAAACTGCAACAGCCATAAATTATGAATTGAAATTCATTGAAGAAATGAATTATGCTGCATACTTTCTTACCGTATATGATATTGTTCGTTTTGCAAGGCAGCAAAAAATTCTTTGCCAGGGTAGGGGATCAGCTGCTAATTCAACAGTTTGTTATTGCCTTGGTATTACTTCTGTTGATCCTACAAAATTTGATCTGTTATTTGAACGTTTTATTTCTTCCAGCCGTAACGAGCCTCCCGATATTGATGTGGACTTTGAACATGAAAGACGGGAAGAAGTAATGCAATACGTTTTCAATAAATATGGAAGAGATAGAGCTGCAATTGTGGCTACTGTTACACAGCAACACCAAAAAGGTGCCATTCGTGATGTAGGCAAAGCAATGGATTTATCTGTTGATACGATCAATGGTTTATCTGGCTCCATTTGGGAATTTACCGACGAATGGTTTGAAGGCAAACGCATAAAGGAACAGGGATTGAATCCGGGTGATTTGCATTTGCTGAAAGTATTACAGCTTACAAGGGAGTATATAGGTTTTCCCCGCCAGTTGGGTCAACATACCGGTGGCTTTGTAATTACACGTGATAAACTTTCCAACCTGGTACCTATACTGAATGCAAGAATGGAAGACCGAACCTGCATTGAATGGAACAAGGATGATATCGATGCATTGGGCTTCATGAAAATAGATGTATTGGCACTCGGTATGCTCACCTGTATCCGCAAAGCCTTTGATCTTACAAAAGAAAATTATGATCTTGATTTAACGCTGGCCAATATTCCGCAGGATGATTCTGCTGTTTATGAAATGATCTGCCATGCTGATACCATTGGCGTATTTCAAATAGAAAGTCGGGCACAGATGTCCATGCTGCCTAGATTAAAGCCCCGTACATTTTATGACCTGGTAATTGAAGTTGCCATTGTGAGGCCCGGACCTATCCAGGGTGACATGGTCCATCCTTACTTACGCCGGCGCAATGGTGAAGAAAAGGTTGACTATCCATCAAAGGAATTGGAAGATATATTAGGCCGCACATTGGGTGTGCCCTTATTCCAGGAACAGGCAATGAAAATTGCAATTGTAGCTGCTGGCTTTACACCGGCAGAGGCAGATGGCCTACGCCGAAGCATGGCAACATTCAAAGCAAAAGGTTTGGTCACGCAGTATGAAGAGAAGCTAATAAAAGGAATGATGAAGAATGGATATACTTTAGAATATGCACAACGTGTTTTTAAACAGTTGGAAGGTTTCGGTAGCTATGGTTTTCCGGAGAGCCATGCTGCAAGCTTTGCATTACTCGTTTATGTTTCTTCCTGGCTAAAGTGGTACTATCCCGACGTGTTTTGCTGCGCTATATTGAATAGCATGCCAATGGGCTTTTATCAACCTGCCCAACTTATTGGCGATGCAAAAAAACATGGCGTTGAAGTAAGACCAATAGATATCAACCATTCTTTTTGGGATAATACTTTGGAGAAAAAAGGTGAAAAATTTTGTTTTCTTCGCCTTGGTTTTAGGCAGGTAAAAGGATTAAGACAGGAAGATGTGGAATTGCTTATTGCGAACAGGAAAAACAAATTCAGCAGCATCAATCAACTGCGTGATATCAATCTCAGTGAAGCTGTTTTGGAAAGATTGGCTGATGCAGATGCATTCAGGTCCATTGGCCTCGATCGCAGGGAAGCTTTATGGGAAGTATCAACCAAGGACCGACCTGTTGAGATATTTAAGGGTCAGCAACCTGCCGATGCAAAAGATGAAGATATTTCGCTACCGGTTATGCAATTATCTGAGCATGTGGTACAGGATTATGCAGCAACATCACTTTCCCTGAAAGGCCATCCCGTAGGTTTTATACGGGAGAAACTTGACCAGTTACACATAACTCCAACAGCGCAGTTATCTACTCTTAAAGACGGAGATCTTGTAAAGGTATCCGGCCTTGTCTTGGTACGTCAAAGGCCGGGCACTGCAGCCGGCATTTGCTTCATGACTATCGAAGATGAAACAGGAGTTGCCAACCTGGTAATTTTGGAAAGTCTTTTTGAAAAATTTCGCAAGGAAATTATACAATCAAAATTAATTATGGTGGAAGGTAAATTACAAATTGAAGGTGAAGTAATTCATGTTATTGTAAAAACCTGCTATAATTTTTCAAAACTATTGCGACATCTTACACCATCACAGCAAGACCCACCAGTGCTAACATTGGCCTACCCGGATGAAAAATCTGTTCCATCCGGATTGGACAAGAGAAGTCAGCCAAAAGAGACAACTCAAAAAAGAATTTTTCCGGAAGCGAGGAATTTTAAATAAAATTGCTCGATTTTGACCGAAAATAACGCTGCCATCAAAGTACTACCTATGTTGGATTTTTAAGCGGAACCTTGGGGTTTAAGTTTTGATCTCTTTTTTAAGAAACATAAAACCCACTATAATTAGCCAAACTAGCCAAAGCGTGCTGCCAATAAAACCAGCCATATCCCAAACTGGAAAACCTGGAATAACGGTAGCAAACAATTCAGCCTGTGCCAGCAGGTAAATAAATGCGCTGGCAAAGCCAAGTATATTAACCCATTTTGGAAACAGTTTAAGCCTGCCAAAGGCAATTGAAATTAAAACGGTCCATATGATCGTAAATAATTGCCCCAGGTGCTCTCCCAATATTACACCACCAAATTGATGAATTGTTTTAAAAGCTACTATAGCTGCAGTCTTTGTTGCTTCATCTGTTGCACTTACAAATGTATTTGCTAAAACAGGAACTACAAAGGTCCAGCGCAGCAAGCCGGTCATTTGTACGATCAACCCGATGACACCAATCGTAGTTGCAACACGAACTAGTGAATCTTTGCTTTCCAGTTTTTGTCCTATACGGATATAAGCAGGCAATAAGGGAAGCCCGATCAATGCAAAGGCAAACCATGTCCAGATTAATTTACTGCCTCCTTCATGAAATTTAGTAAGAATAATGGCGGTGTCTTGTCTTAAAATATCAGGGTATTCAAATATAATGGTAAGAATAGTGTAAGGAATAAATACGCCTATTGCTCCAACAATCAATAACCATCCAATTGTTTTTTCATTTTTCATGATTGTATTTTCCTGTTTATGAATTGGTAGTAAATTTCGATGGCCGGGAAAGCAGAAGGTAAGTGATAAATAAAACGATCATTATAGAATCTACAATGATAGCAGTCCCTGCTCCGAATCCCCGATATTGGTTGCCTAACGACAATATGAGAATGATGAATACAGCCTTGCTCATACCTGCAATCACTAAAGCGAATCGTCTCACCCTTGCAACAAATGCTCCGTAAATCAGCATAATACCCATCAGGCCTATTAAAGCGCCCCAGTTCCGGACGATAATTTCAGCCAGGGGACCTTCCATCGTTTCACCGAAATTAGACTTGAGTGAAGTTTGCGGTGAGATCAATGCCAGCAACATGGAGCACGTTAAAAGCCCCGAAAAAAGCATAATCCATTTAAATTTTGATACAAAAAAATGCATAGCTTAGGTTTGGTCTTGGCAGGCTGAATCATTAGGTAGAGATCAATAGTACAACAAATATTATGATATTCTGAGTATATTAAAATATCTGAGTTCCTTCCACCATTCATAAAGGCTCTCGCTTGATCATATTTTGTTTCCAGTCTTTCAGCAGGTAAATACCCCAAAGTATTTCAATACCCTGTAGTGTACCATACCCAAGGGTTAAGGGCCAGCCAAAATATGAATGGCCTGTTTGCACATTAACAAAAACCAGCGTGAAAAAACCGATTGGCAATAAACCCAATATTCGGAGCCAGAGTGGATAGAGATTGCACCAAAATATGAAGATCAAAGCCGGGATCATAGGTATAACCATCGTCATTCCCCTGTCAACATTTATTGATGCCCTGCTCAAAGACGCTAATGAAATTCCGTGCGCAATTCCCATTAAAATATAGGCAGAAGCAGCTACATGCTGCCCTCGTAACCCCGTGTAACGGCCGGCCATTACCGAAGCTGAAATGGCAAATGCATTTGCGATCTGGAAGAAAAGCATTTCAGTATTAGAATTATTGAAGCAGGTATGACCGGTCAAAGTAAAGACCGCATTTAAAATATACGCCACAACTATAATTACAATAAGGCTCTTATTTTCAAAGTCAGTTTTACTCATAAACTTGTTCTAAGTTTCGCTAAAAATAAATATCCTTGAAAAGATAGCTCATTCAGTTTAAAGTATACGGGTATCGTCAGTGATCGGTAGGAAGTTTGATTTTTTTCTGTTCACTGTTTTAGAGGTATAGCCGCTCCTTTGACCAACAACCAACCTGCCAGCGCCACTTCGAACAAAAGCATAGGAATCCAAATGAACGTAAGCGAAGCCTTTATAAATCCGGCAAGCTGCAAGGGAACAACAACAAGAAGCAGGGTCGAGGCAACTACACCAAGCCAGGCTAATGGACTGGGGATGCTGCGGCCACGCAGCAAAAGGTAACAATAAATGGTGCTGCCCAAAGCAAAACAGGTTCCGCTGCTGAGCATAATCCAGCCTTCTGTTTTCAAGAGCAAACCAGCGATTGTGTTTGATGCTACGTTATCCACGTCATCTGTTGCAACTGAAAGTAGGGCAAACGACTTGAAGGTGGAGATAACAATAATGACTCCCTCAGTTACCCGGCAGCATAGCGCAATCATTGCAAGTTCCTGCTCCACACGGCGGGTAAGGGCATAAAATGTAACAGCCAGCACGAGGGCAAATGCAGCCTGGAGCAACGTGAGAAAAATATCCACCCGTACAAGCGACACATGCTTTGCGATGTTTGCCAGTTTCGTTGCAGTCTCCACTGCTCCACCCGTTACCGGCAACATGATCATGCTGCTGATAGCGGTTGCGATGTAGAGCAGCAAGACGAAACCTGCAACCCTTGCATTTGTTCTGAGAGTCATTAAGATTCTGTTTTAGATAGCTATTAATGCTGCGTTATGTGTTCACCTGCAATTTTTGGTGTATTATTTTTTACTCCTTTGATCACAAGCCAAAACATGATTGAGATTTCTCCAATTGCTACGATCAATAGTATAGGTTGTTCCGCAAATTGGCGGAAGTAAAGACGGTACATCGGAAAGAGCAGGGATAGAAAACTATCCAGCATATAAACAACACCTCCAATAATAAGGAATACACCAAAGATCCTGGGAATAAACTTCGATTTATAAACCAGTTGCCCAAATGGTATCAGCCAAAGCCCCCAGAACATCTCTAATATCAAAAGTGCGTAGTCGTTGATTTTAAGGAAAAGCATAGCCAGGTCCTGTCGCTGGTTAAGTTCAAATGTTTTCAATCCTTCGCCTTTTAATATCATCAGGGAAGTAATATTGAATGCATTAATAATAAAAACGACCGGAATTGTCAGGATCAACAATGTAACCATAAGTTTTGCCTGGTGCTCGTTCACCTGTTTCAATAACCGGTATAGGGCCAATACCAAAAACACGCAAATAGCGCTGCTGAAAAGGTCATTAATGATACTCGTTCTAAATAAAAATTCATTGGCAAGTATCTTATTGACAGTGGCAATATCATCACCCTTTACAATAGTTTGAGATTGCACATACATCATGCCGTAGATACCTGTTATTATCCAAACAAGGTAGAGCAGGCCGGCAAGTCTTGCGGTTTTTTTGAGTGAGGGCGCTTTGTTTTCCATACTTATATTTTTTTGATTTTTATAATTTCTCCTGTATATGTTGCAGTTTTATGCCTTTGAATAAAAGCCAAAAACTTATTACTATTTCAAAGATTAGCATCGGTGAATCGAACCACCAAAGATTAATGGTATTAGCGAAGGTTGGGAAGATGAGATAAGCCACGGTACATACCACACACCAGGCAGAAGCCGCCAGGCCAAAAGCGGCCAATGCTTTTGGGATATAGTTCGACCGTAACCATAAGTAACTGCAAACAGTGGATGCCAATGACCAGAACAGCAGGCCAATATAATATGCGTTAATACCATCAAAGAGCTGGGCAATGCCCGTAAAATGATCAGCGCTGCCCATGAGGCGCAGTGCTGTATAGGAATTAAGTGCAATAAATATCCATGCTAAAGCATATAGCAGCCTCCAGAATGCTGCAACCAATGCAAGGCCCGGGTGTATCTGCTTGAGTATCCTGTAAAATGCCGTGAGGAGGGCTACATTGCCGGCACAATAAACCAGTTTAGCCAAAATGCCCAGGCGGAATAATGATTCCTGCGCTAAAATGTTCTTCACCGTTTCTACCGCATTGCCGGTTACCATCAGGCGGGCGTTGATACCGAAATTTGCTGCAACAAGGACTGCCGTTGTGAACAGGCAGGCAATTCCGGCAACCCTTGCAGTTTGGCGTTGTGAATCTTCCATTGAGCGCATACTTTTTGATTTTCTGATATAAACATAGACAGCTTTCACGCTGAAAAGAAAACCATTATACCAACAAGGCTTTTGGCAGTACGAAAAGGACAGTTATGGCATACAATTCAGTAATGCCTTTCCTATCTTCACCAAAGAAAAATGAGATTTAAAACACGATATCGGTTTTGGCATGTATTGCTGGTCTTTGTCTGCATCTTCATTTTGGTTGAGGGCCTTTACTTTTTTTTGGATGCACCGGCAGGCAAAGAAACTGTTACCGGCATAACAACACCAGGTACAACCGGTAATAGGAACTATATCAGGCTGCCATTTTTTATGCTGTTCCTGGTCCTGTTCTTTTATTTTAGCCTTAATTATTATTACAACCTCGTTGCCGGCAATAAAAAAATGATCTCCTTTCTCAAGGTTACCCTGGTAATCACAATCATTACTTTTATTTATTACAGTCTTCTTTTTTATTTTTTACCTGCTGCGCTGCTGCTGGCATATAGTTCCTTTGCAGAAATGTTCTTTTCGCTGATGGGCAGTATGATTGCCCTGCACATCGTAAGCTTCCTTTTCGCTTATGTTACGGTATTACGGGAAGCTCTAAAACAGAAAAGGATACTGGAAGCTCAGAAATTAATTCTCGAAGCCCAAATATCCCAGGCGAATTTTAATTTTTTAAAGGCCCAGATCAATCCGCATTTTCTTCACAATACGCTGAATTTTTTATATGCCAAATCACTTCCTTATTCTTCGGAATTATCAGAAGGTATTCTCACACTCAGCGATATTATGCGCTATGCGCTTAACCAGGGAAATCAAAAAGATGGAAAAGCTCCATTGAAAGATGAGATCGAACACGTAAGTAATGTGATCAAAATAAACCAGCTTCGCTACAGAAATAAGCTGAAAGTAAATGTAGAAATGAACGGTTCTGTGAACGGAGTGATGATCATTCCATTTATATTGATCACCCTTGTAGAAAATGCATTCAAGCACGGAGATCTGAAAAACCAGGATTACCCCATAGATATCAGGCTGAATGTGGAAGGCAATAAACTTTATTTTTATTGCAGAAATAAAAAGAAAACGGGACCGAAGCAGTTAACAACAGGAATTGGTTTGGATAATATCAAAAAAAGGCTGGAAATTGCTTATGGTGATGAATACGATTTTATTGTGAAAGATGAACCGGAATTTTATACTACCGAATTAACCATTTACGAAATATGATCAACTGCATTATTGTTGATGACGAGGATGATGCTATTGACATCCTGGTTCATTATATAAAGCAAACGCCACATCTGAATTTAGTGGCAAGCTTTACAAATCCGCTTGAGGCTCTGCAATTATTGGGGGAACAAAAGATCGACCTCATCTTTCTGGATATACAAATGCCTGAACTTTCCGGGATTGATTTTATTAAAACAATTCATGGCAAAAGCAAAGTGATATTAACTACGGCTTACAGCGAATTTGCGTTGGAAGGGTATGAACTATATGTGTTGGATTATCTGTTGAAACCGATCCGGTTGCCCCGTTTTTTAGCAGCAGTGCAAAAGGCCATAGAACAGGGAAATAGTGGCGATACCACGCAGCAGGAAACTTTGGAAGACGATTACATTTTTGTAAAAACTGAATCAAAAGGAAAACTCCTGAAGATCAACCTGGCCGAAATTGATTTGATCGAAAGCATGAAGAATTATATGGCCATTCATCGTGGGGAACAAAAAACCCTTGTGTATACAAGCATGAAAGAGTTGGAAGACCGCCTCCCCAAAAAACATTTTATCCGGGTACACAGATCTTTTATCATTCCTGTTGCCGGCATCACCGGCATTGAAGGGAATTTCGTAAGATTAAAAAATGTGGCCGCCGAAATACCGATTGGAGAAAATTATAAACCTGAGCTTATGGAGATTATCAAAGGGAAGATGATTTAATAGGCTGCATCACAAGGGAATTATTCCAGGGAATGCTTATACAATATCACAGAATCAAGATCCGCCGGTACTTACACTGGCTTATCCTGATGAAAAATCAATTCCTCCGGGATTAGATAAAAGAAGTCAACCTAAGCAGGTTCCACAAGAAAAGGTTTTTCCAGAAGCGAGAAATTTTAAATGACCTTTTTCATCTTTAAATATAAATTTTGGCGAGCATAAAATATCATTCGTCAGGGTATTAATAAGTAGCTAATTCAACTGTCTTCACTTCATGAGCTACAATAATGGTTATATTTGAGTAGGACTTAGACCGTAAAACTCAACATGCCCAAAAAAATCAGCACCTTATTAAAGATTACGAGCAAAAAACTTGACCAGAAAGGTGCTTTTGACGGTTTCATCGATCTCGACAGTAGGCTGCATGTTGATCCGAGTTTGCTGAGCAGTTCAAAGATTCCCGAGTTTAAGAACAGCCATGCCATATTTGAAAAATATTTTATTGAAATTTTAGCTCTGGTATCAAATAGCAAAGCAAGGAATGACAGGCTTTGGAGAGAAGCGCACACAAGGTTACAATTTAAAGAAATCGGCAATACGGCGTTGGGTTACTCGAAGAAGGGTACTGGTGGCAACGCCATTGGTCAAGCGGGGGGCCTGTTGTGGATTCCTATGGTAATCTTGTTGGAACGGTTTCCAGGTATTATAAGAATGGGGAAGGGAAAATTGTTAGAACCTGTATTCCCGTAAGTGCCCTAAGAGAATTACTAACCTTTAATTAAGATCTGTATGAAGAGAATTATTGTTTTTGCATTGTTGACTACTTGCATAAATGCAAATTCCCAAAATCCAGTAAAATGGAGTTTTACTGCAAAAAAGATTGCTGATAAAACCTATGAATTGCATTTGACGGCCGCAGTACCATCACCCTGGACAATTTATTCCCAAACCACACCCGATGGTGGCCCGGTAGCTACTTCAATTCGCTTCTCTAAAAATCCATTAATTGTATTAGATGGAAAAATTAAAGAGTTGGGAACGATGAAGAAAAAGCATGAAAAAGTTTTTGGTGTTAATGTTCACTATCAGGAAAGAGAGTATAGCATAAAGTTTTTTGAAAATGCTGTTAGCTTGAAAGTAAATAGTATTGTAGAAATAGCGATGTTAATGTTCACAGGCGAAATAAGATTTCTTGTGCAGCCTGGTAATGATGATATTCTTTCAAAATTTGAGAGGGTGCCTAAAACAAGTACCGGAAAATTCAATTTATTATTTAAAGACTTACCTAATACCGATGAAGATAACTTTTAAAAATGTTGGCCAGGGTGATAGTATATTATTGGAATGGCAAAGAGATACTGAATCTCATTCAAGAATTGGCATAATTGATTGCAAAAAAATTGGCAACATTAATCCGACTCTGGAGCATATAAAGAAAATATCTATTTCCAAAATTGATTTTATTGTCCTTTCTCATCCTCATCATGATCATTATTCCGGAATGTTAGAGTTACTCGATTATTGCGAAGAAAAGGGTATTAGAATTAATAAATTTATTAACTCTGCCGGCGATAATGATAGTTATTTACATTGGTTTGGGAAGGATGATAATGACTCACAGAAGCTTTTGGAGCAAATTTATAATAAGTGCATTCACATGTTTGAATCTGAATTAATTAATTCGATTGGAAAGCCTTTTTATGGAATGCCTTTAAGGATCAATAATGATTTTACAATATTCTGCCTATCGCCTTCAGATGCAGAAACTGCCTTATACTATAACCGAGTGGAATTATATCGGGAAGTTGATGAACAAAAAGCCTCACAGTGGGCTAATGTTTTATCTACAGTCTTTCTTATTAAATCAAATGAAGAGCATTATTGTATTTTAACATCAGATGCCACAATCGAAGTATTTGACAGAATTAGAGCAAATGATATGCATCATTTGGGCCAATCAAGATTATTGCTTTCCCAGATACCGCATCATGGTTCTAAGGATAATCATCAAATACGATTTTGGAATCAGTTAACTTATCAATCTAATACTCCAGCTATAATATCTGCTGGGAAACATGGTAAATATAATCATCCGCATAAAATTGTTATCAATGATTTTTACAACCATAACTATAAAGTTTATTCAACTAATTCGGTAAATGGTATGGCAGATTTTATGACAGAAAGAGAGAGCGGGGTGTCTATGTATTTAAATATGATAAGCAATATAATAGAAAAGTATGAAGTTGACGGCGACCAGGTATTTAAACTAACTCCCAATGATTTGACATATATTCCTAATAATAATTAGTGTTATAATGTTATCCACTAATTGTTTTTATTCTGGAAATCCTTTTTCAAAAATTCCAATATTCCTATAGCATCCTTTTTACCGATATTTATGATGTCAGGTTCTATTTTACCATGACAGATTTTATACCTTTTCCCACTGTCACAATAACAGGGTGCATTTCTTCCTAGTGGTTTATGATTTAGTATTAACTCTAATTCCCCCATTACCGCTACTTTATCAGTTGTGTTGAAAATGTCATAGTAACCTTCCCAGATTCCTTCATTGTCATGGCTTCTTTCTCCGGTTGGATATTCTCCGGTTTTTTCTTTAACATATTCTCTACATAGGTGAGTATTAAGGATCTCATCTAAAAAAAAGGTGAGGGTAATACCATTTTTACAAACGCCTAACTCATCCTGCCAATTCCCAAAACAAAGCGTGTTGTTGAGCCTGACGTGTCTAGAGGGATTTCTTGGTATTTTTTTACTAGTCTCCACTACATGTGGAAAAGCGTTGGGGTAGTTTTTTGGAAAGCAAATCAGCACTTCATAAGTATCTATTTCAATCTTCTCAATTTTATTAGTTGCTGTAAAATCTCCTTTAATAACAGGTGTCCCCTCCACTTCATAAAATTGCAAAGAAGTGTACTTTTTTAATGCTTGCTCAATATCTTTTTTAAAGCTAAACATCTTAAGAACACCAGGGTTTTTTAATGATGCCTGTTGCTGCTACTGATATTGCGGCTTTTAGTTTATCAGATTCTATTTCACTTTCTGGTTTAAGCTTTTTAGGTCCAGACGAAGTTATCTCAAAAACCAACGGTTCTGGTGCAGCTTCCTTAGGTTCAAGTGCAGTATTAATAAAGTCTGATGAGGAATCTAATTGCTTAATGTACTCCTGCTTGGCTTTATAAGAAGGTGGATTATCATCATTGTTTATTATTTTTTTACTTGATGCAATTACTTTAGCGCCTTTTCTATGATACCTAAGAACTTCTAAAGCACTTTCTTGTACCTCATCCTTGTTATCATGTTCATTAAAGAAAGTCCAGGAACAGTGATGAGGTGCCAGGAATAGATCCCAATCGAGAGCTTTTTCCGTCTGATCTTTGCCGGAATCCAAAGTTTTTTCCAATATGATTCCCCAGGCAATATAGTCTGCATCTCCGGCGAACATTGCTAATGTAGAAAATTCAGCTGATTGTTTTGTTTCCTTAAATCTTGCCTGAAAAACAATACTATTGGAATTTTTATCTTTTTCAGCTGATGCAAGTTGTATTTTGAATGGTGAGTGAATAAAAAATGAAAATGTATCCTGTTCTTTATTATTGAACTTATTTACGACATTTCCAGGCGTAACTCTTAAATGGCCCAGTGTGCTATAATCTTTATTGCCATCATAACCGACTATTTTGATTCTGTTTCCAGGCTCATCTTTATCTGCATTATTGTTACAATGTAATTCAAGCCTTCTTTCGGCTTCCTGCTGATAAGCATCCTCATCATTATTAGTATGCTCTTCAGCAATCATAGGAGAAAACCACATCTCATGAATGATGATTTCATTTGCCTTCCTGTTTTTCTCACCATATTTTTTAGGATCTCCCTGATAAAAGTTGGTCTTAAAACCACGGCAATGATCATTATCACCATGGGTAAGCACAAATACATCAACAAATGGGTTATCATCCTTTTTCTTAATGGATTTTAAAAGATCTTTTTTCACATCATAGATTTCTGGATCAGTACTATCAATTGATGCTTGCCTGATATTGCAGTCAATCAAAATAGTTGTTTCGTCTTTTAGTGTAATTAAAGACTGATCACCGTTACCCACTGGGTAATACTTAATTGTATTTTTCATATTTATCTCTTTTATCCCGTTAATTATTTTTGTACTAGATCAATGTCACTTTTTTTGCATTTTACTACTCATTGAGAAATAGATTAAGAAATACAATTACTGCTGCGATTCCAGCCACAAGCTGAAACCCTTCTTTAAAATTGTCAACCTGTTTACTTGAAGGTAAACCTGTCAACATGTCTGAAGTATAATGTTCGCAGTTATACAAAAACAGGTCATAAGGTTTTCCAACCGAGGCTAGCACTTTTCTAAGCAATTGTTCCCTTTGAAAGGCATTTCCTTTAAATACATTTACAGTTTTAATCTTTGGATAATTTTGGAAAAACTGCGATGCAGGAATTAGACGGACACCTGAGTAAACATTATTTTCAATTACCCAATCTGTCATTTTATTATCAAAACCAATATAAATAGCGTGATGATTAATCACCTGAAATTGACTCTTAGGTAAAACTATTTCATCACCTGGTTTCAGGTTGTAGTTTACTTTTGATGTTTGCATACTAACTGATTTAGAGTAGAAAAAATATATTCTAAATGCTAAGTTACAAAATATATGCTAATATACAAAACTGTCAACTTGATATGTCAATCTGCCAAATTATGGGCTTAATCACGCTTTATGACATAAAATCAACATAATTGTCATTTTTTTTACAAAATTCACATTTTTAACAAATAAATTCTCTATGTTTGTAAACTAGGTACGCTGCTTGTTCGTTTATATACCAAACTACTTCAATGAATCAGATATTTGCTGATAGATTTCGTTCAGCCCGTGTTTTAAATGGGTTGTCATTACAAGACCTTGCAGATAAACTAAATAATAGAATTTCTCGTCAAGCACTTCATAAGTATGAAAAGGGTGATGTCGTGCCAGATAGTGAGATGGTATCTCTATTATCTGAAGTATTGGGAGTGAAACCTGATTTTTTCTTTAGAGAAACCAATATAGTAATGAGTGATATTGAGTTTAGGAAACTTAAAAATCTACCAGCTAAGGATGAGCAAAGAATTATTGAGGAGGTAAAAGATACCTTATCTCGGTATTTGGAATTGGAAGAAATTCTTTCAATTCAAACTATGTTTGTCAATCCTCTGAAGGGTAAGATTTTATCTATTAATTCCTTTAGTGATGTTGAAAATGCTGTAAAAATTGTTAGAGAAGCTTGGAACTTGGGGATAGACCCGATTTCTAATGCTTTGGAATTATTGGAAGATTATCACATTAAGATTATTGAAGTTAATGCGGGAGAGAGCTTTGACGGAATGCAAACTTGGGTAAATGGTAATATTCCAGTGATTGCAATTAATACTGATAAAGTAATATCCTCTGATAGAAAGAGATTCACAGCCTTGCATGAATTGGCTCATTTATTACTGCCAATTAATCACTTACCTGAAAAGAAAAAGGAAACCTACTGCCATCAATTTGCAGGTGCATTTTTATTGCCAGCCGAAACTGCCTACAAAGAATTGGGAAAAGGCAGATCAAAATTGATGATTCAGGAGTTGTCAATTCTCAAAAAACAATATGGTATTTCAATTCAGGCTATTGTAATGAGAGCAAAAGATTTGGAAATTATAACAAACAGTTATTGTTCTCAATTTTTTTTCTATCTAAATCAAATGGGTTGGAAAGTTAATGAACCTGTTGAGTATATCGGAGAGGAGACCTCAAATCGTTTTACTCAACTTCTATTCAGAGCTTTGGGAGAAGAGTTGATATCCACAAGCAAAGCGGCTTCTCTAAATAATCAATCACTTGCAGAATTTCGTGAAAAATCTCTCCTAGTTGCTTAATTTTACGGTTAGTTTCTAATCAAATTGACACCGGTGAAGGTTGCTATTACTGACGCTTGCATTTTCATTGACTTGCACGATTTAAATCTTACGAATCTTTTATTTAAGCTTCCAATAGAGGTTCATACTTCTGTGGACGTTTTTAATGAATTATACGACAATCAGAAAGATGTTTTAAGGGCGTATCAATCAATGAGGATATTAACAGTACATAATATTACTGGCGTAGAGAGGATTGAAATTTACAATCAAAAATATCCGAAATCATTATCAAATAGCGACACTACAGTACTTTATTTGGCCGAAAAACTTTCAGCTATTGTAATTAGTAGTGATAAGCAAGTAAGAAAAAATGCAAAATCAAGATCTATTGAATATCATGGAATGTTCTGGATTTTTGATAACCTTTTATTGCAAAATCTAATTACAAAAGAAAATGCCATTGAAAAAATTAAGCAGTTGGTCACAACAAATATAATTTACCAAAATAGTTTGGAACTAATACACGAAATGAACAAAAGAATAAAAGCGTGGAGTAAATAAATCGCTGTGCTATGGATCAAATGCCAGCGCCATTTTTTATTTACCAACTTTAGCTTTCCATGGCATCATCGTTGTATCACTTGTACAGCATACCAATAGGCGGCAGATTCTTTAATGCCACCAGGTCGCCTTACTCAGTGCTGCAGCATCGTTCCTCGCCTTGCACTTCCGTAGGCCACCTTGCGGCAATCAGCATCACCTTTTAATTGCCACTACCGGCAGTACTTGTCCGGTCGCAGCGGCGGCACAGCCGGCCACTTGCGCCCGGTCAACAACTGCCAATACCTCCGCACCTGGCTGCTGATGTTTATTGCTCCGACCAATGAACATTTCTTTGCAGCCAGCTTCAACATCCCCGCCCAGACACAGGGCACGGCTATCTCGCCAAAATACAGGGGCGGGCTATGCGGTGTTGCAGTCAGTTTTTTATGTCATGGTTTTTGCAGCCAGCACACTTGCACTACTTTATTTTTTACAAATTGATCTGTAGTTGGATAAAATGTATTTGTAAAAAAATAAACAAGTGCAACCCACACCACGAAGCAAAAAACTACGCCATAAAAAACTGTCAGGGAAAATTGTAAATAAAAAAATCTGTCAGATTAACGCTGACAGATTTTATATTGAAAATAAGATTCAGGAGTTTTATCTATTTACCAAAATATTTATCTAAAAAATTAAACACTTTATCAAAATGTTTCAGGGGTGAGCCATGAGTGCCTTCTATCGCAATATGTTCGTAATGATATTTGAATTTTTTAGTTTTCAGCCTTGCTATCATTTTTTCACACATCGGTGTAGATGGACATACCTCATCCTTGGTAGCAGAGATAAGTAAAACAGGCCCGTTAATTTTTTCAACCTGTATAATTGCTTTTTGTTCTGCTATACTGTCTTTCAGCATAATTTCAAAAGCGGAACGTAGATCATGTTTTATAAGAGCAGGTACAGCCTCTTCCGAAACCGGTACAAATGCAAGTTCCTTTCCCTTATATGTCCACGAAGAAGTTGAAAAATGATCTGTATTTCCCGGAAAAGCAACATGGCTGGGAACAATAGCTACAACAGCTTTTATGTCTTTAAAATAAGTGCCAATCAGGAGTGCCAGATCGCCTCCCCTGGAACCTCCGATAATAGCAATCTTATTTTTGTTGATTGCAGGGTTTTTGGTTGCTTCAATGATGGCATTGTGTACATCTTCAATGGAAATCCGATTCAATGTATCTGGAGTACCCTTTGCTTTAAAATAGCCAATGGCCAAAAAGGCATAACCCTTTTTTAAAAATTCATCACGGG
>Ga0193752_1001681_pt1 | contig 18004 bp, 11 predicted proteins | sample H1c1metaG_FD_144924 | JGI IMG/M metagenome (GOLD analysis project Ga0193752, IMG submission 144924) | Soil microbial communities from a riparian zone of the East river system, Colorado, United States - H1c1 | ecosystem: Environmental > Terrestrial > Soil > Riparian zone | place: USA: East River...
CAGTTCCTCCCTGCCTTCCATGATTTCCTGAAAAAAGAAAACATTCTTGATGATTCGTATTTCCATTTGTCCGACGAACCTTACAAAGAACACATACCTAATTACAAGAAAGCGCGTGAAATCCTGCACGAACTTGCCCCATGGATGAAAGTGATGGATGCCCTGAGCGACATTGGTTACGGCAGGCAGCACCTTACTGACATCCCGGTTCCTATTCTCAGTTCCGCCGCCGCATATACAAGAGAAGGCATACCCCATTGGGTGTATTTCTGCACCGGGCCTCGTGATAAATGGTTGAACAGGCTTTTCGATACGCCGCTGCCGAAGATCAGGATGTCCGGATGGTTATTTTACCACCTCAAGGCCGAGGGATTCCTTCATTGGGGATACAATCACTGGCATAAACTTGATTCTGAAGAATGGGCTGATCCATTTACCAATGGTTCTGCGCATGCCTACCCGGGAATTCCGGATGGGGATCCCTTCGTGGTCTATCCCGGACCAGACGGCCCTTATGATTCGATCAGGTGGGAGGTTTTCGCCGAATCCCTCCAGGATTATGCGATCCTGCAATCCGCAGGCATCAGCCCCGACGATGCCCTGCTCGCAGAACTGAAAGGCTATGATGATTTCCCCAAAAGCGAAAAATGGATCCAGACAACGCTTAAAAATATACTTACCCATGCAGACGCTGCCAGGTAAAAAAAAATTCGTCGTAAGTCGTTTTTTATGTAATCCAGGTAATTGAAACTTGCTATTGAGGTTGCATATTTGTTCCAAAAAGTAAAATACGTGCAGGTAATAAACGGCCTGTCGTTTAGACGATCCGAATTGAGCAACTGCAGCAGAAGAAGCAATTTGCCTGGCGAGCCGCCAACGTCAGCGGTAATTTAAATTACAACAATGCAGACCAACATACTTTGGACAGGGAGGGAATACTATTCTTTGGAGAACTGCCTGGTGAATACCTTAAATACTGGCTCTGAAATAAATTCTACCATCATCGGCAGATATGATGAAAAGATTTACAAGGTGGAATATCAAATAAAAGTCAACGCAAACTGGGAAACCGTATTTCTTGAGGTCAAAAGTCAGCATAGCGACCTGAGAGATCATTTAATACTTGAAAATGACGGGAAGGGAAATTGGATACTCAATGGAAAGAAGGCAGCCCAGTTCGAAGGCTGCATCGATGTTGATATTCCTTTGACACCTTTCACAAACACCCTGCCTGTTAACAGGCTCAAACTAGCTACTAATGATGAGCGCCAAATTAAGGTTATTTATGTCGACGTATTGGAACGGCAAATAAAACCACTTCGTCAAAAATATACCCGGATCTCTAGTACGGAATATCTATACGAAAATGTGCCAAATGATTTTGAAGCCAAAATTGAAGTGGATGAGTTCGGGTTAGTGGTTGACTATCCGGGTTTATTCGTAAGAACGGCTGTACTTAAGACCAATTATTAGTAACTGCGTTCGAAATAAAACAGTAGTTTACTGCGGTTGAAATCCTAAGGCTTCGTTATGACAAAAAACCGTGTTCAATCCATTGACCTGTTGAAAGGCCTGGTGATGGTAGTAATGGCGCTCGATCATGTGCGGGACTATTTTCATTATTCATCATTTTTCTTCGACCCTACCGATCCGGCACTAACTACTTTGCCCATTTTCTTTACCAGGTTTGTAACTAATTTCTGTGCCCCTGCATTCAGTTTTCTTGCGGGGGTTTCAGCCTACTTGGTAGGGAAACGAAAAAATTTATACGAACTGTCATCCTTCCTGTTAAAACGTGGGCTATGGTTGATCTTTATTGAGGTTGTCGTGATGAGCTTCGGGTGGCATTTTGATATTCATTTCAGAAATATTGTTCTTCAGGTGATCTGGTCGCTGGGCATAAGTATGGTGTTGTTGGCCGGGCTCATTCATTTACCCAGAAACTATCTGATATTTTTCAGTTGTCTGCTCATTTTCGGGCATAATTTGCTTGATTCGCTGCATTTTGATGGAAACATATTATGGACCTTGCTGCATGAAAGGAGGCGTTATGCTGACATTATTCCGGGTCACGCGATAGGGAGCAGTTATGCGATCATACCGTGGGTAGCTGTTATGACATTAGGCTACTGCTTTGGCCCTTTTTACAATCCAGACTATTCTCATTTGAAGCGAAAAAGAATTTTCAATTTGATTGGAATTGCCGCCCTGGTAGTTCTGTTGGTTATCAGGGGAACAAATATTTCTGGCGATCCATATCCATGGAAGAACTACGGCAGTAACACGCAAAATTTGTTCTCGTTTTTAAATTTCAACAAATACCCGCCGTCGCTTTCGTTTTTACTAGCCACATTGGGCACTTCATTTCTATTCCTCGCCAACTCCGAAAAGCTAAAAGGCAAAGTGGTTAATTTCTTTTGTGTATTTGGCAGAGTGCCCTTTTTCTATTACATCATTCACATCTACCTTATTCATCTGTTGGCACTGATTCTAGCTGGATTTTCGGATTTTGGTTGGCAAAAAATGATACTACCGGCGATGCCATTTAGAGTCGAAGCATTAAAAGGCTTCGGCTTCAACCTCGTAACGGTTTATTTGATTTGGATTGCCATAGTGGTTGCACTTTATCCCCTTTGTAGAAAGTTTGATAAATACAAGCAGACCCATAAACATCAATGGTGGCTGAGTTATTTATAATTTATTTGTCGGGGAGAGTAACCTTCACGGTTGGCAGACCGTCACAGGCAGGATAGGTATATTCCTTAAATTGCATTAACCTTAAATCCCCGCTGCATGAGATGGTCAACAGTATTTTTCAAAACCTTTTGCATCCCCGCTTTTGCATTCATGTTTTGTCAGCATTCGTTTGCCCATAACGGCAAGGTAGCTTATGCGCATACCCTGAATAATATCAAGGTTGATGGCAATCTTTCCGATTGGCCCAGCCAATCCGTGAAGTACTATATTTCAACCCAATTATCGGAAGTCAAACCCAGGGATGACTCGGATTTTTCGGGTTTTTTCCAGGTAGGCTACAGGCTTGATAATCACTCGCTTTATTTGGCATTCACGATAACGGACGAAGATTTTGTTGAAGACAGTTCGGAAAATGTACGTTGGGATACCCAGGATGGCCTGGAGCTTAGTCTCGATGTACGGCACATTCCCTTCGGGTCGGGCGTCGCTTCCTTCATGTACAGCAAAAAACTAAAAAACACCAATAATGCTTTTTTCGATCCGTTCGCAAAGAGTGCTTCATGGAACATCATGGAAGTAGGCTTCGTACGAAAGGGGAATCTGCGTTACTATGAATGGCGTATCAACCTTGGCGATCAGTTGGTCGTGGGCAAGACCATCGGCCTCGACTTTCATCTTTTTGACAAGGACAACGATGGCAGTTTTACCTATAACGGCTGGGGCAAGGGTGGCTTTAAATTCCGCATTCCAGGCAGTCTCGGGGATATCGTCCTCATGCCGGAAAATCTCAAAACAGGAACAGTGTTTGGAAATCTTGGCTGGGACAGGCAAACAAATCTGCGTTTGCCCGAGAGGATTCGTTTGAACTCCCTCCAAAACCCAGGCCTTTGGCTGGAAGTTGAGGTGGACAGTTTGGGCAAATATGCTGTGGACCTGCCTGTCGGCACATATGAATTCATGCTACCCGATCCCTATTTTCAGATTGATGACAAGATATATTCCGGATCCCTGAAAAAGCCAGTGACAGTAAAAGTAAAGGCGCAGCAAAAAACTGCTGTTGCAAAACTTATTATTTCTGGTGAGCCTGTGCCAGATCTCCTACCGGAAAAAGGTGTCCTGCAGAACTTTAAATCCGGTTCGGCCACCGCGATCGACCATTTCATTGAATCATATCAGAAGTACTATGGAATTCCCGGTGTTTCACTCGCCCTGATAAAAGACGGGCGATTGATTTACCACAAAACATATGGTGTGCGTAATACGATGACGGGAGATAAAGTGGACAGCAATACGCTTTTTGAGGCAGCTTCCGTAACGAAACCGGTGTTTGCATTTGCGGTTCAGCGCCTTGCAGAAAGGGGAGTTATTGATCTTGACAGGCCCTTGTATCAGTATCTCCCATATCCGGACATAGCCTATGACGAACGTTATAAGTTGATGACGGGAAAGCATGTATTGACGCATCGTACAGGCTTTCCAAACTGGCGCTGGATGAATGAGAATGGTAAGCTCGACCTGAAGTTCACACCTGGAACGGATTACAACTATTCAGGCGAAGGATTTGAATATTTGAAAATGGTGGTGGAAAAAATTACGGGTAAAAAAGTTGAACAGGTTTTGAAGGAAGAAGTGTTAGACCCCGTTGGATTATATCACACATTTTTTTCAAAAAATGATTCTTTGAAACGCATGGTGGCCAGCGGGCATTATGATATGCTGCCTGTCGACGACGGAGTGCCTGAATCTCCCGGAATGGCTTACTCCATGCATACGGAGGCAAAAATATTTACCAAATTCATGCTTTACCTGCTTGAGCAAAAAGGGTTGAATAACCAATCATATCAGACGATGTTTCAAAAGCAATCAGACTATAAATATGACCCGGATGATAAAAAGCCCAAAACACCCACTTACATGGGCATGAGTCTTGAAGTCCGTGAAACATCATTTGGAAAAACTTTCGGCCATGGCGGAAACAACGGGGATTTCAAATGTCAGTTTGAAGTATACAAAGATCTGAAGATGGGGTATGTGATTTTTACAAACTCGAACACTTCTGATCAGTTAATACGGGTTCTACGTCAGTTTTTAGTAGAAGGGAAAGAGCAGTAAATGCCCCCTTGCATCCAATCATAACGGCGACTGGTAACTAGACGCGCGACATGATCAGATGTTTTTGAATTATTGCTGACAGTTCATAGGATTTGCACTGCAAGATTCAGGTTCTCACATTGGGTCGGTTATCTGATAATTAAATAACCACTGTTTGTTGAACTTGTCGGTGAGTGATCCGTATTTTGCGCCCCAGGGCATATCAGCTATAGGTTCCGTTACCTTCCCCCCTTTAGAAAGCCTGGAAAACAAATCAACCAGTTCTTCCTCACTTTTTAGGCTCAGGCAAAGCTGCACGGTATTGCCTTCGACGGCTTTTTCCCGGTTGAGATCGGAACCCATGATAAGAATGTCCCCACTTGTTAATGAGGAGTGCAAAATCTGATCCTTCATCTCCGGTGGCATCTGCGCGGCCATCTCAGGCATTTCCGCAACTGTTTGGAATTTAAGTTCACCACCGAGGCAATCATGATAAAAATTCATTGCTTCACGACAATTCTTGTCGAAATTGAGGTATGGGTTTAATTGTGCCATAATCATTGATTTTGAACTTGAATTTATCCCTTCTAACTGAAATAAACAGGGTGTGAACGGGACCTGTGTAGTGGTGTAATGAGACAATTTTTGAGCTGGCCGGGTAGCGGAGTGCCTGCTGCGCTGAATATTTATGGTAATATGTTCCGGACGCCTCCCAGATTTCCAGTTTCGCCAGTCACCGGACAAAATACAGCAGTTCTATTTTTTTGCAGAATGAGAGTCGAACAAAAAAATAGAACTGCTATATTCAATTTCTGTCTCGGGCAATTCTTCTATTTTCTTTCAAACTTGAGCTTGGAAATTCTTATTCCCTTCAAGCTGGGTAACAGGTCGGCCATATAAATTTGACCGTTGTAATCTATTATCTCGGGGGCCGCAACTGGTAGGGTAGCTACTAAATAGCGGTCATCATTAACGCCGAAGTTCTTAATATCCTTCGACTGGTACACTGATGTTTGGGCGTTCTTGCCATACTTTTGTGTCCGGAACAAGAAATAATAACCTGACGACTTATCAAAATAGACAAAGGGACATTCAGAAGAATACTTCCCTGAACCAGCTGATCCTCCTGCGGAAACGATTTTTGGCTGGCTCCAGTCCTTTAGGTCTTTTGATGAACGGACATACACGGATCCTTTGTCGTTCGGATACGCAGTGTAGTAACAATAATAGGTCTTGCCAACCCGAATGACCATTGGATCCCGGGTATTGTTGCCATTTCCTTCCGAAAATGCTCCAGCCTTGTTTTCTTCGTGAAATTGCCGGGCGAAGGTTTTTCCATCTACTCCTTTCGCCAGGCATATATTTTCCCAGTCTCCATAAAACATAAGATATTCCTTCCCTTCCTTTAACACATAAGGTGCTTGCAGGCCGCTTTCTGTTTCACCGAAGCTCGGATCAGCTTCCATCGCAATTCCCATAGGGCGCCAACTGGTATCCGTAATGTTACCACCCTGCCAGCGATAGAACAGCCTGGTTTTTCCGCCGATATTGGCTCCGCGGATGCATGACCAGACCTGCCAGGTGCCATCAGTAGCCTGCCAAATGCCGAAGTCCACGGGCTGCTGCTTCTCAGTTGTAAACTTCCCGAGGTCGGGATCGCCAGTGATCTGCCAGGATTCTCCGATGATGGGTTGGAACTTTATTTCATTTGCATCCTGCGCCTTACTGACCAGACAGGCAATTATGGACAGGCCTGAGAGAAGAAAAGTATTTAATTTCATAATGACTCTTGATTTAAGTATTAATTAGAATTTATTGTTTTGAATTACAAATCTTGAAGTTTCTACACCGCATTAATACCCAGGGTTCTGATCACTCTGACTCAATGCGGGATTGTTGTTGATTTCTTCCTGGGGAATAGGAAAAAGCAGGCGTGCATCTATTAGTGTTTTGCCTTTTGCGTCCGCAATTGTTTCTGCCGCAAGCCCGGTTCGCTTCAGATCATACCAGCGTTTCCTTTCAAGCATGAGCTCATGCGCCCTTTCCAGCAGAACGGTATCACGAAATTCATCTCTGCCCAGGCCATCGGGATAGTCTATTGGCGATGGAGAAAATGGATCATATCCGTATCCCCGTCTTTTTATCGTATTTAAACGCTCAAGGGCAAGAGGGATGGGCTACCCTCTGCCCATACAGGAAGCTTCGGCATAAATTAAGAATGCTTCACTGAATCGAAACATCGGCATGCTGAAATCGTTGAATCCATTATGATCTTTGATATATTTTTTAAAGAGGAATGGGGTTGTAGACGGTAGCGATACCGTATCTCCATTGGCATCTGCGTACTTAGAATAGATGTTAAAGCTTTTGCGAAGGTCTAGATCGTCCCAATTTTTTATTAATGGAGACTGCATATTGGGAAAAAGGATAAACCATCCCGTACCCTCATTATAGAATGGCGTATTCGGCTGATGAAGATAGTTTATGAAGTCGGAGCTTCTTGTTGGCGAAAAATGCAGGGACATAATATCCTCTGTACTTGTTTCTGTAGCAAATATTTTATAAAAGTCCGATTCCTTATTAACTGTTACCAGGGAGTATTGATTGCTATTTATTACTTCGGACGCTTTTTCTGCTGACTTCGCCCAGTCACCAATTGTGAGATATACATCAGCTAGTAGCATTTTAGCAGCCCATTTGGAGGCTTTGCCTGTTTCGTTCCCAACGGATTCGGGCAAGTCATTTTCTGAAATTAACAGATCATCAATTATCAATTGATAAACTGAATCTACCGGTGCCCTGGTGGCGGCAATGGTACTTAAATCGACGGTCTCGAAAATTCTTAAGGGTACAGCGCCCCAGTTTCTAACCAGATTAAAGTAACCCGTTGCCCTTAAGAAATGAGCTTCTGCCAAAATTCTCTTTTGGGTATTTTCATTTATATTTTGAATTTCAGGAACCCTGTTTAATACAACATTTGCCCGGTTGATTAAGTTGTAAAGGGTTCTCCACGAATCTGCGGTCCGTCCGACTCCGACCGCATCCAAAACCTGATCTGTGTTGTTAATCGAAGTAAAAGACCCTCCGCCAGTTGCATAATCGGATTGTATTTCAAGCATCATATACTGAACCTGATCGGGATAGTATGCAGAGTATGCGCCATTAATGGCTGCTTGTGCGTCGGATTCGTTTTTGTAGAAGTTAACGGGCGAAAGGAAGTTCTTTGGGTTTTCGGTTAGTTCCTTACTGCAGGAGGAATGTATTAATATGATTGATATGACTATGAGTATGTGTTTCATGATTTCTTATTTTATTAAACTAGAAGGTTAATCTCAGCCCTGCCGTAATTGTTTTTGCCGAAGGATAGGCACCCTGATCAATTCCGGTATTTAGCCGGCTGCCGATATCCTGTGAGTCGGTGCCGGTAGTATTTGATTCAGGATCCAGACCAGGGTATTTCGTAAAAGTCAGCAGGTTTGTGCCCGAAATATACAGTTGAGCCCTATCGCACCAGGAAAGATTCAGTTTCTTAACAGGGAGATTGTAGCTGAGTATTACCGATTTGACGCGTATGTAGCTTCCATCTTTAATAAACCTGTCTGAAACGTTAACCACCGTTGCGCTGCTTATTTTGGGATATTTTGCATTTGGGTCCGGTTTATCTGCCGTCCAATAATTCCCGTATATGTCCGCCAGTTGATTTTGCCCTCTTTGAAACGAATTCAGGTGTGTTCCCGCTGTTGCCCAAAAAATATTGTTTCCCTGTACGCCTTCCAGGAAGAAGTTTAGGCCGAAGTTTTTGTATGACAGACTGGAGTTAAAGCCAAAAATATAATCCGGATAAGGGCTGCCTAATATAACCCGGTCGGAAGCGGAAATTATTCCGTCTCCATCGGTGTCCTTGTATTTGATCAAACCGTCATCTGTGAGACCATCTTCCTGATACCCATAAAATACCCCAAATGGTTGTCCGACCCGTGCAATATTTGTTGTTGAGTAAAACGGAATGTCAATTCCGGGTGAAAGGATATCGCTATTGCCAGCCAACTTGACTACTTTGTTTCTATTGGTGGAGATTTGAGCTGAGATATCCCATTTAACAGCTTTATCGAGGATGTTTGCGTTCAGGCCAAGCTCTATCCCATCATTTTGTATTTCCCCGATGTTTCTCAAGGCGGAACTGAATCCAGTCGATGTTGGCAGGGGAATTGCGGCTAGCAAATTGGTAGTATTCTTCTTGTAGTAGTCGAAAGTAAACGTCAACACGTTTTGAAACACTCCCAGGTCAAAGCCGAGGTCCAGCTGAGCTGTGGTTTCCCATTTAAGTTCAGGGTTGGCGAGGTTCGCTGGGATATACCCGATTACTTCACTGGCGTTTGCATAAATGGTTCTGTTGGAGGTCAGCCTGCTTAAAGACTGATATGGACTCAACGCGGTGTTGCCTGTGATCCCATAACTGGCACGTAATTTAAAATCAGAAATGGCTTCGATGTCTTTCATGAATTGTTCTTCGGACACTCGCCATGCTACAGCACCCGATGGAAAAACTCCCCATTTATTATTCATTCCGAACCGGGAAGAGCCATCCGAACGTACACTGACCGTGAGCAGATACTTGCTGTTGTAGGAGTAGTTTATCCTTCCTAAAAATGATAAAAGTTTCCAGTCGGAATAACCATTGGTAGGCGGTGTAATTATTGACGCACTTCCAAGATTGTAATCCTGTGTGACATTTGATGAGAGTCCGCTTACAGTGGCATTTTGATATTTGTTGTTGAAGGACTGATAAGTGAAGCCTCCAAGAACGTTCAGCGTATGTTTATCATTAAAACTCGTTTTGTAATTGAAGGTGTTCTCATTAAGCACTGAACTCGTATTTGAATACCCATCAGCGGCAAAACCCTTGTCATCCTTGTAAATCATAGGCGTGAACGAACTATTGATGTCATTTTGGTATTGCAGACCCAATAGTGTTTTGAATGTAAAGCCCTTGAAAATATTGAAGGTTAAGGCTGTGTTCGCAAGAATATTGTTCGTCGAAGTTTTGTCTTTTCTTGGAGAAGCAAATATCAATGGATTCCTCATGTCTATTGACCCGAAAGAATAAGCTTGTTCTATTCTGGTGGGGAGGCCGCTTGTATCATACATCGGCAGGGTGGGAGGAGCAGACAGAGCGCCTGATAACATCGTCTTTCCAAACGCTCCGTTATCAACAGGAACTCTGTATATTTCATTTCTCGCAAATATCAGATTGACGTCCAGTTTTACCGCTTTATTTACCTGGTGCTGTAAGTTTAATCCTAATGAACCTTTTTTAGCGGAGCTGTTTATTAAAATTCCTTTTTGATCAAAATAGTTGCCGGACAAGGAATAGACAGTTTTAGCGCTCCCTCCCGATATAGTTACGGTATGATTTTGGATCGGACCGCTTCTGTAAATCGCATCCTGCCAGTCTGTGCCTTTTCCAAAAGATTGAATCTCATCGTCACTAAAATAGTGATCAAGGCCTTGATTCTTTAGCCATTCGTTGGCGACCACAGCATATTGCTGTGCATCCAGAACCTGATATCTCTTCGTCTCTTTCTGGGTGCCATAATAACTGTCTATTTCGATCTTCCCTTCTCCTTTTCTGCCTTTTTTTGTGGTAATAATGACCACTCCATTTGCGCCTCTGGAGCCATAAATGGCGGTTGCCGAGGCGTCTTTCAAAATGTCCATGGATTCTACGTCTGCGGGATTCAAAAAATTGATTCCGCCCGTTACCGGAAATCCATCAATCACGTACAATGGTGCATTACTCCCTATCATTGAATTACTTCCGCGGATCCGCACTTCAATTCGCCCCCCAGGGTTCCCGGAGTTTTGGGTAACACGAACGCCGCTGGCACGTCCCTGAAGCGCGTTTTCAATATTATACACAGGCACTGCTTCCAATTGGGCGGTACCCACCTTTGCGACCGATCCCGTTACATCTCTTTTATTCTGGGTGCCGTATCCTATGACCACCACGTCTGCCAGGCTTGTTCCAGCTCCCTCAAGTTGAATGATGATATTTTCGTCATTTGTCACAGTAACCTCCTTGTCCTTAAACCCTATGTAGCTAAGAACGAGCACTCGTCCAATAGCAGTATTTATATAAAACTTTCCGTCGCCATCGGTTACTGTTCCCTGTGTTCTACCTTTAATATTTATTGATACTCCTTGCATCGCCGACCCGTTTTCAGACGATATTACTTTGCCAGTGATAATTTTTGTTTGGGCAATGCTTGTAATAGAGAATAGAGATATTGCGAGAGATGTCAGCAACATTTTAATTCTTTTCATTATGATCGTTTTAATTAGTGTTTGCAGTTTTTGAATTTGAGGTTCGGCAAATAGAGCACGCTTTAAATCATTCTTTTGAAAGACGTCAGAAATTATCTGATGTTATCTGGTTACAGAGAATTTGTAAATAGTGGTGGTTTTATATTTATCGCCAGGTTTCAACACAGTAGTGGGAAAAGACGGCTGATTCGGAGAATCCGGGAAGTGCTGAGTTTCCATCGCGAAAGCTGTCCTGTATTCATCCCGGCTACCATCGTTGATAATATTTTTTCCCCGCAGGGCGTTGCCGCTATAAAATTGAAGTCCGGGCTCTTCTGTGTATATGTCCATCACGATGCCCGATTTATCTCCAGTTACCTTTGCCGCATGGTTAAGGCTTTCTTTTTTGCTCCTGTTAAGTACAAAACTGTGGTCGTATCCTTTGCCATTTTTCAGCTGTTCATTGTTTTGTCCGATCCTTTTCGCAATAATTTCCGGCTTCGTGAATTCAAATGGACTTCCTTTTACATAATCCATCTCACCTGTAGGTATCAGACCCGAATCGATCAGTAGGTATTTATCCGCGTAGATTTGAACCACATGATTTAACATCGACCCGGTTCCCCTGCCATTCAAATTGAAGAATGAGTGATTTGTTAAGTTTACTACGGTTTTCTTATCAGTTGCGGCCTCATATGCACATTTTAAACCATTGGCGCCTGTTAATGAATACGTGACTTTGATTTTCAGATTGCCTGGAAACCCTTCTTCCATGTCTTTTGATAAATATGTCAGTGCAAGTGTCGAGTCGTCTATTTTCTTTGCATCCCATACGACCGCCTGATACCCTTTTTTGCCCCCGTGTTTGGAGTTGACGCCACTATTGGGAAATAATGTATACTCCCTTCCGTCCAGACTAAATTTTCCCCTGGCAATGCGATTGGCGTACCGTCCGATGATTGCCCCGAAATAGGGCTCGGATGACTTTTGATAAGCCTGTACACTATTAAATCCTATTACGATGTCGGTAAACTTTCCTTTCTTGTCAGGCACCCACAGGCTTACTAATCTGCCTCCATAATTCGTAATAGCGGCCCGCATTCCGGCATGGTTCTTCAAAACAAACAATTCGGTTTGTTTGGCGTCAATAACGGCCTCGAAGGAATTGTTGCTGTGTGTTTTTTCCGAGCTTCTCAGAATATCTCCTTTGTCCGAAGGGAGCGGGTCGCCTGTGTTGCATGCGACGATGAAGGCAAATAAAACAGCTAATGCGAGTTTCATCAATTTGGGTACTTTATCTTCGCATGCAACACAGTTTCCAATCATTTCATCAAAGCCGTAGAAGAATCATTGCACCTGGTAGTCTTTGGCTTCCGACTTGCGCTCACGGAAGCATGGTACTTGGTTACACAGGACGGATAGTTTTGACCTTTCTTATTCCACTTTTATCCGGTATAACGCTATACTATATACGATTTACACTGTCTCCAGCTTCTTTCATAAGCACCAGCCGGCACCATCAATACGGAAATCCGCACATGATTGGGCTGATCAGGAATGATATCTTTTCAGTTTGCTATATCTCTTGGTTGCAATGGCGTTGTGTTTCCCTAGCTTGATTTCGCTAGCGAACTTTTTCATGAGATCAGTTATTCGGAAAGGAATGGCTGTTTGAGTTGCTCGTGCAATTCATATTGCTGATGTGAAGATAAACGGTTTCTCTACCGGAGGTAGTAACGGAATTAGCAGTTCACATCACTATTTTGATATAATCAAATGCCTGGCCGGGTTTGTTGCCAGCACGCTTTCGCTGACCTGAACAAATTTGCAACCCAGCCAACACTTGAATTTTAGCCGTCATATGATAATAACAATGCGCACGCGGTGGGATTTCCTTGGGTAATCAATAGCAACCTGTTTCGCTATTTTGAAAGTTTGGAGCTGTGGGATACAACCCTGGCGGTTGCGTAACGCCAAATTCCAGAAAGACGGTGTTTCTTGCTGCCAAAAGCAACCCGTTAGTAAGCGAGGCTCCGCTAAAATCTCATTGAGAGGAAACGACACAATTTAATAGGTTATGCATTAGAAAGGAATTATGACCACGCCATTTGTAAATTCTTTGGCCCTTAAATTTGTGTTATCATTACCCTTACCCAGTTCGAAAATTTTTTGAAACAGGAACACTCCATTTCACTATTCCGTGAGGTCTCTTTAAAATTTAACCGTATTGCGGCATAAAAGCAGGACAGTGCAGGATGCCTATTGTGAAAATAGCCGTAATATGGCCAGCCATTTACTTATGTAAAATTGTGGTTGCCTGCCTGGACATCAACATTGGACCTGATATGGGGCCGATGAAAACGGACGATCCAAGTGTATGAAAATGAAAAATGTTAAATTGACGATTGGTTACTCCAAAAGGTTGACGCTTCCCCAGACTCTTTTAAAAATTAAAATACTGCCCATCATGAATTGGAAGAGATCATTCTATTTGTCTTTGTTATTTGCCGTTACGGTAATCGCGAGCTCCTGTTCAGGGGACGCCAGTAAAGCCGATCAGGAAAAGGAAGCGGTAGTGGACCCAAAGGTCGAAAAGCTCAAACTGCCGCCCGGATTTCACGCGGAACATTTGTATGGACCTTCTGAAAATGAACAGGGTTCCTGGGTGTCCATGGCCTTCGACGACAAAGGAAGGCTGATCGCGTCCGACCAGTATGGAGCAATCTACCGCCTCGAACTGCCTCCCATTGGAACAGATTCCATACCTCCCAAAGTAAAGATCGAAAGACTCAAGTTCGACATCAGCAAAGCCCAGGGCGCCGATTCAAACAAAATCAGAATGGGATATGCCCACGGCTTGTTGTGGGCGTTTAACAGCCTGTATGTAATGATCAACCACGAAGCGGATTCCGCTTTTGACAAGGGTAGTGGTTTTTACCGGCTTCAGGATACCGATAACGATGACCAGTTCGATAAGGTGACCCTCCTGAAATCACTGGATGGGGAAGGGGAACATGGTCCGCATAGCGCGGTGCTTTCACCGGACAAGAAATCCATTTATGTGGTTGCCGGAAATTTCACCAAAATCCCTGAAATGGATGCCTACAGGAGGTTGCCCGACTGGGCCCACGATAACCTGATGCCCTTGATCAAGGACCCGAATGGCCACGACAATACGGTGAACACGCACGGTGGATGGATCGCCAACGTCGACTCGACCGGCAAGCACTGGGAACTGATCAGCTCAGGATTTCGCAATCCTTTTGACATTGCTTTCGACGACGCGGGGGAACTGTTCACCTACGATTCCGACATGGAATGGGATTTTGGACTGCCCTGGTACCGCCCAACGCGTATTTGCCATGTTACCAGCGGAAGCGAATTCGGATGGAGGCCTGGCACGGGCAAGTGGTCGCCCGATTTCCCTGACAATATACCAGCACTCCTTAATATTGGCCAGGGATCTCCCACCAGTATGATCTATGGCGCAAATGCCCGCTTCCCCGAAAAATACAGGAAGGCCCTATATGCCTTCGACTGGAGCTTTGGAATCATTTACGCGATACACGTAGAACCAGACGGAGCGACTTATAAGGCAACCGGGGAAGAATTTGTTTCCGGCTCGCCCCTTCCATTGACAGACGGCGTGATAGGCCCTGACGGAGCGATGTACTTCCTCACAGGCGGACGCAGACTGGAATCCGACCTCTACCGTGTATATTATAAGGATAACAAAGAGAACACTGAACAACTACCTGCCACCGTAGTGACAGAGGAGCAGAAGATAAGGCGCAAACTGGAAGAATTTCATGGTCAGCCCAAGGCGGGTGCCGTTGAGTTTGCCTGGCCTTATCTGAAACATAAGGATAGATTTATACGCTATGCAGCCAGGGTCGCACTGGAACATCAGCCGGCCGCCCAGTGGCAGGAAAAGGCACTGCTTGAAAAAGACCCGGTGATACTAACGGAGGTTGCAATAGCGCTTGCAAGGCATGGCAATAAAGACATCAAAAACAAATTGCTGGGCGCGCTGATGACCGTTGACTATAAGCAACTATCCGAGCCACAGCAAATAGATTTCGTGCGTGCATTCGAGTTAGTTCTCGCCCGGATGGGATTGCCTGAACAGGGAACAAAAACTGCCCTGACAAATTATCTTGATAAGCAGTATCCCGCTGGTACCAATGAACTGAATCGTGAATTGAGTAAGGTGCTTGCCTATCTTGGTGATCCCGCGACAGCGGAAAAAACAATGGCCCTGCTGAAAACTGCAAAGGATGATGGACGGGGACAAAAAACATTTATGCAGTCTTCAGACCTCATTCTCCGCAACCCGCAATATGGCCTGGATATTGCCGGCATGCTTTCCAAAATACCCCCCATGCAGCAAACTTTTTATGCAACGGTATTGAGCCAGGTGAAAACCGGCTGGACGCCCGGGCTTCAGAAGGAATACTTTCAGTGGTTTGGTAATGCTTTTCAATACAAAGGGGGGCATAGCTTTCCGGGATTCATAAACACCGCACGCAAAAATGCGCTCAAGAATGTTCCTTCCAGGCAGTTTGCGATGTACAATAAACTTTCGGGCGATTCTATAGCCGAAGGCTCCGGAAACACAATGGTTGACGCTGCTTTACGGCCCAAAGGCCCGGGCAGAAAATGGGAGATGGATGAAGCCCTTGCAGTAGCTGACAGTGGCGTTGTAAAAAGGGATTTCGAACGCGGCAGGGCCATGTTCGCAGCGTCGCTCTGTATTTCCTGTCATACCATGCGCGGTGAAGGCGGGGTTGCGGGTCCCGATCTAACGCAGCTGGGCACTCGCTTTTCTTATAAGGATATGCTGGAGGCGATCATAGAACCCGATAAAACCATCTCAGATCAGTATAGCTCTTCGATTTTTGACCTCAAAAAGGGTGGTTCAGTAGTCGGAAGAGTGGTGAGCCAGGACAATGAGAAATATATTATTTCCCAAAATCCATTTGCTCCACAGACTACCAGGGAGCTGCCCAAAAGCGAGGTAGTCCGTACCAGCGCTTCGAAGGTATCTCCGATGCTTCCAGGTCTGATTAACCGATTGAACGGAGAAGAATTGAAGGACCTGCTGGCATATCTGAAAGCTGGCGGCAATAAAGGAGACACTATTTTTTCGACTCAAAAAAATAAAGCGCAGGTATCGGTTATCAATAAATAATTTGCCGCTTGCAGCCGATACTCTTAACGCATCTTCCTGTATCATTAAAAGAAGTTAAGCTTGGCAAATCAAACCTGGAAGGATAAGTTATCCAATACCGCTCAACTTGGCGGGATAGAAACCGCTGTATTGGACAACGGTTTGGGTCGGGGAACGCGTGTCGCCTGGATCAATACAGGAACCGGTCTTCGATACAAAGTGGTTATCGACCGGGCAATGGATATCGCAGATGCCTTCTTCAACCAGCACAGCCTTGGATGGATAAGCCATGCGGGAGTCACCTACCCACAGCCCTTCTCGAACAGGGGATTGGACTGGCTCAAAACCTTTGGCGGCGGACTGCTTACCACCTGCGGACTTGATCATGTTGGAGGGCCGGAGAGCGATGAGTATGGAGAACGTGGCCTGCATGGCCCGATCAGTAATATACCTGCCGAAATGGAATCAATTTTGCAGCCGGATCCGCTGGCCGGTAAAATGGAGATGAGCCTGACGGGAACGATGAAGCAAGCCCGGATGGCCGGACCGAGCCTGGAATTGAAAAGAGTAATCTCCGGAACCCTGGGCAAGCCTGGTATCAGTATAACCGACACGGTCCTTAACCGCGGCAACGAGGCCGCGCCGCACATGTTGTTGTATCATTTTAATTTTGGCTGGCCGCTTGTGGACGAGGGATCAGCCATCCACTGGCGGGGAAAATGGCACCCACGCGAAGCTGCGGGAAAGAGCAAGATATTTATTGAAGGCAACGATTTTCATACCTGCCCGCCGCCACTTGATGATCATCGGGGCGGTGGGGAGGAAGTTGCTTATATTAACCCGGACACGAATGCCGCAGGCATCTCTGCCTGCGGAATACATAATGAACGGCTGGGTATCGCCATGGTATTGCGTTTTCGCAAGAATCAATTGCCATGGTTATCCAACTGGCAGCACTGGGCGAAAGGAGAATATGTAACGGGCCTGGAACCTGGCACAAATCCCCCGATAGGACAAACCGAAGCAAGGCGTCAACAGCAACTTATCTTTATACAACCGGGCGAAAGCAAAACTTACCAGCTGGAGCTTGAAATGTTGACCGATAAACTGGAGATAGGCGAAGTATTTAAACACATTTCTAATAGATAAATGTTTGCCAATGGAAAAAATAAGCACGGCCAAAAAAGCCCTTGAACAGGGAAATGGAATTTTACGTTTGGCGCCCACCTGGGTGCCCAGGTCTTTTTGTGTACCAGGCCGCAGGATTAAATTACATCCTGATGATTATTATGTGCTGGGTGGTCAGCGCGGCGGCATCGATGAACGTTGGTTTTCGTCCACTACTCCGGCCAAGAATGGTCCTCTTACGGGAGAAAATGAAGGATTGAGCGCCATTGTCCTTCGCGACGGCGCGAAAGAAGAAAGGGTGTTGCTAAAAGACGCGATTAGCGATCTTGGTGCTGCAATCATTGGCTCGCGTTTATGGGATGCTTACAAAAGCTGGCCGATGTATTCGAAATTCTTTGATAACATGGGTCCGTTGCCGCACCATCTTCACCATAACGATGAGCAGGCCGCGCTGATCGGTCAGTTGGGTAAACCTGAAGCCTATTATTTTCCACCGCAGGTGAACAATCACGGCGGTGATTTTCCTTATACTTTTATTGGCATTTCTCCAGGCGTAACCAAGGGGCAGATCCGCGAATGCCTCGTTAATTTCACAAAAGGCGATAACAAGATCAC
>Ga0193752_1001682_pt1 | contig 17997 bp, 19 predicted proteins | sample H1c1metaG_FD_144924 | JGI IMG/M metagenome (GOLD analysis project Ga0193752, IMG submission 144924) | Soil microbial communities from a riparian zone of the East river system, Colorado, United States - H1c1 | ecosystem: Environmental > Terrestrial > Soil > Riparian zone | place: USA: East River...
TCCACAGACTTTACGGCTTTCAAGTGCTGTTGATAGTTCGTGTAAACTACCCATGCGTCCACCAACAGTGATGATCGCGTCGCAACTACGAACTAGGTGAACATCACGACCGACATATTCCATACCTGTAAAGTTAATGTAGTCAAACTCTTTGGTTGGTAAGCGGTATGTTGAGACGTGTTCACGAAATGAACTTGCAGGTGAAAAGCCGACAGAAAAGCCACGTTTTCCTTTGACGCTTACGACACCCATCGCTGCATAGTGAGGCAAGCCGATCGTCGCACCAGTAAGGAGTGTTTTTCCTGCTTCTGAAATGGCCTTGCCGAGCTCAAACGCTAGTTGGTGCGAAGACTGAACAGTGTCACCAGATGCCGCACCTGAAACACAGATCTGATATCGCATCTACGTCAACTCCCGTGGGTGGTATTCTTTTGGAGCGTCGTTTATATATTGTTCAAGCTCACTACGACGGAGGAGTCCTGCCTGTGCGCCCAGCTTCTGTACGACACTCATGCTATTGATTGGCGCCCATGTTAATGCCGCTTCTAATGATTCACCTAATGCAAGTGCTGCGGTCACAGTAGACGCGAATGCATCACCTGCTCCTGTGCGGTCAAATGGCGGAGCTGGATCAGGGTAATTTGGCATTTCGATGACTTTTGTTCCATCTGATGCGTACGCGCCATTCGGACCATCTGTAATAACGACAATCTTTGGTCCAAGTTCGTGAAGCGCCGTCATGAGGTTCGGAATAGACGTGAGAGGCTCGCCCGTAACAAGCGCTGCTTCTTCGCGGTTCATAAAGATAATGTGTGACCGTTCATATACTTTACTTAGCTTTTTAATACCCCACTCAAAGTGGAACGTACCGGGCTGGAAGACAAGTTTGACATTCGGATGATCGTGTAGATAGCGAAGCATGTCCAAATGAAGTTGCCACGCAGATTCACTGATCATAGATAAATAAATCCAATCAGGTTCATCAACCGGTTCCTGCCAGACATAATCATAATCTTCATACTTAATTAAAATCGTACGATCAGCTCCATATCGTAGTGCGTAGTGATAATTAGACTTCATACCCTTACCTACAGATACAGTCCCTGTGTCTACATGTTCAGATGCTAAATACTGCAACGAATCTTTCCCAGGCTGATCATCACCAAGATATGCCATAAGACCCGCGCCTAGTCCAAGCCGTGCAAACGAAACAGAGGCGTTCGCCGAATTACCGACCGCCTGTACGACATCGACATGATCATATGGGGGTTTGGAGCCAAACTCCATGCTCAGACGTTTGCTCCCATCGGGGTCTGTATCTATTCGGGCTTTATCTTCGCGCAGTTGAATAAAGGCGTCTGTTACAATGTCACCGATGCTCAAGATAAATGGTGGTTTTGCCGCGTCGTTTTTTGCATTTTGCGCTTGATGTTCCTTGTGGTCGCACGCTTCGATACCCGCATCAAGCAAAAATTGATCGACGGTTGCCGCGTCTAATCCGGCAATATCCGTATACCTATGAGCGAGCTCTCGTGCAAGTCCACACCTCAAGTAGCCTAACGACCGTTGACCATGGCCAGCTGCCTGTTTTGCGTTCTCGCGAATATCAGATTGATTAAAGGAAATCGTCTCGCCCTCAAGAACAAGTCCTGCGTAGGCTGTTTTTTCGTACAAAACTTCACTATCAGCATGAGCATTTAATACATTGTCAAGTTCATCTTTGGTCGTATCAGCGGGATCTAGCCCCAATTTACGCATAACAGCATGTGCATGATGGGTAATGTCACCGATTAATTTAACATCGACGCCGGTTTGGCCTGTTGCCCGCTCAAGTTTTTGAAGGGACGCGCTAAATAGCGGCTCTTTCGCACCGAGTAGATCTTGTAAAAATTTTGCCACGTATTTATTGCCCCGCTATTCGTTTATTATCCGTTAGTATAACATGCTCATACTTATCGACGCTAGATCTCGTGTCAATGTCGAATTAAAACGGTTTTTCGTCAATGGGCATCGAATGAAGTTTGCTGCCGTTATGCAAGATCCCAGCTTTTGCACCGATTTTCGTAACGACTGATGTAGAATTGGCGCTCGCAAAAATAATAGAATCTTTCAAACTTTTTCCCTGTACCCATTGGCTTAAAAAGCCTGATCCAAATGCATCACCAGCACCAGTTCGGTCAATGACGGGGACATCTTCGTACATGCCAGCACGCACAATTGTCTTGCCGTCACTGGCAACAACGCCATTAGGTCCATCGCTGACAATAGCAACAGGAACATAATTCAAAGCATGCCTGACAAGCTCTTCGAGTGTGCTGCCCTCAACTATCTGCTGCATCTCTTCTTTGTTCATACAAAGCACTTCAACACTCTCTAGTAAACTTTTGAGTTTGGGGGGATCGGAAAGTTCTGGTCCTGCTGGGTTGAGCATCACTTTTGTGTCGTGTTTTTCTGCGTGATCGATAATAAGCCTCAAGAGGTCAATTCCACCGTCAGCAAGTGAAGTTGGGTATATCCAATCAGCTTCTTCAATTGCTTTAAAATCAAGATCTTTTCCTTTTTTATCGGTTGAAACACCTCGATGATTTAAGATTGTTCGTTCACCGTTTGTGGCAATAAGAATAGTTGAATAGCCAGCTTGATAATGGTCTTCACGCACAACACGTGATGTCGCAACACCTTCTGCGTCAAGGTCACGAAGGATTGTTTCTGATGCCGGATCATGACCTAATGGCCACATATATTCCGCGTGCAGCCCCTGCCTAGCAAACGTAACCGCAACATTACTGGCGTTACCACCGGTAGCAAAGGTTACGTCGCTCACTTCCATTTTTACCCCCAAGGGTAAATGCGTGTAAACAATTTTACCTTCAGTATGTGGATCAAACTCATCACTTTTTAAAAAAACATCCTGGGTTGCCTTCCCAATCGCCAAAATATGCACAGCAGACGCCATTATTAGACGACGGCCTTTCCAGCACTTCCAAATGCTTGGATCTTTTCTTCTATAACTGTCTGTACTGCACCGTACACCTCAGGCATTAGCTTTACAACCGCATATTCGTCAGGATGATCTGCAAGTACTTTTTCAAGTGTCTTACGGAATGCATATCGCATATCGCTGTTAATATTAATCTTACTCACGCCGATTCTTGCTGCTTCTTCAAAATAATTAAGGGGCGTACCACTTCCACCGTGAAGACTAATTTGACAGCTAATAGCGTCGCGAATTTTTTGTAAAAGTTCAAGATCAAGCTCTTTTGGTACTGGATACTTACCATGGAGATTGCCTACTGCGGCAGCAAATGTATCTATACCTGTTGCATCGATAAATTGCTTAGTGCCTTCAGGAGTAGAGAATGTTTTTTTAATTTCTTCGTAGTCGATATTTTCTGTATGCACATTAGATGAACCGCCAAAATAGTGAGGTTCGCTTTCAACAAGCGCACCGGTGAATTTGGCATATTCCACTACTTCTTTCGTTTTTTCAACAATCTCTTCAGTGGTGGCGTCGTGGTTAGCTTGGGAAATATCGATATGGATAAATTCAAAACCAGCATCGATCGCGCGTTTACAATCCTCGACAGTCGGACTGTGGTCAAGGTTGATATACATTTCAATCCCGTATTCAGCCTTGTAGTTGTCTACCATGTCACGGATGTTTTCGAGACCAAGTGCTTTCACTTCGCCGTCACTTACTTCAATAAGAACAGGGGAGTTTAGCTTTTGTGCCGCACGACAAACTGCAATGAGCGTTTCCTGGTTATCGACGTTAAATGCACCGACTGCGAAATTCTGGCTGCGAGAACGTTGCATTAAGTGACGTGCTCGTAATGTATTTTCACGAATTTCTTTAATTGTTAAGCCCATATTTCTCCTTAAAATCCTTGATGATATCTTGGTTGATCTGCAACAAACTGTTTAACGCGCTCTACGATTGACTCATCATCTAATTTAAAATGCTTGATGAGCTCCGCCGGAGAACCACTTTCGCCAAAACGGTCTTCCATACCTATGCGGATAAGTGGTGTCGGCAATTTTTCGCCTAGAAGTTCGGCAACAGCGCCGCCAAACCCTGCCGCAGCTTGGGCTTCTTCAGCAGTTAGCGCTCGCCCTGTTTTTCGCACACTCGTGAGGATTGTTTCTTCGTCTAGCGGCTTGATTGTTGGTACATGGACTACTTCGGCATGAATTCCGTGGTCTTCTAGTTTCTTTGCAGCGGAAAGTAACTGATATGTCATCGTTCCTGTACCTAGAAGCGTAATGTCGTGGCCTTCACGCAGCACATACGCTTTACCTATTTCAAATGGTGATTCGTCAGTACTGAAGATCGGTGTTTTTTCACGAGCAAGACGCAGGTAGCTTGGTTTACCATTAACCGCAATCGCATGTGTTGCTTTTTCAGCCTCGATACTGTCACCAGGCGCAACTACGATCATATTCGGAAGCACGCGCATAAGCGCGATATCTTCGAGCATTTGGTGTGTTGCACCATCAGGGCCAACGCTAACACCAGCGTGTGATCCAATAATCTTAACCGGCTGGTCATTTAGCGCAATCGTCGTACGAATCTGTTCCCAGTTTCGTCCCGGGCTAAATGCTGCGTAGCTGCTTGTAAATGGAATCTTTCCAGCACGCGCCAGACCACTAGCTACAGTCACGAGGTTTTGCTCGGCCACGCCCATTTCGATGAATCGAGCTGGAAAAGCATCACGGAATAGCGACATTTGCGTACTATCTGTCAGGTCAGCGCATAGCGCTACGACATTCTTGTCAGCTTCACCGGCGGCTTTTAAGCCACGACCAAACCCTGCGCGGGTTGGCTCTTGTTTTACATCGTCATTGTAAACATCTGGATTCAAATGGTAGTGGCTCATTCGTGCTCTCCCGTAATCTTACCGTCAAGTGTTCTGAGTTTCTTTAATGCCTTCTTACCATCGTCCGAGTTCAAGAAATAGCCATGATAATGGTAGTCGTATTCCATAAAATCAACGCCCTTTCCAGGAATAGTATGCGAGATGATAACACTCGGACGATTCGTAATTGCTCGAGCCATGCTAGCTGCGTCGATAATACTGTCCATACTATGTCCATTAATCTCCTGTACATGCCAGCCAAAGCTTTCCCATTTGCCACGAAGATCTTCAAGCGGCATGACGTCTTCAGTCGAACCGTCAATTTGAATATTGTTTCGATCGATAAATACGACAAGCTGTGAAAGTTTATATTTGCCAGCAAACATTGCCGCTTCCCAAATATTACCCTCGTTTAATTCACCGTCACCGGTAATCGCATACACCCAGCGATGCTTGGCATTATCAAGATATTGCAGACTGTACGCATACCCGGCGGCTTGGCTAAGCCCACTACCGAGTGGCCCGCTGGTATTTTCAAGGCCAGGTAATTTAGTACGTTCTGGATGTCCCTGTAGCCGGCTGCCTAATTTACGAAGTGTTTTTAGTTCTTCAACCGGAAAATAGCCTCGTTCAGCCATCGTCGCATATTGCACAGGAACAGTATGTCCATTACTAAGGAAAAAGACGTCGCGATCTGCCCAGTCGGGTTTGTCTGGATTAACATTCATGATGTTAAAATAAAGTGCAGTGACAATATCCGCTAGATCTAAAGGACCCGCACTGTGACCGCTCCCTGCGGCTTCTAGCATATCTAGAATATCCTTACGGACTTCAGCTGCTTTTTTTTCAAGCTGTGTGATTGTTAATTGCCCACTCATTTTAAATAATCCCGTGCTTATTAATTTCATTTACTAGTGTAGCATAAACGCTTTGCGGATCTTCAGCCTTTGCGATTGCTCCGCCGACATTCAGCACATCGATGCTACCTTGCGATAGGCTAAATGCGTTCTCAGGCGTAACACCACCATCCCATCCAATCTCAATACTTGGATTAATCGCACGAATTAATCGGACTTTCTCTAGCTGCATCATATTAGCCGTCCCCCCATATTGTCCAAGCTCACCGCTAAAAATCATGGCATGATCAGCTTCTCTGATTGCCGCATCTACCGTGCTCGGAACCGTTGGACGTAGGAGCGCAATACCTGCTTTAATACCAAATTTTTTAATATGCTGCAAAACCGGGACGATGTCCTCACTCACTTCAACATGGAATATAATCATGTGAGGCTTTAGACTGATGAGCGTTTCTAGATGCTCGCTAGGACGTGCCACCATTGCGTGAATGTCAACAATCCATTCTTGTGGCCACCACACTTGGGCTGCGTTGACGGTAAATGTTGGTGCGAATTCTCCATCTGTAATATCAACGTGCACGCGTTCTGCAAATGGATGTAAACGCTCCGCCTGGGCTTTGTAATCATCAGGATTTTCTGCAAGTATCGCAGGAGCAATGACACTCATCTACAGTTCGTCAATCTGCGCATTTCGGCGTCTATATCTTGGTGCGTCGGCAAACGGTGTTTTTAACCATGTATCAATAATGTCTTTCCAAGGTTCATCTTCGTGATCGAGAATTCTCGATGGCAAACAAAGAACATTACTGTCATTGTCATTACGCGTCATCTTAGCCTCGAAGGCATCCCATATAACACTGGCGCGAATGCCACGAAAGCGATTTGCTGTCATACACATTCCCTGGCCACCACCGCATAGCAGGATGCCCCGTGAACCATCATCTCCGATTACTTTTAGCGCAACCATCTGCGCGAACTCTGGAAAGTCATCGGCTGGATCAAGTTCTTTATCGCCGACGTCTTCAACGTCGTATCCATGCTTCGCAAGATACGCAAACACTTTTTCTTTCATTGCAAAACCTTGATGGTCTGCACCCAAGTAAATCTTCATAGTTTAAGTATAAGCACTTTCTGTCTAAAACAAAAGGTTAGCGGCTATTTTTTGAGTGCTTGGCCAACGTCAGCCACTAGTTCAACCAGACGGTTACTGTAACCCCATTCGTTATCATACCAAGCAACAACTTTCACTAGGTTTCCACCTACGACATTTGTAAGTGGTAGGTCAACAATGGCACTGTGGCTATTGCCCTTAAAGTCGCTACTGACTAATTCTTCTTCAGTCACATCCAAGATACCTTGGTAAAAAGGTTGCTTAGCAGCGTCCTTAAAGACTTTATTAAGTTCTTCAATAGTTGTATCTCTCTTTAGAAGAACAGAAAAGTCACTCATACTCACCACTGGGGTTGGTACGCGAACACTCATTCCACCAAAAATACCTTCGAGTGCAGGAAGCGCTTTTGCAGCCGCAATACTTGCACCTGTTGTTGTTGGAACGATATTTACAGCAGCAGAACGTGCTTCACGAATGTCTTTTGAGGGAGCGTCTAGTAGTTTTTGGCTGGCAGTATAGCTATGAATAGTTGTCATGAGTGCTTTTTCAACGCCAAAATGCGTCTCAAGCACAGCCATGACTGGCGTAATACAGTTTGTTGTACAGCTCGCATTACTAATAACATCAGTAGCTGTTTCGATTTTATCCTCGTTTACACCAAGCACAATCGTGTCAGCGCCCTCGCCTTTTGCAGGTCCGGAGATAATAACCTTCTTAGCACCGGCACTATCGATGTGCGCTCTTGCTTTTGCTGGGTCAACAAAGAATCCTGTACTTTCAATCACGACATCAATATCATGCTGTTTCCACGGTAGGGCAGCTGGATCTTTTTCTGCAAGAACAATAATATGTTTGCCGTTTACTATAATTCCTGTATCGTCAAAACCAACTTCGTGTTGGTAAGTACCATACGACGAGTCGTGTTTTAATAGATGGGCTAATGTTTTTGTATCCGTCAAATCATTGACAGCAACGACGTTAACATCACTTCGTTCAAATGCAATTTTAAAGGCATTACGACCTATGCGGCCAAAGCCATTTATTGCGACATTCACCTGAGCCATGAGTTTTTCACCCCTTCTATAGTAACCATTAACATTTCTTGGCTTATTATATACCGTTTATGCTATTTGAGTAAGTCATTGACTAATTTTATTTTTTATTATATAATTTTACCTGTTAGAAGTACCTACCTGAGGGGGAGACATGACACTAACAATCTTGCAAAATAACAGCGGCGTTAAGGTCGCGGTACTCAATCGCAAGAATTTCCAAAGTCTTGTAGATGCCGCCCTTACGCGGAAAATCAAACCTTTTGCTCGCGTACGAGACCCCTATCCCCAAACGACTATCGACGGTCGTAACTGCAGCGGCTCAATCACGGTGGTGAATGCGACAAACCGCCTCCGAACGGCCCTCTTCAACGATGAAGAGGTCGCGGTGATTACGGTTAACATTCCCACGTTGGATGCCTGTGCGGTGACAACGTCCTATTACTTTCGTGTAGTGAGGACGGCATTCAAAGACTGGACGTACCGCCTGAAGCCAATGTTGTCAGGCGAATCGGTCTCTGTCCGGATGAGTTCGAGCGCTTGAAGCTTTGGGTTCAGTATCTGGACCTAGATATCTAACATTTCTGGCGGAGCGATTGAGACGTCCAAGTGACCTCTCGCTCCGCCGTGCTCCACCCTTAAATGGGTGGTTCTTTAATTTCTCTCTCTGTTCTATACTAGTAAAGTGAAAAAGCATGATGTTTTAGCCGCCGCTGACCCGCACTATGACGAAGATCAGCTTCTCGAGCTTGACCTTGCTATTGATTTTGCCTCTGAAGCGCACTCGGGCCAAACCCGTAAAAGTGGCGAGCCTTATATCATTCATCCCCTTGCCGTCGCAGACACACTCATTGACTGGGGTATGGATATTGACTCCGTTCTTGCCGGGATATTACACGATACAGTAGAAGACACTTCAGCAACACTTGATCAGATTGAAACACTTTTTGGCCGAGACGTTGCATTCTTAGTTGATGGAGTCACTAAGGTTTCGCAAGCACGATCCGGCATGCGCGATCTTGAAAGCTACCTCCCTCAAACGAAAGATAATCTATCTAAACTGCTTATAGCCGTTGGCCAAGATGTGCGCGTCATTATCATCAAACTCGCAGACCGCCTACATAACCTCCAAACACTTCAATATATGAGTCGTGACAAGCAAATAAAAATTGCTCGCGAAAGCCTAGAAGTATTTGCTCCGATGGCTGACCGCCTAGGTATGGGCCGTGTTCGCATGCAGATCGAAGAGCTTGCTTTTAGCTACCTTAACCCTGACGAATTTAAAAAACTAAATATTGCGATGAAAAAACGCCTAGGTAAAAGCACTAGAAAACTTGGTACCGTCCGAAAAGAAGTCGAAGAGGTCTTAGCCAAAAGCCACATTCAAGGTGAAATTGACGGCCGGGTTAAAAGCATTTACAGCCTACATAAAAAAATGAAAAAAGTTGATAACAACATGGACGATATTTATGATTTGATGGCACTCCGCGTCGTCGTAAAGACCAAAGAAGACTGTTATAAAGTACTCGGCATACTGCATTCGATGTACCAACCCATGCTTAGCCGTATTAAAGATTATATTGCTATCCCAAAACCAAATGGCTACCAAAGCCTCCACACGACAGTTATTACGCCGAGCGAACAAATCGTTGAATTTCAAATCCGCACATATGGCATGCACGAATATGCCGAACGCGGACTAGCGGCAAGTTTCCACTATCACGAACAAAAAGACTCTAAAGATTACACAAAAAAGAAACTAAAAAGCAGCAACCTGCCTGCCCACATGCAATGGATCACCCAACTGCAAGAAGTTGCATCCAGGCTGCGAAATGGTGCTGAAATTTCCCAGGACCAGTTAGAAGTTGATCTTTTCGGCAATCGAATTTTTGTATATTCGCCTAAAGGAGATATCTATAATTTGCCCGAAGGTGCATTGCCACTTGATTTTGCGTTTTTAGTACACAGTGACGTCGGGAAACACGCCTATAGCTTCCGCGTAAACGGGAACATTCATTCATTCGATAAGCCACTTCATAACGGAGATGTCGTCGAAGTTGTGACACGAAAATTAGCACAGCCTAAACAGGCATGGCTTGACCTTGTCACCACAAGCCATGCCCGCGAAAAACTACGTTCACAATTAAAAAAGTTGGAAGTTATCGAAACAATCAGTGGCGCTGCTGCGATCATACGACACAAAGCATTGCGCCGAAAAAAATAACCCGCTAGAATGCGGGTTTATTTTAAAAAGATCAGTTTAGCGCTGGTTCCATCGTTCGATTGATTCATGAATGATCGTTTTTGCTTCGGCGACGTCACCCCAACCTTTTACGATTGTACTACCAGGTTTCTTAAGATCCTTGTAGTGCGTGAAGTGGTGTTCGATTTGAGCAATAAGCTGCTTCGGAAGATCTTCTAGGGAATTGATAGCGTTTCCGGTGTTCCGGTCATCGGCAGGCACAACAACAACTTTGTCGTCGACTTCACCATCATCTTCGAATTTCATGACGCCAATTACTTTTGCTTCTAGGAAGATGCCTGTCGCAAGTGGGTCGTCGGTAATGATAAGCGCGTCAAGTTCGTCGCCGTCTTCATCAAGTGTCTGCGGAATGAATCCGTAATTAGTTGGTTTTGAAAAAATCTTTGGATCAACGCGGTCCAGTTGCATAACTGCAAGGTCGCGGTTCCATTCAATTTTATGTGAGCTACCCGTAGGAATCTCGATAACAACGTTTACTACGCCACCATCAACATCGCCGGGTGTAAGAATCTGGTTAAAATCAGCCATTTATGCCTCCGTTATTTGATTACTCATCATTGTAACAAATTTGCTATACTAAGAGCAATTATGTTAGTAATCGGACATCGCGGAGCAGCTGGGCTAGCACGCGAAAATAGCCTCGAAGCGTTCCGCGCCGGCATTGACGCTGGTGCTGATATTTTAGAGTTCGATGTTAGGCTTACTAAAGATAAAATTCCAGTTGTCGTTCATGATTTTCACATGGTAAGGACACACAAAAACCTCTCTTTTATTAGCCGATTAACTTTTGACGAGTTAAAGAAACGTACTGAAAAGCTTCCTATCACGCCACTATCAAATGTATTGGATGAATTTTTTGGCGTCATCTTACTGAATATAGAACTGAAAGGACGTGGAGCTGGAAAAGTTGTCGCTGAGCTTCTAGCTAAAAAGTATGCAACTTCAGCCAAGCGCTGGGACAATGTACTATTTTCATCATTCTGGGGTGGCGAATTACAGGCAGTAAGAAATGTCAGTCAATACGCTAGTCTGGCGCTTCTTCACACTGAAAACCCGTTTTTGTTTATAGCCTACCATCGCCGTTTGCGCCTGACTGCGGTTGGTTTCCATCGTCTATACATCAACCGCTTCGCGCTTGAAATAGCAAAACGCGCAAAATTATTCGTCTATGCGTACACTGTCAATCGCCCTCGTACGGCATTAATGCTCGCACAACAAGGAATAGACGGCATCGTGACCGACCGGCCTGGTGATATCCTAAAAGATATCAACCATAATATAGACTAGATTACGCTGCTAGTTTTTGATTATCGAGGTATTCACGAATACTTAAGGCTGCTGTCGCACCTTCACCAACCGCGCTCGCAATTTGCATTGTTGCGCCGCTACGCACATCACCACTCGCAAAGACGCCAGGCATTGTTGTCTCTAAATGAGCATTTGTCTTAACTAAACCCTGTGCGTCCAGCTCAATGTTACTACTACGGAGAAACTGCGTATTAGGCTTTAAGCCAACGAATACAAATACACCGTCGGTAGCAAATGTTGTCGGCTTACCGTCTTTTATAGCCTGTACTTCTGTTATTCTTCCATCAACTGCTACAATCTCAGTTGCAGTTGTCTGAAGGTGAACCGTGATCTTGCCTTCGTCGGCAAACTTTTTAAGTTCGTGCTGCAGAACTTCACTTGCTTTCACCGTGCTACGTACAAATAGATCAATGTGTTTCGTATAGCGGGTAAGAAAGAGTGCTTCTTGAACGCCAGAATTACCCCCACCGACAACGACAAGGTCTTTATCACGGTAGAGTGCGCCATCACAAGTTGCACAGTAATGAACGCCCCGGCCATAGTATTCTAGCTCGCCTGGAATACCCAGTTTGTTGTAATCACTTCCTGTAGCAATAAGGACAGTTTTTGCCTTTACGTCCGCACCGTCAACAACGACAATCTTCGTATCACCATCATCACGAATTTCCGAAACTTCACCGAATTCAATATTCGCGCCGAAACGTTCTGCCTGTTTTTCAAGTTGCTCAGCAAGCACCAAACCCTCAACTCCATCAGGAAAACCTGGGTAGTTGTCTACCTTGTCAGTAACAGCTGCAAGTCCGCCAATAACGCCTTTTTCATATAAAACAGTATCGATATCTTCACGGGTTGTATATATCGCAGCTGATAGCGCACTTGGTCCAGCGCCAATCATAACTACATCTCTTATCTTATCGTTCATAGCATTTCCTTTACTATACTTAGTATAGCTTATTGTACACCCGCGTTGTAGTAATCCATTAGTTCTTTCGGCATTTCTGGTTGAGGAATTGCTTCGAGCGCAGGGATAACCATCATAATAAACTTGAGTGGAGTATTTGGGGGAATTGACTCTCCACTACCTTTTTCACCATATGCATCATCAGATGGAATGGTTATTTCACGAATCCCGCCAATTTTCATGCCCTCTGCACCACTAATCCATCCAGTGATTACGCCGCCAGGAGAAGCGGTAATAGGGGCTTTTAATTTATCACCGTCAAGCGAGCTATCAAAAACCTTTCCATTTGGACCCCAACCTATGTAATATGCTGTAAATGTAGCATCTTTACCGAGGGTATCGCCATCACCCACTTTGAGGTCATTTTTCACAAGCTCCTTAACGCTGTCCCTATCAAAAGTAGCAGGACGGCTAGCGTACTGATTGAATTCAGCAAAGTATTTAGCTGAGAGCTCCGAAGCCTGGGCATCTACCTTAGCTTGGTATGCCGTATATTCTTTTTGGTATTGCTCAGTCAACTGTTTTACTCTCGCCTGGTCGGTACCGCTATTCTGTGAGCCTAGGATCATCACTGCGAACGATCCGATCGTACCAATTAACATTACGATTGCAATAACCCAAATACCGATGCGCTGACTTTTCGGTGTCGCCATAAAAAACTCATTTCCCTCTTTGATTTACTCGCTTTAGTATATCAAAATAACCTTTTAGTTTCGAGGGTTATTTTTCGGGTGAAGTCGGAGTAAAGTAATCATCTTCCATGATCATCGTTGCATGCCACACGCCAAGTGCTTGTCCGAGCGGTAACATGTCGCTATAGCCAATAAAGTCAGCTGCCCGGCGAATGAGCGATGCAGCCCAGCCGTGCAGACGTAACCAGTGCCACTCAAATATAGCCCAATTTTCGCCAACTGGTACGACAACAGGAGGAGCTACCGCGCTGTATTTCTTCGATTGTTTGCCTTTAGACTGACGCTTTAGATTTTTTGCAACGAACATTGCGTCATGAAGTGCTGTCTGCGCTAGACCCGTAAAGGGTGTTGCTGCATTGTCACCAATGACATATATGTTTTTCGCGGCTTGCATATATTCGTCTACGACAATACGACCGTTTTTTGCAAATTCAAAATGAGTTTCATTATTCTTATAGAATGGGTGGTTAGCCACACCTGACGTCCAGATAACAGTCCGACTGTCGATGGAGTTACCGCTAACCGTCAGATCATCTTCTGATGCCGCTTCTACGGTTTTACCCACTTGAACATTCACACCTAATTTTTCTAGGCGTTTCTGAACTTTTTTGCTCGCCTTTTCGCTCATTCGAGGCAAAATTCGTGGTGCGGCTTCAATCAAATCAATTTGTAGACTTGGATTTTCTACACCATAATGCTCACACATCCGCTTTAGATATGACCCGAGAGCAGCCGCTAGTTCAACCCCCGTTGGTCCAGCACCGACGACAATGTAATGCTTATCTGTCGTGTGATTTTCAGCAATGTCCGTATAGATATGTTGTTTTAGCCGCTTAATTTCCGTAGCTGACTTAATGCCGTATGCATATGTCTCGAGACCCTTAATGCCAAAGTATGTCGTTACTGTTCCAAGCGCCAAGATGCATTGTTCATAGTCGTACGCGACACCTGATTCACTCTTTAGAGTTTTTGCCTCAGGGTCGATTGACGTTATCGAGTCAATATGAACACGGATGTTGTGCTTTCCAGCAAAAATCGTACCCAGTGGTACCCAAGATTCTAGGTGGCTATGACCTGTTGCCGCACTATAGAGCGCAGGATAATACTGAAAATCAGGTTTATCAGTGATAAGTGTAATTTGATGAGATTTGTCTTCTGATAATTCAAGAGCAGCCTTTACTCCACCAAACCCACCGCCGACGATTGTAATATTCATATGTGAGAACCCTTGTTTTATAAATTGATGCTTTTGATATGCGCAAGTTTTACGTTAGTTGCAAGGATAGCAACGCTCATAACCGCTAGGTAAACAAGGCCGGACGTGCATGCCTGCATCATATGTGATGGAGTAGCAACTACTAGCAAGACCCCGCTCATCAGCGTAAGAGCAACTGTGCCGTAACTAATATAGAGTTGTTTTTTAGTTGGACGAGTAAACGTATAGGTAATATGAGCGAGGCTTGCAAGGGCAATGAGTACGTGAAGAGCAGTTATCATGTCAAAAGTATACCACTTATGGTAGCTACGCGTCCACAGAGATAAGGCCACAAAATACAAGCAAAATAATCAAAGAGAATTTAAACATTTTACGAGCCCAGGCATCACTATCTCTTGCCCGTAAGCCTTTGGCACCTAATAAGATCCAGTAGACACCTAAAACTGCCATAATCACCAGATACACGACCCCGGTATACCTGAAAACAGATAAAAGCAGCGTCGAGACGACAAATAGCACCGTATAGATAAAAATTTGTATCTTTGTACTCTTTATACCTTTTACCACTGACATAACCGGTACTCCGGCCGCAGCATATTCTTTTTGCCTGTAGACGGCAATCGAGTAGAACTCAGGCATCTGCCATAAGAATAAGATCGAAAATACCAAGATCGCACCGAGATCAACTGAACCTGTCACGGCACAATACCCAGCTAGAATTGGGGCTGCTCCGGATACGCTACCAACAAGTGTTCCGTGAATCGAAAGGCGCTTTGATAGCATTCCATATAAAACAACGTACACGATAAAACCGCCGATACCAATGAAAACAACGAGTAGATTTGTCCACGCCAGTAGTATTGCAACGCCGACAATTCCAAGAATTATAGAAAATATAACTGCGTTTTGGCCCTTAATTTCACCTTGCACAAGCGCACGTTTTTTTGTTCTGGCCATTTTACTATCGATATCTTGGTCGAGATAATTGTTAAGCACACAGGCCGAAGCAATGATGAGCGTGCTGCCTATGCATAAAGCGACGAACAGCCACAGATCGACCTGGCCTTTACTCGCTAATAAAAATCCAGCGGCAGCAGTTAGTGCGTTACCGTACAAAACCCCAGGTTTAGTAAGCGAATAGTATGTTTTTATCATCGAACGAGTCATGTGCGTTAAAATCCCTGATGATCTTTCATGTACTGATCTACGTCCATATCGTGCATCATATTGTAATTAAGATGCGTCATAATCCACAGTGAGCCACCGACTACAATGAAGATGACAAGTATCGCAAATAGGAGTGTGATTAATTTCCAACGCGGGCTAGATTCTTGGCCTAGATGAAGGAAGAAAAATAACTGGACGAATAGCTGAACTAGCGCAAGCGCTACAATTGCCACTACAAGCGCCGTGCCCGAAAGGATATGATTGACAACTAAAATATATGCAACAAGCGTCAATACAATGGATGATACAAACCCTACAAGATACGATACTAATTTTGATTGGCTAGTAGATTTTTCCATCTTAAATTACCCCCATCAAATATACGATTGTAAAGATAAATATCCAGACGACATCAAGGAAATGCCAAAATAGGCTAAGGAGGAGTAGCCTACGCCCAACAGAACCCGTCAGACCCTTACGCACTACTTGGAACAGTAAAACACCCATCCATAAAAGTCCCGTTGCGATATGCAGTCCATGCGTACCAACTAATGTGAAGAATGTCGACAAGAATCCACTACGTGACCAGCTATTGCCTTCGGCCGCTAGCTGCGTGAACTCTGTGATTTCCATAGCGAGAAATGAAAGACCCAGTAGAAACGTTACAGTGAACCAAGTGACAACCTGCTTTTTGCTTCGCACATGAAGCCCCAAGATAGCAAGGCCAGCCGTAAAACTACTTGTAAGAAGAATGAGTGTCTCCACTAATACAAACGGCAGATCAAATAGCTCTTTACCAGATGGACCGCCAAATGTGCTTCCTTGCATGACCGCGTACGTTGCAAATAGGCTAGCAAATAACACGCAGTCTGTCATTAGATATATCCAGAAACCTAGCATTGTCTTTGAATTATGATCCGTTCCAGAAATGCTGGTCGTTAGTGGTACGGATTCTTTCATATTAGGTATCCTTTATCTTCAATTTTTGCTATTTCAGCAGCTGAAATCGTTCGCTCTGTTTCATCACTGGATATACGAATAATGATAGATACGATGATACCCACTAATCCAATAGCAGCAAGCCATACAATATGCCAAATAGCTGCAAAACCGAAGAGGAATGAAAATCCAGCTATAAAAATACCTATTGATGTGTTTTTTGGAACTTGAATATCTTTATAATCAAGTTTGGCGCCTTGCGGGCGACGTTGTTTGTGCATCCAAAACGCATCGCGGTCATGAACAACAGGAATATGTGCAAAGTTATATTCAGCTGGAGGTGCGGTTGTTGCCCATTCAAGTGTCCGCCCATTCCACGGATCCCCTGACACCATATTTTTCTTGCGCTGCAAAACACTTACGAAGATCTGCAGCAGCTGGAACGCGATTCCCAGACCAATTATTAGCACACCAATACCAGCGACAATAAATAATCCCTGCCAGCCCATTGATGCATCATAGTGATCTAATCGCCTTGTAGCCCCCATAAATCCAAGTGCATAGAGTGGCATAAAAGCGGTCAAGAAACCAATCAACCAACACCAAAATGCGTATTTACCTAAGCGCTCATTTAGTGTAAACCCTGTAAATTTCGGGAACCAGTATGTAAATCCAGCGAATAGCCCGAACAACACTCCGCCAATAATCATGTTATGAAAATGCGCGACAAGGAACAGACTATTATGAACCTGGAAATCAGCTGCTGGAACAGACATTAATACACCCGTCAGCCCGCCTATAGTAAATGTAACGACAAAGCCCATAAACCACAACATTGGGGTTGTAAACCTTACCCGTCCCTTATGCATTGTAAATATCCAGTTGAAAACCTTTACGCCTGTCGGGATAGCAATCACCATCGTCATAATGCCAAAAAACGCGTTGACGTTTGCACCCGCTCCCATTGTAAAGAAGTGATGTAGCCACACAGTAAATGACAAGAAAACAATCGCCCAAATTGCCCACACCATCGATTTGTAGCCAAATAATCTTTTACCAGAAAATGTCGCAACGACTTCTGAGAAAATACCAAATGCTGGCAGAATAAGAATATAGACCTCTGGATGTCCCCAAGCCCAAATCAGATTTATATACATCATCGGATTACCACCACCATCAGCCGTAAAGAAATGCATATCAAATAATCTATCCAGAGATAACATGCCGAGTGTTGCAGTTAGAATTGGAAAAGCAAAAATAACAAGTGTCATAGCGCCTAAAACACTCCAAATAAATATTGGCATTTTCATTAACGTCATACCAGGCGCTCGCATTTTTAAAATGGTCACAATAAAGTTGATGCCTGACAATAGGCTTCCAACTCCGGCAATCTGTAATGCCCATATCCAATAATCCACACCGACTCCTGGACTAAAATCAACTTCTGAGAGCGGCGGATAGGCAAGCCATCCTGCGGCTGAAAATTCACCTACTGCAAGTGACAAGTTGATCAAAATAAACCCGGCTGCAAATAGCCAAAAACTCACCGAGTTAAGGAACGGAAACGCGACGTCG
>Ga0193752_1001683_pt1 | contig 17985 bp, 13 predicted proteins | sample H1c1metaG_FD_144924 | JGI IMG/M metagenome (GOLD analysis project Ga0193752, IMG submission 144924) | Soil microbial communities from a riparian zone of the East river system, Colorado, United States - H1c1 | ecosystem: Environmental > Terrestrial > Soil > Riparian zone | place: USA: East River...
CGGCCATTTCTGCTTTGCCTCTTCAAGCGTTTTCGTAAAACCGAAATCCGAAGCGCGCGTAAAGAACTGCTGCGCCCCGTCCAATCTCCTGGCTTGTAAAAGCTCCTCCGTGCGTATTACGCCCAAGGCCTCAAAAAGCTCAGGCCCCAGGATATTTTGCCCGCCGTCGCCGCGGGTCAGGCTCAAATAGGCCGTACGCGCGTTCTCCCCCCTGGCGAGATACGCGAGAAGCGCAGAATCCTCATCATCCGGGTGCGCGCCTATGTGCATAACGCTCGCCGTCGTATTCAGTTTTTTGAGCGTCTGGCCGAGACCGATGGTCCCCATATCATAGACAGCCCGGACCTGCGCAACCGTGTGCAGCGGAAAGCCTAATACTGCGAGGACCACGAGAATGATCGTGAGGCGATAAAAACCAAATCTGATAAATGCCTTTTTCATTATTTTGCTATTCGGCCGGCGCTTGAACGGTCGAATTATCCCGCACCGTTAAGCTGATAAGGTACCCAAAGGCTACCGTAACCAGGCAGCCGATCACATTAAACCAGAGAAACTCTATCTTAGTGTAGTGGCTGGCGACCCAGACCGAAGCAATTCCGAAGAGAAGGCCGAAGAATGCCCCCCGCGCGCGGGCACGTTTTACGACGAATGCGAGCACAAAAACACCAAGCAACGAACCGTAAAAGAACGATCCGAATTTATTGACCACCTCGATCAGGGAGCCGAGATTTGTGGCGTAGAACGCGACGATACACGCGAAGATACCCCATATGAACGTTGATATTCGCCCCACCACGACAAAATGCGCATCGGTCGCGTCCGGTTTATACAGGCGCTTATAAAAATCGAGCGTGGTTGCGGTAGCCAGCGCGTTAAGCTCGGCCGAGATCGACGACATAGCAGCCGCGAAGATCGCTGCGATAATAAGACCGATCACGCCCATCGGCATATTTTGTAGAACGAACGTCGGAAACACGTAGTTTACGTCGTTGAAATTCTTGTCGCCCGTATCGCGAACGTATTTCACGGCTTCCTGCCGAACGGCGTTAAACTTCTTGTCGGCATCGATATATGTCTGACGGCTCTCGACAGTTACTTGATCTGCAACGCCAACGGCCGCTACACGTCTCTCCGCATGAGCCTCGTTAAATCTCGTCTCGATGGCCCTAAACTCGGCACTTTGCTCCGCCCTCGTCACTTCAGCCGCGTTGAACACGATGGGTGGCGCCTGAAACTGGTAGAAAACGAAGACGAGCACGCCGATCAGCAGGATAAACACCTGCATCGGGATCTTAAGAAAAGCGCTCATCAGCAGTGAAACGCGGCCTTCATCGACCGATTTTGCGGTCAAAAATCGCTGCACCTGGCTTTGGTCGCACCCGAAATAGCCGAGCATCAAAAAGAGGCCGCCTATCAGCCCGGACCAGAGAGTGTACTTTTCCTGGAGATCGAAGCTGGTATTGACCGTTTCCAGTTTGCCGAGAGCCCCGGCTATATTGATCGCATCGCCGAAAGTTACGCCCGCCGGAAAGGCCGAAAGGATAACGAAGAAACAAACGCCCAGCCCGAAGAAGATAACGAACATCTGCTTTACGTCGATCCACGTGACCGCACGAACGCCGCCAAAGACTGTGTAGATCGTCGTCGACATTCCCATGACGATGACAGTAAGCGTGAGATTCCACCCGAATACGATTGATAGAACAATAGACGGCGCGCTGATGATAGTACCCACGCCAAGTCCGCGCGAGATCAGGAAAAAGAAGCTTGTAAGCGCCCGCACCTTTACGTCGAACCGCTTTTCAAGATACTCGTAAGCCGTAAAAACGTTGGCCCTGTAAAAGAACGGGACTACAGTAACACACAGGATGACCATCGCGAGCGGCAGCCCATAATAGAACTGGATAAACCGCATTCCGTCGGTATAGGCCTGGCCGGTCGTGCCCACAAGCGTGATCGCCGAAAGTTGCGTCGCCATTACCGAAAGGCCAACCGCCCACCACGGGAGACTCCTGCCTGCGAGGAAGTAACCGTCCACGCTGTTGCTCTGGCGCGACATTCTAACGCCGTCCCAAGTGACGTACGCGAGGTATATAAATACTACGGCCCAGTCAAGTGTTTTCATCAGTTTACGGAGATTGCGGAAAAGTACCGCGAAAGGAACCACAACGCCGTAATAACAACTATCGTCCAGGCGATAACAAGAACATAGACTCGATACCACCACGAATCAGGACGAATGTATCCTTCGCCCACTTCTTCTATTGGTTCGTCTTTCATACTCATGTCCTGTGAAATCCTCGCTCAATATCCTTCATCGTCAGCCGGAGGATTACGGGCCGGCCATGCGGGCAGGTTGTCGGCGAAGATGTAACGAGAAGCCGGTCGATAAGCCACTGCATCTTTTCCGGAGTTAGCTTCATATTTATTTTCACCGCTGCCTTACAGGCCAGGCTCGCAGCGATATCGTCACGCAACGTCGATTTGGCATTGCCGCGCTTCTCTGCATCGATAGTATCGAGAATCTCGGCAAGCAGGTTACGGGCTTCGGCGGGCGGCAGATCGGTCGGGATAGATTTTATCGCTACCGTCCTTCCGGACAGGCGCATCATGCCAAAACCCATAGATTCAAGCTCATCCTCAACCAACTGAAACGCCTCTGATTGAGCGGGCGAGAGATCGACTGTCTCGGGCAACAGGAGATTTTGCGACTCAATGGCACGATCGGTCTCTTGCTTACGGAATTTGTCGAACAGTATCCGCTCATGCGCGACGTGCTGATCTATAAGCAGCAACCCTTCGTCGTCAACCGCGATAATAAAGCTATCGTGAAGTTGGGCGATCGGTTTTATTTTCGACGCTGAAACGCTTTCTACCTCGACCTTGCGAACTACACGTTCGGCAGAATTCACGGGCGGAAGGACGGGGTAAGACGCCGAAGGAATCGATTCCATGAGTTCCACGATCCTGGGGCTCACTTCTATCCTGCGCCAGCATTTCAAATTCCGACGAAAATATCTCATCTTCTGAGATCGCGGGAGGCGTTAACATAATATCAACCGCAGATTCCTGCATCCCCGCCCTTTCGGAAACCGGTACGACAAACTGCTCCGCGACCGGTTGGGCGGGCGAATGGAACTCCATCCTCGGCTGCTCGTGTGCGATCGGCTCGGGTGCTTGGAAAGTTGGTCCTTCTCTCTGCTCCTCGGCCACGACAGTAGGAATCTCCGCCACTATCCCTGCTTTAGCCAGCGCGTCCCTGACCGCGGCCGCGATCACTTCCTTGACCGCCTCGGTCCGCCGGAATCGGATCTCGGTTTTCGCCGGGTGAACGTTTACGTCGATCTCTTCGAGCGGGATGTCCAGAAAGAGAAACGCCACGGGATAAACACCATGCGGCAAAACGGAGCGATAGCCTTCGAGCAGGCCTCCGGCAATCGTCTTATCACGCACAAATCGCTGATTGACGAAGAAATATTGGGCGTCACGAGTGGTACGTCGCTCGCGCGGGGCCGAAATAAACCCCGAGATATTCGCCACATATTCGCGGCCGCCGCTGACGGGCAAAAGGCTGTCCAGTAATCCCGCACCGAAAACCTGATAAGCGCGCTCGCGAAGATCACGCGCGGGAGAAACCCGAAGAACTTCCCTACCGTTGTTATTCAACGTAAACGCGATCTCAGGGTGTGCGAGAGCATAGTGGGTTATTATGCTGGTCAGGTGATAATTCTCGGTCGCCTCGGAGCGCATAAACTTTCGGCGTGCAGGCGTGTTGAAAAACAGATCGCGGACAGAGATCGTGGTGCCCGTATCACGTGCGGCGTCCTTCACATCCACCAGCCGTCCGCCATCGATCGTTACTCGCGTCGCGGCCGGTTCATCGAGCGTCTTCGTTACCAGTTCGACCCGCGCAACCGAAGCGATCGACGCTAGCGCCTCACCCCGGAAGCCGAGGGTCGCGATCCGTGAAAGGTCTTCGAGGGTCGTGATCTTCGATGTCGCATGCCGCTCGAAGGCAAGGATCGCATCGTCGCGCAGCATTCCCGCGCCGTCGTCGCTGACCCTCATCAGCCGGCGGCCGCCGAGCTCAATATCTACCTGGATACGCGTGCTGCCCGCGTCGATCGAATTTTCGACGAGTTCCTTGATTACAGACGCCGGTCGCTCGACAACCTCGCCAGCCGCGATCTGGTTCGCCAAATTATCCGGTAAAATCCTGATCTTATTCATTCTAAAGGTTTATTACCCGGTGGCCCCGATCCTCAAGGTCGACAGCATCGTATATCCAATCGATAAAATAGAGTCCGTGTGCATTCAAAAATCCCAACACATTCAGAGTGCGCTCCTGAAGGTGCCCACCAGGAAGCAGCGCGGTAAAAAGGGTATCCAATTGCCTCAATACGATCTGATTTTTCGTTACCGCTGCTGAATGAGACTTTTTCCGAAGTGCCGCGATATGATAAATGATCTTTCTCCGGCGTGTCGCGAGGTTGGCCGCAAGCGTCGGATCGAGTTGTGAGAGCGCCTGGTCCAGGCGGTTCAGCTCGGTGTCTATCTTTTCTTCAACATCGGCAAAGGTCCTCGCCGTTTCAGGGCTGACAAATTCTTCGACAATGCGCGTGGTCACCGGCTCCCGGCCTTCAAATAAGGTTTTAAGGTCGAGACAGTATTTTTCCAATATTCGGCCGTGTCTGGCTTCGACCACGGTAAAACTCTGGCGGTGCAGGATCGGCGTAGCAGGCCGCTTGAGTACCCGATAGACCTCGCTGTTCTGCGCGAAGTAAGCAATCTCCGCGCCCCCGCCGAAATAACAAATCGTCGGTAGCACATAGTCCTGAACGACCGGCCGCAAGACGACTGTAGGGCTAAGACGCGCCGGGTGGGACTTTGCGATCTCCAGCAGTTGGTCAGCGGAATACTCCGCTTTTGTGTCCTTCACCCTGATCTTGCCATCCGAGGTCCGCCTTAACGCCTGACGCGTTCCGTCTTCGGCATGTAGAAAAAGCGGAAAATAATCTTCGGTAATGAGTACCTGGGAATGATACCCGGCTTCGGTCAGTTCCAAATCGCGATCACGAAGTGCCGCAACGATCTCATCAGAGCGTTTTAACGCCTCAACGTAAATCGGCGCAGACAACTCTTTGAGCGCAGGATCGAGCGGGTCGAAAATAATAAGCCCGTATTCACCAAGCAATAGCAGCAAAAGACGCGAGAACGCTTCACCATATCCCGTTCCCGGCGACCACGACTTTTCTATCAGCGATCTGACCAACGGCGTAAACTCGGTTTTGGGTAGTGCCTCGAGGAGTTCGTCGATCGTTTCCCTTATCGACTCATCGAGGCGAACGCTTCCCACCGGAACACCTTCCGCGGCGTGTTGCCTCCCTGCCTTCATTTCCGTGATCGTTCCATCCGCGCCGATTACGAAGGCTTTTGAAACCTCATCAAAATCGTGGTCTTCGGTCGCAGCCCAGAATATCGGCACGGCCGATCTTCCTTGCGTTCGCAAGTTCTCGGCCATTTTTATCGCGGAAAGGGCCTTGTAGATCGTGTAAAGAGGCCCGGTGAACAATCCAGCCTGCTGCCCTGTGACCGTAACAACGCAATCAGTTTCTCGCAGAAGATCGATGTTGCTAAGAGTTTTCTCGCCGGCACCGAGGCCCTTGTTTATCCGTTCAAGCGCATCGCAAAGTGCCCGCCGGTCAGTTTTATAGTTGGCCAATACCTCAGGAATACGCGATAAAAGCTCCGAATTCGAGCCTACAGCCGATGGATAAAATCTCTTAAGAGAGAGCGGGTCCTGCTGATAACGGACAAAAAGCCGCGACTGCTCCGGTATCTCGGAAAAGGGCAGGCTGGTCGTTTGCAAAGTAAGGTTGCCGGGTGCACAGGCGCTGTCTTGCTTCAACGTATTTTTGCTCCTAACTTTCCTAGATTATAGAGTTGGACGGGCCAACTTCCAAGTTAGAAATAAAAAGAGACGGCGCTTGAAACACCGTCTCCGTTGTTTTCGGCTCAAACGCCGGTTTATTCGTTCGTCGAGATGCGCGGACGCGAGTCTGTATCGGCAGCTGCCGTATCCGGACGGCGATCGATACGGTAAACACCGGAGGAGTGCGTACCGGCATAGATACGGTTGGAGTTGGTTGGGTCGAATGCCAAACTCCATATCCGCCTGGTCGGCAATTTCATATCTTTCGAGTCCAATCGTCTCCACTTATTGCCGGCGTCCTCGGAGTAATATATCCCGCCATCTGATTCCATCGCACTGGCAGCATACACTTCGTCCGAGTTATTCGGATTTACTATGATGCTCGCGAAGGCTCCAATCGGCAGATTTCCGCCCCGCCGCGTCCAGGTCTTGCCGCCGTCACGAGTAAGATAGAGGGTCTGGACCGAGCCAACATAAATGCTATTGGGTTTCTTCGGGTCAACTGTGATCGACGCGATAGGTATTCCATCCGTTATCGTACTGCCGGGTTTTGCCCAAGTCTTTCCGTCGTCATAAGAAACCAAAACGCCGGAAGTAGCAGTTCCTACCCAGATCGCCCCCTGTGTCGGAGTTACAACGAGTACGTTCTCGTTCATGCCCGCGCCGAACGCAAGCTTTTCCCATCCTTTGGATAGATCATAACTGCGGTAGAGTCCCTTGTCAGTGCCGGCAAGTAATCCACTCTTTCCGTCAGAAGTAAACGCAAGGACTTTTACCTTATCGGTAAAAGCAGGATACATTTTGGGTGCGGCCGGCGCTGGGGCGGGCTTTGCGGCGACCTTTCCTTTGACTGTTTTCTTGCCGGGAGCTTTCTTTACCGGTATCGCCTTTGGCAAACTCACGGCCACCCAGGTGCTGCCCCGATCGAGCGAGCGGTAAATCCCCGCGTTCGTCCCTAAGTACATCAGGTTCGGATTCGCCTTGTCCTGCAATATGCTGAACGGCGCTATCCGCGCGATATCGAGGCTCTTCGTCGGCTGCCAATTTCGGCCGCCGTCATCGCTGATATAGAAAAAGCCGCCGCCCGTGGTCGTATTGTTAGTCGCGGCATAAACGCGGTTCGGCCGCTGGATATCGGGTACAATTGTCGAAGCGAAGCGGCTTGTAAAATTGATATTTGTCGGAGCAAAATTACGTCCGCCGTCGTTCGAGACCATTACGCCATAATTGTTGGTACCAATAAACACGCGGTTCGGCTCGTCCGGGTGAACAGCTATCGAGTTGATCTCAAGATTTCTTTGCGTGGTCAAAGCCCATGTCTTTCCACCGTTAGAGGACATCCAGAAGCCCTCGGTCGTGGCTGCGTAGATAGTTCCGGGCACCGAAGGATGCTGCACGAGATCGCGCGTACGTCTCGATTGCGAGGGAATGCCCTGGATCTTTCTCCATTTCTCGCCACCATTTAAAGACTCGTAGATTCCGCTACAGGCGGATGAGATCAGATGGTCCCTGTTCTCGGGGTTGATCGTAACAGCAAACACATCCGAATCATCTATCATGCCGTCCTTAATGAGACGCCAATTTTTGCCGCTATCCGTGGTTTTGTAAGCTCGCCACCAGGTGCCTGCATAAACCGTAGATCCGTTTCGGGGATCGACTGCCAGGGAATCGATATTCACCGGCATCGTGCCCGACTGGATCTTTTGCCAATCGTCCCCGGAGTTCTTGGACGTCCAAACGCCATTGGTCGTGCCGACGAAAAGAGTATTTGCATCGAACTGCGACTGCGTCATAGCATGAATCGATTGATCCTTCAGCTCCTTCGATTCCTTCCACGTCGCCCCGGCGTCCACACTTTTAAAGAACCCGCCCGGAGATTTATGACGATGTCCAGAAGCGTAGATAATGTTCGAATTGCGGGAATCGACAAAAAGCTGATCCAGGATCAACTGCGGACGGTTGAAATTTACCAACAGGCTCCAAGTCCGGCCGCCGTCAGCGGATGTATGGATCTGGCCGTCCAGCGTGCTTATATAAAGCCGGTTCTTATCCTTGGGATCGACGGCCACCACGCGAACATCACCGCCGCTTGGGCCTACAACCTCCCAGTCACCAAACTTCGAAGGGTCGTTTATTATATTACCGCCTTCGGCAGATACAGGAGTAAAACCAGGAAGCACCAAGGCGGCTAATACAAACAACCACGCAAACTTGGAGCCGAGAATACGATCTTTAAATACGGTCATAATTCTATTACTCGACAGGAGGATATTGCCTTACGCGCAAACTTCCAATCATTCAGATGAAAAAACTACGGGGACGTTTGCATGTCAAAAACGCAAACACTTTATAGGGTATGCAATGTGCCAAACCAATAAGTCTGGCTTTCTATCCATATCTTACACAAATCGACGGGATTATTCAAAATTTATAATCCTGGAACAAAAAGCGAGTGAGACTCTAACTGAGTCTCACTCGCTTTTGAATGTTCACAAAACGTGAAGCTAATTACGGGGTCGGATCCGTAGCGCCTGAAGGTACGACCCAGAATACGGTTTCAATGCCGTTTCCGCGATCGGGACCGTCAACGAAGGTGATCCTGCTCGGATCCTTCTTAAGGAAGTTGACCGCCTTCATGATCTGCCTCTTGCGGGCTGCGATCTCCCTCGGTGTTCCGTAGTTGATGACAAGACCGCGAGCCGATGGATCGTTCTGAAGTTGAATGTAGTAATTATCCACACGCGCCTTCACATCGTCATCCACCATCTTACCGAATTCATCCACTTTGAGTGCGGGGATGTCTTTCGGCGCATACTGAGCCGTCTCAGATGCTGTGGTCTGACAATTGCACTTCGGATCGGTTCCACCCAACTCAACCGTTGCGGTTACGTTGCCTGAACCCTCGCTCGGCGTTCTTACGACGATGCTGGATGTTCCCTGTCCGGACTCGATTGTACCAGCGGATACCGACCAATTATAGGTAACTGACGGCCCGCCAACAACATTCGCAGTAAAGGTCATGGTGTCGCCTGTAGCGGTTATACCTGATGGAGCGCTCATTGACAACGTTCCGCAATCGCACGGAATCTTACAATCTGTACATTCCGTAACGGTTATCGTCTTGGTCTGCGTCGTTCCGCACACACCGCAGCTGTCATTTACACCGGCGGTTATCGTGTACTGGCCCGGAGCCAATCCTGAGACATCCCACGTAACATCTTTACCACCGCCGACAATACGTCCGCCGGAAACCGTGTAGTTATAGGTAAGAACATCGTTTTCCGGGTCGCTTGCCGATGTCGAAACGCTCAAGCTGGTAGCATCGACACTACACGTTTCCGATTTCGTTCCCGGAGGACACGGCCGCATAACTTCAGTATCGCTGATGTTAAGAGCGGTAACATTTGCCGGTTTGTTCTCAATTTCAGTTGACGGCTTGTTACGACGTCCGATCCACGCTTGAAGGATATACCCGTGCGGATTTTCCGAAGCCTGAAATCCCTGAGGCATACCGGTAAAGGTCCTGTTGATGGTCGACGGAACGCAGCCTGTCTGGCCCGTGCGGCAAACAACAACAACGCTTGTATTGAATACATTTTCACCGTCAAAGCTCTCTGCATCCTGCTCATTTGCATGCCAGCGATACGCAGCGCCAAATCCGAACCAGCTGGCCGGGAAATAGCGGAGCCCCGCGATAGCATCCATCGGATGGTTCTCAAACGCGTTCGGCGTACGGCCGCCGACATAGCGAAGCGAACGGAATTCAAAGATCGGCTGCAGGTACTTATTGATCGGGAAGTCAACTCCGATAGCCGTCTGGAGTTCGTCCGGACGATCGAGAAGACGGTAAGTAGTTCCACCCATATCACCCTTGACTGCGGAAGTGTAGGTGTAACCAACGTTACCCGAAACATTCAGCCAGGAACGCAGGCGGGCATCCGCAAACAATGTCACGTTGACATCGCCCTTGTTTCCACCGGGGCTTGCGCCTCTCTGGAGGTTTCTGAAACCGTTCAATCCGGTAGCAAGATCGCCGTACCATTTATAACTAGCGACCATACCGATGCCCAACGGATTGTTCGGGCCGGTCCAACGCCATTTGCCGCCAAACGTGAAATCATTGAATGACGATTCGCCAAACATGTGATTAATGAACGGAGCATCCGGCAAATAGCTCGGAGCCGTCGTAAACACGACCGGAGCTTCACCCGCAGGTGCACCAGCTACGTTATTTCCGATGTTAGCCGTTTGAAGTACTAAACCCGGTAAAATACTACCGTAGATCGAACCGATGCCGGGGAAGTTGTCCGCGCCGGAACCGTTAGAGGCGGATGCACTAAGCAGCGCCTGGGTAAAGGCCGGGTATCCGAACGACGGTCCCGAAAAGAATGGAAAGTTCAGTCCGAGCGAACCGATCGTTCCTCCGACGTAATTGAACGGCGTGAACGGCTGGGTTCCCGTCGGGCGAAAAATAGCACCGGTGTAAAGTACCAGGACCACGCGGCGCCAAAACAACTGCTGGCCCGCTCGTAAATCCGCTTCCTATGAAGACCTTGGAATTAGGCAGATAAAAACTCGAGAGATTACGAGTTGCGTTGACCTTGATCTGACGATATGCATTCGTGGTAAAAAAGAGTTCCACGTGGTCGCTGAGACCAACCTGAAAACTCAACGGCACGTCGGCAATGTCGACATTACCCGGATCACGATCATAATTGCTATACGCCGCGCTAAACGTGTACTCCCCTGCACGCAGGGTTTGTCCGTCATAAACTGTGAAAAGTCCTGTCGGACCGCCAACCGGACCACCCGTACCTACTGTGGGTGCGATCCGCCTGTTATCCTTGTCCGACCGTAGTGTTTGAGCTGACACACTAAATGCAAGTGCCAGTAAAATAAGCGCAACAACATACGCCTTGTTAGCGAGTTTCATCACATTCCTCCGCCGAAAATAAAAAATTAAATTTCAAACTGTGACCCATGGAATTAGACCGTCTTTCCCCGTCAGTCACTCAATTATTACACACTAAAACTTTTGCCAACTTAATGCCTCTAATATCTAGTGCAAATACCAAGAATTAAAGCTATTATGTAATTTATAAGGGAGTATCATACAAAAGTCAATAAAACTTGCTGTTTTTAATACTCCCTCGAAAGAACCTTATCTCAAATTATCTCTAAAATCAAGTGTTTTTAATGAATTACGCAAATTTTCTTTAAGCGTAAATGCCCCTCATACGCGTGTCATAGGCCACCCTGTCGATCGCCAGCATGTAGGCTGCCGTACGGGTATCGACATCGTGTTTTGTAGCATAGTGAACAAGCTCGTTAAAGCTGGCCACCATCTTATCTTCGAGCCGTACATTTACCTCACTCTCCGACCAAAAATACCCCATTCTGTCCTGCACCCACTCAAAATAGGAAACGGTCACGCCGCCGGCATTGCACAAAATATCGGGAATAACGAATGTCCCTTTATCGTGCAATATCTTATCGGCTTTCGGTGTAGTGGGTCCGTTAGCGCCCTCGGCAAGTATCTTGCACTTGATGCGGTCGGCGTTCTCCGATGTGATCTGGTTCTCGGTCGCACATGGCGCAAGCACATCACACTCGATCTCGAGGAGCTCCATATTGCCGACTGGTTCAGCTCCCTGATAACCTTCAAGCGTCTTGTTTTTCTTCAGATAATCCATCACGTCCGGAACATTAAGCCCGTTGGGGTTGTGAATTCCGCCGCTCACATCCGAGATCGCAATCACCTTATAACCTTTTTCGTACATCAGTTCCGCGCCGATGCCGCCCACATTTCCGGATCCCTGGACGACCACGGTGGTTTGCTCGGGGGTGAGGTTAAATATTTTGATAGCTTCGTTTACCGTAAACATCACGCCGCGCCCCGTAGCTTCGCGCCGGCCGAGACTGCCGCCCAAGGCCACCGGCTTACCAGTAACCACGGCATTCACCGTATGGCGGGCATGCATCGAATAGGTATCCATTATCCACGCCATCGTTTGTTCATTTGTGTTCATATCGGGCGCGGGAACATCCTTGTCGGGGCCGATAAAATCGCCCAGCTCAGCGGTGTAACGCCTAGTAAGCCTTTCAAGCTCGCCAAGAGACATTTGATGCGGATCGCAAATAACCCCGCCCTTGCCGCCGCCGAACGGCACGTTGACAACCGCGCATTTCCAGGTCATCCAGGCAGATAGCGCCTTGACCTCGTCGAGCGATACGTCGGGCGCGTACCTAATGCCGCCCTTTGCCGGGCCGCGAGCGAAGTTATGCTGAACACGAAATCCCTCGAACACCTGAATATGTCCTGAGTCCATTCTCACGGGTATATAAACCTTCAGTTCACGGCTCGGAACACGCATAACCGCATAGAGGTCAGTGTCCAGGCCCAATAATTGAGCAGCCCGATCAAAACGTTCGCTCATTGCTTCAAAAGGATTCTTTTCATCCGTCGCCTTAAATCGGCGCATTTCATCGGCCATCGGATTTGCCATTACTTTTTGTCTCCAAATATTTCTATCGTTTATAAATATAAGTTATCACTAAATAAAAAAAATTTCCTTGCCAAAGACACCTTCGGCATTCACAAAAACTTAACAAACCAGGATCTTAGGGTGAGATTTCGTTGAGAAAGGTCGGTGAACAGTGATGCAAAAGGTTCAAACGTAGGCCGTCCGCGAGATAACTCGCATGATCTTCGCCATAATGCCAGACCAACGTTTCCCTTCGCTCACGCATCCAACCGCGCAGCTTTTGTCGTTTTTTTGAGGTTACCGTTCCCGTATACACTTTTTTGAGATTTTAGCGCGAATGACGCACCTGTCGACCAGGTAGTTTAGGTTGCATAACGCCGCGTAAACTACAAATGTTAGCGCAGGGTTACAGCCCCACGCAAATCTAGTCGTGTAGAAATTCTTCTTATCTGGATAGCCCCGAAAGAGATGGACGGACCCAACCCGGGAATGCTAGAATTTGAATCCTTATCTCGTAACATGAGTCCTGCAAAAACGAAGTATTTTCAAACCCTTCGGCGACGCGACCTTTTCGCCATTTTTGTTATTGCGCTACTGCTATCGGCTTCGAACCTTACTTTGGGACAAGACGGCAACAACGAAACGGATGACGCAGTTGTCATTTTTAATCAGGCGCAGGAGGCGCATGAGAAAGGCGATCTTCTCGGGGCCATCAAGCTCTATGAAAAAGCGATCGAAATAATTCCGGAATTTCCGGAAGCCGAATTACAGCGAGGCAGTGCGTATCTTTCACTCGGAAAGATCGATGCGGCTGAAACGGCGTTTCGAAAAGCCGCCGAACTCCGCGAGGACTGGACGTTGGCACTCGCCAATCTCGGCGTGGTCCTGGTGCGCAAAAACCAGTTCGCCGAGGCCGAGACGGTTTTGAAAAAAGCGATCGAGCTTGACGACTTAAACTTCCCTGCATTTGTCGCGATGACGGACCTGCGGTTAAAGACGCGCGCAAAACCCGAGGTCTTGCGCGAACTGTTGGCGCGAATCCGGGTGCTTTCGTCAAAGGCCAAACCCACGGCCGCGATCATTGCTTCGCAAGGAGCCCTAGAAAATGCTCTTGGCGATCTGCCGTCCGCAAAAAAAAGCCTTGAACGTGCGTTGGCGCTCGATCCGAAGAACCGCTTCGCAATGTTTGAGCGGGCTGACATCGCGATTGTCGAGAGCGATCTTACCCGAGCAGAGGAGATCATCAAGAGCCTGACGCCATCCCCTACGGGTTCGCCGGATCTGAGTTTTCTTCAAGCCAGGCTGCTCCTCGCGCGTGACAAGCCTGACGATGCACTCAAAGTCCTTGAGGGCATTTCCGAACCCGCGCCACCGGTCATCGCATTTCGTGATAAAATTCTCGCTAGCCGATCGGTAAACAGCGCCGAGTTGGAGGGCCAGCTCGCAAAGGAACCGAAAAATGTTGCGGTGCTCGGGCGCCTTTGCTCGATCATGAGAATACAGGACCCGGCTAAGGCCCTCGATTATTGCAAGCGGGCGTTTAACGAAGAACCGACAAACGTCGGATTTGCCGTGGGTTACGGTGCGGCGCTTGTGCAGGCGCGTTCATATACTCCAGCCATAGAGCTTTTTCGAAGCATATTAAAGGTAGCGCCGGATAATTTTACGGTCCATACAAACTTGGCCGCGGCTCTTTTTCAAATGAAGCGATATGCCGAGGCTAAAGCCGAATACCTTTGGCTTCTTGAAAAACAACCGGATCTGGTGATCGCATACTATTTACTTGGTATCACACACGATCAGCTCGGCGAGTATCTGGATGCGATGGCAAACTATCAGCTTTTTCTGAGGAAGGCCGATCCCGCGAAAAACACTTTGGAGATCGAAAAGGTGAATCTCAGAATTCCGACGCTGCAGAACTTAATTAAAAAGGGTAAGAAGTGATGGCCAGATCAAGGAACATTTTGACTTTGAAAATTCGCAGCTTCCGCTACGCGATCCTGATGTGCCTTTTTATCCTTGCATTCTTTAGCCTTCCTTCCTCGGGTTATACGCAACCACCCGAAGAGGACCTCTCTCGATACGCCCCGCCTCCGGCAAGAACCCTCACAAAGGAAGAAAAAGACCTCCTGGCTTCGACCAACGAGACAAAGAAACTCACCAAGATCGCCCTTGAGCTAATGGAAGCGAGAATGAAAAGGGCTGAAGAGGCCGATTCGAGGGATGACTTTGCAGGTCTATTCGTAGAGCTTGGCGGCTTTCATGGCTTGATGGATTTTGCCCTTGATTTTCTGTTGGATAAACATAACGACGGCAAAAAAGCGTTCAGCGATTTTAAGCGCTATGAGACGGGGCTGCGGAGTTACACTTCCCGGCTGGAATTGATCCGGCGCGATCTTCCGATCAAGTATGAGTATTATGTTCGCGTACTGATAAGGGTACTGCGCGATACCCGCGCAAAAGCGATCGACCCGATGTTCGGCGATAGCGTCGTTCGTGAAAAGAATTAATAATGAGAGTTTTTTCTAACAGTAAGCTGTTTTCCCTAATGCTCCTGGGCCTCTTGTTAATAGTCCAACCGGCCGCCGCCCAACGCCGCGATTATCTCAACGAAAAAGAAGCAGACCTTGTAAGAGACAATCAGCAGATAGACCTTCGCATCGATGTTCTCATCAAGGCCATCGACCGGCGCTTTATGGTTTTGAACGGTGTTCCAGAAGGTAAGAAAGACTGGGAGAAAGCTTCAGATATCTGGGGCGAGATGCCGGCCGGCCCGCAACCCGCGTTGTATAGCGACATAAACAAACTGCTGCAAAAGGCGGTCGATGATATCGACGACGTCGCGGCGCACAACCGCATGGACAGCAAGTTCTTTCCGAAAGCCGTCAGGGCGCTTGGCAGCTCGGTCGATAAGTACCTTCCTCAACTCAAGACCGCCTTTGACAAAACGAAGGACGAGAAGGAGAAAGGGTCGCTCATTGGTGCAATCGAACTTTGCGAGCAGATTCTCGAAGCGGTGGGCAAATTGCCGCCGGAAGTAAAAGAAACCAAGAAGAAAGACAAGAAAGATAAGAAACCTAAAACCTGATCAACGCCGACCGCGCAATCGATCTACATATTTCAAAGGCCTGTCCGTCATTCATGGCTCCCACAGATTCGGCGCAGATCCACTTTTGACACGCCCGCTTGTGAGTGTTAGCGTTTTTCTTTTACACTTTTAACCATATGCCAGACGAAAATCTTAAGAAGACCCCTCTAAACGAGGAGCATCGCAGGCTGGGCGGAAAAATGGTCGATTTCGGCGGCTGGGATATGCCCGTCCAATATACCGCCGGGGTGATCGCCGAGCACTTAGGCACGCGGACCGCGTCCGGGCTATTTGACGTCTCTCACATGGGCGAGATCTGGGTCGAAGGGCCCGATGCCATTCCGTTCGTCAATCGGCTGACGACGAACGACGTGACCAAACTCGTCGACGGCCAGGCCCATTATTCTGCATTGACCAATGAGAATGGCGGCGTGGTCGATGACCTGCTCGTTTATCGCTTCGATCAGGATAAGCTCCTGCTCGTCGTAAACGCCGGCACCACCGATAAGGATTGGGATTGGATCACTTCGCATAAGGGCGACGACAATATGGCGCTGACAAATGCGAGCGCCGATTATTGTCAGATCGCGGTGCAAGGCCCCGATGCCATAGCCATCCTGCAAAAGCTGACCGACACCAGCCTTGACGAGATCAAGTATTATCACTTCACAACCGGGCACGTCGACGGCGTTGATGCGATCATTTCACGCACGGGCTACACAGGCGAGGACGGATTCGAGGTCTATGCAGATGCCGATAAAGCGGTACAGCTTTGGAACAAGCTCCTTGAGACAGGTAACTACGGTTCAGAGGGCGGTATTCTTCCGGCAGGGCTCGCCGCTCGAAACACGCTCCGGCTTGAATCGGGAATGTCGCTCTATGGTCATGAACTCAGCGACGAGATCACCCCGTTTGAGGCGGGGCTCGGCTGGATAACAAAACTTCCGAAAGGTGACTTTACCGGCAGCGACGCGTTGACGAAGCAGAAAGACGAAGGCCTGAAACGAAAGCTTATCGGGTTTGAAATGGTCGACCGGGGCATCGCCCGCGACGATTTCGATGTTTATATCGGCGATGAAAAGGTCGGGTATGTGACATCGGGCAGCCCCGCGCCGTTTTTGAAAAAAAATATCGGGTTAGCCTTTCTGCCTGTTGAATTTGCAAATATCGGGCAAGAAATTACAATTGATGTCAGGGGAAAGCGCCTGGCGGCCGTAGTTGTTCCGACTCCTTTTTACAAACGGCAAAAATAAACACGTTTTATTAAATTTTCAAGAGGGTTCAAATTATCTTATGTCAAATATTCCGGAAAACTTACGATACAGCAAAGACCATGAATGGGTGAAGGTTGACGGCGACACTGCCGCTATTGGTATTACCGATTATGCGCAGCACGCGCTCGGCGACGTCGTATATATCGATATGCCCAGGGTTGGCGATAAGCTTGGCGCACATGAGGCGTTCGGCTCGGTCGAATCCGTCAAAGCTGTGTCGGAGATCTTTACGCCGATCGCGGGCGAGATCGTGGAGGTGAACGACGCGTTGAACGACACGCCTGAAGCTGTAAACAACGATCCGTATGGCGACGCATGGATGATCAAGGTCAAGATGGACAATCCCGGCGACGCAGATGGGATGCTCTCGGCTGAGGAATACGAGGAATACTTGAGTTCGGTCGAATAACTCTACGCTGCTTTATAATTAGCTTTACGTTAACCGTTCTCCGTTATCAGTTTATTTATGCGTTATATTCCAAATTCCCCCGAAGAGCGTGCCGAGATGCTCGAAATAGTCGGGCTTCAGTCTGCTGAAGAACTTTTCCGCTCGATACCTGACGCGGTTAAGCTTAATCGTTCCCTCAATGTTACCGACCCGTTGGCCGAACCCGAAGTGATCAGTTCGATGGAGGCCCTCGCGGACAAGAATACTGCCGCAAAAAAACCATCGTTCCTTGGTGCTGGCGTATATTCTCACTTTTCGCCGACGGTGGTAGATCACCTGATCCAGCGAAGCGAGTTCTTTACCTCCTACACGCCGTATCAACCCGAAGTTTCGCAGGGAACCCTGCAGTATATTTTCGAATTCCAAACCCTTATCTGCCAGTTGACCGGGATGGATGTCGCCAACGCCTCGATGTATGATGGCTCGACGGCGATGGCTGAAGCTTTCCTGATGGCCCAACGCGTTACGCGCCGCGATAAGGTGCTGGTCGCTGAGACCGTGCACCCGGAGTATCTTCAGGTTGCGCGCACCTACGTACAGCACTGCGGGATCGGCCTCGATACTCTTTCATTTGACGAGAAAAGCGGACGTCTTTCCGATCTCTCAAAACTCGACAGCGACACCGCCGCTTTGGTCGTTCAATCGCCCAACTTCTTCGGCTGCGTCGAAGACCTCCAGGCCCTTGCGGACAAGGCGCACGAGGTCGGCGCACTGTTTGTCGTAGTGGTTACGGAGGCCATCTCTTTTGGTCTATTGAA